>Ga0265328_10001014_pt1 | contig 12919 bp, 11 predicted proteins | sample 41624metaG_FD_202086 | JGI IMG/M metagenome (GOLD analysis project Ga0265328, IMG submission 202086) | Rhizosphere microbial communities from Carex aquatilis grown in University of Washington, Seatle, WA, United States - 4-16-24 metaG | ecosystem: Host-associated > Plants > Roots > Rhizosphere...
GTAGTTGGGAATGTCGCCCTGCAACTGACCCACCACCGGCATGAATGCCCCCATGAAAACCTCAACCGACTCACAAGTAAAACACGCAATTGCCGCGAACGGGGCTGGCTCGCCCGGCGCTCCACCTGCAATGCCAATCTCTGCCGTCACTGCCTTCAATGCGTGCCCCAGCAGCTTCGCCGTCATCGGCATGTGAACCTTCAAATAGTAGTCCGCGTCAAAACGGCTACCGGGCTTGATCGGGTACAGCACACTTACCTTGATCATCGTCTTTCCTCTTTCCAAAAATCAGTACTTCTGCATCTTCGGATCAATCTCATCGGCCCATGCCAGAATGCCGCCCGCCAGATTCTTCACGTTCCCGTACCCCTGCTGCGCAAGGTACTCGGCAATGCGCTGGCTGCGCTGGCCAGACCGGCACTGCACTACAATCTCGCGATTGCGATCGATCTCATCCAGCCGCTTCGGCACATCGTTCTGCGGAATCAGCTTTGCGCCGATGTTCGCAATCTGATATTCGTACGGCTCGCGCACGTCCAGGACAAATACGTCCTCGCCCGCATCCAGCCGCTGCTTCAGTTCCTTCACCGTCAGTTGCGGAATTCCATTCTTCACCGCTTGCTCCTGTTTTGTTTCCGGCACAATGCCGCAGAATTGTTGATAGTCAATCAGCTTGGTCACCGTCGGATGCTCACCGCACACCGGACATTCCGGATTCTTGCGCAGCTTCAATTCGCGGAACTTCATATTCAACGCATCCACCAGCAGCAGCCGACCGCTCAGGCTCTCACCCTTGCCCAAAATCAGCTTGATCGCTTCCGTCGCCTGAATCATTCCTACCAGCCCAGGCAGAATGCCAAGCACTCCGCCTTCCGCGCAACTCGGCACCAACCCCGGCGGTGGCGGCTCAGGATACAGGCACCGGTAGCACGGACCATTCTCCGTCGCAAACACGCTGGCCTGCCCTTCAAATCTGAAAATCGATCCGTACACATTCGGCTTGCCCAGCAGCACACACGCATCGTTCACCAGGTAGCGCGTCGGAAAATTATCCGTGCCATCGGCGACGATGTCGTAGTCCTTCAAAATGTCAAGCGCGTTCGCGCTTGTCAGCATCGTTTCGTGCTTCACCACGTTCAGCGCAGGATTCAGCGCCAGTAGTTTCTCCTCGGCAGAGTCGAGCTTCTTGCGCCCAATGTCTTTAGTCGAGTGGATAATCTGCCGCTGCAAATTGCTCGCGTCCACAACATCAAAGTCCACCAGCCCCAGCGTGCCTATGCCCGCCGCCGCCAGGTAGAACGCAAGTGGAGATCCCAGGCCGCCGGTGCCCACGCACAGCACTCGCGCAGCCTTCAGCCGCCGCTGTCCCTCAATGCCCACCTCGGGCAAAATCAAGTGGCGCGAATAGCGCGCAAGATCGTCCGTAGTCAGTTCAGGAAGCGTAGAAGCTTCAGCAGCAATAGTCATATGGTTTTTCCCGGGGGTTGAAGAATTCAATGTCTGCAACAAGGCGTCAATGCGCCGAAGGCGCGTCTGCCTGGACGGCTAGTCCCCGCCGGCGATTGAGGGAATGATGGACAGCGTATCGCTCGCCTTCACTTCAGTCGCTTCTTTCGCCGGCAAGTAGCGCACGTCTTCGTCGTTCAAATACAAATTCACAAACGCCCGCAGTTTCCCCTCTGCGGTGAACAGATGGTTCTTCAGTTCGGGGTGCGAACCAGTCAGCGCGCTGAGAGCCTCGGCAATTGTCGAGGCCTGAATCTCTACCTGCGGTTGGCCCCCAGCGTACGGGCGCAACGGGGTAGGGATATAAATCGTCATTGGGGAAGTCTCCTGGAAGTTACATGGGGAAGCACGGCAAACCGCACCCGCCTCCATTAGATGATAGGTGCCCGGCCCCCGATGGAAGAAATCACCTTAACGGGCTCAGCCAAGCCACTCCAAACCCGCACAAATAATGGATGCCCCACCCTTCCGTAGTTTCATCACGGAAGGGTGGGATACCGCAGACCCAAACATCCCACCCCAGACTCCGCACCACGACCCCACATAATCGTAGAGACCTTTACGGCTTCTTCGTCGCATCCGGCTTGGCCGCTGCCGCCGGTTTGGCCGCCATGGCCGGCTTCGGCTTCCAGAAATCCGGATCGCCCTTCACCCAATCATCCTGCGGATAGCTCTGTTTCGGATTGATTGAGAACAGCTCCGACGATGACGAATCTATCGCCGACGCATAAAGAGTGCGCATTTCCTTCATACCATCCGCACCCATCGCTTCCATGAATTTCTTGTTCTCCGCAAAGCCGGTATCGATATCCGCCATCGAGTTGTCCGCGCTCAGTGCGAGGAAGGTTCCATCCGGACCGCCGTAGGCAATCTCGTACATGGACCAGTGCGCGCTGGTTCCTGCTTTCTCATGCGCCTCCTTCACCATCTTGGCCACCTTGTTCCATTCCTCTCGATGACCCGAGCGCAAATGGAACGATGTGACCTCCACGTAGCGGGCATGGCTCAGGTCCGGCCGCGGCTTGTAACTCAAGTCGGGGTCGAAAGTGAAAATCCCGTTGGTCACCTCTTCCAGCAAATCGCCGTCAGCAATGCTCGCGCGTTCCAACTCCGCCGCCAGGGCCGGATCCTTGTCCACCAGCTTGTTGTCCTTTTCCCAATCGGCAAACGAGTCGTAGCGGGTCAGGTAAAGTGACCGCGATCTGCCGGACATCGCATTCAAAGCCACGTAATGGGCAGGGAACTTGGCCTTGGTCATCGCCTGGACAAAGGCGCTCTCCGTTTTGTCATGGGCGGCGCCGTTCTTATACGGCTTGGTGTATTCCCGGGTAATCTGCAAAACCTTTACAGATGAGGGGGTTTCCTGGGCCGCGGTCAACATACTGCCAGCTACCGCGAAAGACAGTCCCAACACAACGGGGCTGAGGATTTTCATGTCTGAAGTACCTCCTTGATTGGCTCGGAGTGCACTCGCGATTGGGGGAGTGGGAAAGAGAGGACGCACGTGCACAAGCGTGATGTGATTATTAGGTCACTCCAGCCGGCAAGTAAAGAAGTTTTTTAGTTAGTTGCAGTTAAGGCTGAATATGGGTCACAAACAATGGGTGCCCCATCCTTCCATAGTGTCATTGTGGTCCTGGCTGATCCTCTGCCGAACAGTTAATGGATGCCCTTGCCAATGAGGCAGATCATTGAAGCCGCCGGTATCATGACTTTAGTAACACATATTAAATATTCCATCTGTAAAGAAACCGCAGCCTTGTCTCCTCTTATAGAAAACAGCCCTCTCCTGGAGATTCTGTTGTTGGATACGCAACACGGCACCTTTCGGGGTGCGAGAGTTTGTTGTCTAGTCGTTTTACGAGGTGCTCAATAAAGGTAATACACCGCTCAATGAGGGTGTGGTATTTGAGAGTCATTCCGTTGGCCAAGAAGACGGAATTGGCTCTAAACGAGAAGACTGAGGTTCTACGGGGCCAAACGCTGCGCGCAGCCAATGGAGGCACCTCAGCCAAACTGAAAGGAGCCATGGAGCTTTCCTCTCCACCATGGCTCTTTTTAGTTTGCGCATCGCCCAACACATAGCACTGAAAGCCACAAAAGCTATAGACCAACGCGGGGCACGGAACGCCGGGTGCCGGGTGCCCCATGTCCCGATTTTGGGACATGGGATACTACCGACCTTGGCTGAGTGGCAGTATGCCGGGTGCCCCATCCTTCGCGTTCTTTGCGAAGGGTGGGATACCACAGTCTCAAACCACCCATTTGCAGTTCCGCACAAAGAGCGAGGATGGTCCGGGAATTCTTCTGAACAGTTATCTCGATCCCGCCCCACGTTTGTCATTCCGACAGAGCGAAGCGACGAGGGATCTGCGGTTGCTTCTAATTCTCGAGTTCCGCGAAGATCCAAAATTGAGATTACTTCCGGTTAGCCGACCATGCGGGAGTAAACTGAATAGCGCTTCGAAGGGGCTAGGCACGGAGTGACTAAACGTTCAGGGGTTTTCATTGGAGTGATTCTAGGTCTCGCTATCGGCTTGGGCGCTGTGGGAATTGCTGTTTGGACGATTTTCTACAACCACATAATGGAGAGCTCGGAAGTCGTACACATTGATGTTCACGAGATTGCGGGAACTCATCCCCTGCAACTTAATATCGCGGTCCAATGTTTAGACAGCGCGCTGGTGGTCCGAACAGTCAGTATCAGGCGACGTGAACAGAGTGTGGCCGTTTTCTACCATCTGGCGGTATCGGGGCTTGTGAAGCCGAGCCTCTACGATAGCGAGCCTTACCGACTAACGGTATCCGACTCGGTGCAAGAAGTGAGATTCGGGCCCAACTCAGAAGTGATTTGGCGAAGAACAACCCCAGAGCGATAGACGGGCCAATTAACCGGTTTCCTATCCACGACCCACGACCCAGACCTGGATTTTTTGTGACTCGGGAGTATTACCGGCCATACAGAAATAACCCAAATTTGGTGCATTTCCGAGTCGGGGAAGGGTTGCCGACCTCGCGGACAAAACTCCAGATTGATCAGATATGCGCGAAGGCGGTCTCGCCGGTCAATTGATTTTCAGCGATGCACTCCCAGGCGAAATCAGACGCGTCGAATGAGCCACACAATCACGACGATCACGATAATTGTTCCTACCAAACCTAAACCTAACATCTCGCCTCCTAGCGGACCATAGGGCATCAAGTTAACCCATGCAGAAACCATAGGCCTGGTTGCGGTTGTCGTCTGATCAAAACAAGACAGAATCATGGATCATCGAAATGGGATCTGTGGTCTGTGCACTCTGCGACTTGTTGTGCCTCTGTGACCACCTAACCAGAAATACCCCCCTTTTTGCCCTGGCAACGGATCGACGGTTTTTGCGGGTGCCCATCCTTCGCGTAGCTCGCGGAGTGCGGGGAATACCACATCTTTCATCTATCGAGTCATCTACTATCCCAAAAACTCCCCAAAACACCACATTCCGCCCCCACAATCCGTTGACCCAGCGCCCAAATCTTGTTATTGTTAAAAGGTTCCGCAAGAACGCGTCTTTCGTGTGTTTGTGCACGGATTGCGTAAGGATCACTCAGCCAGGCGGTTACGGCCGAGTTGAATCCTAAGGCCAGGTGCAGTTTACCGGCCAGATGGTTCCCGAAATTGCCTTCTTCTTGCGGAGGGCAGGGATAAATCGCATCGGAGCCCGCGCGTTTCTCCACCTTGGAGGGCTATGCGGGCCGGAAACGGCGAAACGGAGTTGGCTTTTCAGGGCAAATGCCCGGAAAACGACCGGCCACCGTCCCGGTTCTCGTCTGAGATTGGAACGAAGACAGACGCGAAGCACTGACTTGAGGGCTTCTGTGTGTTTGGATCGCCAAAAGGGCGGCCCAAAGCCAGAATGGCCCGAAGAGCTTGTGTGCGGCTGTTTTTGATCGGTTGTAGCAGGGTTTTTGAGCGTAAGGAGTTGTGGTTTGCCTACTTTTAATCAACTTGTCCGCAAAGGGCGCACCGCCCCCCGTTACAAGACGGCATCGCCTGCGCTGCAGGCCTCGCCGCAGCGGCGCGGTGTTTGCACCCGCGTGTACACGCAGACCCCCAAGAAGCCGAATTCGGCTCTTCGCAAGGTCGCTCGCGTGCGGCTTACCAATGGAATTGAAGTCACCACCTACATTCCCGGCATCGGCCACAATCTGCAGGAGCACTCAATTGTGCTCATCCGCGGCGGCCGTGTGAAAGATCTGCCGGGCGTGCGTTATCACGTGGTGCGCGGCACGCTTGACTCGGTCGGCGTGGCTGGCCGGTCGCAAAGCCGGTCGAAGTACGGCACCAAGCGGGCCAAGGGCGGCGCGCCAGCCAAGAAGTAGTTGGAAAGCGCTTCGCTGGCGCGAAGCGTGTACCAGGAATTTGAGGTTTGAGGTGTGCGTTTAACCGCACCTCAAACGAACGAAAAAGCTCTCAATCCTTCTTTCGGAAACAAGACGCCGAGGGTCGGAGCAGGAAGAAGCTGAGAGCTGAAAGCTAAAAGCTGAAAGCTGTTTTTTGAGGTTTTATGCCAAGAAAAGGGCACATTGCGAAGCGGGAAGTGGCGCCGGATCCGGTCTACGGGTCAACGCTCGTCACCAAGTTTGTGAATTCGATGATGTGGGGCGGCAAAAAGTCGACCGCGCAAAACATCTTCTACCAGGCGATGAAGAACCTTGAAGAGAAGGGCGGCGGAGACGACGCGCTCAAGCTTTTCAAGAAGGCGGTCGAGAACGTCAAGCCGCTGCTTGAAGTTAAGACCCGTCGCGTAGGCGGCGCCAACTATCAGGTGCCGATCGAGGTCAATCCCGATCGCCGCACTTCGCTTGCCATCCGCTGGATTCTCACCTACGGCCGCAGCCGTGGCGAGAAGGGCATGACCGACAAGCTGTCGAACGAGCTGCTTGATGCAGCCAACGGTCGCGGCGCGGCCATGAAGAAGAAAGAAGACGTGCACCGCATGGCCGAGGCCAACCGCGCCTTCGCTCACTACCGCTGGTAAGTTGCGGAGGGGGATACGCGCTTGAGCCTGTGAAAGATTCGGGCTTTAGCTTGTGAAGGGTACGGGCTTTAGCCCGTACAGGTGAAGAACAGATTGTGAAGGGGCTTTAGCCCCTGAGGGGTTCGGGCCTGGGCTCGATACCAAAACAAGAAGCTAGGGGCTAGTAGCTAGATGCTGGCAGCCGGATTTAACCGCGAGTTCTAACTCGCAAGGATCTCTAAAGTGGCTCGCACCGTACCTCTGAATCGTTGCCGAAACATCGGCATCATGGCGCATATCGACGCCGGAAAGACGACAGCGACAGAGCGCATCCTGTTTTATACCGGCATCACGCACCGTATTGGTGAAGTGCATGAAGGCACGGCGACCATGGATTACATGGAGCAGGAGCAGGAGCGCGGCATTACGATTACATCGGCCGCCACCACCTGCAGCTGGCGCGACGTTCGCATCAATATCATTGATACCCCAGGCCACGTGGACTTTACCGCTGAGGTTGAGCGCAGCCTGCGCGTGCTCGATAGCGCGGTAGCGCTGTTTGACTCTGTCTCCGGTGTGCAGCCGCAGACTGAGACCGTGTGGCGTCAGGGCGACAAGTACAAGGTTCCGCGCATTTGCTTCGTCAACAAGATGGACAAGAACGGCGCGGATTTCGAATCTGTTCTCGAAAGCATTCGCAAGCGCCTGGGCGCGCGTCCCGTTGCCCTGCAGATTCCCGTCGGTGCCGAAGCCAATTTCAAGGGCGTCGTCGATCTCATTGAGATGAAGGCGATTCTCTGGCACGACGAGACTATGGGCGCCGAATTCTCAGTCGAGCCGATTCCGGCCGACCTGCTGAAGAAGGCTGAAGCTTTCCGGCTGCAGTTGATTGAAGTCATCGCAGAGACGGATGACGTTCTGCTTGAGAAGTTCCTCGAAGGCGAAACGCCTACCATTGAAGAGCTCAAGAAGGGTATCCGCCAGGCCACCATCGATCTCAAGGTCTTCCCGGTACTTTGCGGAAGCGCCTTCAAGAACAAGGGCGTGCAGACGCTGCTCGACGCGGTTGTCGACTACCTGCCCAGCCCGCTCGACAAGCTTCCCGTTGAGGGCATCGATCCCTCACATCACGACAAGATTGTTTCGCGCAAGCCTGAAGACGGCGAACCGCTCGCGGCCCTCGCCTTCAAGATCATTAACGATCCGTTCGGCAAGCTCTGCTTCATCCGCGTTTATTCGGGCACCCTCAAAACCGGCGATACCATTCTGAACCCGCGCACCGGCAAGACTGACCGCGTGGGCCGCCTGGTCAAGATGCATGCCAACAAGCGCGAGGACATCACTGAGGTCATGGCGGGCGATATTTGCGCCTGCGTCGGACTGAAGGATTTCAAGACCGGCGACACGTTGTGCGCCCCGCATCATCCCATCGCTCTCGGCGCCATCACTTTCCCTGAAACGGTTATCTCTGTGGCCATCGAGCCCAAGACCAAGGCCGATCAGGAAAAGATGGGCATTGCTCTGGCGCGGCTTGCCGACGAGGATCCCACCTTCAAGGTGCGGACCGACGAGGATTCGGGCCAGACGATTATTAGCGGTATGGGCGAGCTTCACCTGGAGATTCTGGTGGACCGCATGCGCCGCGAGCACAAGGTCGAGGCCAATGTAGGCGAGCCCAAGGTGGCGTTCCGCGAAACCATCCGCAAGAAGGCTGAGGCGGAAGGCAAGTACATTCGCCAGACCGGCGGCTCCGGCAACTACGGACACTGCTGGCTGCGCATTGAGCCCAACGAGCCTGGCAAGGGTTACGAGTTCATCAACGACGTCAAGGGCGGCGCGGTTCCCAAGGAATACATCAAGCCCATCGATCAGGGCGTGCAGGGAGCTCTTGAACTGGGCATCCTGGCCGGCTATCCGATTGTGGATGTGAAGGTGACGTTGTTCGACGGCAGCTACCACGATGTCGATTCGAACGAAATGGCCTTCAAGTTCGCGGGTTCGATTGCGTTCAAGGAAGCTGCAAGAAAAGCTTCTCCGGTGCTGCTGGAGCCGGTGATGGCCGTTGAAGTGACCGTTCCCGAAGAGCATATGGGCACGATTATCGGCGACATCAACTCGCGTCGCGGGCGTATCGAGGGCATGGAACACCTGGCAGGTTCGCAGGTTATCAAGGCCATCGTTCCGCTGAAGGAAATGTTTGGCTACGTGAACGACATTCGTTCGTCCACGCAGGGCAGGGCTTCGTACTCGATGCAGTTCGCACGGTATGAAGAAGCGCCGCGCATGATCGCCGATGAGATTATCGGCCGCTCGCAGGGCAAGTAAGAAAGTTTTTTTGGGGCTGGAGCCGGAATGCCGGCGCCCCGATGAGTAACGAGCAGTAGAAGCTATGAAAGGGATGTAGGGAGTTTTATGGCGAAGGAAAAATTTGATCGTTCGAAGCCGCACGTGAATGTGGGAACGATTGGTCACATTGACCACGGCAAGACGACTCTGACTGCGGCAATCACGAAGGTGCTTGCGAAGAACAACCCGAAGATTCAGTTCCGGTCATTTGATTCGATCGACAACGCCCCCGAAGAGCGTGAGCGCGGCATTACGATTGCGACGGCGCACGTTGAGTACGAGACCAAGAATCGCCACTATGCGCACGTGGATTGTCCTGGTCACGCGGACTACATCAAGAACATGATCACCGGCGCGGCGCAGATGGATGGCGCGATTCTGGTGGTAGCGGCGACCGACGGTCCGATGCCGCAGACCAAGGAACACGTGCTGCTGGCCCGCCAGGTAGGCGTGCCCTGCATCGTGGTGTTTCTGAACAAGTGCGATGCGGTTGAAGATACCGAACTGATCGACCTGGTGGAGATGGAAGTTCGTGAGCTTCTGTCGAAGTACCAGTTCCCGGGCGACGATGCGCCGGTGATTCGCGGATCGGCACTGGGCGCATTGAACGGCGAGCCGCAGTGGGAAGCCACGATCAACGAGCTGATGGACGCGGTGGACGCATATGTTCCGCGGCCAGATCGCGCGGTTGACCTGCCTTTCCTGATGCCGATCGAAGATATTTTCTCGATCTCCGGCCGCGGCACGGTGGTGACGGGCCGTATCGAGCGCGGCAAGGTGAAGGTGGGCGAGGATGTAGAGATCGTCGGCTTCCGGGAGACGCGCAAGAGCGTATGCACGGGCGTTGAAATGTTCAAGAAGCAGCTGGACGAAGGCATGGCGGGCGACAACGCCGGCATTCTTCTTCGCGGCATTCCGAAGGAAGACGTGGAGCGCGGCATGGTGTTGGCCAAGCCGGGTTCGATTACGCCGCACACGGTGTTCAAGGGAACGGTGTACGTACTTTCGAAGGAAGAAGGCGGCCGTCATACGCCGTTCTTCAAGGGCTATCGTCCGCAGTTCTACTTCCGCACGACGGACGTGACGGGCGTAGCGGAGCTGCCTGAGGGCGTAGAGATGGTGATGCCCGGCGACAACGTTGAGCTGGTGGTGGAGTTGATTACGCCGGTGGCGTTGGAAAAGGGCTTGCGGTTCGCAATCCGTGAAGGCGGCCGTACGGTCGGCGCCGGCACGGTGGCGGAGATTGTTAAGTAACGAACGAGAACAGTGGACAGTGAACAGAGGACAGTGATCAGTCGGGCAATTGAGCAAGATACGAACTGATCACTGTTGACTGGCAACTGTTGGCTGTTCCCCGAAGGGGAACAAATGGTAGGACAAAGGATTCGAATCCGGTTGAAGGCATATGACTATCGTGTGCTCGATACCTCAACGGGTGAGATTGTGGAGACGGCCAAGCGTACCGGGGCAACGGTAGCGGGACCGATTCCCTTGCCGACGATCAAGAACAAGTACTGCGTGCTTCGTTCTCCGCACGTGGACAAGAAATCGCGCGAAGCTTTTGAGATTCGCACCCACAAGCGGCTGATCGACATTCTTGAGCCGACGCAGCAGACAGTGGACGCGCTGATGAAGCTCGATCTGCCGGCAGGCGTCGATGTCGAAATCAAGGCGTTCGAGAAATAGCTTTCAGCCGCTGGCGTTCAGCGGCTCATAACATCCGGCAGTGCGGGGCTAACGGCGTCGCATGATGAGGCGAGGAAGACATGGCTGTTACAGGGATTCTGGGAAAAAAGATCGGCATGACGCAGGTCTTCGACGACAAAGGCGATGTGCACGCCATTACGGTGTTGCAGGTTGGCCCGTGCGTAGTCACGCAGCTGAAGACGCTTGCGAAAGACGGTTATGACGCCGCGCAGATCGGTCTGGTCGAGTTCGTGAAGTCGAAGAACGTTACCAAGCCGCAGGCCGGGCACTTTGCCAAGACGGAAGCGCCTCCGGTGAAAGTGATCCGCGAAGTGGACGTCGAAGCGGCCGCAGATGGCGCGGATGAGACCAAGGCAGGCGATCGCGTTCTGGTGGATATCTTCACCGACTCCAAGTTTGTGGATGTGATTGGAACTTCGAAGGGCCGCGGTTTTGCTGGCGTTGTGCGCAGGCATGGTTTCGCCGGCGGACCGAAGTCGCACGGACATATGTTCCAGGTGCAGGGTTCGATCGGTGCATCCAGCTTCCCGTCACGCGTGTTTCCCGGCCAGCGTATGCCGGGGCACATGGGCGCGGCGCAGATCACGGTAAGGAATCTGCGGATCCGGGGCATCGACATTGACGAGAATCTACTGATGGTTGAAGGCGCGGTACCCGGTGCGCGCGATGGTTATGTGCTGATTTCGAAAGCCAAAGCTCCGCCGCGTGAGCGTCGTGGTTTTGCAGGATCCGGAACAGTCGATCCGTTGAAGGCTTCGAAGAAGGCGCAAGGAAAGCGCAAGTAACTACTGGCTTTCAGCTCTCAGCGTTCAGCTTTTTCTGAGGGTTGAAAGAGGATTCAAGATTTAGGGCTTATCGCCGAAAGCTGACGGCAGCGAGCTCGGAAGAAGAATGACGATGGCAAAAGTGGATGTTGTAAATCTGAACGGCGAAAAGGTGGGCTCGATCGAGCTGCCCGACGCAGTGTTTGGACCCGACCAGGTGAATGAGGCTCTGCTTTGGGAGGCTGTGAAGCACTATCGCGCTTCGCTGCGCCAGGGCACGCACAAGACCAAGAGCCGCACTGAGGTTGCCGGTTCCGGCAAAAAGCTTTGGAAGCAGAAGGGTACAGGCCGCGCCCGTATCGGTTCGGTCCGCTCGCCCCTCTGGCGTCACGGATACACGGTGCACGGTCCGCAGCCGCGCAGCTATGAGTATCCTTTCCCGCGCAAGAAGCTGCTGGGAGCGCTGCGTTCGGCCATGGCCGCAAAGCTGGCCGATGGCACGCTGACGGTGGTCGATTCGCTTGAGATCAAGGAAGCGAAGACCAAGCTCTATCGCGCCGCACTCGACAAGCTGGGTGCCAAGCGCACCGCGCTTCTGGTTGAGAACGGCAAGACCCTCACCCAGAACCTGGTGCTGGGCACGCGCAACCTTGACGGTGTGGAACTGGTGCTTAACAACGAAGTGCACCCCTACGATCTTCTGCGTTACGAGAAGGCGGTATTTTCAACGGCCGCCATCGAGCAGCTAACCGAGGTGCTTGAGAAGTCCGTATCGAAGCGCAAGCTCGCCGCGCAAACGGAGGCTGCATAATGCCGACTCTTTATAGCGTGATTCGCCGCCCGCTGATTACTGAAAAGGGGCTGGGCGTTAAGGAAACCGAGGGAACGCTGGTGTTCGACGTGGCGCCCAATGCCACCAAGACCGAAGTAAAGCAGGCCGTTGAGGCGCTGTTCAAGGTCAAGGTTGCTGCGGTTCGCACCGCCAACGTGCTGGGCAAAGAACGCCGCCGCGGCAAGTACACCGGCTTCAAGCCCGACTGGAAGAAGGCTTACGTCAAGCTCAAGGCGGGCGAAAAGATGCCTGAGTACGCGAGCAATCTGTAAAGCAGCTATTAGCTGCTAGCCTCTGGCTCTTAGCTCAGGCAGTACGAGAGCAAAGTTCTGAGGCAAGGTACTGAAGTAAGAAGTTTGTTTAGCAGGATGGACTGGAAGCCGGGAGCTAGTGGCTAGAAACTGGCGAAAGTTCATCAAGGAAAACGACGATGGCAATTAAGACATACAGACCGGTAACGCCGACGCTGCGGTTCAAGACCTCGCTGGTCAATGACGACCTGACGACGGACCAGCCGCACAAGCCGCTACTCACGGTCCGCAAGCGCACCGGCGGCCGCCGCAACACGGGCGATCTGACCATCCGCCACCACGGCGGCGGGCACAAGCAGAAGTTGCGCCTGATTGACTTCAAGCGTGAGAAGTACGGTGTTCCAGGCAAAGTGGCCACCATCGAGTACGATCCGGGCCGTTCGGCTCGCATCGCGCTGGTGCACTACGCTGACGGCGAAAAGCGCTACATCCTGCAGCCGGTCGGGCTGAAGG
>Ga0265328_10001015_pt1 | contig 12917 bp, 10 predicted proteins | sample 41624metaG_FD_202086 | JGI IMG/M metagenome (GOLD analysis project Ga0265328, IMG submission 202086) | Rhizosphere microbial communities from Carex aquatilis grown in University of Washington, Seatle, WA, United States - 4-16-24 metaG | ecosystem: Host-associated > Plants > Roots > Rhizosphere...
ACTAGCGCGCGGCGGGTCTCGGTCAGGAAGCCGTGGTCGCCGAGGCTCGCGATCGCCGCGCGCAGACCGGTGACGTTGGGAAACGCCAGCTGCACGTCGCGCAGCCGCGCGATCAGTGCCGGCTGCGCCATGCCGTAGCCAATGCGCAGGCCCGCGAGGCCGTGGATCTTCGAAAACGTCCGCAGCACGATCAGATTCGGGCAGTCGTGGGTCAGGGTCGCGACGGAGCCGACGCCGTCGGCATCGACGAGATCAATGTAGGCCTCGTCCACGAGCACCAGCACGGACGCCGGGACCGACCGGATGAACGACTCGAGCGCGTCGCGCCGCAGCGCAGTCGCCGTGGGATTGTTGGGATTGCAGACGTAGATCAGGCGCGTGCGCGGCGTGACGGCCGCGCGCATCGCAGCAAGGTCGTGCAGGTGAGCCGCGTCGAGCGGGACCCACTTGGTCTCGACGCCGACGCGGGCCGCGAACTCCGACAGCTGCTCGAAGGTGGGCAGCGCGGCGACCAGTTCGCCGCCCGGGCCCGGTTCCGCCGCGAGCATCGCCGCCATGTTCAGCAGTTCGGCGGACCCTGAACCGATGACGATCTGCGTACGGTCCATGTGCTGGTAGTCGGCGAGCACGGTGACCAGCTCCTGGATCGCATCGTCCGCGTAGCGCGGCGCCTCGATGGCGCTCGCGAGAATGGCGCGGCGCGCGGCCGGCGACGGTCCGTAGGGGTTTTCGTTGCTGTCGAGGCGGATCGGCCCCTTGGCGACCTGCGGTACCGCTGCCACGGCGGCAGTCGACGCGGCGCTCGCAAAGCGGGGTGCCAGCGGCGCGAGCAGCGCCGCGGCCCCGAACAGCGCGGTGCGCCGCGACAGGCGTGGCAACGCCGCCACGGGGGAATTGGCGGTCAGTGCACCGGAATCGGCACGGGCCTTGACGGGACCGGCTGGCATAGGCAACTCCTCGGGCGGTCGATGGTGAGCGCGAATGCGTTTAACGCTACCACGCTGTCGCGCCGGCGGCCGGTCGGAATCCCGAGCGCCGGGTCGCCGGTCGGCGTTCGCGAGCCGCCGGTCGGCGGGCGCCGTTGCTGCGCCGCGGCGATCCTGACGCCCGACGCTGCCGGCCTAGCGCCACGGGCGAACCCGCAGCCCGTCGCGCGGTCGAACTCGGGAGGGTAGATGTTCGCGCCGGCTGGCGCCACGGAGGGCCCGATGTTCGAGCCGACCTTCTACGTTGTGGCACCCGTCCGGGCTCGCCTGCGGACGCCGGCGGCGGCACCGGTGCTGCCCCCGACTGCGCCTGCGCTCGAAGCGATGACCGACCTCGCGACCGAGGCGGCGCACGTCGTCGCGCCGGATCGGCGGATCGACGAGGCGCTGCACGACATGATCGCATTCGGCGTCCGGCTGCTGTTCGTCGTCGACGACCACGACGTTCTCGGCGTCATCACGTCCTACGACATCACGGGCGAGCGGCCGATCCAGTTTCTGCAGGACCCGTTCCGCAGCGGCAAGCCGCACCGCCACGTGGACGTCACCGTCGCCGACATCATGACGCCGGTCGGCGAGATCCGGCCGCTGCGGCTCGGCTGGGTCGCCGGGGCCACGACCGCGGACGTCGCGGCGTTGTTCGGATCGCGGCCCGATACGCATCTGCTGGTCGCCGAGGACGAGCCGGGCGGCGGGGTGGTGCTGCGGGGGATCTTTTCGCGCACGCGCCTGGAGCGTCAGCTCGACGGGCGGTGACCTCGCCCGCCACGCGCAAGCCACGATGCGCCCTGCGCTCGAGCGCCGGTATGATCCGCGCAGGGTCCTGGCCCATCCGCACTCCTCAGCCTGACGGGTGACGCGACATGGAACCACGCCTCAACGACGGGTCCCCGGGGCGGCGTCCGGAGCGGATCGCCGCGGGCATCGCGCGGCGCCGCCGGACGTCGGCGCGCGAGGTGCTGGCCGAGTGGCTGGCGGCGGCCGATATCGGCATCGACGGTTCGCGACCGTGGGACCTGCGGGTCCGCGACGAGCGCCTCTGGAACCGGATTCTCGCCGACGGCACCCTCGGGCTCGGCGAGGCGTACATGGACGGTTGGTGGGACGCGACGCGCGTCGACGAGCTCGTGGCGCGCGCGCTGCGCGCGGCGATCGACGCGCGACTGCCATCGATGCGCGAGGCGTGGCTCGCGCTCAAGGCGAAGGTCATCAATCTGCAGGCGCCACGGCGCGCGTTCGCCGTCGGCGAGCGCCACTACGACGTCGGCGACGATCTCTACGCGGGGATGCTGGGCCCGCGCATGATCTACAGCTGCGGCTACTGGCGCGCTGCGCGCGATCTCGCCGACGCCCAGGAAGCAAAGCTCGACCTCGTGTGCCGCAAGCTCGGCCTGGAGCCCGGCATGCGGGTTCTCGACATCGGCTGCGGCTGGGGCGGCGCGGCCGAGTTCGCCGCCGAACGCTACCGGGTCGAGGTCACGGGGGTGACCGTGTCCCGCAACCAGGCGACGGCGGCGAGCGAGCGTTGCCGCCACCTGCCGGTCGAGATCCTGTTCGACGACTACCGCAGCCTCGGCGGTCGCTACGACCGCATCTACTCGCTCGGCATGTTCGAGCACGTGGGGCCGCGCAACTACCGTGCGTTCCTTTCCAAGGTTCGCGAACTGCTCGCACCGGGCGGCCTGTTCCTGCTGCACACGATCGGTACCCACGTGACGCAGCGGGCCAATGATCCGTGGATCGAGCGTTACATCTTCCCCAACTCGCTCGTGCCGTCGCGCGCACAGATCGACGCTGCGGCCGAGAACGTCTGGGTGGTCGAGGACTGGCACGAGTTCGGCGTCGACTACGACCGCACGCTGATGGCGTGGCTCGACAACTTCGAGCGCAACTGGGACGCGATCGCGGGGCGCTACGGCGAGCGCTTTCGCCGCATGTGGCGCTACTGGCTGATGACCTCGGCGGGCGCCTTCCGGGCCCGCCACCTCCACCTGTGGCAGATCGTGCTGTCGCCCGACGGCCTCGTGGGTGGCTATCAGGAGATCCGATGAATGCGATGACGCGCCCGGCGGCATTCGTACAGCCGGCGCCCGAGCTCGACAATCTTTACCGGTCGGACCGGCTGCTCGTCTCGCTGCTGCGCCGCAAGCTGCCGCCCGACGTCTGTGCGCGGATCGAGCCCGAGCTCGTCGAGCTCGGCGCGCTCGCGGCCGGTCCGCTCGCCGAGCAGCAGCGCGCCGACCGCCGCAACGAGCCGGTGCTGACTCAATGGGATCCGTGGGGCAACCGCGTCGACCGGATCGAGCTCTCGCCGCTGTGGCGCGAGGCCGAGCGGGTTGCAGTGCGCTTCGGCCTGACCGCGGTCCCGTACGAGCGTCGCGAGGCGGAATGGTCGCGCCTGCGTCAGTTCGCGCTCGTCTATCTCTTTCATCCGGTCACCGACGTCTATACGTGTCCGCTCGCGATGACCGACGGAGCGGCGCGCACGCTGCTCGATTCCGGCAACCGTGCGCTGATCGAGCGCGCGCTGCCGCACCTGACCCACCGCGACCCCGCCGAATTCTGGACCAGCGGCCAGTGGATGACGGAGTCCACCGGTGGATCCGACGTCGGCCGCTCCGAGACGATCGCGGAGCCCGGGCCGGACGGTCGCTGGCGGCTGTACGGCAAGAAATGGTTCACCTCCGCGGCCACCTCGCAGATGGCGCTGACGCTCGCCCGCCCGGTGGGCAACGGCGTGGGCGGGCAGGGGCTCGCGATGTTCTATGTCGAATGCCGCGACCGCAGCGGTCGACTCGACGGCATCCGCGTGGAACGCCTAAAGGACAAGCTCGGCACGCGCAAGGTGCCGACCGCCGAGCTGACGCTCGAGGGGACGCCGGCGCTGCTGGTCGCCGGGTCGAGCGGTGGCACGCGCGCGATCGAACCGATGCTCAAGATCACGCGCACCTGGAACAGCATTGCCGCTGCGTCGTTCATGCGGCACGCACACCGCCTCGCAGCCGACTACGCGACGCGGCGCATCGCGTTCGGCGCACCGCTCGCCAGCCAGCCGCTGCATCGCGCGACGCTCGCAGACCTCGAGGCCGAGTGCGCAGGCGCGACGCTGCTCGCGTTCCAGCAGGTCGAGCTGCTCGGCCGCGAGGAGGCCGGGCTGCTCGACGAGGAGGGCGCGGCACTCCTGCGGCTGCTGACACCGCTCGTCAAGCTCACGACCGGCAAGCAGGCCGTCGCTGCGGTCAGCGAGGCAATCGAGGCCTTCGGCGGCGCCGGCTACGTCGAGGACACCGGCCTGCCAACGCTGCTGCGCGACACGCAGGTACTACCGATCTGGGAGGGCACCACGAACGTGCTGTCGCTCGACCTGCTGCTGCGCGCCGACGTTGCCCGCGGCGTGACCGCGCTGGCGCAGCGCATCGACAACGCGGCCGCTGGGGTTGCAGCGGACTCGCGCCTGGCGCCGGCGGCCGGCGTCGCGGCCGCTGCCGTGCGCCGTGCGGGCGCCTGGCTCCGTGCTGCGAGCGAGCCCGACGCACGCCAGTCCGACGCGCGCCGCTTCGCGCTGACGCTTGGTCGCGCCTTCGAGCTCGCGCTGATCGTCGAGCATGCCGCGGCGCAGCCGCCCGGGCCGGACCGCGCGCTGTTCGAGGACCTGGCGCGACGGTTCGGCCGCACCGGCGTCGATTTGCTGGGCGGCGAGACGCGCTAACGGCGGACGGAAGACCGTCCGGAGCGCGGCTTAGGGGTCGTGAGCCACGAGGCGCCAATCCGCGCCTCGACGTACTCGCGAATGAGCCGCCGGACGACCTGCGAGGGAGTGACGTCCTCGGCCGCGCACAGCCGCTCGAACGCTGCCTTCTTGCGCGGATCGATCAGTACCGTCAGGCGGGCTGTCCGCTCTTTGCTCGGCGCCACCGCGCGCTCCCGGGTGAGTTTCATCGAGTTTACATCGAAGTCGCAACGCATGATAATCCAAGAGTAATCAGGTTCGCAGCCCCGGCGGCTGCGCGTGACCGATCGATCATCGCCACGGCGGATCTGGATGTGTCGTTCTCCTATCTGAACGCCTGCCTGGCGATGCTCCTGGCGTGGGGTGCCATCGGCCTCGCCGGGATGATCCGACCGAAGAGCCTCGAGTTCGCCGGACGGACTCTGTTCCCGCTCGGCGCCCTGTGCGGCATCGCGCTCGCGGTACTCGCGGTAATCAGCATCGCGACGCCCGTCGAGCGCGACGTGCTGCCGATCGGGCTCCCCGGGCTGCCGTTCCACGTGCGCCGCGACGCGCTCGCGAGCGTCTTCCTCGCGCTGCTGGGCGGCGCGTCCGCCGGCATCTCGATCTTCTCGACCGGCTACTTCCGCAAGGGCGAGGGCGCGCTGCCCGGCCTGCTGTGCCTCGAGTACCACGTCTTCCTCGCGAGCATGGGGCTCGTGCTGCTCGCCGACGATGCCTACGCCTTCATGGTTGCCTGGGAGACGATGGCGCTGTCGTCGTATTTCCTCGTGACCACGCAGCACCGAATACCCGAGATCCGCTCGGCCGGATTCCTGTATCTGCTGATCGCCCACGTCGGCGCGATCGCGATCCTTCTCAGCTTCGGCGTCATGCAGGGCGGCAGCTGGCAGTTTACGTTCGACGCCATGCGCGCCGCGCACCTGAGCCCGGGTTGGGCGACTGTGGCATTTGGCCTCGCGCTGTTCGGCTTCGGGGCCAAGGCCGGCCTTGTGCCGCTGCACGTCTGGCTGCCGGAGGCACACCCCGCCGCGCCGTCGCCCGTGTCGGCGCTGATGAGCGGCGTCATGCTGAAGACCGCCGTGTACGGCGTCCTGCGCGTGAGCTTCGACCTCATCGGCACGCCGCAGTGGTCGTGGGGGCTCGTGGCGCTCGGCCTCGGCCTCATGTCGGCGTTCTACGGCGTCATCTTCGCCGCCGTGCAGACCGACATGAAGAGGCTGCTGGCCTGGTCCTCGATCGAGAACATCGGCATCATCTTCACCGGTGTCGGGCTCACGATCGTGTTCCACGGCGTCGGCATGGGCGCACTCGCGGCGCTCGCGCTGATCGCGACCCTCTATCACTGCCTCAATCACGCGTTCATGAAGAGCGTGCTGTTCCTCGGCACCGGCGCCGTGCTGCACGCGACCGGCGAGCGTAACCTCGGCCGGCTCGGCGGCCTGATCCACCGGATGCCATGGGTCGCCTGGCTGACGCTCGTGGGCGTTCTCGCAATCGCCGGCCTGCCACCGCTCAACGGCTTCGTCTCCGAGTGGCTGCTGCTGCAGGCGTTCCTGTTCGCGGGGGACGTGCCGCAGACATTCGTGAACATGCTGCTGCCGGTCGGCGCCGCGGTCGTCGCGCTCTGCACCGCGCTCGCCGGCTACGTGATGGTCAAGTTCTTCGGCGTGATCTTCCTGGGCCAGCCGCGCGAGGCGACGCTCGGCCAGGCCCACGACGCGGGGCCGGTCGAGCGCCTCGGACTCCTCTGGCTCGCACTCGGCTGCGTCGGGCTCGGCCTGTTTCCGGTGCAGGTAATCGAGATGCTCGATATCGTCGCCCGGGAGCTGCTGCGGCTGCCGCCCGGGCACTGGGGCACGGACTGGTGGCTGCTCGCGCCCGCGGCGGCCCGCCACGCGTCGTACGGTCCGCTCGCGCTGTTCGGAGTCACGGTCATCGTCGTCGTGCTTGCCGCGCTCGGGGTCCGCGCCGTCTACCGCCGCCGCGTCCATCGCGGGCCAGCGTGGGACTGCGGGTTCGTCCGGCTCGATGCGCGGATGCAGGACACGGCGGAGGGGTTCGGGCAGCCGATACGCCATATCTTCGAGCCGTTTTTCGAGATGCAACGCGAACTGCCGACGCCGTTCGACGCTGCGCCGCGCTACCGGGTCACGGTGGGCGACCGGCTCTGGACTCTCCTCTATCTGCCGCTCGGCGTCACCGTGCGCTGGGTCGCGGACCTCGTCGCCCGGCTGCAGCAGGGTCGGATTGCGACGTATCTGCTCTACAGCTTCGTCACGCTGATCACGCTCCTGGCGCTCGTGCTATGACGACCCTCGGAGCCGTGACCCAGCTGCTCGAGATCGTCTGCGCGATGCTGGCCGCACCGGCCTTCCTCGGCTGGGTCAATCAGTGCCGTGCATGGTTGCAGAACCGTAGCGCACCAAGCGTGCTGCAGCCGTACTACGGGCTGCGCAAGCTCTTTCACAAGGACGTGATCCTGGCGGAGAACGCCTCGCCGCTCTTCCGGGTCGCACCGTACGTCGTGTTCGGCACGATGGTGGCCGCAGCGGCAATCATCCCATCGATGGGCACCGGCCTGCCGCTGTCGATGGCAGCCGACGGTATTGCGCTCGTCGGCTTGCTCGCGACGGCGCGGGTCTTCCTGTCGCTCGCTGCAATGGACGTCGGCACGGCGTTCGGAACGCTGGGCGCGCGTCGCGAAATGATGGTCGGCTTCCTCGCCGAGCCGGCGCTCCTGATGGTGCTGTTCGTCGCGGCAATGATCTCGAGGACGACGTCCCTGCCGCTGATCGCGGAAGGCCTGACGACCCGGGCGATCGCGCTGTACCCGAGTCTCGCGTTCACCGCCGTCGCCTTCACCATGGTGCTGCTCGCCGAGAACGCGCGGATCCCGGTGGACAATCCGGCCACGCATCTCGAGCTGACGATGATCCACGAGGCGATGCTGCTCGAGTACTCGGGCCGCCACCTCGCGATGATGGAGTGGGCCGCGTCGCTCAAGCTCTTCAACTATGCCTGCATCGGCTTTGCACTCTTCATCCCGTGGGGCACCGGCACCGAGGCTGGCGGGCCGGAGGGCCTGCTGCTCGCGGTGCCGGTCCTGGTTGCGAAGCTCGCGGCCGCCGGCGCCGGGCTCGCGCTCGTCGAAACCCTGTCCGCAAAGCTGCGCGTGTTCCGGGCGCCGGAGTTCCTCGCCACGGCGTTCCTGCTCGCGGTGCTCGGCCTGCTCGTGCACCTGCTGCTGGGAGACTGACCGCGATGGCCCCGCTGTCGCTCGATCTGCAACTGCTGAATGCGTGCGCAGCACTGCTGCTGCTGCTGTCGTTCTCGATGCTGTCGCAGCGGCGCATCGTCAACCTCGTCAACCTGCTGGCCCTGCAGGGGGCACTGTTGTGCGCGGCCACGCTGCTGGTCGCGTGGCGCACGGGCCAGGGGCACCTGTACCTGTCGGCCGGCCTGACCTTCGCGCTCAAGGTGATCGGCCTGCCGCTGCTGCTGCATCGTCTGATCCGGCGGCTCAACGTCTACTGGGATGCGGAGCCTGTCATCAACACGTCCGGGACGATGCTGATCGGGCTGCTCGTGGTCGTGTTCTCGTTCGGTCTCGCGCAGCCCATCTCGGCGCTCGCCAGCACCGCGACGCGCAGCACGCTCGGCATTGCGATCGCGGTGATCCTGCTGTCGTTCCTGACGATGATCGTGCGCCGCAAGGCCATGTCGCAGGTCGTCGCGTTCCTGTCGATGGAGAACGGCCTGTTCTTCGGCGCGATGAGCGCCACCTACGGCATGCCGATGGTCGTCGAGCTCGGCGTCGCGCTCGACGTGCTGGTGGCGATGCTCGTGCTCGGCGTCTTCTTCTTCCAGATCCGGGAGCAGTTCGACAGTCTCGACCTGCATCACCTCGAGTCGCTGAAGGAGGGAGAGTAGCGTGGAAGTCCTGCTGCTCCTCGGCTCGCCGCTGCTCGGGGCCCTGACGCTATGGCTGTTCGGCGCCCGCCGCTGGGCGCCCGACCTCAACGTCGTCTTCAGCACGGCCACATTCGCCGCGGCGTGCGCGCTGACCGCGCGCGTCATCGCGACCGGGCCGATGCTGCTCGCGCGCGAGCAGTTCCTCGTCGATCCGTTCAACGTGTTCCTCGTCACGCTGACGGCATTCGTCGGGCTGACGACGTCGATCTTCTCGCGGCCCTACATGCGGATCGAGGCCGAGCACGGCCGCGTCAGCGCCGGGCGCCTGCGCCTCTACCACAGCATGTACCAGTTGTTCACAGCGACGATGCTGGTCGCGCTGACGACGAACAACCTCGGCCTGCTGTGGGTCGCGATGGAGGCGGCGACGCTGTCGACGGTGCTGCTCGTGACGCTGTACCGGACGCCCGCGAGCCTCGAGGCGGGCTGGAAGTACTTCATTCTCTGCGGTGTCGGCATCGCCCAGGCGCTGTTCGGTACGATGCTGCTGTACTTCGCGGCCGAGCGCGTGCTCGGCGCCGAGGGCGTGACGGCGCTGCTCTGGACGCACCTGAACGCGGTCAAGGGTCAGCTGGAGCCGACGGTGCTCAGCCTGGCGTTCGTGTTCCTGCTGGTCGGCTACGGCACGAAGGTCGGACTCGCGCCACTGCACAACTGGCTGCCGGACGCGCACGCGGAAGGCCCGACGCCGATTTCGGCTGTCCTGTCCGGGCTGCTGCTCAACGTCGCCATCTACGCGGTGGTCCGCTGCAAGGTACTGGTCGAGGGGTCGCTGCGCTCCGCGCTGCCGTCGCAGATGATGATGGGCTTCGGGCTGCTGTCGGTCGTGCTCGCGGCGTTTTTCCTCTGGCGGCAGCGGGACATCAAGCGCCTGTTCGCGTATTCCTCGATCGAGCACATGGGGATCATCACGTTCGCATTCGGCATGGGCGGGCCGGTGGCGAATTTCGCGGCGCTGCTGCACATGACGGTGCATTCGCTGACCAAGTCGGCGATCTTCTTCGCCGTGGGTCACGCCGCGCAGAAGGCCGGTTCGCAGCTGATCGAGAACATTCGCGGCCTCGTGACGATCAGCCCGACGATCGGCTGGGGGCTGATGCTCGGCTCGCTCGCGATCCTCGGGCTGCCGCCGTTCGGCGTATTCGCGAGCGAGTTCCTGATCCTGACGACCGCGATGAAGCAGCAGCCCTGGGCCACGCCGCTGCTGCTGCTCGCCCTCGGCGTCGCCTTCGCTGCGATCTTCGGCAAGGTGCAGCCAATGGTGTTCGGCGAGACCCAGGCGCGGCGGCTGCCGCACCCGCCGGCGCTGCTGCCGGTGTTCGTGCACCTCGCGATCGTGCTGATGCTCGGCCTGTACGTGCCGCCGTACCTTGCGGGCTGGTACCGCGACGCGGCACGGCTCATCGGGGGTCCCTGACATGGCGCTGAAGCGCTGGTGGTCGAAGGCCGAGCCGCTCGCCGGCAAGCCGTCCGGCGGCCTGCTTTCGGTCGCTCCCGCCGACTGGACCGGCGCCGCGACCGATGCCGCGGCGGCCGGTGCGCAGCTCGCAGGCCTCTGGACGACCCTCTATCCGGACTCGACGCCGGCCGCGATCGTGCGCGCTGCGCTGCTGATCGACGGCGGACTGCTGGTACTCGAGCTGCCACTCGCCAATCCCGGCCAGCCGTACCGGGGCCTGCAGGACGCATTCCCTGCGGCAAGCCGCATGCAGCGCGCCGCCGCCGACCTCACCGGCGTGCGGGCGGACGGCCCGGACCAGCGGCCCTGGCTGCGGCACGCGGCCTGGCGTCGCGACGAATGGCCGCTCGCAAAAGCTCCCTCGCCCCCGGACGCGGCCGCCCCGCCGGTCGACGACTACGCGTTCGTGCGGGTCGAGGGCGAGGGCGTGCACGAGGTGCCGGTCGGCCCGGTGCACGCCGGCATCATCGAGCCCGGGCACTTCCGCTTCTCGATCGTCGGCGAGAAGGTCCTGAGGCTCGAAGAACGCCTCGGCTACGTGCACAAGGGCATCGAGCGCCGCTTCACGGAGCTGCCGATCCTCGAAGGGCACCGCCTGGCCGCGCGCGTGTGCGGCGATTCCGCGGTCGCCTACTCGTGGGCGTACTGCCAGGCGCTCGAGGGACTCGCGCAGGCGGTCGTGCCGGCGCGCGCCCTGTGGCTGCGCGCGCTGTGCCTCGAGATCGAGCGGATCCAGAACCACCTCGGCGACCTCGGCGCGCTCGGCAACGACGCCGGGTTCGCGTTCGGCCTCGCCCAGTTCTCGCGCCTCAAGGAGGAACTGACGCGTACCGTCGCAGCGACACTCGAGCAGCGCTATCTGCTGGACGCGGTCGTGCCGGGGGGCGTCGCCGTGGACCTCGCCGACGACGAGGCCCGCGCGCTCGCGGTTCGTATCGGGCGGACGGCAAGCCTCACGCGCGAGCTGCGGACGATCTACGAGGACCATTCCGGAGTCCGCGACCGCTTCGCAGGCGCGGGCATCGTGACGCCGGAGCTCGCGCGCCGGCTCGGGCTGACCGGGCTCGCCGGGCGCGCCAGCGGCCTCGGCTTCGACCTGCGCGTCGATTCGCCGTGGGCGCCGTACCACGTCATCACGCCGAAGCTCTGCATGCGGCGCGACGGCGACGTCGCGGCGCGCGTCAGCGTCCGCTTCGACGAAGTCGAGGAATCATGCCGCATCGCGCGCGCGCTCCTCAGCGAGCTGCCCGCCGGCGAACTGCGCGTGCCGCTCGACGTGCCGACCGGCCCGCGGCCCGGCGTCGGCATCATCGAAGGCTGGCGCGGTCCCGTGCTCGTCGCCCTCGAGTCGCGCGTGCCGGGCCGGATCCACCGCTGTCATGCGCACGACCCGTCGTGGCAGAACTGGCCGGTGCTCGAGCACGCGGTCATCGGCAATATCGTTCCGGACTTCCCGCTCATCAACAAGTCGTTCAACCTCGCCTACAGCGGCCACGACCTCTAGCCCCATGCTGAAGACACTGCGCACCATCGCCGGCGTCGGCATCGTTTCCGAGGCTCCGCCCGAGGCGGACGAGACGCTGCGGCTGCGCGAGGCGCTGCAGGCGCAGATCCAGGCGGTACTCGGCCGCGCGCTCTGTATCCGGCAGGTCGACGCCGGGTCCTGCAACGGCTGCGAGCTCGAGATCCACGCGCTCAACAACCCGATCTACAACATCGAGGGCCTCGGAATCCGGTTCGTCGCCAGCCCGCGCCATGCAGACCTGCTGCTCGTGACCGGGCCCGTCTCGTGGAACATGGCGACGGCGCTGCGCCGCACCTACGAGGCGGTCCCGCACCCGAAGCTCGTCGTCGCCGTCGGCGACTGTGGTTGCACCGGCGGGATCTTCGGCGCGAGCTACGCGACCGCCGGGCCGGTGTCCGCGATCATCCCGGTCGACGTGGCGGTGCCCGGCTGCCCGCCGCAGCCGGAACGACTGCTGCAGGCGATCCTGACGGCAGTTCGACCCGCACCCGCACGCTGAGCGGCGGGCGGCGCGGCGCGCGTGCGCGAGCTGCGCTAGAGTCGCGGCATGGTCGAAGTTCCGGCGTCTCCGATCCGCATCCCGCTCGGTCGCAGTGGCCTCGAGGTCGCGCCGCTCGGCTGGGGCATGTGGCGTTTCGCAGGGGCGGACGTCGGGGCGGCCCGCGCCCGGATCGACGCCGCGCTCGAGGCCGGCTGCACGCTGTTCGATACCGCGGACATCTACGGTCTTGGCACCGAAGGGGGCTTCGGCGCCGCGGAGTCGCTCCTCGGCCGGGTACTGGCCGGTGCACCGTCGCTCCGCGGCCGAATGGTGCTGGCGACCAAGGCAGGCATCGAGCCCGGCACGCCCTACAACTCGAGCGCGGACTACCTGGTCGGCGCATGCGAGGCGTCGCTCCGCCGCCTCGGAGTCGACCACGTCGACCTCTTGCAGGTGCATCGCCCGGACCTGCTCGCTCATCCCGAGCAGGTGGCACGGGCGTTCGACGCCTTGTATCGGGCCGGCAAGATCAGGGCGGCGGGCGTGTCGAACTACACGGTCGCGCAGACGCGGGCGCTACTCGGCTACCTCGCGATGCCGCTCGCGAGCGTGCAGCCGGAGTATTCGGCGCTCGCACTCGAGCCGCTCGCGGACGGGATCCTCGACCTCGCGCTCGAGCGCGGCATCGGGGTGCTCGCCTGGTCGCCGCTGGCGCAGGGGCGCCTCGCGGGTGCAGGCGCCGACGCGCGCGGTGCGCGGGT
>Ga0265328_10001016_pt1 | contig 12912 bp, 19 predicted proteins | sample 41624metaG_FD_202086 | JGI IMG/M metagenome (GOLD analysis project Ga0265328, IMG submission 202086) | Rhizosphere microbial communities from Carex aquatilis grown in University of Washington, Seatle, WA, United States - 4-16-24 metaG | ecosystem: Host-associated > Plants > Roots > Rhizosphere...
CCTCATGATATTCATTCCAATCCACATCATTGATGATTACGCCAATGTCATTGATGTAAACAATTCGTCTGTTTTTGCTCACAGTACTTTCCTATTGTTTTGTTTGGTATTGCCAAGGTAACTGACTCACGATGAGCTATTTTACATGTAAAATAGCCATAAGCCTTTTTTAACTGGCTAATCTAAAAAATTACATTGTTCTAAAGCTGCCGATGACAATCGAGGCTTGCGACCCAAACCAGCCATTGAAAAAATTAATGTATAAGCAGCCATCTAGGAACATCTTTTTTGTAAACTAAATATGTTTCACCGAAGCGTGACGTAAGATACGTTTCTTCTCTAAGAACAACACCCCAGTGCATGATCAGGAATAAAGGCAATAGCAGCACAAACGGCCAGATTGAATTCATCACCAAAGCGATGGCCAGATAAAGTCCTGTCATTGCTAGATAGATTGGGTTTCTTGAATACTTGAATGGGCCCGAGGTAGTCAGGTGCTCAGAAACTTTGTAAGGGTTTGGGGAAGTTCTTTCCTTGTGCATCGTTTTAAATGCCCAGCGGGCAAAGGTGGCACTTAGTAAAAATATCATTCCACCACAAACAAACAATATTTGGCGATTATTCCTGAGCTCAGCAGGATATAAGTAATTTAAAAGAAAACAAATCAGCAATGCACCCAGATACAAAATGGGCGGTGGAGCAATTATTTGTGGCGTATCGTTACTTGGTTGAGTCATAAGATAATCAAACTGTTATTAATTGGTCGAGTATTATAAATACACTCTTCCATAAGAGTTGCTACTTCCGAAGCGTCAGTGCTATCAAAATCCTTAAGACCTTTAATTACACCTTCTTGATTCTGAGCAGGCTGGTTTTGACTGACCTTCCATTTTCCTGAAAGCTTGGTAATCTCAATTTCGATACCAACGATTGCTCCAATCATGTGATCAGTATATTCGCGTGGGGCATCTGTGATAGCCCAAGGCTTGTTAAACTTAGCTTCATGTTGTGCCACAAGTATCTCAAGTTGGTTTCGCAACCAGACAGGATCATCAATGATACGAAGTGCTCCGTAAGCATGAACAACCGCATAATTCCAAGTAGGAACAACTTTGCCATGTTCTTGCTTAGTTGGGTACCATGATGGTGTGATGTAGCTGTCAGGACCCTGGAATATGGTAAGTGCCTCAATATCACTAACCAAGTCGATCCACACTGGGTTTGAACGCGCCACATGCCCTCGTAACGTCCCATATTGACCAGATTCTCTAGATAGGTGTAGTGGAATGTGATTTGCATTTATGCCACCTGACGACATAGTAACCAGTGTAGCGAATGGACAAGCACGAATCAGTTCGTGTAGAACTTCAATTCCTGATTCTTCGAAATGTGATGGGACGTACATGGCTGTTCATTAACGCTTAAAGAGAAATACATACTTTAGCACGTCCCGCATGCATGTTTAATAACGATCTATCTATATCGCCAATAGCTTTTCTTGATGCCGAAATTTTATCCATTACGAATTTTCGTAAAAATATTTTAAATACCCGACCCTAAGCTGGCATATGAAATCTTTCAAAGGAGACCTTATTTAAAGTTGCAATGGATAACCTTTTGTTATTTAGTCTCACGCTTACTGTTCAAACTGATAATGAGCACACCGACCAGCACTAGCGATGAGCCAATAATTTGCAACAACGAAATACTTTCGTTTAAAAACACATAGGCCATGCAAATGGTGCTTACAGGGCCAACGGATCCAATCAGCGAGGCACTGCCGGAGCCGATGCGGCGAATGGAAAAAGACAACAGGAAAACAGGCAGCACTGTAGAGAAAATCGCCATCGCAATAGAAAGCTCATAGACTCGAATGGGTAGATCAAGTGCAATCATTGGACGCATCAGGGCAAACTGCAACAAACTGGCCATACTTGCCACTACCATTGCGTAAGCCGTGAAACGTAGTGAACCAATTCGCGCGATAGCGTGCCCAGCCCCAACTAAATAGATTGAGTAGGACAAAGTGCTGGCAAACACCAAAGATGCTCCTAACAGGATAGCGCCATCCTTAGTACCCATATCATGCATAAACACTAATGCAATTCCCACATAGCTTAGCGCCATCGCTGCAAGCACCTTCTTGCCAATGAGTCGTTTGAATAAAATCGCTGAAAGGATCACAGTAATCGTCGGATAAAGAAATAAGATTACGCGCTCTAATCCAGCTGAGATATATTGCAATCCAAGGAAGTCGAGAAGACTGGAAATATAATAGCCAACTAATCCCAAGCCCAATACCAATAGCATTTCATGTTTAGTCAGTGGCAAGGCATGATGACGCCTTGCCCAGATTGCAACGCCAATAAAGAACGGTACTGAGAACACCATACGCAATGCCAGTAGCGTGATTGCATCTACATTATGAAGATATGCTAGCTTGACCAGAATTGCCTTAGCCGAAAAGCCGACTGCTGCGAGCAGTGCGCAGACTACCCCGAGAAACACATCTCGATTTATTAAAGTGCTACTATTTGTATGACTTGCCATGATGTTAAAACCTAAGTATGGCAAATGAAGGTCTTAGGCTTAGATGCTGCGGTAGACCCGCAGTTACCTAGTTAAAAATGAATCGTTAAAACAGGGATATGCTACGGCGATGAGCTGGCAAAGCCAGCCATAGCCGTTTGCTAATGATTGAAACAGTTAAAGTGAGTTGTGGCATTTGCATGTGAACAAAATATACGTTGGCAACTACAAACTGTCAATACATCTAAAACCATTGATTGTTTAGCAAAAACTCAAACATCACATGTTAACTGCAATTTGATTTGAAAATTACGGCATTTTAAGTAGAGCTAAATTCTAATAGACATTTATATTTGAATCTTAATCATTGCGCTTAAAACTGTGCACCCATATTAAGTTATCTTCATTCCAGCTCATATTTGCATGCATTTGCAAGATGATACTTTTATATACTTCCAAACTTGGGAAACCTTCTGCCTGTGCATGCGTATTTGTCATGTCACCTAAGCGTTGACGTTCAACAGCAGTAATTACAAAGGGTATTCCTTCCAACTCAAAAGTTTCATTTGGATAAGCATACAGGCCATCTCTTCGCTGCTGTGTTTTTATGCCAGCGATTGATGCAGCAACTAATGTAGGATGAGTCACTAAGCGATAAATTTCACAGGTTTTAGTTGGATATTTAGAATTCATTTGAGAAAGTGTTTCATTTAATAGACATCAATATTCAAAGATAGATAAGTATATTTCTAATACTTGCCTGGAAAGGTCGCTCAAAGCATTTTTAAGATTGGGCACAAACCCCAGGGAAATTAAAGCGTATATATCATTTAATCTTTGCATAAGTTTCCCTGGTGATTTTATTGTTTACATTAATAAGCTTGTAATATAGTTTTTCCAACCCAAATAAATCCGGTAGTTGTAATAACAAAGCTTAAACCTGTATAAACCTTAACCCATACATGTTGCCAAAAATCTGGTTTCAACATCGCAATCACAAATACACCTGGATTAGTTATACCGCCGATAACGACTAACCAGCATGCCTCTAAGGGCAAATCTATGTTTGCAGTTTTGGCAACACCGTAAAAAGTGAAACAAAAAAGTGACATTAAAATAAAGTCTATATGCGCTTTGACTAGTAAGCCATAATCTTTGATTAATACACCATCAACACCCTTAATCGGAAACCAGCGTGCAAATGTACCCAGCCATGCCATGACCAATGCAGTGAAAACCATTACAACTCCGCCCTTCAATAAAATTTCCATCTATAACCCCTATAAAATTTATTAATATGAACTGCCAGATAATTGTACAGACAGGTCTGTACAATATCAATATTAATTTATGGAGTATTGATTAAATAGTGAATTATTTCTGGAACAGTATTTGATGAAACCTGATTCCAAACTTTACCGTCAGGTATAAGTTTTATATTAGGTCCTTTTACACACATCAACATGCAATTAGATTGCGCAACGTCAACATTTAACGAGTGAATTTTGATTTCTTCAGTGAGGGTTTGAATTAGGTCTACCCCCCCGCCATGACCACAACATAGTGGATTAGGAGAATGTCTTATTTGTGTACAAACTTGAATTATCCGTTTCACTTTTTCAATGCCCTACTCATTTATTACCGTTAACTTTTAAATAATTTGGATTTCAAATGAGTTGAATTTGACTTAGATAAAATATTTGGTATATAGGTTGAAAGTATTAAAATTACAGCCAGCACCAAATACAGCCATCGTATTGAGTAAGCAGAAACAAAGCTCGCAGCGGGCTTTTGTTGTTGAACGAAGGCATAAAATGCTGGCGTATCTTGTCCTTCTATATATTTACCCTTGATTTCACTTGCCAGTGTTTTTAAATACTCCTCATCCATCTGTGATAAATAACGGTCATACTCAGCATTTGCGACAGATGGATCAGGGTCATCTAAACTAGGGTCTGCGTAAGTTACACCCACTGCACCGGTGTTGTTATCACTAATTGGCCAATATCCCACACGTTTATTGGCGGCATTAAATCTTGGCACTCCAACCTTTGCATTGCCTCCAACGCCCACAAATACAAAGTTCTTTCCTATTTGAACACCACTAAGATCTTGTTTGTTGGTGACATTCACCTTAGGGGCTTCATCACCATCAGTAAAAAATAACATCTGAGCAGGCACATTAAGTGAATCAAATGTGTTTGCCGCAGCTCGAACGCCGAAACTGATACGGCTATTACCCTTCCAAGCCATACGCCATTCCAAATGTTCAATTGAGTCATTGATAACATCATAGTTGGTACATACTTCCAGAGGAGCAATGAGTAAGGCAACGTTATCGGCAGCAAAAACACCAACACTGAAATAAGTGCCGCAAGGTGAAGTTTCGACGACCCTTTTCATTAAATGTCGCGTTAGATCTAATCGGCTGGTAGGTTGATTGTTTATTTTTACATCTTCTGCATTCATGCTTTGAGAAACATCGGCAACCAGCAAATAATTATGCACCTCTTGTTTGAGTTGAATCTCAGGCTTGATAAGGGCCAACAACAATAAAGCAACTGCAACCATGTATAGCAAAGTTTCGTAATTATCTTTTGCATAAGACAGGATGGTTTTTATAGAAAATAACTTCATGGCAAACCAACTGGCAGATTGCTCAATTCCATAGTGGACTGATCTTTTGGTGCGGGCTTCATAATATTAGCCATGACAGATTGAAGAAGGCTCAAGTTAAACTTTGCAGTGCGGGACAATGGTGCAAGTCTTAACGATTGCTCGTAAGCCATTTTAGCCTGCGCGTACGCATACCTGGCCTCATCTTGTATTGTGCCGTCATCATTGATTCTACGGATTAAGCCAGAAATAAATAGGTTATTTGCAATATTGAATTGAATTTTTGCCTGCTCTTCTTGTGGAGGTGAAGTTTCCAGCAGTTGCCCATAAGTTTGTACGGCATGCTTATAATCTTGCTTATTCCCTTGGTCATACGCCGCAGAAAATTTCTGCAGGTAAGGATAGGTATCATCTGTAACCAACTGCCCGGTATCAATTGCATGATTTACATTAGTTATTTTATTACACTGATAAGCCTCATAAGCCGTGCCAATTAAACCCGTTATCAACAATACTCCAAAGACCATATTGCTTTTTTTGATGTGATTTACCATGAATGCACCCTTAAGTTCTTGATGATTATTATGAATAGACTCAGTATTAGTGCAAGGACAATCAACCCTCTTGAGTAGTCATGGCCTGGAATATTGATTGAATACTGAATAACATTTTTTTCTTTTGAGTCAATGAATTGCAAAGCAGATTGTAAAGTTGTCGGGTTGTCGGCCTCAAATGCCTTATATTTGACTTTAAGTGATTTGAAATATTGATCTAGCAGAATAGAATCTGGCACAGTGCCTTCGGCATAGACTTCTTTGGTAAAAATACTCACGTCATCAGGATCACGCAACACAATCCAGTACAGATTCAACTTTTTACTGGCAACCAGTTTTGCAATTTTGAACTTTACTCTTGGGCTAAGCTTGCCCGCACCATCTGAAAGTAAAATAATAGCGCGTGAACCAGAACTTTGAATATTGTCGAAAAGAGTGATTCCCTCGGTAACGCCGGCTCCAATATTGGTTTGGTTGAGCGCCGAGCCTGTTGCGGCATTGATCGCTGAGTGAATCGCATCACGGTTGGTAGTGATTTTCATGCCGTATAAGGCGGAATTGGTAAAGCCTACCACGCCCATCATGTCGTCTGGGCGCGAGTCGATAAATTGGGTAATGAGCCGTCGAGCCGCCGCAGATTTTACTTCTGCCACATGCCCATTAATAGTTCCTGCAAAAGGCTCATCCATACTCACACTTCGATCAATGACTAAAACCGTTTGTGCACCCTTACCAACCTTTTGAATTTTTTTATCCACGCCTTGTGGGGCTGCCAGCGCTAAAATAATGCTCGCTAGAATCAGTGCAGTGATCACTTTGACAATTAAATTGGTAATATCAGAAAATCTATCAACTGGTGCAATTTCTAACCATGAGTACATTTGCCCTTGATGACTTTTAAATAAGAATGGCGCTATAGTAAATGGCAATAATATAAGCGCCCATGGTTGCAAGAGTGTCATTTAAACGCCTCGCTCACAATCTCTCAAGCGCTTGCTTAAAGTGATTAGCGCACTCAGAGTCTCAGCACCATTTTTCAGCTGACTTGCAAATAAAGACGCATTGGACTGCGTGAAAAATCCCATTATTTCTGCCTTAAGTTTTTCAAATGCAGGGTGTGCTCTGACAAATTGATCCACTTCACTTGCAAAGAGATTTTCTCCATGAATTTTATTAAACGCCTGATGCATGTAAATCAAGGCTTGCTTGTGTACTGCTTCGTTTTCTGAAACTCCTGCCTTAGCAAGTTTTTTAAGCTGCCGATGTGCCTGGGCAAATGCACCATTCATAAAGGGTAGCCAATGCTTATCAGCGTTAATATAGATAAGGCCTAGCAATCCCATCATCAAGGCGGCAAGAGATGCCCAAAGCCTGGCGTAATGTGCATCTAAATTAATAAACGTAGGTTTATATTGTGGTTGAAGGTTTCCTTTTGCGTTAGTAACCCCCTCAGCCACCAAAGGAGAGAACCAGAAGCTCCAAGTGGGTGCTTGAATTGACAAAGCTTTTGTTCCACCAGTTAATACGAATTTTTCTTCTGGTAACTGCATCACCACTGGCTTTTCGGCACTGGTAAATATTTGGTAGCGTAAGGTAATTGTGTAATTATTTTTAGTTTTAGATGTTGATGATTTAACCGTAACGTCTGTTAATTCAATGCCATTCCTATTTTCGCCTTTCATCGGCAAGGCGGTTTTGGGTATTTGGTAACCTAAGCCAGTCTCAATCTCAAACGTTCGACTCAGAACATCTCCCACTTGAATGCCATTGCTGAAAGGTGGGTTAATTACATTTACAATTTTGGCTTCAGCTTCTTGCGATAGTGCGCAAGGTGCAACAAATAGACTTGTCAGTCCAATCAATCTTATGATTAAGTTTTTCATAGGCTCATATACTGTTCAAAATAATGTGTCATGTCTTCAGGATTAAATTTGCCGCTTAAATAGAGGGGCTGGCAGTCAAGCCTGGCAAATTTATTGGCTAATGCTTGCTTTCTAGCTAAGAAAGCTTCTTCAAACTGTGTTCTTACCGCATCGCGGAAAAAGATAGTTCTGTTCATGCCTGTTTCAGGGTCAATCATGTTGCCGAAGCCAAACTTTGGTAACGTCTTATGTTCCTGGTCGTCCCACAACACTATGGGTACGACTTGATGCACTGACATGGCGCCAAGGGCTTCTTCAATCATAGCGAGGGGCATATGAAAGTCTGAAATCCAGAAGACCAGACCTTTACGCTGGCTTAAGTATTGTGGCACTTCCAATATACCTTCAGAACCAGTGCGCATTTTTTGATAGTTATCAAGCTGCCCAATCACCTCAAAAGACTGATGCACGTGGTGGCTTAATGGTAAGGTCAAGTCCTCTAATACTTGCTCGTTGTAGCCAATAAAGCTAAATACATCGCCCATTTCAAACGCTGAATAGGCAACTGAGGCAGCAATCTCTTTAGCTAGGTCAAGCTTTCTAACCTTGCCTTTAAACTGCATGGAGCTCGAGCAATCGCATACTGCAAAAATTGGCGTGGTGTTATCTTGATTAAACAGTTTCACCTGCACTTGTTCGTATGGATCACGTAAGGTTTGGCGTAAGTCCATACGCCTGGCGTCGGGATAGTCAATTAGCGACACATTATTTCTATACTCAAAACCTAAGCCACGCTGCGTGCCCCGATGCTCACCATAATGGATGCTGTTAGATTTCCAAGGCACTTGGTAGGTGAATGGCTTGGCGTAGGATGGAATCATGCTGCTTTAGCTTGTGCAGGTACTGCGACGATATTCAAAATCTGTGTAGTTAACTCACGAGCCAATACTGTTCTGCGGTTTTCATACATGGAATTGAATACCAAGCGGTGTGCTATGAGTTCATGAAACACGGCGTGAATATCTTCAGGATACAAACTATCACGGTTCTGTAGCCAGGCATTCACACGAGCTGCTTTGAGTAACATGCCCATGCCCCGAGGACTGGCGCCAGTATGAATTAAACGATTCACGTCTACGCTATCTAGACGGATACCGAATTTTGCAGGATTTTGGGTGGACTCCCATAAATCTAGCGCGTAATCTTCCAACGTTGCGCTTGATTTGATGTGGCTTTGCAGAATATCAGAGAAATTATTCAGTTGGTCAAACTGCAAGACATTGGATTCCACTTGTTTAGTCAAATTTTCTGCATGCTGATATTTCACGTTGAACATTAAGGATTTCCTTAATTCGCGATCTGCTGGAATATCAATCGGGATCTCCATCATAAAACGATCACGTGCCGCTGATGGGATCTCAAATGTCTCATTTTTTTCGACCTGGTTTCTGTCTGCAAACACCACCATGTGAGGCAAACGATATTCTTTTTTGAAGGCATACAAATGTCTTTCTGCCATCACGCGCAACATCAACGCATGCACTTGTGGACGTGCCCGATTGATTTCATTGAAGAAGAAGACAGATAGATTTTCACCAGCACGTAGGAGCGGACCTTCGTCAATTTTAGGGCGGCCATCTTCACCTAAGTAGGTGTGGTAAATCAAATCATTTGGCATTAAATCAACCGTACCTTCGATACGCTCATAAGCACCGCCAATGCAGCGCGCGATGGATTGTAGCAAGGTGGTTTTGCCCACACCTACGCCCCCTTCAAGCAACACATGGCCACGTCCAAAAATAGCAATATTCATAAGCCGAATGGCTTTGTCTTGCCCCACAATGACTTTTTTTACTTCGGCTTCTAGCTTAAGTGCATGGCTGCGCCAATCAGCTAGCTGAACATCTATAGTTGCATTATTCATATTAATCCTATATAAAATAAAAGTTTAAAGGGCGCGATCGATTGCTTTTTGTAAATAGTTAATGTAATATTCAGACAGGTCTGTTCACTTATTTACAGTCTACTTGAATATTAATTAAAGATGCAAGTAAATTTTTAAGGTAACCTGCGATGAATCAAACGAGTAGTTTTAACTCCATTAATATCATCCACCTGACATTGCAAAACTTACGTCAGAAAATGAGCACAAGAGGAATGACCTCTAATGCTCGTCTGTTAAGGCTTTCCAGCCAGTTAAACCAGTGGAATACAGAGCGAGTCTTTACCAAGCAGGCTGATGGACAGACACAGGATTTATCGATTGAAGATGTTGATTTCTTAAAAGAAACCATTCATGCAGAAGTGAGCAAAGCCTCGGTGAAGCAACCTGAAGTTGTGTCAGATCAAATGCTTTTTCTTGTGATTGGAGCAATACAAATCCAGTCTCAAACTGGCTCTGATGAAGCGTGGAGATTAGTTAATCGATCAATGCAAAGTTTTGTAACACCTGACAATGAGAAACGAACACTTTTATTTGGACTTGTGGCTGCAACGTTAGTCATATACATAAGTACGATGACCGCAATAAATTCAAAGACGCACTCTATTGATAATGCGCCGCTAAACCCACCCATAATTACTACTGATGGCATGGCTGACCCCGTCACCATAAGTACGCTACTGCTGGTATACAACAAAATGAAAAGTGGCACTTGTCAGATACCACAAGCGGCAATGTTACAACCCGAGCAAAGACAGGCATTTTTAAGGTTTATTAACAAAGGGTTGATTGAAGTACATGATGTGGAAAATCTAAAACTAGCTTTAGGATATGTGAATTGCTTATATCCACAAGAGTTAATGCATCCGATACTCCCTGAAGAACATAAAATAGCCAAGATCGCTTTATAAGGAAATTATATGAACATGCGAGAAAAAATACTTACCACTGCAACCGGTCTTTTTGAATCCAGAGGCATTCAGGCGTCAGGTGTCGATACGATTATTGCAGAAGCAGGGATTGCCAAAGCCACACTTTACAAACATTTCCCTAGTAAAAATCTACTGATTACCGCTTACCTTAGAGATAAGTCAGATAGGTTTTACGAATGGCTGAACTCAAGGCTAATTTCAAAAAAAGCCAATTCGATTGATATACTCATTACCCTTTGTGAGCTTGTTGAGCAATGGATAACAACACCAGAATTTCATGGACTTCCATTTCATATCGCCTCTGTCGAATTCCCTAACCCAGATCATCCAATTAACCAATATTCATCTGTATTGGCAGTTGAGTTGCAAGGGTATTTATCTAAGATTGCAGCAGAAGCAGGGGCCAAAGACCCAGAAGCACTAGGCCAACAATTAACCATTCTTTTTGAAGGTGCAGCCCTGGTCGAACGATTAAGTCCTGGAGTTGGCGCAGCTAAACGTGCAAAAAATGCCGCTATAACTCTAATACGCGCTTCCATTTAAATAGTGCCTGTTCTGAGACTCAAATAGTCTTGAAAGTAGAACGTAGTACGATAACAGAGGCTTTACCAAACCCGTAACTTGTTGTGATGAGGCTGGCAAACAGATACATCTGGAATATTTGTGGTGGAGGTGCTGCTGGATTGTCTAGAATCGGGAATATTGCCATTAAAAGAAACAAACTGGAATTAGTAAATGCACCTACTACCATCGCCCAGCGCACGTGCCAAGGCAATGTCACTTTTGCAGCATAGAACCCGAGTATCAGTGAGCTCATGATGAGAAAATCAAGATGGGCTTGTAGTAATCTGGTGAATTTCCCAGCAAATAATGCTTTTAACGGGGCAACACCAAAATTCAACCCTACCATACACCAAGCAAGTATCAGTGCCATCAAAAGCCAAAGTGCCGCCCCTCTAATTAGTACAATATTTCCCACATGCTTTGCATCTTGTTGCATGGTCAATCTCCTTGCTGTTATAGATCTCATGACTAGGTGTGACTTGAATAAATATGTCTTTCCCCAACATCACTATACAGACTAGCGCCAATATGCACTTGTCTGGGACGGAACAAAAACTTGACTGAAACGGCTGTTTCTACATTTACATTCAAGATTGCATCGCATAGGATTGTGGATGTAAAAAACCTACGATTGTGTAGTAGAAGTATTTTTATGGAATACCTAGTTCATGTGTATTAACGCGGCTTCTTTATCTGGTTTGCAAGTTAACTCAAACAAAAATGAAGTGCTGAGACTTTCTACAAGCATTATCCCTATTAGAGAAAGACAAGGCTGGCTGCGTGACGTGATCTGCCGTGAATATGCCAACGTTGAGGTTACATCACCATCCAATAGCGTCTTATCTCAGGACTTATTGATTTTTCCCTGGGATAAACTCCGGCTGTCCACTATTCAATCCAGTGGAATTTCCCTAAAACGCTTACCAAAAGAACCTCACTTAATTAGCCAGGATGCATACTTCGCTGTTATATTGCTATCGGGCGATTACTTACTCGAACAGGATGTCGAGAAGTTTTTCTGAAACCTGGAGACATTACTATTTATGATGCTACCAGACCACATAGAATACATTGCCCACGGGATTTCAAGAAATTAATTGTATCAATCCCACGACCTATGCTCAGAGAAAGGATTGCAGGGGTTGAGCAATGTACAGCTCTACGCATTTCTGGCATGGAGGGAGTCGGAGCTGTTGCTTCTAGTTTTCTGCAATCGTCAGCCAAGCATGCTAATCAGATGTTCCCACAAAACCTTACTTGCCTGTCAGAACATGCGCTTGATATATTAACTTTGCAATAAATTCGGTACGGCCGGTTGATTTCAATCTATCCAGAAGTCGGTCGGTTTCACTTAATCGCGTTAAGGCATATATAGACCAACACCTTCAAAATTTGGATCTTGATACCGCAATGATTACACGTGGTGTAGGTTTGTCTTCGCGCTATATTAATACCCTCTTTAAAGATGAAGATACCTCTCTTATGCGTTACGTTTGGCACGTAAGGCTAGAGAATTGTCGAAAGGATATGTTGAGCTCAATTCATGCTGGGCATCGAATTTCTGATATTGCGTATCGGTGGGGTTTTAATGATTTATCGCATTTCAGTCGCTTTTTCAGAAAACAATTTGGTTGTTCTCCACGAGAATTTCAACGACAACTTGGATAACCGTTTATGCATTTTGAATATACAAAGCTAGTAACAAGATTAATAGAATAAATTGGATTTCTGATTATCATCTCTTAGGTATTGCATTAATTGAATTTACAAAATGACTGACTGGTGTTGGCCGATTTTCGCCATATGACATCTGATTTAAGTTGCTCTAAAGCCGACATTATCTATGAAGAATATCCAATCAATTCTAAAATGGAATGCCATTAAAATATGTGCTTATTTAAAGCGCCTAAATG
>Ga0265328_10001024_pt1 | contig 12879 bp, 8 predicted proteins | sample 41624metaG_FD_202086 | JGI IMG/M metagenome (GOLD analysis project Ga0265328, IMG submission 202086) | Rhizosphere microbial communities from Carex aquatilis grown in University of Washington, Seatle, WA, United States - 4-16-24 metaG | ecosystem: Host-associated > Plants > Roots > Rhizosphere >...
GCAGCGGATCGTGCCCCGCCGGCCCCAACGCGCCCACGCACAGCTCGGCGTCGCTGCGCGAGTCCAGCTTCACCGTGCGGGGCGGCGCGATCGGCACGGTGAGCTCGGCGTGGTTGTCGGCGGTGCGGCGCACCCGGTAGGTCTCGCCCGGCCCGCCGGCGTCGAGCGACAGCGAAACGATGCCGCTGGTGCCGCACTCTCCCGGCGAAGGCTTCAAGTCGACCGCGACCGAGCGCTCGCGTCCGTCGCTGCCTTTGCTCGTCGAGGCGAAGCGCAGGCGGATGCCGGTGCCCTTGTCGAAGCCGGGCGCGGCGTCGAGCGGCCGCCAGCCGAGCTGCACCCCCAGCCACGCCGCCAGCAGGAGCGCGCTCGCGATCTTGGGTCCGCGGTGCTCGATCTCGATGTGGCTCGCCATCGCAAGCGGTCCTCCACCTACGGGCGGGTCGAACAGGCCCGCGAACAGCAGCCGGAAGCCGGCCAGGCGCAGCCAGCCGAGGTCCCCGATCTCGACGCGGTTGATCGCGCCCAGGCGGCACACCGCGCCCAGCTCGCGCGCACCGACGCAGCGGCCGGTATCGATCACCAGACGATCCGAGACCGGCAGGAGCTCGTTGCTGAGCAGGCTGTCGGCGGGCGAGGCGTCGAACCACAGCGTGGCCGTCGGCAGGCTGGGGATCTGAAGCGACCTGACCAGTGCGCCGAAGTGGCGCTCGTCGGCCGCGGCGCCCTCGCCGGTGAGCGTGATCTCCTCGGCGAAGACCAGCCGCGCGCCGCCCGGCCGCGACACCACGTTGCTCTCGATCGTCGCCGAGATGCCCGCCAGCGCGTGGCCCCAGCCCCGGCAGAGCGTGATCACGCGCGCGGGCAGCGCGGGCGCCAGCTCGTCGACCAGGCGCTTGACCCGGGACAGCGAGTCGATGCCACGCGCGGGGATCACCAGGTTCCACAGCGCCGCGCGCGAGATCGGCTGCGACTCGCTGCCATCCTCGCCACGGCTCGCCGCCTGCCACAGCGCCGCGAGCTCCTTCTCGATGCGTTCGACCCCGACGGTGATCGCTTCGCCGCGCGAGAACTTCTCGACCGTCGAACGACTCGGCGCGCTCTCCACGCTCAGGGCCTCCGCCAGTGGCGCCCGCCGGCGCCGATGAGCTGGTCGCTGGCCTCCGGGCCCCAGCTGCCGGCGGCGTAGGTCGGCAGGGGCTCGACCGCGCCCGCCGCCGCCTGCGTGATGGCCTTGGCGTGCCAGTGCTCGTGGATCTTCGACACCCAGGTCCAGCTCGCCTCGACCTCGTCGGCGCGCGTGAACAGCGTGCCGTCGCCGAGCAGGCAATCCAGGATCAGGCGCTCGTACGCTTCGGGCGGCTCGACACCGAACGACGAGCCGTAGCGAAACTCCATGGTGACCGGTGCCACTTCCATCGCCTGTCCTGGAAGCTTGGATCCGAAATTGAGCGAGATCCCCTCGTCCGGCTGGATACGAATGGAAAGCACGTTGGGCCGCACGCCCTCGCCGCCACGCCGCCCGAAGAGGAGCCGCGGTGCTTCCTTGAAGTGGATCGCGATCTCCGTCACCCGCTTGGGCATGCGCTTGGCCGAGCGCAAGAAGAACGGGACGCCCATCCAGCGCCAGGAGTCGATGAAGAACTTCAGCGCGACGAAAGTCTCGGTCTGCGAGGTCGGGCTCACCCCGGACTCTTCGCGGTAGCCGGGGACCGCTCGGCCGGCGATCGAGCCCGCGGCATACTGCGCGCGCACGACGTGGGCATCGATTTCACTTGAAGGCATGGGCCGCAGGGCCTTGAGCACCTTGAGCTTTTCGTCGCGCACCCCGTCGGCGTCCAGCGCGACCGGCGGCTCCATCGCCGCCAGGCTCACCACCTGGAAGAGGTGGTTCTGGACCATGTCGCGCAGGATGCCGGCCTGCTCGAAGTAGCCGCCGCGGCCCTCGACGCCGACGGTCTCGGCGCCGGTGATTTGCACGTGGTCGACGTATCGGTTGTTCCACACCGGCTCGAAGATGCCGTTGGCGAAGCGGAAGACGAGCAGGTTCTGCACCGTCTCTTTTCCGAGGTAGTGGTCGATGCGATAAATCTGCTTCTCGGTCAGCGTCTCGTGGATGTCGTGGTTCAGCCGCTGCGCCGTCGCCAGGTCGGTGCCGAACGGCTTCTCGATGATCACGCGTGAGAAGCTCGCGGGCGCCGGGCCCGACGGCGGCGGCACCAGCCCCGACACGCCCAGGTTGCGCACCACCGTGGCGAAGGACGACGGCGGGATCGACAGATAGAAGACGCGGTTGCCGGGTAGCCCCAGCGTTCGTTCGATCTGCTCGAGGCGCTCGCGCAGCGCCACGAACGCCCTGGGGTCGTCGTATTCGCCGGCTTGATAGAAGAGGTTCGGCGCGAAGCCCTCCCACACGCCCGGGTCGACCGGGCGGCGGCGCGCGAACTCTTCGCACCCGGCGCGCATCTCGTTGCGGAACGCGTCGTCGGACATGGCCCGGCGCGCGTAGCCGATGACCGCGAAGCGTCCCGGCAGCATGCGCTCGCGCGTCAAGCTGTAGAGCGCCGGCAGCAGCTTGCGCTTGGTCAGGTCGCCCGACGCGCCGAAGATCACCATGGTCGCCGGCTCGGGGATGCGCTCGGCGGCCAGGCCTTCGCGCAGCGGATTCGGCAGGGTGGTGGGCATCGCGAGGGTGGTCATGACGCGCTCACCGCGCTGCTCTCCAGCAGCGCCGCTCGGCGCGCCGCGATCATGCGCATCAGCGTCGTCATCGAGGTCTCGAACGCCTTCACGCCCTCGACGAGCAGGCGCGCGCACACCTGGTCGAGATCGAGCTCGAGCGCCGCGAACGCTTCGATCTGGCGGTGCGCCTCTTCGAGATCGCGCGTCAGCGTCGCCGCCGGCGTGCCGTGGTCCATGAAGGCGGTCAGGGTCGCCGGCGGCACGGTGTTGACCGTGTCGGGGCCGATCAGCGCGTCGACGTAGAACGTGTCGGGATAGCGCGGGTCCTTCGTGCCCGTCGACGCCCAGAGCAGGCGCTGGGGCTGGGCGCCCTTGGCCTTGAGCGGCTTCCAGCGCGTGCCCGCGATCGTCTGCTGGTACATCTCGTAAGCGAGCTTGGCGTTGGCGATCGCGATCTTGCCCAGCAGCTTCTCCCCGAGCTCGATCTCGTCGCGCGTCCCGCGGCTTTGCTTCTCCAGCAGCAGCTTGTCGCACGCGGCGTCGACGCGCGACACGAAGAAGCTGGCGACCGACGCCAGCCCATCGAGGCTGCCGCCCGCGGCGACGCGGTCGCCGAGACCGGCGAGGTAGGCGTCGGAGACCGCCTGGTATTGCACGAGCGAGAAGATCAACGTGACGTTGACGCTCACACCCTGCCCGGTGAGCGCGCGCACCGCAGGGATCCCCTCGGGCGTGGCCGGGACTTTGATCATGACGTTGGGGCGCCCGACCATGTGCGCCAGGCGCAAACCTTCCGCGACCGTCTGCTCGGTGTCGGCGCTGAGCTCGGGCACGACCTCGACCGAGATGCGACCGTCGACGCCGCCCGACGACTCGAAGACCGGCAGCATCACGTCACAGCCGCGGCGGACATCGTCGAGCACCAGCTCCTCGTAGATCGCCTGAGTCGACTGCCGGTCGGCCACCAGGCGTTGCAGCTCATCCTCGTATTCGGACGAGCCGCCGATCGCCTTCTCGAAGATCGTCGGGTTTGACGTCACGCCCCGCACGCCCTGGTCGACGAGCCCGCGCAGTCCGCCGGTGCGGACGAAGCCGCGGCTGATGTTGTCGTACCAGACGCTCTGGCCGAGCTTGTACGTGGCGGCCAGTATCGCGTTCCTCGCCGTCGTCGTCCCCTTGGCATTGCCCGCGGCCGCGCCACCCTTCGACTTCGTCGCCATCGGAGCTCCTTCTTTCGTCCTGGGAATCATCGTCGCTTGCAGTCTGCCTCCACGTCAGTGTTCCGGGCTGTCGCTGAGCTGTCCCGGCCTTGGGAGACATATCACGGCGGCCGCATCGGCGTGTGTCGGTGAGGTAAAGGCCGGGCTCGACCACCAGGATCGCTCCCGAGGGTCTCCTTACGATGGTGGATCCTAGGAGGCGATCGGCCCACCCGAGGCGGGCTGCTCGAGCGGAATCTCGGGCTCGGGCCGCTCGTAGCCCTGCTCTTTGCGGTAGGGGCGCTTGGTGCCGGGCCATTTGAGCCCGAGCGCCTCGCAGCGGTCGAGGTACTCCTGCACGAGCGTCACCACCGTCCCATGCGACCAGGTGAGCGGCGCCACCGACAGCGGCGCGCCGGTGTACGGGTGGACCTGTTCGGCCAGCACGCCCGACGGGCGCTTCTTGCGCTTTTCGACCCAGGCGAGGATCTGCCGCGCGGGATCCAGGTCGGCGCTGGTCTTGGCGCGCGCGATCGCGTACTGCGCCAGCCACATCGTGCAGATGAACCAGGGGTTGCCGGGCACGGTCGTGATGTCCTTGCCGACCTGGTGGTAGTAGTCGTTGGTGTAGCGGGCGACGCCGCCGACATCGGTCTTGCACCAGAGGTGGTCGCGGATCGCCTTCATCGTCGACTCGACGCGCGGATCGTCGGGCGGATAGGCGCCGAACGCGAACGCGCCGTAGAGCGAGGCATCGATGGTGTCGTCGACCTCGATCGCGCCGCCAAGGTGCACGCGCACCATGCGCGCGAACCGCCCGAGCTCGGGCCGCCACAGGTGCGTGTCCATGCCCTGGCGGATCTCCTGCGCCGCGCTCTCGTAGCGGCGCGCGAGCTCGCACTCGCCGAAGATCGTCGCGAACTGGGCGGCGGCGTGCAGGCCGCCGATCACCGAGCCGCACGTGAACGTGAGGATCCCGCGCCGCTCTTCCCACAGGTCGTAGCTCGGGCCGGGCAGCTTGGTCGTCGGATCGCGGTAGCTGACCAGAAAAGCCGCCGCCTTCTTCACCAGGCGGCCGTAGAGCCCGCGCAGATCTTCGATGTCGCGGTAGCGCTGGAAGTGCTTCCAGAGCGCCCAGATCACGAGGGCGGTCTCGTCCTCTTGAATGGGCAGCTGGGGCGTCTGCGTGCCGCCGTCCCCGTTGGGCCCGATCCAGGGATGCCACGACGAGCCGAGCGCGCGGTCGGGCGTGTACTTGTGCATCAGGTAGCCCTCGGGCGTCAGCACGTCGGCGCAGAATTCGAAGAACCGGCGCGGCGGTTCCTGGTAGCCGGCCAGGTCCAGCGCGTGCGCCACCAGCGCGCCGTCGCGCGGCCACATGTACGAGTAGGTGTCGCGCGCGAACGTGGTGATGTCGCTGTCGTTGGCGGCGATGATCGCGCCGCCGTTGTCGATCTGCGTGCGCAGGATCAGCAGCGATCGCCGGTAGAGATCGACGATGTCCGGCGACAGGTCGAAGAAGTCGATCGGCTCCTTGCTGACCCAGAGCCGCCAGTAGTCACGCGTGCGCTGGAGAAACGACGCCGGGCCGCGCTCGACGACCTTGGCGTTCAGCTCATCGACGCCGTCCCAGTCGCCTTTCCAGCGGGGGCCGGCCGCGATCCAGTAGAAGATCTCGCTGGTGCTGTGTCCGGGCACGGGAACGTGCGCGGCCACGACCGAATCGACCGCGCCCTGCGCGATCGGGCTGCCGCTCAGGTTGCCGTCGTCCTCGGCGTCGCGCCAGGTCCCTTCCTTGCCCGGCTGCCCCTTCTGGCCAATCGCCCACTTGCGCACGCCGAGCTCGCCGCACGCCAGCAGGTTGATCAGGAAATAGCGGTTGCCCTTGTAGTGCACGACGGCGCGCGTGGCCGGGTCGTAGGCCGCGGTGTCGCCGACGTCGCTGTCGGCGATGCGCAGGTCCTGGTGAAAGAAGACGCGAATCTCGCGTTCTTGCGGGCGCAGGTTGGTGACCTCGACGCGCCGGACGTAGAGGTTGGCGTGAAAGTCGACGCAGTCGGAGCAGACGAGGACGACGCCCAGCGATTCGTTGCGGCAGGTGACCTCCGTGACCAGCGTGTCGCGTTCGTAGCCGAGGTCCAGCGTCCAGCCGTGCGCGCGCTCGACCCAGGTGAACTGGCCGTCGACGTAGACGCCGAAGCGGCAGTAATAGCCGCCGACGTGGTTCTCCTTGCCGACGAAGGGGTAGAAAATGTCGCGAATGCGGTACTCGTCGTCAAAGGTGACGAGCATGCGTCCGTTGCCGAGGGGGAGGTCGCGGGGCATCGCAAGTGTCCGGGTGTGCGCGACCAGCATCTCAGCCACCCGCGCACATGTAAAGTTTGACCCCGGATCGCACCGTCGGCGAGCGCGGCCGCGTGCTAGCTTGTGGCTCCGCTGACATGCAACAGCTCGCGCCGCTGCGTTCGCTCGACGGACACGCCGTCTTCCTGCTGCTCATCCAACTGGCGCTGCTGATTGCCGTCGCGCGCACGGGCGCGGAGCTGGCGAAGCGCGCGGGCCTGCCGGCGGTGGTGGGCGAGCTCGGCGCGGGGATCGCGCTCGGGCCGACCGTGCTCGGCCACTACTGGCCGGCGACGTTCCTCGCGATCTTTCCACGCGAGGCGGCGCAGTTCCACCTGCTCGACGTCTTCGGCAGCGTCGGGATGGCGCTCTTGATGCTGATCACCGGGCTCGAGACCGACGTGCGCCTGCTGCGCAACCTCGGGCGCGCGGCGCTGATCGCGTCCGCGATGGGGATGCTGCTGCCGTTCGTGCTCGGGTTCGGGCTCGGCTACCTGATGCCGGCGGAGTATCTGGCCGACCCGCAGAGCCGCATCCTGTTCTCGGCCTTCCTGGCGACCGCGATGTCGATCTCGGCGATGCCGGTCATCGCCAAGATCCTGGTCGACCTCGACCTCACCAAGCGCAACATGGGCCTCGTGATCCTGTCGGCCGGCGTGGTCGACGACACCGTCGGCTGGCTGATCCTGTCGCTGATCGCCGGCGCGGCGTCGCGCGGCGCGGTGCACGTCGCGCAGCTCGGGCTCACCGTGGTCAAGCTCGGCGTGTTCCTGGTGCTGGCGGCGGTGGTGCTGTATCCGCTCCTGCGTCTGGTCATTCGCGTCACCGTCACGCGGTTTCGCACGCGCGACTCCGACCTGGTGGTGATGATCGTCGTGACATTCCTGTGCGCGGCTGCGACGGAGTGGATCGGCGTGCACGCGGTGTTCGGCGCGTTCGTCGCCGGCGTCGTGCTTCATCAAGTTCCGCGCGTGCGCAAGGAGACGGTGGCCCGGCTCGAGTCCTTCGTCTTCAGCGTGATGGCGCCGGTGTTCTTCGGCATCGTCGGGCTCAAGGTCAATCTCTGGAGCCTGGGCGGCGGCGGCATGCTGTCGCTGGTGATCGGCGTGGCCTGCCTGGGCAAGCTGGTCGGCTGCACGCTGGGCGCGATGTGGGGCGGCCTGCGCTTCTGGGAGGCCGCGTCCATCGCCGTCGCCATGAACGCGCGCGGGGCGATGGAGATCGTGGTCGCGTCGATTGGCCTGTCGCTGGGGATCCTGAGCACGCAGATGTTCTCGATCATCGTCATGGTCGCGATCGTGACGTCGTTCATGGCGCCGGTCGGCTTGCGGCTGACCATGCCGCGCGTGCGCATGACCGAAGAAGAGACCAAGCGCATCCTGGCGTCGTCGTCGAAGGGCGCCTTCGATCCGCAGCGCCTGCGCGTGTTGCTGGCGGCCGGGGGGGGACCGAGCGCCATCGCCGCCGCGCCGCTCGCCTTCGGCCTGGGCGCGCGCAGCGACAGCCCGCTGGCGGTGGTCTATGCCGAGGTGAAGACCGGCTGGTGGCGGCGCCTCGTCAGCCGGGTCAGCCACGGGACGCCGGGCAAGGTGAGCCAGCAGATCGAGCTCTTGAAGTCGCCGGCGAGCAACCCCTGGAACGACCGTACGCCCGAGATCCGCCGCGTCGCCGCGCGCACGGTGGCGCAGGCGATCTGCGAGGAGGCAAGCCGCGGGTACGATCTCATCTTCGTCGGCTCCGGCGACGGCGCGGCGGTCGGCGGCGCGATCGTCGAGGAGATCGTCGCCAAGGCACCGTGCCACGTCGCGATCATGAAGGCGCCGCCCGACGCGCGTTCGAGCAGCGGCTACAAGAACATCCTGGTGCCGGTCGACGGCAGCGTCGCCTCACGGACGGCGGTCGAGCTGGCGCTGCGCTACGCGGAGACCACGAAGGCGTCGCTGTCGCTGGCGGTGCTGACCGAGCGGCGGCCGCAGGCGGCTGCATACGCCGACATCAGCGGCACGCACCCGATCGCCGACGATCAGCCGACCAGCGCCGAGGAGCTGGAGCGCATCTCGGTGGTCTTCCGCGCATCGGCATTCACGCCGACGATCCTGCATTTGACCTACGATCCGCGCTCGAGCGCGGTCGCGCACGAGGTCGAGAAGGGGCAGTACGATCTGGTGGTCGTCGGCGCCGAGAACCGCGCGATCCAGCACCGGCTCTTCTTCGGCTACGACAACGAGCGGCTGATCCGGGCGACGCGCGTGCCGGTGGTGGTCGTCGTCCCGCACCTGGCGAGCCTCGCGCAATAGTGCGCGATGTTTGACTTTAGTTTCGACGGGAGGCTAGGGTCAGTTCGCCCATGGCCTCAGCCCCGATTGTTCACCTGGAATTTCGAAGCTTCGACTTCGCGCGTGCCTCGGCTTTCTATGCCAAGGTCTTCGATTGGCGGACGGAGCAGAACGCAACCTCGACGTACATGAAGCTCGACGCCGAGGAGGGACCCAGCGCCGGCTGGGTGCGCGCCGAGGTGAGCCAGTCGCCGGGGCCGCTCGCATACGTGGTCGTCGAGGATCTGGCGGCGACGCTGGCCGAGGTCGAGAGCGCGGGCGGCCGGGTGCTGGTCCCCAGGCTCCCGTTCGCGGGCGGCGGCGAGATCGCGCTTTTCGCCGATCCCGACGGGAACGTGCTCGCGATCTGGATGCGCAAGGACCACCGCGCGGCGGGTGCGCCCCCCGCTGCGGGCAAGGTCGCCGCGGCCAAGGCGGCGCCGGCGCCAGTGCCGGCGCCAGCGCCGGCGGCGAAGGCGAAACCCGATAAGAAGGCCAAGCCGGCGAAGAAACGCTGAGGCCTCCGCCTCAGAGCCAGCGGCGCAAGCTATACGCCAGGCGTTCGAGGATCCGTTCGACCAGCGACCGGTTCTGGTAGGTCGCCAGCGTCAGCTCGGCGTTGGCGCCCATGTCATCCTCGAGCATCTTCTTGACCGCGGCGGCGTAGACCACATCGAGTGTGTTGACCACGACCTCGAGGTTGTAGGCGAGCGAGCGATGATCGAAGTTATAGCTGCCGAGTGATACGAAGTCGTCGTCGACCGCCAGCGCCTTGGTGTGAATGACGTTGTCGCTCATCCAGATGCGCACACCCGACGCCAGCAGCGGTCCGAACGTCGCGCGCGCCGCCAGATCCAGCACCTGCGAGTCGCTGCGCCTCGGCACGAGCAGGTTGACGACCACCCCGCGCTCGGCCGCCTCTTGCAGCGCGCGCAGGATGCCTCGGTCGGGGACGAAGTAGGGGTTGGCCAGGAAGACCGCGGCGCGGCTCTCGCGAATCGCGTACAGCGCCGCGCGCCGGATCGCGAAGCGATCGAGGAGCTCCTTGTTGGAGACGACCGCGAGGCGCGTATCGCCCGCGGGCGCCGGTCGCACCAGCTTGTCGGGGTCGAGGCGCGCGCGCTTGCGGGCGCGGCGGTTCCAGGTGCGGAGGAAGACACCCTCGAGGATCGCAACCGCCGGGCCCTCGACGCGGATGGCGGCATCGTGCCAGCCGCCGCCGCCTTCTTCGGTGGAGACCCAGGCATCGCCGATGTTGATGCCGCCGGTGAACGCGACCGCGCCGTCGCACACCAGCGTCTTTCGGTGGTTGCGGCGGATCAGGCCCCAGAAGCGCGGCCGCCAGAAGCGGTACTTGTGGTACGCGATGGTGTGGACGCCGGCCGCGCGCAGCTGCTGGAAGAACGACGACGGCGTATCGATGCAGCCGACGAAATCATAGAGCAGGCGCACCGTCACGCCGCGCGCCGCGGCCGCCATCAACGCCTCGGCAAACCGCCGGCCGATGCTGTCGTTCTGGAAGATATACATCTCCAGCGACACGCGCTCCCGAGCCGCGTCGATTGCCGCCAGCCAGGCCGGGAAGGTCTCTTCCCCGTTGCGAAGCAGCGCCACGCGATTGCCGCCGACCAGATCGCGCACATCGGCGACGTACCTCAGGGCCCGCGTGGCCGCCGGCTCGAGGCTCGTCTCGGTAAGGACGACCGACGTTGTGCTTGTCATGACAAGCGTTGCCGCGTAAGGTTCGCCCGCGAATGGGTCGAGAAGAGCATATAGAATTCCAAGGGCGCGTCGTCGAGGTACTGCCGGCTGGGAACTTTCGCATCGAGCTCGAGAATGGTCACCAAGTTTTGGCCCATCTGGGGGGAAAGCTGCGTAAGCACCGAATTCGAGTCGTGCTCGGCGACAAGGTGACGGTTGCGCTGACGCCGTACGATCCGACGCGCGGGATCGTCGTCTACCGAGGTTAGACGCGTGGCCGCGCGGATCGCCGCCGCTCCGATTCCGTTCTTCGCGACTTTCCTCTTGTCGATCGTGTTGCCCGTGGGCGCGCCGGCGCGGGCCGCGCCACCGCTGCCGCCGCCAGTCGCGGTCGCCGAGGCGGGCTCGGTCGCGCCGCTCGTCGATCGGGTCAAGGGCTCGGTCGTCACGATCCAGAGCACCAAGATCATTCGCCGCGTCGCGGTCGACGACCCCTGGAGCCGCATGCTGCGCGAGCAGTTCGGGCTTGGCGGCCCGCCGCGCGCCACGCGCGAGCGGCAGGAGGCGCTGGGCTCCGGCTTCATCGTCGACAGATCAGGGCTGGTGCTGACCAACAACCACGTCGTCGCCGGCGCCGACGAGGTGCTGGTCAAGCTGTCGGACAACCGCCAGTTCGCGGCCAAGGTGCTGGGCAGCGATCCGGCGACGGACGTCGCCGTGGTCAAGCTCGACAAGCCGCCCAAAGATCTGCAGGCCGCGAACCTGGGCGACTCGGACAAGGTGCGGGTCGGCGACTACGTGCTGGCGATCGGCAACCCTCTCGGCCTGGGGCAGACCGTGACCATGGGCATCGTCAGCGCGAAGAACCGCGTGATCGACGAGAAGCTGGGCGACGTCGATCCGCGCTACGAGGACTTCATCCAGACCGACGCGGCGATCAACCAGGGAAACTCGGGCGGCCCGCTGTTCAACTTTCGAGGTGAGGTCATCGCGATCAACTCCGCGATCATCAACCCCGGCATCGCGATGAACGTCGGGTTCGCCATCCCGATCAACCTCGCGCGCCAGATCGCCGATCAGATCCGCCGCTCGGGCAAGGTCGCGCGCGGCTACCTGGGCGTCGGCGGCGAGGACTTCACGCTGGAGCGCGCCGAGGAGATGCACGTGCCGTACGCCGCGGGCGCGCTGATCAACGTCGTCGGGCGCGGAACGCCGGCCGAGTCCGCGGGGCTGCGCCCCAACGACGTCATCATCGAGTTCGGGGGCAAGGCGATCGAGAGCTATCGGCGCCTGACCTCCGCGGTGGCGCTGTTGCGCCCCGGCGAGAAGGTCAAGGTCGCGCTGCTGCGCCAGGGGCGGCGCGCCGACCTGGTCGTGACCCTGGGCGCGCAGGGCAATGAAGTTCAGACCGGCGCGAGCACCTTCCTCGGGGTCGAGCTGCGCCAGCTGGATCGCCACGAAGCGGAGGCCGTCGGCCTGCGCCCGGGCGACGGGCTCGCGGTCACCGCGGTCGACCCGCGCGGGCCGGCCAGCGGCGTGATCGAAGAGGGCGACGTGCTCCTGGAGCTCGACGGGCGGCCGGTGACGCTGGCGCGGCTCAAGCAGGTCGAGGCCAAGCTCGGGCGCGGCGTGCGCGCGACGCTGATCATCCAGCGCGGCCAGGCGCGCTTCGCGCTCAAGCTCTGAGCGCGAATGCCGGCGGGCGCCATGGCGACTTGCCTGTCGCTGGCTCGCGGTGCCGATCAGCGCCCGTCGATCGTCCCGAGCGAGCCTTGCGGGGTTCCCGCGCGCGCGATCAGGATGCCGGCGACCACGGCACCGGCGACGACGGCGCCGGCCCCGGCCCAGAACCACCAGCGCTTGTAGATCGGGTGGTTGGTTTCAGCCGCGGGCGGCGGATGGTCTTCGAGCGCGAGGGCCGGCAGGGGAGCCGGCGCAGGCGCCGCCGCGGGGGCCGGTGGCGGCGCCGACGGTGGGGCGCTCGCGGTCCCGGCGACGGGAGTCAACGCGACGGCCGTGTCGCTCTTGTCGGCCTTGTCCAGCTCGCGCGTCATCTCCGCGATCAGATCGTCGACCAGGCGGCGGTTGGTCGTCTTCGGATCCAGCGCCAGGTAGCGCCGGAAGAAGAAACGCGCGCGCTCGTAGTTCCGCATGTTGCGGTAGCACTGTGCGACGTTGAACAGGAACGCCGGCAGCGGCTTCGCCTGGTAGGCGGCCTGATAGTCCTCGAGCGCATCGGGGAACCGGCCCAGGTTGAAGCTCATCTCCGCCTTCTGAAAGAGCTCGCGCGCCTGCTTTTCACCGGATGGCGCCGCGTGCGCCGGCGGCGTCCCCAGCGCCGACCATGCAACCCCGAGCAGCAGCGCGATCGGCGCCACGCCCAGGGTTCGAGAGGCGCGCGACGTCCCCGCAGGCGGCAGCAGCATCCGCCTTCAGGATATCAGCGAATCAGTGAAACGGGTCGAGGGTCTTCTCACGCGCGTAGGGGTTCGTCTGGTCGATCTCGATGGGGCGCGCACGGGGCGGCGCCTTGGCGTCCATGGCTCGCGCGTCGGCTGACTTCGTCGGCGTCTTCTTCGCTTTGCCCGCGTTGGCCGTTCGCGTCGCCCTGGTCTGCTTGGCGGCCAGGCGCACGGGCG
>Ga0265328_10001030_pt1 | contig 12820 bp, 14 predicted proteins | sample 41624metaG_FD_202086 | JGI IMG/M metagenome (GOLD analysis project Ga0265328, IMG submission 202086) | Rhizosphere microbial communities from Carex aquatilis grown in University of Washington, Seatle, WA, United States - 4-16-24 metaG | ecosystem: Host-associated > Plants > Roots > Rhizosphere...
CCGGAGCTGGGCCTGATACGCCCGCCCGTCACGAGTTGGGCTCGTGTGAAATGAAATCCGAGTCACCTATGTCACTCGGACCAGTGTCACCTATGAACGCTCTTGCACACCGAAATGACGCGGGCGCCAAATCCGGACGGACCCGGGCACTGATTCCGGCGTGATCCGGGCGCCGATTCCGGAGGATTCGGGCACTTGGAGCAAGCGGCAGGTGAGGCTCTTCGGCGCGACAGCCGGTGAAGGCAGCGTCGCGCGATGGAGCGTCGGGCTTCTCCGACGCTCCTTATCACGCTGCATAAGAGAACGCTTCTTGTACCTTCTCCCTCGGAGGGTCAGGAGACCTCGCCTTCGATTACGAAGGGGTGGAGCAGATGAGAATCAAGCCATTTAACTCAAGGCGATGCATGTGATCGCGGAACGTCGGGCGACGTTGTCGCAGGTGAGGGGGACTCCGACGATTTCTCGGCTAGGGATCCCGCCATGCGTTCGACGAGACTGGGCACGAAGCTTTCGCTGCAACCGGCCACAAACGAGATCAATACGACCGGAGTGCGTGTTCCAGCCGATCGCGATCGGCGATTCCACGGCATCGTGATCGCCCGTTCCAGAGCATCGTGATCAGCCGTTCCACGGCATCGTAATCGCCCGTTCCAGAGCATCGTGATCGGCCGTTCCACGGCATCGTGATCGCGGATTCCAGGGGGCGTGATCACGGGAGTCGACGCTGGCATCGTGCCCGGCCTCAAGGGAGGCGAGATGGCCACGGAGCGATTGTCCATGCGTAAGACACGAGACATATTGAGGCAGCGGCTGGTGCCTCGACCGGGCACACCGCGCGATCAGCGCCAGCGTGGGACTGGAGGTGTCGACCGTCGGGTCGATGGTGCGGCGGGCGGCGGCGGCCAGGTTGACCTGGGCGGAGATCGAGGCGCTGACCGATGACCAACTGGAGGCGCGCCTGTATCCAGCTGCGCATCCGGCAGCAGCGCCGGCCCGACCGATGCCCGACTGGGCGGCTGTCCATGCCGAGCGGCGGCGCCCCGGCGTGACGATGGAGCTGCTGCACCTGGAGTACTTGCAGCGCGAGCCGGGCGGCTACCGCTACAGCTGGTTTTGCCACGAGTACATGCTGTGGGCGAAGCGTCGTGGGGCGACGATGCGCCAGGTCCACCGCGCCGGCGAGAAGGTCTTCGTCGACTATGGTCCGCCGTGGAAACGGTGATCACGATGCTCTGGAATGGGTGATCACTTTGGCGTGGAACACGCATGGAGATCGTTGACGTCATCGATCCCGCCAACTGCCTGTTTCACGAGGGCCTCATCGCCCACTTCGTGCGGGACTGCCGATAGTCTCCCGCCGCGGACAACAGCTACTATCGCGAGCTCGCGACAGTAGCTGCAAACGACGCGGTTTCTGCGCCAGTTGCGTCGGGAGAAGGATGTGCGACTTCGCGGCCGCTCTCGTGGATCGAGTGATTCCGAACGTGCCCGTGCGACAGTGGGTGTTGACTGTCCCCCATGGTCTTCGCGTCAAGCTGGCGTTTGACCCAGCGTTGACGAGCGTGGTGCTGCGGCAGTTCATCGGGGTCGTCTCGTCGTGGCTTCGGCGGCGGGCGCGACGACTCGGCGTCCGCGGCGCGCTCAAGACCGGGGCGGTGACGGTGATCCAGCGCTTCAACTCGGCGGTCGATCTCAGCGTTCGCTACCACACGCTCTTCTTGGACGGCGCGTACAGCTTTCCTCCTGGTCGCGAGCCGGTGTTCCATCCTACCCCCGCACCTAACGACGAGGACGTGGCGCGCGTCGTCGCCGCGCTCTTCCGCCGGGTCGAACGTGTGCTGCACGATCGCGAGCTCGATTCCGCGCAGAGACGCTTCCTTGAAAGCGCGCCCGTCCTGGCCGCGGTAGCCGAGGCCTCGGCGCTGGGCGTCGTCGCGACCGGTCCGCGCCGGGGCCGCCGGATCATCCGCATTCGCGGCGCACCAGCGGACGTCGACGCGTTCGTGATGGGGAAGCTTTGCGCGCAGGTCGAAGGGTACAACCTCCAGGCCGCCACGCGCGTTCGGGCAAACGATCGCGAAGGTCTCGAGCGCATAGCTCGCTACCTCGCGCGCCCCCCAATCGCCACCGAGCGGCTGTCCCAGCTCGACGACGGCCGCCTCGAGCTGCGGCTCAAGCGGCCCTGGCGTGATGGCACGACGGCGTTCGTGTTCACGCCACACGAGATCATCGAGCGGCTCGTCGCGATCGTGCCTCGCCCGCGTGCGCACCTGACTCGGTACTTTGGCGTGTTGGCGCCCGCCTTCGCGGCCAGGTCGGGGATCGTTCCCGCCGAGGCTGCAACCTCCCAGCCGGCTCCTGGCTCGCCTCCGGCAGAGACCAGGACGCGCAAACGGCCGGGTCGAGTCCCATGGGCGTCTCTGATCTGGCGAGTGCTCCTGAATGACGTTCTCGAATGCGGTCGCTGCGGGAGCCGCATGGAGATCATCGCGGCGGTCACGTCGACCGAAGCGGTTACGCGCATCCTGGAGAACCTCGGACTCCCTTCGGCCCCGCCTGCGTTCCATTCGGCACGCAGTTAACGGATCAGGTTTTATCGGACAACCCGCGATCAGACTTCGGGCCTTGTTCTTCCTGTCCCCGTTCGAGATCCTCGCCGGGCTGCTGCCGCCGCGTCCGAAGCGCGACGATCGAAAGGCGGACGCCGCGCGCTGGGTTCGGCTCACATATCGGGTCGACGTCGCCGGCGACGCCGGCCGGTGCGATCGGGATCGCGAACTGGGCGAGCCGACGCGCGACGATGAACGCGCGGCTGCGGCGCGCGGGGTGACCGGCGCGGTGGCGGCCGTGGTTCAGTCGTTGCCGCGAACGCCGAAGAAAGCCGCGACCAGACCTGCGAAGATAGACGACACAAGCAGGAGGGGATGGCGAAAGAGCCGCTTGGTTCCCTTGCTGCGTCTGGCGGCAATCGTTGCGTCAGCCGCCTCGGCGGCCGTCAGCTCGCCCGCGGCGAAGAGAGCCTGAATTCGCCCCTGCGTCATACTCTGTGCGGAAGGACGAGTCATGTGAGTGCCTCCTTAGCACGAGCCGGTGTGAGAGTCCATGCGAGTAGACTGATGTATGGAAGCAGGCTGACGGCGAGCTCATCAGCCTGGAAGTCGAAGTGATATCGCTCCGCGCTGTCGATCGATAGAGCCCCGACGATGGCCTTCCCTAAGCGAATCGGCATAACCATGAAGCTACTGTAGGGCTTCTTTGGGGCATTGGGGATCTGCGTCACGAGATCTCCAATTACCTGAATCTCTCCCGTCAGAAACACTTCCGTCGCGACCATTTCGGAACGCCGGCAACGCACTGCTGGCTGCCGGTGTTCACGGTCGCGTGCGAGAACGACGATATCCTCACCATCGACCACGAGCAGATTCGCGAAAATGCTGCGACCGGCAAAGTCTCCACGGTGGTCGCGCACATACTGGGCAATGATTTGCAGCACCTCCTCGCGATAGCGTTGAACCTCTGCCGCGGCCATTGAGGCCATCCGGCCCATCGCATCGATCTTGGCGCTGAGTAAGTATTTTCGCTCGAGGTAGTGACGCGATACGTAGGTCATCCCTTCCGGCATCGTGAGCTTCAGGCCCTTCCAAATAAGACCGCCCCCGAACGTGAACAGCGCCAGTTTGGTAATCGGCTCGGCCTTGAGCTTGAAATGAGCAGACACCGGAATCCAAGCGTAGGCCACCGCGAAAGCGACTCTGCCGGCGACGCCGACAAAGCCGCCCTTGCTTATCCGCGACAAGATTCGATGGTAGGTGATGGTCAACATTCGAAGAACCAAGGTGCGCGTCGCGGGCACGAAGGTGTCGTGCCGGTCTGGACCATTCATTCGAGTGATCTCCCATGGCGTGCATCGACTCGGATCTCCCATCGGCCGTGATTACCCGCAATCACAGCTCGGGCTGAGAGTCCCGTCGCAGCACTTCGCGGTATTCCCCGCGCATCCACACACGCCTTTGTGATGAGAGCAGCAGCCGCTCCGCGCCGGCGGATCGCCGACGGGTGGGTCGCGAACCGTCAGAGCGCCCGCGCCGTATCCTGCTGCCGTCGCTACCGCCAGCACCATCATGACTCGCCTCATTGCCAACCCTCCCGGGGGGAAATCGTCTCTCGGTCCCGGTTCCTGGTCAAACTGATCGTCTTTTCCCGTCGGAGAACGATTGCCGAGCCCCCGCGATCACCTGGCGGGCTGGGCCTGCCCAGTTGGTGCGGCGCGCGGGCTGGCACACGTCACGGATCCCAGTCGTTGCGCGCTAGACGCAAGAATACCCCTTTCATGAAGGCTACGTTTGCCGCCGCGTGGCCGCTATGTCCTTCCAGGAAGGCTGACTCCGCAGTGACCCAGGCTCTGAAGAAGCGCTCTATTGCTGGACGCGGATCGAATCTCTCGCGGACGAGCAGTTCCTGCGGGGTCACAACGACCACGCCACGCTGCAGAGCTTCCTTCCGAATGGTCTTGTCGTTGTCGATCTCGCCGGTGTGGCTGACGCCTTCCCAGCTTATGAGAGGAACGGAGAATGTCTCGGCCCGTTTGGCGCAGTGCACGTCCACGTCATCGCCTACGAGCGCATGATCTTCTGTGTCTGCACCGGCTTTCCATCCCGTGAGAATCAGATCCTTGATGAAATGAGCGTAGAGGGTCGTGTAGCCGACCCTGGTGTCGTGTTCGGCCTTGTTCGGATTGACCTTGTCCTCCATTTTTCGTGTGAATTCCTCGAAGGGGCAGATGGTCGCCCACCCCTTCTCGTCCAGGAAAAGGCTGAGAAGGAACCCCCACCGCAGTCGTTGCGCCCGAAATTGGACGTCGGGCCGGTGAAGAGTCGCTCTCGGGTCGATCTTACCCACGCGCTCCATCACCTCGACGAGGTCATGCCATGAGTAGATCGATAGCATCACGTTCGTATCGAGTACGGCATTCGGAGCGAGCGCACCGCCGCTCGGGTCCGTGAGATCTTTCGTCGCGTTGTCGCCTTCCACCAGCTCAACCTCCTGCCGACAAGACCTCATCATCAAGGCAGAGGAGGGTGTGCGTCAAACCGAGGGGGGACAGCGGGGCGAGCTGCTGCAGCTCCGCCAGCTCACCGCGGAAGCGCTCGCAGTCGACGGGGCCCTTCACGCCCGGGATGATCTGCGCCTCGCCGTGCACGCCGTCGGTGAACTGCCAGAAGTCCCACCGCACCCAGGTCGCCGCCGCCGCCGGAAGGGGGGCCAAGGGCAAGCTGGGTGGGCCGCGCAGTTAACGGATCAGGTTCGCCCGGACAAGGTCTTGCGCCAGCTCCGTCAAATCCGCACCCCGAATTAGTTGCCCGAATCTACTTGGACAACAGCGCCCATTTCTCCGGTATCGGCCGGAGTCGAAGAAGCGTGACGTGTCCGCTGATGCCCGACGCCGACACGCTAGAGAACAGTTCACGTATTGGCCGGCGGGGATCATTCCCTTGGAGTGTCGCTCCCCCCTCCCTTCGTCGAACCCGCGCGTGGCGGTGCGGCGGCGCTGCTGGAGCCTTCTTTTCGAGCGCCAGCAGTTGCGGCCGAGCTCAGGATTCGAGCCGCGGCTGCCGCCCCGCCAATGATGCCCCTGCCCCCGGACTTGAATGCGGTCGCGGCGAGGCCCGCTGCTCCGACGACGCCGGAGGCCGCGCCCGTGACAGCGCCGGCGGTGGTGGACACTCCGCTGGCAACATTCTGACCCACGACGCCGGCGCTCAGCGAGGGGGAAGCCGCGAGGAGATCGGAGGCGAAGCTGGGCGCCCGCCAGACGATTACCGCGAGGAGGCCGCAGACGAGAACCATCGCCATGACCTCGTTCAACTTGATCTCTCCGGTCCCCGAGAACTTGATCTGCCCGAGGACAGGTTGAATGAGCCCGATGATGAAGGCGAGCACCATCAACTTGACCGACACGGCGACGACGGCCCCGATGGCTTTCTCCGCCAAGAACTTCGTATGCGCCGATATGCCGAAGGGAATCAGGCAGATGGCGAGCGTGACGATCAGGTAGTACTCGACGACGGCCAAGCAGACCTGACACGCCATGATGAAGAAGCAGGCCATGATGACGATGAAGCAAAGCCCGAGAACCATGGCGTCACCGAAATGCGTGAGCCCGGCGTCTTGCATCGACTGCACCAGCGGTTGCGTGGCATCGAGGGCTTGGCCCGCAATCCGTGATGGATCGAGGAGCAACGAAAGGTTGCCGCTGATTCCTCCCGCCGACAGGCCGAGCTGGACCAGCGAGTCGCACAGCTTTTTGGTGAGCGTCCCGAAGTTATTGGCGAACCATACCCAGAAGCTGATCTGGAGCAGCTTCTTGAAGGGCGCGGCCAGACTCGGGGCATCCATCGCCATCCACAGCCCCGCGAGAACGATCTCGATGATCGCGAGGGAGCGCAGGACGCCGGTCCCGGTGGATTGCACACGGGCTTGCCCCGCCGCGAGCGCGTTCACGAATGTTGTCAGGACCGTGGTGAGGAGATTGAAATCCATGGCGCTTACCGGGGCTACGGGAGTCGGTTCAACACGCGAGGGGGCCGACCGCGAGAGGTGTAGCCGTCGAGGCGCCGCCGAGCGCGCTCTCGCGACATCATTCGCTCCCCGACGGATCCAGCAGTCCAATCTGTGATCACGCGCCCGACCGTCGAGAGGTTCTGGACGAGTGAGCCGAGCTCGGTGTGGATGAGAGAGAGCTGCTGATTGATGAGCTGGAGCTGGCGCACCTCACCAGTGGAGGAGCTGTTTGCGGCATCGAGGATCGAAGCGATGGCCCGGTTGTTAGCATCGAGGGTGCTGATGCTCGCCTGAGCGCGGATCGCTACCTTCGATGACGTCGTGACCTCACCGTTCCACCGGTCGTAGTAGGTGTTGAAGTCGGAGTAGCCGACATTGCGCCACTGGCTCTGCGATTTCGGAAAGAGCAGATCGAAGTCGCGGTTTACCTGATTGATGTTGTAGCCGATGGTCGTGACATCGCCCTGGAGCATCGCGTACGTGAACTGTCCCTGCGAGAGCAGTGCCTTAATCCCGGCGAACGTCGTCGGGTTGATGCTCTTGAGGCTCTGTAGCTGGTTCTGGATCTGCGACTGCATCAACTGGATCTGCTGGGCGGTGTTGGCCACGATCTGTACCGCTTGGAGAGCGGTCTTGATGTTCTGGACGAGATTGGTACCGTCGATGACCGGGACCTGCGCGAATGCCACGGGGGCGGCCAGGACAGTGGCCGCCATCGGGACGAGAGCGATTCTGAGTCGTGCCATACAGACCTCCTACGAGCGAAAGGGGCCGGGCTTGACCCGTTCCTCTGCGAGGGCGGCGGCGGCGGACGAGAGTCCTCGATGCCGAAGAATGAGCTCGGCGTACCGATCCGGCGTGCCGGTGGCGACAATCTCGTCAAGCGCGCGCTGATCCGCCGGAGATGACATTCCGGCGAACGCCAGCGCGATGGGTCCGAGGTCCAGCGTGAACAGGCGCCGGCCGCACACGGAACGGTAGTAGTAGTCGCGCTTCTTCTGCGCGCTGGCCAGGATCGAAATCTCCGTCTCGCTGAGGCCAAATCCCCCGTAGGCGGCGACCAGGTGTGGCGTCAGTGCTTCCTCGTTGGGCAGATATATCTTCGTTGGACAGGCGTTGAGGATCGTCTGCAAGATCGGGCTGCCGGCCGCGTCGGCGATCTCCTGGGTCGCGAATACGAGATACACGTTGAGCTTCCTCAACGTCTTCAACCAGTCGTGGAGGCGCCGCATGAAGATCGGGTGCCGGAGAAAGAGCCACGCCTCGTCGAGGACCATGAGGGTGGGGGTGCCGTCGAGACCCTGCTCCACGCGATGAAAGAGGTAGTCGAGCGCAGGTACGATCGCTTCCTCGCCGAGTGACATGAGGGGGCCCATTTCGAAGTGCAGCCAGGGTGAGGTCGCGAGATGGTCCTTCGTCGAATCGAAGATCTGGCCGAAGCGTCCCCCCTCCGGATCCACGGTGTACGGCTTGAGCACGCCGCCGAGGTGAGGGCCGAGGAGGCCTGTCAGGACCGACAACGTGCGATGAGCGAGGGGTGCATCCGCGAGGCACGCGAGCTCCTTCGCAACCCGCGCCTTCAGCTCGGGCGTCTCTGGCACCCGTTGCGCGGCGAACAGGTTCAGGATGAACTGGGTGGCCCAGATCCGCTCGGGCCGTTGATCGATTCGCGCGAGGGGCTGGAACGCGACAGGCGATGTCTCGTTTCCCGGCTCGTAGTAGGCGCCACCGACGGCGAGCGTCGCGGCACGGGCGCTGCGGTCCTTGTCGAAGATGACGACGCGTGCACGGGGATACCGGAGCCATTGGAGCGCGAGCAGCGACAGGAGGACACTCTTGCCCGCGCCCGTGGGCCCGACGATCAGCGTGTGGCCGACATCCTGGACAGCGAGGTTCAGGCGAAACGGCGTGTCGCCGATCGTGCTGCAACAGATGTGCGGCTCGCCAACTCCCGTGACCTGCAAGAGATGGTTGTTCTGCGTGCCTCCCGCCCACACCGCCGATACCGGCATGAGATGGGCGAGGTTGACTGTGTGGAGGATCGGTCGGCGGACATTCGGGTAAACGTGCCCAGGGAGCGAGCCGAGCCACGCTTCGCGCGAGTTGAGGGTCTCGTCCCTCACGACGAAGCCGCGGCCCTGGATGACCTGCTTGACGGACTGAATCTTGCGGCGGGCCTGGTCGAGGGCTTGGTCCCAGACGGTGACGGTCGTCGTGAAGTAGCCGTAGGCAACCGCATCGTCTCCGAGATCGTTGAGCGCCGCGTCCGCGTCCGCGGACTTCGACAGGGCGGAACCGTCGACGAACGCCGAGTCCTGCTTCGTCGCGTGCTCTTTGATGAGGGTGGCGAAACCCTTCTGCTTCTGGAACCACCACCGTCGATATTTCTCGAGCTCGTTCTTGGCCTCGGCCTTGTCCATGAAGATGAATCGCGTGACCCAGCGGTACTCCAGCGCGAGGTGATTGAGGTCGTCGAGGATCCCGGGATACGCCGCGGGCGGGAACGAGGCGATCGTGCACGTGGGGATGTAATGGCTGCCCAGCATCGGAATGTCACCGGGCGTAAAGGGCATGTCCGGTAGCACTCCGTCGAGGTACATCGGTGTCCCCGGCCGCTCGATGCGATGGCGATTCGTCGATATGGTCGAGTGCAGGTACGTGAGCGTCTCGTCATCATCGAGCTCGCGCACCTCCGCGAAGACGCCCGCCATGATGTCCGCGAGCTCCGTGACGGTCTTGTGAAACAGAGCCAAGTCCCGGAACGCCTGGTCGTTGGGGACGCCGCTCTCGGGATCTTCGTAGAACAGCGCCTCGATCCGCTTTGCCGACGGCCGAGGCGGACTCCAAACGAACGTCAGGTAGTAAGCCGACTCGAAACGCGCGCCAGCTCGATGGAAGTTGTCGCGGCGCTCGACATCGACCAGCCAGGCGGCGGCGGCGGGCCAGGCCGCTCGAGGGTAGTTGCTTGCGATTTGCCGTTGGGCCTCGACGAAGAGTGTCCAACCACCCCCGAAGCGGCGAAGTGCGTTGTTCAGGCGCGCGATTCCTGACACGAGCTCCGAAGGGCTGGAGCTCGCCAGGTCCGGTCCGCGGAAGGCGAGCGTTTTTTGCAGCAGGCCGTCCTTCTGAAGGACTACGCCCGCCTCGATGAGCGCCGCCCATGCAAGCAGGTCCGGAAGGCGATGGGTCGGCTGCCTGTACTCTCGGAGCGAGAACACGATTGAGCTCCTTCACGGCTCGAGACGACGCTGGGCGCGCAGCGCCCGGATGAACACCTCGAAGAAGTGCGGGTCGCGCTTCGTGAGCGCGGCGAAGAGGAGGTGGAGCGCGATCTGGATCGGAAGGAACCAGAGCTGGTAGAGACCGAGGATGATCACCATCCCCGGTGTCCAGAGAAGAATCGCGAAGCGCCGAGGCAGGCCCGCGATCAGGATCGGCTCGGTGAGGGAGCGGTGGATGGCTACCTCGAATCCTTCAGGGAGCGGCGGCATGGCCGATGCTCAGGGCGCGATGCCGCCCGAGAAACCGGTGAGCTGAAGGCCGAACGTGCCGGCGGTGAACGCTACGCACAGGAAGAACAGGATCCCCAGGAATCGCTTCATCGCGTGGCCCCCCTCGGAGAGGACCATCCCGAGCGCGGTGGCCACGATCGCGATGATGCCGATGGCTTTGGCGACGGGCCCGGTCAGCGACTGCACGAGCTGCTGGAGCGGGCCCTCCCAGGGCATGCCGGCTGAGGACGCGAATGCGTCGCGTGCGATGCAGAGAACGACGACGGCGATAGTGATGCCGAGCGCCGTAACATCAGGTCCGCGGCGCTTCGCGTCGCGGTGGTCGGTCAATCCGAGCAGGTGGCCGTTGTTCTTGGTCGCCATGAAGAGGCTCCTTTTGAAGTTCGGCGCCCTTCTCGGTCGCGAGCTGGATTCCGTGACCTGGCCTGCGGCGAAAGATGACCCTGGATGGCGGCTATGCCGCGGCCGGGCTCGGTGGGAGCGCAGACGAAAGAACTGCTGCGCCGGTGAGCACCACCAAATGCCCTCGGGTAACTCCCGGACCAGATCTCGAGGCTCGGCGATTGGTTGTTCCGAGGAGGCCACCAATTTATCGTGCGGACAGGGTACCTGGACCGCCTACTAGGCTCGCGGGCGGTTCAAGTTTCAGGCCACGGAACCAATGATAGACCACCCCTCTACTGTTAAACCTGGGGAGGTCAGTCTCAGGACAACGGTCATCGTCGGTGGGTAGATCAATGGCCGTCCCTCGCGTGAGCCGTTACCACCACGCACTTGCCCTTTGAACTCTATAGGGGCGTGCCTGGGCCACGACCGAAGACCGCCAGAATACGGTCTCGGAGACGATCCGTGAAGGCCCGCAATGCGTCTGATGTCCAGGGGATGAAGTTTAGATGCTTCACGTCGAAGTGTATCGCATCGTCTGACTCGGCGTTGAGGCAGTCCGCCGCGCACACATGGACAACTGGAATATCGCGCCCGGCTGCGAACGCTGCTTCGTAGTAGACGCCGCCTCGGTTTCTAGTGAAGTCGGCCACGACGAACTTACTCTCTCGGATCAGCGCGATGATCCGGTCCATGATTCCTCCGACATAGTGATCGTCGTCCACCCGAATAGGGTCATAGCCTGCCTCGCTTATAGCGGTCACGATCGCCGACTTGACGGACTCTAGGGAGGTATCAAAGGCCATCGCAATGAACACCTTCGAGCCGCTCGCCTTTGGTTGCTCCTGAAGCCACTTCCATCCGGTCATTGTGAGGGAGACTGCGGCTTCTGGAGACATCAGCGAGTCAAACCTAAGGAGCCCAAGATCTTCCCCGAGATGGTGAAGGAGGGTCGTCCATTCCTGCGGACTCTTGCACCAGGCGGCAGGGTAGTCGCGGTCCAATACTACTCTGACGTCGTCCCCCAGTTCATTCGACCTGGCCGCAAGCCATTTGATCGCCAGCTCGATCTTCTCCACGACCGTCTTGTCTCGCGGGATGCCCGCTCGCAGATCATCCCGCCGCTTTTTGTCGACCAGGATCGGCTCGGCCGCCGATCTTGTTAGAGCACTCAGCAGGTAGCGGCGGGGTTTGACCTCGGGGTCCTCGAAGGTCTTCAACGTGACGTCGCTACCGTGGACGAAAAACCGTCCACACACCATGCATGTGAACAGATGCACGTCGTTCTCGCCATTGCGCTCGGTGAGCCGCGGATTGCTTGGTGGTTCATGATCGCAGAGCGGACAGGGGATTGGCATGAAGGGCGAGTATGCGCGGGGTTCCCGGCCACGCATAGAGTTCCCAGCCCGCCCTTGCCGCGGCTCGTAGCATCGGAGCACGCGGTGCGCGTTCGCCACTCACCTCCAATTCCGTTCAGCCAAGCTCGCGTAACCGGACGAGGCGACAACGACGTGATCGAGTACCGCAATTCCGCACAGCTCGCCGACCTCTCGGAGCCGGGCGGTCAGCTCGATATCCTGGCGTGATGGTGTGGGGTCGCCCGATGGATGGTTGTGACAAAAGATAGCCGCCGCCGCTCCGGCTTTGATGAGGCGCCGAAAGATGTCGCGCGGGTGAACCTCGACGCCGGTAAGGCTGCCCAGCCCGCAGCGCTCGTCGAAGAGGACGCGATGCCGCACATCGAGCGCGATCGTCCAGAACTCTTCAGCCGGCAAGCCTGCGAGGCGTGCGCGCATGTGGAGCCAAACGTCCGAGGCACCGGTCAGACGCGAGCCGACCCGAGGAGCCTCGCCGATCGCCGTCCGCGCAAGCTCGAACGCGGAGCGAACCAGCCGCGCTCGCTTCCGGGGAACGGCTGCACCAACGAGATCAGCCTCCGAAGCGAAAGCCAGACGGAGCAGTCCCCCCATCTCCTGCAGTACTTCCGCCGCGCGCGGCGTGTTGGTTCCGAGGACATCCGCCACCAGCCTCACCGTCGCATCGGTGGTGCCCGACCATCTGGTTCCCGCCAAAACTGCGGAGGATGAGGGGCGGGCCGGGGAACGTCCCCCCGTGAAGCGGGGGGACGAGGGGGCCGGAACAGGCCCCGGGGGGTCCGGCGGAACGGTTGGGCACGTCGATGCGGTGGCGGCGGCGACGTCGATCGAGAGTCGGGCGTCACGAGCGTTCATGGCGGATCCTCCTGCGTCTGGAATCGGGGCACCCGAAGGAGGGAGCGCCGCCGGCTCCCCGGGGCCGAGCGGCCCGCGTTCTTGGGGGGCACCCGCGTCCGCGCGGGGGGAGCCGAGAAGGCAAGGGCCCGA
>Ga0265328_10001034_pt1 | contig 12787 bp, 7 predicted proteins | sample 41624metaG_FD_202086 | JGI IMG/M metagenome (GOLD analysis project Ga0265328, IMG submission 202086) | Rhizosphere microbial communities from Carex aquatilis grown in University of Washington, Seatle, WA, United States - 4-16-24 metaG | ecosystem: Host-associated > Plants > Roots > Rhizosphere >...
CTTTACCCAAACCGGTGCTTCCTTGACCCCGAGCGTGAGTGTGGCCAATGCCACCTACACCGACCTGGCGGGCAACAACGGCGTCGGCAGCACCTTGAACATGACGGCTGACCTGACCGCACCGACGCTTAACGCACAATCCTTCAATTATGCGGAAAACAGTGCAGTTGGTGCTACACTTGCCACAGTTGTTGCTAGTGATAATGTAGGTGTAGTAAGTTATAAATTTACAGCCACAGGCACGAACACCAGTGCCGATGGTTTCTATCAAATTAGCAATACTGGCGTAGTTAGTCTAACTGCTGCCGGTGCAGCTTCGGCAGTGAATGATTATGAAACAGGGCCTACAGCCCATGCCTACAGTGTTACAGTAGCAGACGCGGCTGGTAATACAAAAGCTGCCACAATGACGTTTAATGAAACCAATGTAAATGAAGCACCAACAGCTGCACCTGTAACACAAACTGGTACTGAAGATACGCCTCTTATTCTTACTTGGGCCGCGTTTGGTGGGGCAGACGTTGATACGTCACTTGCAAGCTTAAGTGTCAAAATTACTTCACTACCAGCAGACGGCACATTAACTTTGAATGGCGTTGCAGTAGTTGCTAATCAGGTTATTTCTGAGGTTGCAATTGCAGCTAATCAATTAGTATTTACCCCAACTTCAAATGCTTCAAGTTGGGCTTCTGGCATAGCTGGTTTTGGCAATGAGCATCACGATTACACAAATTTTAATTATCAAATTTCTGATGGGTCGCTCACAAGCAATACTGCAAATATGGTAATTGATGTTACACCAGTGGCTGATGTGCCAACCCTGAGTGTCTCACCAATTAATTTTAATGAACCAGTGCCAGCTTCTGTAACTATTAATACTAGTGCGAATATTACCCAAGCTACATTGGAAACAACGTTAGGTCTTACTGCTGGCATACTGGATACGTTTAATCCGCCCGGAATCAACCCCAATCCTGTTAATGTTACAAACGGAAGCTTTACCAGTCAAAATATTTCATTATCAGCGGGTCAGCAAATTTCATTTAATTGGACATTTGCTAACGGTGAATACAATACCAATGGGGTTACTGCTACCACTAATTTTAATGACATAGTAGTATTGGTTGTAACTGACTCTAGCGGAAATAAGACCTATAATCTAGTTACATCTTCAGAACAAGATCTTAATATTCAAACTACAAATGGAACGACTTTGTACACTGCTGCAGGTGCAGGTAACTATGAATTTTCATGGTTGGTTTTAAATGGCGGAGATACCCAATATAATTCAGGCTTAACTGTAAATACTCCAAGTTTCGTGGTAGGGGGTACAAATTATGGGCAGCCAGTAGATATTCCAATTACTGCTGGATTGACAGATACTGATGGTTCAGAAACTTTAAGTGTACAAATTTCAGGTGTACCGACAACTGCAATATTCTCTACAGGTACTAATTTAGGAGGGGGCGTGTGGAGTTTTACCCCCGCTCAACTAGAAGACTTGCAACTTTTCCCAGCAAGTGGTTTTACAGGAACCCTCAACTTAACAGAAACTGCTATTAGCACTGAAATAGGTAATGGATCAACGGCATCCACATCTGCTGCACTTACCATTAACATTAGCTCGCCGACAGCAACATTATTTGGTACGAGTGGAAATGATAACCTTACAGCCACCGCAGCAAATACCGAGATAGAGGGAATGGCTGGCAATGACACGCTTAATGGCGGAAGTGGTAACGATATTATTTATGGTGGGGCAGGCAACGATACTATCAACGGTGCGGCAGGTAATGACACTATACTTGGTGGACAAGGTAATGACACCTTAACTGGTGGTGCTGGTGTTGATGTATTTAAATGGAATCTGAATGATCAAGCCACAAATGCAACTGTAGCGACTGCAGGCAGAGACACTATTACTGACTTTAATACTGGAACGATTGCTTCAGGAAGTGGCGATGTACTTAATTTGAAAGACTTGTTAATCGGCGAATCAAATAACGGGGGTAGTCTAGACAGCTATTTACATATTGTATTTAACTCAACTAATAACAGCACTATTATTGAGGTGAATACGGCTGGCGCCTTTACTCATGGGCATAATGCAGAAACTATCACAGGGGCGACAAACTTTACATCTGCCTTAGCTGATGTTTCTGGAGCTGTAAATCAACAAATAGTCTTGACGGGTGTTAATTTGACTACGCTTGGTACAACAGATGCACAAATTTTGAATACTTTAATTGCACAGCAAAAATTAATAGTAGATTGATTTATAGATGATAGTTTTAAGGCCGACTCTATACGAGTTGGCCTTTTTCTTTTCAGGAAGTAAAGTTACATTTTATATTAAGTTGTTATATTTAATTAATGAACTTTATGAGCTATATTTGTCAACCGTATATAAAATAAGGGTTTTTTATTTATTTGTTGTATTATATGCTAATATTTGGCGTGCAATTTGCTGGATTGATACATGGTTATGTTGAATTCGTTGACATAAAAGAAAAACTGGCTATCATTCAGTGGGTGGAGAGAGCAAGGTTACAAATATTTTGATTCAACAAGAAAAAGTTAAAAAATCTAAAGTATTACTAGTGCTGATAGGCGTATTGTTTAGCCAATACATAAGCGCAGAGCCGTTGGTGACGCTAAAACAAATGGTTGAAAAGGTCATTTCCGCCAATCCAGAGGTTCAGGCTAAATATCATACATATATAGGTGCTGATTATGAACAAGACGTAGTCCGTGGTGGTTTTCTGCCTAAGTTAGATGTAACTGGCTCATATACCAATCAAGAAAATACCACTCCTGGCCTTGATGCTCTTGGTCTTAATACCCCAACTTGGAACAGCCAGCTTGTATTGCGCCAAATGATTTTTGATGGATTTGCAACATCAAGCGAAGTCAATCGTCTGGGACACGCCAAACGCGTACGTTATTTTGACTTGCAAAGCGCTATGCAAAACACAACGCTGGAGTTTATGCGTTCGTATATTGATACTTTACGTTATACCCAATTATCAGAATATGCCAAAACCAATTATGTCGTGCATAAACAATTATATGACCGTATTAAAGAACGCGTAGATGCTGGTGTAGCCCGCAAGGTGGATTTGGAACAAGCTGAAGGTCGTTTGGCGCTAGCTGAATCCAATTTGTTGACAGAAATGACGAATCTTCATGATGTGACGGTGCGAGTTCAGCGATTATTAGGGGAAATGCCACCAGCCACTTTAGAACAACCTGAGTTTTATAGAGCGGGAGTTGAGCCCACAGCAGCAGAAGCATTGAAAGTAGCTTATATCAATAACCCCGATATACTTTCAACGTCAGAGGATATTCAGGCGACTAAAGATGAGGTTAAAACTAAAGAATCTAAATATTCACCACGTTTAGATTTTGAAGCGCGAAAAAATTTAGGCACGAGTAGTGATGGGCGCTTTAGTACCACTGCAGCAGATATGCTTGGGTTGACCTTGAGTTTTAACTTGTTTAACGGTTTTTCAGATAAAGCTTCTGTTGGCCAAACCATTGAGAAATTAAACACTGTTAACGATAATCGTGATAAAGCCTGTGTTGATACGCGTCAATTGGTTAACATTGCTTACAACGATATCAATCAACTTAAGGAACAATTAGTCTATCGAGACAGACATGAAAAGTCGATAGAGAATGCACGTGAGGCTTACCGTAAACAATATGACATTGGCCAACGTACACTATTAGATTTATTGGATACGGAAAATGAGTATTTTCAGGCAAAACGCGCTTATGCCAATACTGAATATGATATGCAAATGGCTTATGCACGATTATATGCAGGGCAAGGTGAGCTATTAAATAAAATTGGTTCAACACGTCAAGGCCTGCCAGAAGTTTCTCGCGAAACGTATATGGACGCTGTTAATGTATGCGAAGCAATCGCACCCGAGCAAGTAACAATAGATAAAGCCGCATTATTGGCTGATGCAAAACCACTATCAGTAATGAGTCAAGTAATGCCGACAGTTGCACCTAAGCCAGTGCCTGCTTCGACGTGCAGTGCAGAGGCAGTTACAGCACGCGTAAATGATTGGGCGGATGCATGGCGACACAAAGATTATGATACGTACAGTAAATTTTATGCAGATAAATTTACGCCTGAGCCTCCACTTTCTCGCGATGACTGGGCCAAGCAACGTAAGCAACGTTTATCTACATCTGGAAAAATCAACCTTGACCTAAGTAATATGAAGGTGACTTGCGATGGAGATAATGCAAAAGTGGTTTTTGATCAAGATTATAGCGTGACGACTTATAAACTGCTCAAGAAACCTAAAGACGCAGCAGGTTGTGAAGTTTGTGCCGCTAAGCGTATTGCTACTAAAGGTTTTGCTGACAATGTAAATAAAACATTGCAGTTTGAGAAATCCGGCAGCGCTAATGGTAGCCAGTGGCAAATTGTGAGAGAGTTGACCAATAAATAACTTTTTTGTTATATAAAAACACATCACATAAAATGATGTGTTTTTTTAATTGTTTTTTATAAATGGCTAATCAAAATTGGCTTAAGAGTGATAAAATACGCACCGTATTAAGTTCTGCAATAATCTCCTGCCCGGGTGGTGAAATTGGTAGACACAAGAGACTTAAAATCTCTCGACTTTACGGTCGTGCCGGTTCGATTCCGGCTCCGGGCACCAAATAAATCAATAATTTACGTTAATTCAATATCATTTGAAATAACGATAAATCACTCAAAATAATGTGCCAACTGTGCCAAAAATGTGCCAAACATTTTTAGTCTTAATTTTCCGCTGTGGGTTTGAGTTATTTATCGGTATATTCAAAAATGTGAGATAACAGTCTTTCCCAAAGGCTTAAGCCTTTGGATTTGATTTTTGCTGTGACTTAAAGAGCGCTTGAGTTTGTGCAAGTAAATGTTCTGCTGTTGTATTCAAACTCCGTCATATCGCCGCCCAGTTCGCAATCTCTAGCAAATTTGTCATAGTCAATATAAAAACGAATGTTTTCAGGAACGCTAGGTAACCAACATTCATCAAATAGCCCTTCGGCTGCATTGCGTAAACTAGCTTCTGCAATACTTGGTTCATCTAACTTTTCAAGCGCTTGGTCTAAAGTGTACCCTACCACGGCTACAAGATAATATAAGCTTACTTTTTCATAGTCATTTAAAAACTCAATATCATCAAACCATATATTCAGATTAGCTTGGTGAATGCCACAAGCTTCAAATAGCTGCGCGTCGTCACCGTCAATAAACTGTATCTCAAATTCTTCAACCAAATTGCCGTAACGGTCAGCATGCACGGTTGACTTAGCCTCATAGTCGTGTGCATCGGTAAAATAAAAACCTGTTGCGTCTCTGTTATAGGGTGTTGCATGTAATGTAGTCATTTGCATTCTCGCTTTCACGTATCGTTCTTAGATTGAAGAGCCGCTTTTGAATTAAAGACTTGCCCCGAATTTGCAGACTTATCAACTCGACCTGCATCGCTCTTGAGTTGTTTCGCCTGCCGTCTAAGCGCATGGTGTTAAGAAAGAGAAGCCAGCAACTAGCCAAAATCGCAGTCGCAATGTAGTGATGCGAACCGATTGCAGGGGGTCACGAAGTGTTTATGCTTGCTTGGATTTCACACCGTGCGATTGTCGATGCCTTGGCGAAGCTAAAGAGTGATGGCTGTTACTAGGTGAATAGCAAAGCAGGGGATGTTTTTAGGAGCTTTCAAGGCTAAATCTACCCTGAAGAGTCGATTTGACACATCGTCATTAAATGCTGGTTGATGTATCAGCCACATCAATAGATGGGGTAAGCCTCGCGGCAAGGGGTGTGTTTAATTGATGTGTGATTTTGACAGCACTTAAATTGACCCTTTTTGAGCATTCAAGATTAAGTTTTTATATAAGATTTATCTATTTGTCTGACAAATCTCGGCAACTTGCCTATCCTGCATTAGGTAGCATTAGGTAGATTACTTAGTATGTACTAAATATGTATGGTTAGTTGCTACGTATTCCATACCAAATTAGCCTGAGATTACGGTTCAAAAACTGTAGAGCAAAACATCTAAAAACATTCGCTACAAAGAATGTGTGGGTTTTAGGTAACAACCGCAGAGAAAGTGAACGTAAGCACTTAATTATCAAAGCCGTCATTGATAATTAATTTATTTTGTCTAAATGACAGGGTGAAAACGACCGAGACAGTGTAAAAACGTTAAGTGATTTTTAGAAGTGGGAAATACAAACAAAATCAATTGAATTTTTATTATATTAGTGGGGAAATTTACTAAATATTATTTATAAAATAGGGGCATAGTGGGAAATTTTTTAACAGGCACTCCATTTTTCTGCGTTTTTACACAGTCTCGGCCACAAGCAGTCCAATAAGTTAACAATGATAGGAATTGAGCTAGGGGGAGGATGGGCAGGCAACCTGAAGCTGGCCTTTATCATCTTCATGGAAAAGAATGAAATTAGCAGTCTCGAGGCAGATAACAAGAAATGCTGCAACAGTTGAGTTCAGCCTGATGAATGGATGTTTTGTACATTTCCCAGACAGCCTCGGGTCGAGCTTTGCAAGCAAGTCCACAATAAACTTGTGATTTTTGACTGGCAACTTTGGAACTTGCAACTTTTGTTGAGTGATGCGTTAAATCGACCAAAAGCCGACATAAGACTAACTTTATTATGCATAAATATATATTAATTGAAACTTTTCTTAATAAATATCATCCATATATTACATTTATACAAATATATAATACTAATTTTAAAAGGAATTAAAAATGAAATTGAAACCAATTTTATTGACCATGGCCTTTGCTACTGTACTTGCTATGGGTCCAAGCCTCTCTTGGGCGCAAGAAAGTGGCTTAGTTAAACAGACAACGTCGTCTGGTATCGAATATGTTTATGGAGGTGTCGGTGAGGGCCCTCAAAACTCCATGGAGGCTATCCGCAAAGATTATAATTTTCGACTGACCTTCGCTCGCCCACATAGCGGTGAATATTTGGCAGATGTTAAGGTGACAGTGGAGAATGTAAAGAGCCACGAAAAGACGATCGATGTCGTTTCGGGTGGTCCATTACTCTATGCTCAACTACCTGATGGAAAATATAAGGTGACGGCTGCGTTTGAAGGAAAAGAGCAAATCAAGACGGTAACCATCCATAAAAATCAACCACGCGGTATTGTGTACTACTTCGCCAAGTAATATGGTGAGCATAGACTGGGTGGGTGACATTTGCTATCAGAGTGATAGTGCGCGGAACAAGCCAAGCTTGCTGAAATCGCTCACCATCTTTTTACCACTGGCCTGATCCTTTCATAAAACGGGCCAGATTTAAATTTTATAGGTGGTTACACGTATATTATTTTTTTCTAGGAGTTTTATGATTATTGACAGTCGTTTTCCGTCATTCCTCAATAGTAATCATTATGGAAATTCTGACTTCAGCTAATAATCGATAAAAATCGTTTCTTCCTAAATTCATTTGGAGAAATCCAAAAAAGAACGAGTATATTTATACATAGGCTAACTTACTGACTCTAATCGAATTGGAGTCGACGGAGATGAATACATGAATGACGATCAATACCAGCAGAAGCTTCAGCATTATTACACCAACGCTGGGCTGCAATCTTCCTCAGCACCGGCAGTTGAACTGGTTACACATCCCACAGATAAATGTCTTCACGAATTGCTAGTGCGCCAGGTCGAAATAATAGAGAACAAAAATGAGGAACCATGGGTAATGTGTTCACTGATTTTGAACGGCTAATATTTTCCCCCAGTACATTGTTGTCTGTTTCTACTACTTGCCTCAAAAGATGAAGTGGGTATACCGTATAGTTCGAAGTCTCACCAAAACATCCAGCTGTCATTTCGGCATGATTGAGCAGTATGAGACTTAAGTGTCCTGTTACTGAATCATCTTTAAGAAACGGGTAGACCTGATCATGAAAATGTTAGAATTTCCCATGCGCTGGCATGATTGCAATAAACAGGATAATATTTCCTTTCAGCACCATATGGTCGCCAACCTGCATCCGGTCAGAAGCTTACAAACAAGGTAATGCCTCCTATTTTTCGAATGGAGTCGGTCGTGGATAAACCTAAGGTCGATCACAAATCTTATCTCGATCCTATTCTCACTCGTTATGACTTTCAGGTTATCAATTTGGTGCAGATACTACGGGAAGCACAGGAAAGTTTTGGTTACCTGCACCCGGATGCGATTGATTACCTCATCAATAAACTTAATGTCCCCAGAACCAAAATTGAAGGTGTGGCGAGCTTCTATTCTTTTTTCTATCTCGAACCGCGTGGCAAGTATCGAGCTTTGTTCTCCGACAACATCACTGATCGTATGCTTGATAACCAGTCGCTGATGGCGCGGCTGTGTCGAAACCTCTGGGTTGAGCCCGGTAAGTTGTCAGAAGATGGCTTGGTTAGTGTGGACTTTACCTCCTGCAGTGGCATATGCGACCAAGGGCCCACAATTTTGGTGAATAATTTTGCTATTACTCTATTGACTGAACAACGAGTGGATGAGATTTGTGATCTGATCCGCAATCAGGCAATATTTATGAAATATTTGGGTAAATGTACATACAAGATTAAATTTCTTGTGATGCAATTACCTGCATTAAGTATGCAAATAATGTGAAAATTAACATAAGTCCATTAGCAGGGAAGGTCGCTCAGCCGACGAATCTGGTCAATGTACCTAGGCTCATCACGGCTTACTATAGCATTACGCCCGATACTGCGGAGCCTATGCAAAGAGTCAAATTTGGCACCTCGGGACATCGTGGTTCATCGTTTGAAAGTAGTTTCAACGAATGGCATGTTTTGGCTATCAGTCAGGCAATTTGTGATTACCGCAAGAAGCAGGGTATTGGTGGCCCGCTATTTCTCGGTATTGACACACACGCGTTGTCGATACCGGCTTGTGCTAGCGCACTTGAAGTGCTGGCAGCCAATGGAGTGGATGTCATGCTCGCGGAGGAAGACGAATTCACACCAACTCCCGTGATTTCTCACGCAATACTCACATACAACCGCGGACGCACTAGAGGACTAGCGGATGGTATAGTCATCACGCCCTCGCACAATCCGCCCGACAATGGTGGCTTTAAGTACAACCCGCCAAGTGGCGGCCCGGCAAATGAAGGTGTGACTGGTTGGGTAGAAGCCAGGGCTAATGAGCTACTTAAAAATGGCCTAAAGGGTATACATAGGATTACATACGAGTCTGCTCTTCACTCCAGCACTACTCATCGCCACGACTTTCTTAACGCTTATGTGAACGATCTCATCAATGTACTTGATATAGATGCAATTCGTAGTGCTAATCTCAGCATGGGTGTGGATCCGCTCGGTGGTGCTGGCGTCCACTATTGGGCTGCGATTGCAGACCGCTATGATTTGGATCTCACGGTATTGAACAAAGCTGTCGATCCGACCTTTCGGTTCATGACGGTTGATTGGGATGGTAAGATTCGCATGGATCCATCCTCATCCTACGCTATGCAGCGCTTGATCGACATCAAGGATCGCTTCGACATCGCCTTCGCCTGCGACACCGACCATGATCGACATGGGATCGTGACCAAAAACGCAGGATTGATGCAGCCCAACCATTACCTTGTGGTTGCCATTTTCTACCTTTTTCAGCATCGACCGAAGTGGAGCAAGGATGCGGCGGTTGGCAAGACGGTAGTCAGTAGCCAGATGATCGATCGCGTCACGGCGAAGCTCGGCCGTAAGCTGTACGAAGTGCCGGTCGGTTTCAAATGGTTTGTGGATGGATTGTTCAACGGCTCGCTTGGCTTTGGCGGGGAAGAGAGTGCAGGTGCCTCTTTTCTCCGTTCGGATGGCAGTGTCTGGACGACAGATAAAGACGGCATTGTTCCGGCCTTGCTATCAGCGGAGATTACCGCACGCATGGGCCGCGATCCTGGGGAAATATATCGTGAGCTTGTTAGTGAGTTTGGCGAACCTATTTACGACCGAGTCGAGGGGCCTGCCACCCTGGCGCAAAAACAAATGTTGCTACAGCTCTCACCACAACAGATATTGTCTGCAGAGCTGGCAGGCGAAAAAATCCAGCATATTCTCACCCAGGCTCCCGGCAACGGCGAACCTATTGGCGGGTTGAAGGTAATAGCCGAAAATGGATGGTTTGCAGTGCGTCCCTCTGGCACCGAAGACATTTATAAGATATATGCTGAGAGCTTTCGTGGAACGGATCATCTGCGCCGCATCCTGGAAGAAGCACAAACCATAGTTGGTGCGGCACTGGTGGCTCCAGCGCAGCGACCGGAGATTGCGGCCACAAAAAATATGAAGGAAAAGTATGAGCGAACAAACACGAATCTTTCACCCTAAGGAATGTCTGTATTCTACTGACGTTGAGGGATTTGATTCCCTATCTGAACTTGCCCTTGATTTACGTTCGTCGTGGAATCATGCCACTGACCAAGTGTGGCGGCAACTTGATCCGGGACTCTGGGATCTGACCCAAAACCCCTGGGTTGTCTTGCAGACAGTCTCACGGGAGAAACTCCAGCATGTGTTGGCCGATCCTGATTTCCGTAAAAATATAGACGATATGGTGAATACTCGACGAGATGCGGCAGAGATGCCCGCATGGTTTCAGCAAGTTCACCCACAATCTCCGTTGAGCTGTGTCGCCTATTTCAGCATGGAGTTTATGTTGAGTGAGGCATTGCCCATATACTCTGGCGGGCTTGGCAATGTAGCCGGCGATCAACTTAAGGCTGCAAGCGATCTAGGGGTTCCAGTAATTGGTATTGGGTTGCTGTACCAGCAGGGTTATTTCCGCCAAGTAATCGATAAGGATGGTGCACAACATGCGCTTTACCCATATAACGACCCTAGCCAGCTGCCAATAACGCCTTTGCGTCAAACGAACGGCGAGTGGCTGCGGCTGGAAATTGCCTTGCCTGGATATTCGGTATGGCTGCGTGCCTGGCAGGTTCAGGTTGGCCGTGTGAAGCTATATCTGTTGGATAGCAATGATGCAGCGAATTACCCCGTGCATCGAGGTATTACCAGTGAACTCTATGGCGGTGGGTCAGAGTTACGCCTCAAGCAGGAAATGCTGCTCGGGATTGGTGGATGGCGACTGCTTGCAGCACTTGGCATCAAGCCGGAAGTCTGCCATCTGAATGAAGGGCATGCGGCCTTCGCGGTACTTGAACGCGCACGAGATTTTATGGATGAAATGGGGCAGGACTTTAAAGCTGCGCTTGCCGTTACTCGAGCAGGAAATATTTTCACCACTCACACAGCAGTGGCTGCGGGCTTTGATCTATTTGACCCAGCGCTTATTGAGCAATATCTAGGTGGTTATGCCGAACAGAAACTAGGCATAACTATCCATGATTTGCTCTGCCTGGGCCGCGAGAATCCGAATGACACATCGGAGCCTTTCAACACAGCCTATCTGGCGATTCGCGGCAGCGGTTCTGTGAATGGCGTGAGTCGACTACATGGGAACGTAAGCCGGCACCTTTTTGAGCCGCTCTTTCCACGCTGGCCGATGGATGAGGTGCCAGTGGGATACGTAACCAATGGTGTGCATATGCCAACTTGGGATTCGGCACCGGCTGATGACCTTTGGACGGAGTTTTGTGGAAAGGCTCGCTGGCTAGGCGCATGTGAAACTTTGGAGGAGAACATAAATCGCTTATCCGATGTCAGGCTTTGGCAATTTCGCAGCACAGCTCGCACGCTGCTTGTTGAATACGCTCGCAAACGGTTGTCTCGGCAACTCGCGGTATCAGGAGCCACATCCATAGACGTTGAGGGTGCGAAGCATTTATTTGACTGCAATACTTTGACGATCGGATTTGCGCGTCGCTTCGCGACCTACAAGAGACCTAACTTGCTGCTTCACGACCCTGATCGACTGCTTCGTCTGTTGACTAATCCGCATCGGCCAGTGCAACTCATCATGGCTGGCAAAGCTCATCCTGCGGATCTAGCAGGGCAAGCTTTGATTCAGGAATGGATACATTTCATCCGTAGACCCGAAGTGCGTTCCCATGTGGTTTTCCTCAGTGACTATGATATGCAGTTAACACAACAGTTGGTACAGGGGGTAGATGTCTGGCTTAACACACCGCGACGCCCCTGGGAAGCTTGTGGAACCAGCGGCATGAAAGTATTAGTCAATGGTGGCATCAATCTCTCCGAATTGGATGGCTGGTGGGCAGAAGCCTATACACCGGAAGTAGGTTGGGCGCTAGGGGATGGTCAGGAGCATGATGACGATCCCGGTTGGGATGCTATTGAGGCTGAAGCTCTATATGATTTGCTTGAAGGTAAGGTGATTCCAGAGTTCTACGTGCGTGATGAACGGGGTATCCCCATTGCCTGGGTGAATCGGATGCGCGAAAGTATGGCGCGATTGACACCGCATTTCTCCACCAGCCGAGCGGTGCGTGAATACACCGAGCAACATTATATCCCAGCAGCCTCAGCTTATTTTGAGCGGGCTGCTGGAAAAGGTGAAATCGGCTTGCAGATAATTAATTGGCAGCATGAGCTGGACTTGAAATGGGCCGCACTGCGCTTCGGAGAAGTGAAGCTTGAGACCGACGGCGAGCAGCATGTTTTTGAGATTCAAGTGTATCTCGATGACCTTGATCCAGATGCCGTGCGGGTCGAGCTCTATGCTAATGGCATTAACGGTAATATGCCTGAGAGAGTGGAGATGGTGCGTGTGGGGCAACTGGTGGGGGCGA
>Ga0265328_10001035_pt1 | contig 12784 bp, 12 predicted proteins | sample 41624metaG_FD_202086 | JGI IMG/M metagenome (GOLD analysis project Ga0265328, IMG submission 202086) | Rhizosphere microbial communities from Carex aquatilis grown in University of Washington, Seatle, WA, United States - 4-16-24 metaG | ecosystem: Host-associated > Plants > Roots > Rhizosphere...
CTTCATCGCCGCCAGCAGCGCCTCGCCCAGCGCGCCGCCGCCCGCCGGCGCGCCCCCACGCGGCGGCGTATCCCGCCTTTGCGGCGGCGCCCCTGCCCCCGCCTTGCGCTCCTGCGGCGCGCTGCGCGGGCCAACCTCGTCGTCGAGTCGCATCGTCAGCGCGATGCGCTTGCGCGCCGCGTCGACCTCCAGCACCTTGACCCGCACGATGTCGCCGGGTTTCGCCACGCTCCTCGGGTCCTTCACGAAGGTCTTGGACATGGCGGAGATGTGCACGAGGCCGTCCTGATGCACGCCAATGTCGACGAAAGCCCCAAAAGCCGCGACGTTGGTGACGACGCCCTCCAAAATCATTCCGGGCTTCAAATCGGAAATTTTCTCGACCCCCTCCTGAAAAGTCGCGGTCTTGAAGGCCGGGCGCGGGTCGCGTCCGGGTTTTTCCAGCTCCGCGATCACGTCGGTCACGGTCGGCAGGCCGAAACTCGCGTCGACAAAGGCTTGCGGCTTCAACCCGCGCAGCATGGTGGAATCGCCGATCAGCGCGCGAATGTCCTTGTTCGTCGCGCTCAGAATGCGCCGCACCAGCGGATAGGCCTCCGGATGGACGCCGGAGCGGTCGAGCGGATCGTCGCCGTCGACGATGCGCAGAAAGCCGGCGCTCTGTTCGAAGGCCTTGGGCCCGAGCCGCGGCACCGCCTTCAGCGCGGCGCGCGATTTGAACGGCCCGTTGGCGTCGCGATGCGCGACGATGTTGGTCGCCAGCAACTCCCCGACGCCCGAGACGCGCGCCAGCAAGGGCGCGGAAGCGGTGTTCACGTCGACGCCCACCGCATTGACGCAATCCTCCACCACGGCGTCGAGCGAGCGCGACAGCTTCGACTCGGAAATGTCGTGCTGATATTGCCCGACGCCGATGGATTTGGGATCGATCTTGACCAGCTCCGCCAGCGGGTCTTGCAGTCGCCTTGCGATCGAGGCCGCGCCGCGCAGCGACACGTCGAGATCGGGCAATTCCTTCGAGGCGTATTCGGAGGCCGAATAGACCGACGCCCCCGCCTCCGACACGACGATCTTGGTCAGCTTCAATTCGGGATTCTTGGCGATCAGCTCGGCGGCGAGCCTGTCGGTCTCGCGCGAGGCCGTGCCATTGCCGATGGCGATCAGCTCGACCTTGTGCTCGCGCGCCAGTTGCCGCAGCGTCGTCAGCGACTCGTCCCAGCGCTTTTGCGGCTCGTGCGGATAGATCGCGGTCGTGGCATTGATCTTGCCCGTCTTGTCGACCACGGCGACTTTAACGCCCGTGCGAAAGCCGGGATCCAGCCCGAGCGTCGCCCGCGCCCCGGCCGGCGCCGCCAGCAGGAGATCGCGCAAGTTTCCGGCGAAGACTTTTATCGCCTCCTCCTCCGCGATGCGGAACAGTTTTGCGCGCGCATCCACCGCGAGATGCAGCTCGATCTTGGTGCGCCAGGCCCAGCGCACCGTGTCGCTCAGCCATTTGTCGCCCGGCCGGCCCTTGTCCTCGATGAGAAAGCGCCGGGCGATGCGGCTCTCATAGCCGGCGATCCCCGGCTCCTTCTCGGCGACCATCTCCAAGTCCAAGGCCTCCTCCTTCTCGCCGCGAAACATCGCGAGAATGCGATGCGAGGGCAGCTTGGTCAGCGGCTCGGAAAAATCGAAATAATCGGAGAATTTCGCACCGGCGGTTTCCTTGCCCTCGCGCAGCTTCGACTTCATCGCGGCATGCGCCCAAAAAACCTCGCGCAAGGCGCCGATGAGATCGGCGTCCTCGGCAAAACGCTCGGTCAAAATCGCCCGTGCGCCCTCGAGCGCCGCCTCGACGGTCGCGACGTTCTTCTCGTCATTGACGAAGGGCGCGGCTTGCGTCTTGGGATCGTTTTGCGGGCTGGCCAAAAGCGCCTCGGCCAGCGGCAGCAACCCGGCCTCGATGGCGATCTGCGCCTTGGTGCGGCGCTTGGTCTTGAACGGCAGATAAATGTCCTCGAGCCGCGCCTTGTTGTCGGCCGCATTGATCGTCGCGCGCAAGGCGTCGGTCAGCTTGCCTTGGGCTTCGATCGACTCCAGCACGGCCTTGCGCCGCTCGTCGAGCTCGCGCAAATAGCGCAGCCGCTCTTCGAGCTTCCTCAATTGCACGTCGTCCAGCTCCCCGGTCGCCTCCTTGCGATAGCGCGCGATGAACGGCACCGTCGACCCGCCGTCCAAAAGCCCCACCGCCGCCTCGACCTGCCAAGGCTTGGCGGCGATCTCCGCGGCGAGGATCTGCGTGATGGCGTTCATGGGCGCTCCCGATTCTGTTGGGGAAGGGGAGCGGGTTTTAGCGGATGGGAGGGGTGCGGGGAAGCGGGGCGGGGCGGGGAGATCGAAGTTGCGGGACAACTTGAACGCTGCCCGAGTGTGATTTGCAGCCCTCCAGGGGGCTTTCCGGAATGCAGCTGATAGTCCGTCTCACGCCCGCAAGGGGATCTCGGAAATCCGAACCCGGTTGCCGGCGTCGGAAACACCTGCCTTCGCAAGAGCGTCCACAAAAGCTTCGTACATCACCCAGGGATAAGGCGAAGGCCCAACGATGAGCCGATCGAAAATGTTTGCAAAATCAATGTCTTCCAGCGCCGGGGAGACCGCCTTATCCAGCGGAATTTGGTATATGATCTGAGGAACCGCCCCGATCACCTCGGTAGAGGGAATCATCAAATCCGATGCGGCGCGCTTCGGCGTGTAAATGGCCCGCCACTCCCGCTCTTCCTCGAAACCCTCGTGTTTTAAACAGATTGCACCAGCTAAGAGCATGTTGAAGACCTGGAATACAACCACCTGCTTGTCTAATGTTTGTAAGAAATCAGCTGCCAACTCAATTTTATTAATGACTATGTTTATTGATTCGTGCACCTGTGTCTCGTTCATATAAGCGACAGGGCTAAACATAATGTTCAATTTTTCCGCACCACCAGAATAGTACGGAACACGGAACACGGAACACGATTGCCACCTTGCCGATTGTCCTACCGAAGGCGCGCCACATGGACAAACGCCCGTGCAAATCTTCGCGGTCTTCATGCTCTGAAACAGACGATATGTATGTATTGAAGCGAATGTGCGCCCACCATTGATCGAATAGCGTTAGAGCTTCCATCGCGGCTCCAGGAACACAACTGTCAAGCGCGGCTGTGAACACCTCACGCCTGTTTGAATCTGAAAAATAGCTCACTAGCATTTTATAACCGTGTTCAACTTCCTGATAATCAGCCATGCACGTTGTGTTTCTCATCCAAAGTCGTTTGGTTCTGATGATATTGAGCGCGCTATCCGCAGATGTATAGTGCACGAACCTTTTTGATTTCTTGAAAAACTCATCTCGCTGATTTCGTGCAATGGGCATGAATATAGCTTCGAGCTTCACTCCAAGGGCAACCAAGGGAGGCAGTTCCTCCGGTGTTAATACGCTCTCGGTCATATCTCTTAACCTTTGCCCATTTCCCGATCGCGCGACCATGCTTCCGAAGTTGGCTGCAAGTCCCCATTAGGCGGAAATCGGTAGGCATGGTGACCCCAAGCCCGATAGCAAGAAAATCGCCCGCCGCGTCCGGCGACGCCATATCATTGATTGCATGAAGGCTGCTATGCCATTCAATGGCAAATCTGCACTCTGTAGGGAGTGGCCCTCCCGCATGGCTCCTCACTGGCGTATCGGCGCCCCCACCCCAGCCCTCCCCCGCTTCGCGGGAGAGGGAGCAGATTCGGCGCTTCATCGAATTTGCGTGAAACGTTAGGCCACGACCGCCGAAGGATGAAGAGCGTCGACGCCAAAGCGGGCAAAGTCGCCGGTATTGAACGTCAAAATCCGGCGAACGCCATGCACGTTCATGAGCGCCACGAGACGCGCATCATGCACTTTCACGCCGCTGACGGCATGGAGGGCGACGAGACGTTTCCACTCTTCGTAAGCCGCCGGGGAATCTGGCAAGAGTGTCAGCACCGCTTCGATTTTGCGAACTTCTTCCAGCGCGAAAGCAGGAGAAAATCCCAATCCATTCGCCGCGCTCGGCCGGGTCGTCACGTTCCAGAACTCGGAAATGTTCTGCCAGGTGAAATAGACCTGTTCTCCTGCAGCGAGGAGTTGCTTGACGCTGCCGATCGCCGGCGCATGATGCGCGTGATCGGGCTGTATGCGGCGCAGCAGGACGTTCGTATCGACGAGAACACTCATTTAGCCGCGATCGCCATAAAAGCTTTCGCGGCTCACGGCCTCATCCGAAAGCGGCGGCGTATGAGGCATGCCCTTCGCCGATTCCTGCCACAGTTGGGCGCGTTCGGCCGGTGACAGCGAAGACGCGTCGGTTGCCGGCACGTGCTCTTCGAGCAAATGTTGCAGGTAGTCGGGCAACGCCATCCCGCGGTTCGCCGCCTGAGCGACGAGGCCGGCTTCGATTTCGGGACGCAATTCAATCGTTATCGTCATGGGCCGTACCCACCGGCGAGAGTGCTTGATCGTAAAACATATATAATTCTGTAGCGACCACGTCCATTGACTTCGGCCGCTGACGGCGCGGGTCGCCGATCGTTCGAATGGCTGCACGCCCCCTCACGAACCCATGCCCAGCGGCAGCTTCACCCCACCGCCTGCAAAACCAAAACCGCATTGAGCGCCAGCACCGCCGCCGTCGCAACCCACGCCGCCGCCTGCGTCGCCCGCCCGTTGACGAAAGCCCCCATCACCTCGAGTCGCCCGGTAAAAATCAGCAGCGCCACCATCGGCAGCGGCAGGGCGAAGCTCAGCACGATTTGACTGACGACCAGCGCCCGCGTCGCATTGACCCCGAGCGCTGCGACGACCAGCGCCGGCAGCATCGTCACGAGCCGCCTGACCCAGACCGGAATGCGAAAGCCGACGAAGCCCTGCATGATCATTTGACCGGCCATCGTGCCGACGGTCGAACTCGCCACGCCCGAGGCGATCAGCGACAGCAGGAACACGCCCGCCGCGCCGATGCCGAGCAAAGGCGTCAAGGTACGATAGGCCGTTTCGATCTCCGCCACCTCCGGATGGCCGGCATGGAAGGCGCTCGCCGCCATGATCACCATCGCCATGTTGACGAGGCCGGCGAAGGCGAGCGCGACGATCACTTCCTGATTGGAGAAGCGCAGCACCTGTCGCCGCTCGTCGTCGCCTTGAACCGGCATGCGCGCCTGCGTCAGGCCGGAATGCAGATAGACGGCGTGCGGCATGACCGTCGCGCCGACGATCGCCACGGCCAACGACAGCGCCTCGCCATCGGCGAGTTGCGGCCAGACCGAGTGCAGCGCCGCCGCCCCCCAATCGACGGGCGCGACGAACATCTCGACGAGGTAGCAAAGCCCGATGAGGCCGACCAAGCCGCCGATGATCAGCTCGATCGGCCGAAAGCCGAATTCCTCGAACATCAGCAGGCCATAGGTCACGATGGCCGTGACGACCATTCCGGCGAAGAGCGGCATCTGGAACAGCAGCGACAGCCCGATGGCGCCGCCGAGGAATTCGGCCAAATCGGTCGCCATGGCGGCGATCTCGCTGACGACCCACATCGACCAGACGATCCGAGTTGGAAAATGCTCGCGGCACATCTCCGCCAGGTTTTTCCCGGTGACGATCCCGAGTTTGGCGGAGAGCGCCTGAAACAGCATGGCGATCGAATTGGCGAGCAGCACCACCCAGAGCAGCCCGTAACCATATTTCGCCCCCGCTTGAATGTTGGTCGCGAAATTCCCTGGGTCCATATAGGCGATGGAGGCGATCACGGCTGGGCCGGCAAAGCTCAGATAGGCGCGCATCCCGCCGCGCTGGCCCGCCAGGATTCGGCGCGCCGCGTCTATCGCGCCTTCGGTCAACAAGTTTGGTTTTCGCATGGTTTCGGGGGGCGCGATCGGCGGTGTTTTCCAGGCAGGTGGAAAATGGCTGGCGCGAGGAAAACACGACGGGACGAGGAAATCCATGGCCGCTCTTGGCTCCTCTCACGCTCGCGCTGTCGTTTTCCTGGCGACGCCCCGCCGCGACGGGACGAACCACGTCGTGGACACGGCTTTGTTCTTGCGCAAGAACGACAGCCATGACGGATCGTTTCGAGCGCATCAAGGTCGATCGACTCGCCGCCGAAGAGGCGGCGCGGCTCGATTCGGACGGCTATCTCCTGCTGCGCGGCGCGATTCCCGCGGCCTGGATCGAGCCGCTGCGCGCCGCCTTCGAGGCCGGGGCGCTGCCGTCGCAGGACTGGCCGGTTCCGCGCGGGCTGGACTGGCGACATGCGCTGCTCGATCTCGATCCGACCGTGCAGCAAGTCTGCCGCCTGCCGATTCTGCTCGCCGGCGCCCAGCGGATTCTGCGAGAGCCCTTTTTCCTGGCGCAGGTCGAAGGTCGCGAGCCATGCGCGGGCGGCGGCGCGCAAAAACTGCACCGCGACGGTCCGGACCCGGACCGCACCGATATGGTGTCCGCGCTGGCTTTTCTCGACGCCTATGGGCCGAGCAACGGCGCGACGCGGCTCGTCGCCGGCACGCATCGCGGCGCGGCGCTGCAAGCGCCGGTCGCCCAAGACGATCCGCGCGCCGTCGTCGTCGAAGGCGCGGCCGGCGACATATTGCTGTTCGACGTGAATCTCCTGCATGGCGCGACCTGCAATCCGAGCGGCGCGCCGCGCCGATCGCTGCTGATCACCTGGGCCCTGGCGACGCAACGCGACGAATGGCGCAAGACCCGCGCCTTGCGGGCGGTGCGGATGAGCGACGACGAAATCTTCGACGCTTGAGCCGGCCAAGCTTGTATCCGCGCGCCGCCATCCCCATGTCGCATTGCAATACAGCTCTTCCCTTTCATCGGCAAAGTTCCGTCGCGGCGCTCGCCCGGCGGGCAGATCGAAGCCACGAAAACTTCTCGAGCTTCGGTCCGAAAGGCGCGTTTGATCCGCAGATATGTGTTCCTCGCCTTCGGCTTCTGGCGCGGCCGATCGCGCCGCGCCGCTTGGCTGCTGTCCTTCGGCTTCCTGGCCTGCCTCGTCGTCAACACGCTCGTTGCTCTGGCGGTGAATCGCTGGAGCAAGGGGTTTTTCGACACTTTGCAGCTGCGCGAGCCCGACGGCATCATTCAAAGCATCATTCAACTCGCCGTCCTCGGCGCGGTGACCGCCGTCGCCGCCATCGCGACGCTGCAATGCCGGATGCGCCTGCAGGTCGGCTGGCGCCTGTGGCTGACCTCCACGCTCGTCGAGCGCTGGCTGCAAAAAGGCCCGAGCCGCGAGCGCGCGATTTCACATTCGATCGACAATCCCGAGGCGCGCATCGCCGAGGACGGCCGCATGTCGGTGGACCTCTTCGTCGATCTCGCCGGCGGGATCATCAACATATTTCTCGTCTCCACCTCCTTCATCGTCGTGCTGTGGAACGTCGGCGGCGCCTTCAAGGTTTTCGGCCTCGAGATCCCGGGATTCCTGGTCTTCGCCGTGATCCTCTATACGAGCATGACGTCGCTCGGCATGTGGGTGCTCGGCCGTCCGCTCGTCGCCAGCGTCGAGGACAAGGCCGCGGCGGAAGGCGATTTTCGCTATGCGCTGACGACGGTGCGCGACGAACTCGAAAGATGCGACGCCGACGACACGGAGCGCGGCAAGGGCGTCGATTTCCGCACGCATCTGCAAAATCTCGCGCGCAAATGGGCGCTGGTCATCCAGGGCCAGACGCGGATCATCTTCCTGACGAGCGCCAACAATCTCCTCGCGCCGATCGTGCCGCTCTTGCTCGGCGCGCCGAAATTCCTCGCCGGCGACATGACGCTCGGCGACCTCATGCAGGCGGCGGCGGCCTTCCTGCAGGTGCAACTGTCGCTGAACTGGCTCGCCGACAACGCGCTCAGCATCGCCAATTGGTCCGCCTCGGCGCGGCGGGTCGCCGTGCTGGATTTGGCGATGGAGGAGCGGGAGGCGGGCGCGGCGGAAGAGATCGTCGTCGCTTTTCCGAAAGGTCGCGTCGCGATCAAACCGGCGGGGTGAGCCCGGGAGGCGACTTGAGCCGGGATCGGCAGGGGGAGACTCTCGTTGCGAACCTCCATTGAGTTGGACGGCCGGGTTTCGATATCATCGCGGAACGCCCGCACGCTGGCGGGATCGAAGCGACGCGGCGGGCGTCGTATCCGCCCAACGATCCGGCGGCGCGAAGCGGCCCGGAGCAATAGTGGAGACGAGCATGGCGGCAGCCCCCGACTACACGCCCCCAAAAGTCTGGACATGGAACAAGCCGAGCGGCGGCGCCTTCGCCAACGTCAACCGGCCGATCGCCGGGCCGACCCATGAAAAGGCGCTGCCGGTCGGCCGACACCCGCTCCAGCTCTATTCGCTGGCGACGCCGAACGGCGTGAAGGTTACGATCATGCTGGAGGAGTTGCTGGAGCTCGGTCATTCCGGCGCCGAATACGACGCATGGCCGATCAAGATCGGCGAAGGCGATCAGTTCGGATCTGGTTTCGTGGAGATCAATCCGAACTCGAAGATCCCGGCGCTCCTGGACCGCAGTGGACCAACGCCCATCCGCGTATTCGAGTCGGGCTCGATCCTGCTCTATCTCGCCGAGAAGTTCGGCGCCTTCCTGCCGAAGGACGTCGCAGCCCGCACCGAAACATTGAACTGGCTGTTCTGGCAAATGGGCAGCGCGCCTTATCTCGGCGGCGGCTTAGGGCATTTCTACGCCTATGCGCCGACCAAGATCGAATATGCGATCGACCGCTTCGCCATGGAGGTCAAGCGACAGCTCGACGTGCTCGACCGGCGCCTCGCCGAGAGCGCATATCTCGCCGGAGACGACTACGGCATCGCCGACATCGCGGTCTTCCCCTGGTACGGCCTGCTCGCGAAAGGCTCGATCTATGGCGCGGGGGAGTTTCTGAGCGTGCAGGACTATCGCAACGTCCAGAGGTGGACCGACGCGATCCTCGCGCGACCGGCGGTGAAGCGCGGACGCATGGTCAATCGCACATTTGGCGAACTCTCCGAGCAACTCCACGAGCGCCACGACGCCAGCGATTTCGAGACCAAGACGCAAGACAAGATCTCGGGCTCTCGCCCGTGAAGGTCGGAGGGTGACGGGGTCTTTGAGCGCGGCGCACACGAGGCTCGGCGACCGCATGCGGGCGGCGGCGGCCTTCTTGAAGGTGCGGTCGCCGTTGAACGGGCTGCCGGACAACGCCCTCAGCATCGCCAACTGGTCCGCCTCGGCGCGAAATCCATGGGTTCGCTGCAAATCCGAGAGAGGCGGCGCCGCCAGTCCAGCGGCGAGGCGCCCGATGGGGAAAGTCCTTCGGCCCCGCTTCGGTCGCCGCCACGGCAAGACTTCCCGCGACGCACCCTCAATGCGCCGGACATAGGATAAGCTAAGATGCCAGCGACACCGCATATGGAGAAACACTTCACCGCGACGGCGATGGTTCGCGACGCCGTGATCGGCATGTCCGACGGACTGACGGTGCCCTTTGCGCTCGCAGCCGGTCTGTCCGCCGCCGTCTCCAGCACGAACATCATAGTCACCGCGGGGTTCGCGGAAATCGCCGCGGGTGCGATCGCGATGGGCTTGGGCGGCTTTCTCGCGGCGAAGACCGACGCCCAGCATTACGAATCCGAGGCGGCGCGAGAAGGACATGAGATCGACCACATGCGGGAACACGAAATCCGAGAGATCGAAACATTGTTGCGTGGCTATGGTCTCGAGGGCGATCCGCTCGAATCCGTCGTGGGGGCGATCTCCCGCGATCGAGAGCGTTGGATCGATTTCATGATGCGATTTGAATTGGGACTCGAAAAGCCCGATCCACGGCGTGCGCTCATGAGTGCGATAACCATTGGAGGCGCATATGCGCTTGGCGGTCTGGTGCCGCTTTTCCCCTATATGACGACGACCGACATCCACACGGCTCTCTGGATTTCAGTGCTGACCACGGGTTGCGCCCTGCTGGCGTTCGGCGCGGTGAAGGGGCATTTCACGGGAGTCGGTCGCATCCAAGCTGCGCTCCAGACGCTGCTCGTGGGTGGACTCGCCGCGGCTGCGGCTTTCGGGCTCGCGCGCGCTTTGGGGTAGACTCCGGAAATGACGGACGCCGAGTGGCTCAATTTTGCGGTCGCCCTCGCGCTCGGCCTCTTGATCGGGGTCGAACGCGAGCGGAACAAGGGCGAGGGCCCAGCCCGCCGCTCGGCTGGCGTTCGCACCTTTGCGCTCGCAGCCCTCCTTGGCGCGGTCGCGATGCATGTTGGTAATGTCGCCCTTCTGGCGACGATCGCGGCGGCCGTCGCGGCCTTGGCCGGGATCTCCTATTTTCGCGGTCACGACGAGGACCCCGGCTTAACGACCGAAGTGGGGCTTTTGGCGACCGTCATTCTTGGCGGACTGGCGATGTCGGACGCTTTGCTGGCGTCGGGACTGGGCGTCGCGGTCGCCGTCCTCTTTGCCTCAAAATCCTGGGTGCACGGGTTCGTGAAGGTGGAGTTGACAGACACGGAGTTCCGAGACGGCCTCCTGCTCGCATTCGCAACTTTGATCGTCTGGCCGCAGCTTCCGGATCGCTATCTTGGGCCTTTGGACGCGCTCAATCCACACACGCTCTGGTTGCTCGTGGTCCTGGTTCTGACGCTCGGCGCCTGCGGTCACGTCGCGACGCGGGCGCTCGGAGCACGCTACGGATTGCCGATCGCGGGTCTTGCCTCGGGGTTCGTTTCCAGCACCGCGACGATCGGCTCGATGGCCGCACGCGCCGCGGCGGCGCCGACATGCATGAAGGCCGCCGTCGCCGGCGCGGCTCTCTCGACGGTCGCGACCTTTGCGCAAATGGCGCTGCTGCTTTTTGCCATCAGCCAGCCGACGCTCTTGGTCATGGCGCCGATATTGGGAGCCGGCGGCGTCGCGGCGACCCTCTATGGAATAGCCTTCACCTTGCTGGCGCTGAAATCGAACGAACCACCGGCGAACGCGCCGGGCCAAGCCTTCAGCCTTCGCGCCGCCATCGTGCTGGCGACGACGATGGCCCTGATGTTGATCGCCGCCGCGCTCTTGAAGGAACGCCTGGGCGGTCTTGGAATCATCGTCGGCGCGGGTCTCGCTGGACTTGCCGACACCCATTCCGCGGCGGTTTCCATCGCCTCCCTGACGACCGCAGGAAAGTTGACTCCGGAAGACGCCGTGCTGCCGATCCTCGTCGCCATGACGAGCAATTCCGTCGCCAAATGCGTGATGGCGATCGGCGCGGGCTCGCGGGGATTCGCCGCGCGGATCGTTCCCGGACTCGTCATCTCGATCGCGGCATGTTGGGCGGCCAGAATGGCGATGTCTCTCCAATAGCGCCGCGGTCGGGAAAAGCGTCGCGGCGCGGTCATGGGTAGTTTCCGAGGCTGTTTTTATCTCGACGATCGTCGCTATCGTTCGGAGGATCGTCGATAGGCCGCTCGACGCGCCTGTTCCCGACGAGCGAGAAGGAAGCGCCATGCGATTTCGAAATTCGACGCAACGATACGGCGCCGCGCCAATGTTTTTTCATTGGCTCACGGCCTTTCTCGTGGTGGTCGCTTGGACGCTGGGAATATTCGGCGACGACATTCCTCGCGGGGAATGGCGCAATCTTGCGCGCTTCGTGCACGTCTCCGCCGGCTCGCTCGTCGTCGTCCTGCTTCTCGCCCGCGTCGCATGGCGAATCGTCGACCCTCCGCCGCCGGGCGAGGCGACGCCCTTCGGCCCCTGGGCGGATCGCGCCGGACGTTTGGCGCATTATGCGCTCTACGCGCTTCTCGCCATCGTCCCGATCGTCGGCGTCGTCGCGCTGTTCGGCGAGGGCAAACCGTTGCCGCTGTTCGGTCTGGCCGAAATCCCTTCTCCCTGGCCAAAAGACAAGGCCTTCGCGGAACGGATCGTGGAAATTCACGAAACTTTGGCGAATGTGCTCCTGGCGCTGGCGGCGCTGCACACCACCGCGGCGCTGACGCATCATTGGCTGTTTCGAGACCCTACCCTGACGCGCATGTTGCCCGGCGGCGACGACGCCAAGGCTTTCGCCAACAAGACATTCCAGGCGCACTCCCGCTCGAGCGCCCCCTCACCGCTCCCGCCGACTTCGCTTTAGAGAATCCGACGACGACTCGTCTGCAATGGAGAACATCAATGTCGAAAAGCACAATGGTTGCGACGCCGATCGTCGCCCTCGCCCTCTTGTTGATCGGACAAGCGCCGTCCTATGCGGAAATCGTCAAGTTGACGGCGAAACTGAGCGGAAGCGAAGAAATCCCGCCGATTTCCGCGAAGGGCTCCGGCGCGCTGAAAGGATTGTACGATACGACGACGAAGAAGCTGAGTTGGACAATATCCTACTCGGGCTTGACGGGGCCGGTGACGCGCGCGGATTTTCATGCGCCGGCCGCCGCCGGCGAACATGCGCCGATCAAGCTTGGCGTCGAAACGGCTGGCGTCAACGCCGGCATGCCGATCGAAGGATCCGCGATTTTGACGGAGGGCTTGGAGCCGCCCCTGGACGAAGCGCTCTTGAGCGGAAATTTTTACCTCAATCTCCACACGGCGGATCATCCGAACGGTGAGGTCCGGGGGCAAATTTTCAGGGAAAAATGATGTGGCGGGAGCTGAGCGTGGGAGGATGGGTGCGAACCAAAGTTGTGCGGTCAAGCGGCGTGGTTTTTTGATTTGGGGGCGTTGTCGTTGGCGGCGTCGGGTTTTTGGGCGAGGTTCCGCCAATAGGCGTCCCAGGCGCCGTTGATGCGCA
>Ga0265328_10001037_pt1 | contig 12780 bp, 17 predicted proteins | sample 41624metaG_FD_202086 | JGI IMG/M metagenome (GOLD analysis project Ga0265328, IMG submission 202086) | Rhizosphere microbial communities from Carex aquatilis grown in University of Washington, Seatle, WA, United States - 4-16-24 metaG | ecosystem: Host-associated > Plants > Roots > Rhizosphere...
AAGGAGAGCTTCGCCACGCCGCGGTCGCGGTCGACGACCTCCAGCACGTAGCGCACCAGTTGCTCGAAACTCCGCACTTCCGGCCCGCCGAGCTCGTAGGTTTCGCCGCGCCGCGCCTCGCCTTGCAGCGCGAGGCCGACGGCCTTGGCGATGTCGCCGACATAGACCGGCTGGAATTTCGTGTCGGCGCCGACGACCGGCAGCACCGGGAAGAACCGCGACATGGTTCCGAAGCGGTTGAAGAACCCGTCCTCCGGGCCGAACACGACCGAGGGACGCAGCACGATCGCGCCGGGGAGGGCGGCGCGCACCGCCGCTTCGCCCTGCGCCTTGCTGCGGGCATAGGCCGAAGCCGAGGCCGCATCGGCGCCGATCGCCGAGACCTGCACGAAATTCTCGATTCCCGCCGCCTTGGCCGCCTGCGCGACGACGCCGGGGCCCTCGGCCTGAATGGCGCCGAAACTCTGCTTGCCGCCGGCCGCCAGAATGCCGACGAGATTGACGACGGCCGAAGCGCCCCGCAAGGCGGCGGCGACGGAAGCCGGATCGCGCAGATTGGCCTGCACCGGCGCGACCTGCCCCGGCCCGCCGAGCGGCTGCAGGAAGAAGGCGAGGTCCGGCCGCCGGCAGGCGACGCGCACGCGCCAGCCGTCGCGCGCCAGCTGGCGCACCACATGCCGTCCGATGAATCCCGAACCGCCGAACACCGTCACCAAACCGTTCGTCGCCGTGAGATCGCTGGCCATTTGCAAAAACCCCGCCCGTGAGGCGACCGTCCCTCCCCTCGAGCGAGGGTTGCGGCGCCGCGTCAATTCTCCCGCGCCTCTATCGCTTTTTGCGCCGGAAGGGAATGCGTCACGAGGGACGGAACGCGCAAATATCGTCGTCTTACCGTCGCAAGCGCATTGACAGCCCCGCGCTCCTGCCCCTAAGAGACCCGCATGCCCAGGTGGCGGAATTGGTAGACGCGCTGGTTTCAGGTACCAGTGGTGAAAGCCGTGGAGGTTCGAGTCCTCTCCTGGGCACCATCGCCTTTTTCCAAGGTGCCTCATAAGTGAACATAAGTTCATATAAATCAATAGGTTGCATCGGATTTCGGCCTCATGGGGGAACATGGGGCCACGTTGCATCCCCCCGGTTTGGGGGTAAATTAGGGGTTGCGCCTCCGCCTGGCGTTTCGGCGATACCCCCATGCCCCTCACTCAGTTCGACCTCAAGAACGCCAAACCGGCCGACAAGCCCTACAAAATGTCGGACGGCGGCGGTTTGCACGTCGTCGTCCAACCGAACGGCTCCAAGCTGTGGCGGCTCAAATACCGCTTCCTCGGCACGGAGCGGCTTCTGTCTTTTGGAGCCTACCCCCTCTTTTCGCTCGCCGAAGCGCGCGCCAAGCGCGACGACGCAAAAAAGCTCCTCGCGGCGGGCGTCGACCCCAGCGTGAAGAAAAAGCTTGATCGGCTCGCGGCGGAAACGTCAGCCAGGAACACTTTTGCCCTGATCGCCGAGGAGTTCATCGAAACCCACGAAGCGCGCGGATCGGCCGAGGTCACGAGAGCGAAGCTGCGCTGGCTCTTGCTCGACATCGCCGCGCCGCTGGCGCAGCGGCCCATCGCAGAAATTACGCCAGCCGAAATCCTCGACCTGTTGAAGCGCGTCGAGCGCAGTGGTCGACGCGAAACCGCCCGCCGCCTTCGCTCGCGTCTGAGCGCCGTCTTCCGTCTGGCGATCGTCACCTTGCGCGCGACCAACGATCCGACGACGGCGCTCGCGGGCGCGATTACGCCGCCTCGCGTCCAACACCGAGCGGCAATCACCGACGAAAAGAAATTCGGCGGGTTGCTGCGCGCCATCGACGGCTTCGAAGGCTGGCCTACGGTCAAGTCCGCGTTGCTGTTCACCGCGCTCACCTGCGCCCGTCCTGGAGAGGTTCGCGGCGCGCGACGCACGGAAATCGATTTTACGAAAGCCGTGTGGCGAATCCCGGCGGAGCGCACGAAAATGCGAAGGCCGCACGAAGTGCCGCTCTCCACCCAAGCGATCGACGTGCTCCGCGACATTTGGTCATTTTCGGAACACAGCGAATTCGTGTTCCCTTCCATCGTCTCGAACAAGAAACAGTTATCCGAGAACGCGATGAACGGTGCGATCCGGCGCTTGGGATTTGGCCCAGACGAAATGACTTCGCACGGGTTTCGTTCGACGGCGAGCACGATATTGAACGAACGCGGCGTCCGCCCCGACGTGATCGAAGCAATGCTCGGCCATCAGAGCGAAAACACCGTGCGCCGCGCTTATAATCGCGCCGCTTACTGGCCTGAAAGGGTCGCATTGATGCAGCAATGGGCAGATATGCTCGACGAGTTTCGAAAGCCGTGAGGGCTTACGGCTTCACGCAGAATATTTTCTTGCGCGGCAAAATTTTTCCCAGGCAACATGCTTCAATTTCTCGGGTCGCACATTCCCAAAGTTGAATATGCCGAACGGTTTCAGACGAAAAAATATGTGCTGAATCGCGTGTCTTCCCTCGAAGGAGGACACCATGGAAAAGGCACTTCGCATCCTCGACAGTGGCTTCAATGTCGCCGTCCTGCATATCGCACAAAGACTCACGCGTGGCTTTCGCGTCGTGGAGGTCGCACCACAAACATACGACGAGCTTATCCGCGACATCGAACACCACGGGATCATCACAGTTTGGTCTGACGCATCCGAGCGCACGATCTACGGTGACCCTGAAGTCAACTTCGCCTTCCGAGCGTGGCACGACTGGTGTCACTGGCGCGGTAGGCACGACTTCTCCCCCGAGGGCGAGAACGCGACCGCAAAAATGCAATACGCCCACCTACTCACGCTTTATGGCGATACTCCGCGCACGCGATCTTGGCAGAGGATTGTCGAGGCAGAGATCGTAGGACAAGCTCTGCATCTTTCCGAACACGGAGCTTTTCCCTGGGATCAGTATGCCTTCATCGTCGCCTATCTCGACGCGCACGACAACGGCCGAAACGGAAACGCTCGACATGGGGATAACATCCGGTAGCTTCCGCCGCTCTGCTGTATAATGGCGACAATGGCCGACGAAGAGCGACAACAACAGCCCGACGCACCGCGCCCGACCGCGACACGCTTTTCCCTCACCCTCGACGAGACCGCCCGCCTCTTCACCGAGGCGGGCCTTCCCCGCAACATTCGTTCGCTTCAAAGGTATTGCGCCGCCGGCCGCCTGGATTGCATCAAGGAAGAGACCGCAACCGGCCTCACCTATTTCGTCGACCCCGAATCGGTCGCGCGCGCAATCACGCAACTCGCGCAGCTTCACGGCATCACCGACGAAGTGCGACACAGCACGCCCGACCACGACACGTCGCACAGCGTCGCCCCGACCGTTGAGCCAAACAAGCACATCGACCAACCCCGCGCGAGCGCGGTCGAGCGCGGCGATGGCGTGCCGGAAATTATTGAACGACAAACACCGCCGCAGTCCGACATGTCGCGCTATGTCGCACAGGTCGAAAGCGAAAATACGATGCTCAAAGAGCATGTCACATTTTTGCGTGAGCAGGCGCAGGTGAAGGACACGCAAATCGCCGCGCTGTTGGAACGCGACAAGGAAACCAATTATCTCGTGCGAGGATTGCAAACCATGCTCGCGCCCTTACTCGGCAGGGGAGCAGACCCGCTCTCCAATCCTATGACACACCACGACGCACATCGTTCGCCCATGAGCGACGATGCGCAAGGAAGCTTCGACGATCGGGGATAGGCGGCAAACTTCTCCGCTCTGCACGTGCACACTGTGCATAACGAAGATTGCGTATTTTGGCGGGGTATAATGCGCCTATGGAGCATATCGCCGGCCGCGTCGCCGAGCTTGCCAGAAATATCGAAATCATAGGAGCCGATCCAGTCACGCGCCACGGCTTCACGCAGGTGCCGAATTTCATCCTCACGAAAGCCGATCTTTCCGTCGGGGCGAAGCTCGCTTACGCAATGCTCCTCAAATACGCTTGGGATGACAATGCGTGTTTCCCCGGTCAGACGAAACTCGCCACCGATATGGGATCGGGGGAGCGGAGCATCCGGCGCTACCTTGAAGAGTTGGAGAAATCCGGCCTTCTCGAAATCACACAGCGAGGCTTGGGAAAAACGAATCTTTACCGGCTTTATCTGACCGTGCAAAAGCCAGCGGCGCGCCGCCGAGCCTGACCGGCCAATTTGGCCGGTCTTGAACGGCCACAAATGCCGGTCTTGAACGGCAGATTTGACCGGTCACTCTATATAAGAATACGCATTTGAGAATACGCATATTTAAAAATACTCAGTTTAGGGAATGCCAATTTTAAAAATTGAAAATCAAATCAAAATGCACCATAGAAAGAGGAGGGCTTGACAGAGCCGTATTTGCATGTCGCACAATATCTATTTCACGACGTAATGCCTATTTTGTCAAGTAGCCACGCCGTTTTTCTAAGTGTATACTTATCTATGAATGCAGTTGCCACCAAAACAACCGAACGAGATACGGTTTTAGTGCCAGTTATTTCGCTTGAGGAAGTGTCGCGCCTCACCAACGCCGAGCGCGCCACTCTCATCGCCGAGCTTGACCGCGCCGAGACCGACATGGTCGCCGGAGATTTCGAGGTTTACTCGCCCGCATGGCTCGACAAGAAGTTCCATGCCGCCATGGCGCACGCGTAACCCCTATGCCCTACCGTGTCGAGATTGGTGCGGCGACACTGGTTCCCAACAGTGTGTTTTTCCTGCCCTATGGTATGATTTCCTTATGAGCAAGGTTGCCGAGCCACAATACGATGTAGCCCCAATCGCCTTCACGGACGAATTTACCGCCATGGCCGACTATGTTCGGAGTGTCGAGGGACACACCGCTATAGCTCGCGGCCTTTCCGACATCCGGGAGGGCCGAATCATCGAGGGCGAAAACGCGCTCGCAACCGAGTTGACGCGCCGCGCCGCTATTCGCCGCCGCTAACACCTCTCTATGCGTCGCGTCATTTATGCCGACAGCTTCGTCGATGACGCCGACAGGATTGCGGAATATATCGAGTCGCGCTTCGGCATCGTTGGTGCCGATGCTTTCATTGGCGATCTGAACCATTTTTGTCGGATCGTCGCCGAGCAGCCGGGGATCGGCAAACAAGGGCACGGCTACAAAACCACCCTTTACGGCGTCGTCCACGACCAGAACCGGATATTTTTCGAATACGACGATGAGGAAATCCGCTTCGTCCACATTGTGGAGGGCGTCCGGCACAAACCGATCATAAAATTTTGAACAATGCTCGCCAATGCGCCGTGACGTTCGAAGTCGGGCGGTCTCTCCCCCTTCGCCGGTCGTTGCGGCCTGTCGAATCGTTCGATAGGATACGCGAATGGAACAAGATTTCGACCCTACGCAATTCGGTTTCGTCCGGCTACGAGACTTCCAGCTCGTCGGCGAAGTCGCCACCTATGAATATTGCAATCATCCTACCGTGGATGGTTCGCACGACTTTTTGCGGTTCAACGTCTATTTGACTAAGGATCACAATTACGTCACGATATGGCATGGCTTGCTCGAACCGCTCGCAATTGAGGCCGAGTTCGAAACTGGTCGCCTCAAGGGCATTGACCCGTCATTGAAGGAGGTTCTCACGTCCGGCGATGAGCAGCTGTTTCGCGGCTATATCGACTCCGCCGAAGCCGCGAAGCACATCTTCAACGCCTTACGGGTTGGCGGCGCGCACCAGCGCTACCGCGAGCCGCAGGTCTTGAGAGTCTCCCCAGACAAGCAAGTCGGGTGGTTTTCCCTGTCGGAGCGGAGCTGATTTTGAAGCATCAGTCGTAGCTGAGTAGCATTTAGTATTTCATGTAAAATAACTTATCCCCACTAAAACAAAGCGGCGCAAATAATAAGTGCTAGACTAATTGTAATGAAACTTGGAATCGTGGGGACAATTGTAGGAGCGTTCATGTCGGCGCTCTTTGGCGGACATCACATCGCAGTGGTATCCACCTCTCTCCCCGCCGCAAGCGCTGCGGCTGTCGCTTCCGTCTCGTCAACTCAGCCCGCAACCGACGCCTCCAATCAGCAACCGATACCCACAGCTTCGCCGACTCCGCCGCCAAGCATCGGGCAGCCCGTGATCGAGCGCATCATTGAGAGGATTGTTCCGCAGTCCAACACCGCGAGCGTCTCCCCTACTGCGCTCGCAACCGTGCTCGCTGACTTTGAGAATACCATCAACAAAAAGATATCCGCACTCACACCCGCTATTTCAAACACTGTTCCGCAGTACGTCGCCGCCGGAGGCTCCGGGGGCTTCTCCGCATCCAACGCGATCAACCAACTTGCCAACACAGCGATCAGTGCACCCACGATCACCGGTGGTTCGATTTCGAACACAAGCATCGCAGGGTACCTCCCCCTCTCAGGAGGCACGCTCACCGGCGGCCTCAACGGCACCAATCTTAACCTCTCAGGGACACTCACCGCAGGCACCCTCAATGTCGCGGGTCTCTCCTCAGGCAACGCGATCTTCGCTCCATACTTCTCGGCTACATCAACCACGGCAACGAGCACATTCGCCGGGAATGTCTCCGTTTCGGGCGGGCTCTCAGCCGCGTCCTCGACCATTAGCGCCACCACGACCGCAAGCGGAATCCAGGGTGTGTTCGGAAGCATCTCGACGCTTGTCGCCAATGCTTTCAACGCTGCAACCGCTACAGTTAGCAATCTCATTGCCACAACGATCACCGGAACCAACGCGACCTTCACCAGCGCAACGACGACGAATGCCACCAGCACGAATCTGTACTCGGCAAATCTTGCAGCTGCGAACGCGACCCTAACGAACGCGACATCCACGAACCTCTTCGGCTCCCTTGCGCACTTTACCAGCGGCCTTGTCGATTCGCTCACGGCGACTGGGGCGACAATCACCAACCTTGCCGCAACCACCATCACCGGTACCAATGCGACCTTCACCAGCGCAACGACGACGAATGCAACAACTACGAATGCCACGATTACGAACGCCTACGCGACGAATCTCGCCGCCGCGAGCGCCGTGTTCACGAATGCTACCAGCACCAGCTTCTTCGCAACAACGGCATCAAGCACGAATCTTTTTGCGACGAATGCGTCCGTCGGCGCGCTTTCGGCAGGGACTCTTTCGCTCACCGGCACTACCGGCACGACGACGATCGCTACCGGAGAGGGCTTCACCATCGGCGGCTCGCAGTTCGTCGTGCAGCAGGGAAGCGGGAATGTGGGGATTGGGACGACCAGTCCGCAATATGCACTCTCAATAAGTGGAAGCGTGTACAACGTGGGAAAGGTTGGCATTGGTGCAACTCCATATGCGTCTACTGGTCTCTACATAAATAACTCCGCTGGTCCAGATATGGTCATAAAGGCCGGATCACTAAGTGCCTCAAGACCGTCGATACTGTTTGTTCCTTCAAACAATTCCAATGTGGACACGCAGATAAATCAAAGCGGTGCATTTTACACAAATCAATATCTTGTTGTCAGTGGTTCATATGCCGGAACGGTTGATGCGAATGGAAATTATTCTCAATCCAGTGCCGGCACGACGGGAGTCAGCGACATGATAGATGTAAATGCCGATACCCCATTCGGGGTCGTATCAAAAGCGTACAACAGCACAAGTCCGCTCGGTACGAATTATTTGGGACTAGACAAAGATGGTAACTACACGTTTTCAGTTGGATCGGACGGACATATGCAATTTGGTGCATCGAATACGTTTGCTTCTATGGATGCCGGAATCTCTCGTTTGTCAGCAGGAAAAATAGCTTTTGGAAATGGAACATCTGGCGATTTTACTGGAACTCTTATTGCAGGAAACATCGGCATCGGCACCACGTCCCCTACCACAGCGCTGCAAGTCGCCGGCGTCATCACCCCCAACCAGGATAACACCTCATCTTTGGGTAACTCCACCTACCGCTGGAGCGCCGTGTACGCTGCCAACGGCACCATCCAAACCTCAGACGCCCGCCTTAAGTCCAACATCACCGACCTCACCTACGGCCTTGCCGACATCCTCAAACTCCGCCCCGTCTCCTTCACATGGACAGCCCAGCCGGAACAAGGCACCAAGCTCGGCTTCATCGCGCAAGAGGTACAGCAGGTCATGCCGGAGACTGTCACCGTCGGAGATGACGCCAATCACGCCCTCGGCCTTACCTACACCGAGTTCATACCCGCGATTGTGAAGTCGATTCAAGAGCTTTCCGCTAAATTCGACACCCTTTCAACGACCGTCTCGAATTTCGCCGAGAGTTTTACGACACATCACCTCGCGTCTGACGACGTAATCACGCAGAAGCTTTGCGTCACGAAAGCAGATGGCACACCTGTATGCGTCACTGGCGACCAACTTGCCGCCGTCCTCGCCGCCGCCGGCCAGCAATCCGCCACCTTCTCTCCCCTATCTACCGCTTCGTCAACACCGACCACGTTGACGGCATCGAGCACGCCAATCCTTATCACGGCACCTGTCATTCAAATCAACGGCGCAAATCCGGCAACAGTGAGTATCGGCGCTTCCTACAACGATTTGGGCGCGACAATCACCGGCCCGCAAGCAGACCTCAATCTCGGCATCGCAACATTCTTCAACGGGGCAAGGGTCGATTCGATCCAACTCGACACGTCGATAACCTCCACCAGCACCATCGATTACGTCGTCACCGACCAATTTGGCACGGCCGCCACCGCCACGAGGCAGGTGATCGTACAGTAGCACCTCCCAGCATCCGCCAAGCGTCCTCTAAAGCGCGGCGTCGCGTATTATAGCCAGCTGAAATTTAACGTCGATGATTTGAACTGGATTTTCTATTCATATTTTCCGAGTACGCAGCCCGCCTTGAGACGAATATCTGAAGGGTCATGCAAGAACGCGCGGAGTTGGACATAAAACGTCTTGCCACCGATGATCGTATATCCGACGATTGTATCGCGCGTCCCTTTCGGTATGATGACGTCTACACGTTCGAGCGAGCCGGTGTCGTTCCGGTTGTCATAGCTTTGGGAATCCCGGATAAAAACGCCGGGACAATCTCCCGCGATTGCTGCGCTCGGCACACCAAATGCCGACAGCATCGTCAGAGGTATCACGCAGCTGAGCGGCTTCATCCAACCCTCCTAAAATTGATCCCGCTTCGCGGTTCTTGAACGAACTCGGCATTCGCCGCCGCCACAGCGACCCGCACCGTCACCTTGTAGCGGCGATCTCCTGGGCGGTCGTCCGAAAAACGCGCCCCGAAAATGTGCGCAAAATTGACCTCAATATCGATAATGGCGATGACGATTGCGATGATAATAGTGCCGACCTTCTGGACAATTACCATAGCAATCCCAGCGTCCGTGGTGAAATCCATGACGCGCCCACTCACGTTGACCATCTGTCCACCAATCCGCGTACGCCGACACTGGCAATATTACAATGCCTAGCATAAATGCAAACGCTGTCTTCTTGATCATTGCCACGATCTTCTCTACTCGCCTCATCATCAGCATCACGGGCGATTGACGCCCCAAACTCCGCATCCGTTCTTGCGGCGGCTTTCCCGTCGCTTATGGTTCCGCCGCGCGCTCGCACCGCCCGAGGTGCTTCATCCGTTATCTGACGACATGCTCTTTCCGTCGTCGATGTAGGGCGCTTCCGCCGGGTGCCTAGAGTCGGGTGTACAATTATCACAGGAAACTCATCCGCATTCTCCGGCGCTTCGACGATTGAAACGCCGGTTGTGTGGAGGAGTTCATGGACAAGCAGGAAGCCGGCCGCGAGGTCGAAGCCCCAGCGCCGCCCGCAGACCTCGTGACGATGATGGAGCGTCCCCGCAATCGGCGGACGACCTTCGCCCTCGCGAGTTGGACGGCCGAGCGGCGCGCAAAGGGATGGTACATTCGCAAGACCGATCACGACGACGACTGGCGCGGCCCCTACGGCACCATCGCCAGCGTCACGCTCATGATCGCGCGCGAACTCGCCAAGGAGCTTGCGAGGCGCGAAAACCTCGCCGCGCGTGGTTGATACGAGGCCTCTCCGAACTTTGACCTCGGGGAGGCCTTTCTCTCCGCCACGTTCGCGCGCTTGCCGGTCGTGCGGTACAATTCACCCGCGACCGCGCAGACCCCGCGCTTCGGCTCGCCAATTCGGCGCGTCGATTGCGAGGAGGAGCACATGCCGCTCATTGACACAAAAAGACGCGACGGCATCCGCGACCTCAATGATGCGCCGTGATGCTGATGGAAGCCGCACGCACGATCCATATCTCCGCCGTCATCGCAATCCCCTTGCGCACGACGTTACCCTTCTCCCTTGCAACGGAAACCGGCGTCAAAATCAAATCGACGACACATCCGGGCGTGCGCTCAATGCCGTCCATTTCACCGCACTCCTCGTCGATTTTCTTTTTCGCGGCGCTCGCTTCGATTGCGGACGCTACGACATCGAGCCCTTTTCCTGAAGAGCATTGGTAATCCGACTCTCGTCGATAGCAGGCGAAGTCGCGAACCGCGACTTTTTGGTTGATGTATTGAGCAGGATTTTGAGCAAAGGCCGTGGGTGTGACCGACACCGCTTGTGGCTCGCCAGCGAACGCAGAGCCACTGATCGCAAGAGCCAATCCAACAGATAGTAGGGGGCGAATACGCGCCCCAAACCGAATGCCGACCACACCGCGGGATTCCTGTTCCATCATTGTCCCCTGCTTACGAGACGACGCTATTCTTCAGCCTTGCACGAGCGCGATTTGCCCTTGGCCAGATTGACGGCGCAACCGTTGTCGAAGACGAGCCGCGCGCTCGCGCCACCGCGTTGCGAGATTACCACCATATATCCCTTACCTCTGCGTGTGATTTTCAAGCCGCCCCCGAGATCATCGAACACTTTCGTGTAGCCATTCGCCGTCTGCATGAAGATCGCGGCGCTGCATCCGCCTGAGCCGCACCAACCAAACTCGTCCTCACAGGAAACCGCGCTGTCGTCGAGAATGTAATCGACGTGGCCTTCGCCCGAAAGGTCGAGCTTGCGGATGGCGTTGGCCCCAAGCTTGAGGGGCTTTTTCTCGCTGGTGCAGTACGTCTCCCGCTCGTCGAGCGCAGCCTTTACCGGAGCCGGCAGGTCGGCATCTTGCGCCAGAGCGTGAGGGCCGATCTGTGCCACGACCGCGCTGATCAGGAAGATGCCAATGGCGCGTGCAGCCCGACTCATTCTGAGATCACGTCCGAGGGTCGCCATTGTCCGACATTCCTTGTGCATAACGCCGCCCAAGGCAGAACATCGGTTCTCGCGCCGCATGTCAATGTCGCAACACTCCACATTGCACTCCTCGACGCCCGCTCGGGAAGGCGTACAATAACAACAGCCTTTCCCCTATCCCCCACTGCTCCCCGCGCTTCAGCGCGCCGCTTGAGGTTCGCTGATAGCGAGGAGCAGTCCCATGCGTTCTTTGACACCATGGAGGCGGCCATGAAAATCGCCGCCGTCTACGAAAGCGTCACGCAATCCATAATCGCGGAGCTTGAAAGCGGAGCCGCGCCATGGGTGAAGCCATGGAAGGGCGGTAAGCGAACCGGCATCATGCCGATGAACGCAGTCAGTGGCCACCACTATCGGGGCATCAACGTCCCGATCCTGTGGCACGCAGCCGACGAGCACGGCTTCCCTACCAATGCCTGGCTCACCTTCAAACAAGCGGACGAGAAGGGCGCGCATGTCCGCAAGGGCGAGAAAGGAACACAAATCGTGTTCACCAAACGCCTCAACGTGAAGGACGAGGACGATGAAGAGCGGCAGATTTCCATGCTGCGCGCCTTCACCGTTTTCAACGTCTCTCAGATTGACGGAATGGAGGCGCAGATCGACGCGCCGGAGCCACCACCTCCGAGCGCAACTGAGGCGTTCGTCTCGGCAACCGGCGCAGATATCCGCCACGGCGGAGATCGTGCCTGCTGCGTCGCATCCAGGGATTTCATCGCGTTGCCGAATCCGAGCGCATTCATTGACGAGCAGAATTATCGAGCGACGAAACTTCACGAGCTAGTTCACTGGAGTGGTCACAAGAGTCGTCTTGATCGTGACCTATCCCATCGCTTCGGCACCCAGGCTTATGCGGCCGAGGAGTTGGTCGCGGAACTCGGCGCGGCATTTCTGTGCGCGCATCTCGGCGTGGAGGGAGAACTGCGCCACGCCGGCTACATCGCGAGCTGGATCACGCTGCTAAAGAGCGACGATCGCGCGATCTTCACGGCCGCATCGAAAGCAAGTGTGGCGGCGGACTATCTGCGGGCGTTCTCGCAACGGCGAGAGGAGGTGGCGTGATGCACGGCAACGGCAAACGCATTTATGCGCTCGACAGCTGGACGGTCGAAAGGAAGTCGCGCGGCTGGTTCATCCGCCGCACCTATGGTTCGGGAACGCGGCTCGGCCCCTACAAGACCGAGACGAGCGCCTGTCTGATGATCGCCCGGCAGTTGCGACGGGAACTCTCCCGGCGTGACGGCAACAACATCGAGCCCCGCTAAACGCGGGGCTCACACTTTTCCGCGTGTGCCGCCATGTTCACCCATGCGCCGCCACGTCACGCTCGCCGCCGAACCCGCGTGGTGCTATGCTCCCCCTTGCCCGCCGGCGGTTCCTGGCGAGCATCGCGATGCTCCCTGATACGGGAGTAATCCGATGCAACTCGACAGACTGCTGGTTTCGAAAAAGGAGCTCAAGACGCTCGGCATTCCATACAGCTTCC
>Ga0265328_10001041_pt1 | contig 12760 bp, 9 predicted proteins | sample 41624metaG_FD_202086 | JGI IMG/M metagenome (GOLD analysis project Ga0265328, IMG submission 202086) | Rhizosphere microbial communities from Carex aquatilis grown in University of Washington, Seatle, WA, United States - 4-16-24 metaG | ecosystem: Host-associated > Plants > Roots > Rhizosphere >...
GGCGTGTTCAACGCTTTCCTGTTTTCGGCGGCGTCGCCGGGCGGTTGGAGCGGCCCGTTTAGCGGCGGCCGCTCCAACCTCGTCCCCGGCGCGCCGGTCACGCTCGTCTCGCAGGGCGCCGACGTCTATATCGCCCTCGCGGTCGGCGCGGACGGCGTGCTCAACGCCGCCGCATTCAACGTCAATTCGGGCTGGCTTGGCTCGACGCTTCTCGGCGAGCCTATATTCGCGCCTGCTTCAAATATCGCCGCGATCAGACAGACCGCGACAACGAGCGCCGTCCTGCTCGTCGACAGGACCGGCGTATTGAATGTGTTCTCCGTCGACGGCGGCGCCAATTGGAGCGGGCCGGAAACCCTGGGCGCCGCGGTTTTCGTGCCTGGGTCGCCGATTGCGGCTTGCGCGCCATCGGGCGCGGCAATCGGCGCCCTGCTCAACGACAACACCGGTTTGGCGAATGGCTTTCAATGGGAGTCCGGCGCGGGATGGACGGGGCCGGAAACGATCGGGCCCCCGGCGCAGATTCGCGGCTGCAAAATAGCGGCGCTTGCGTGAGCCGCGCCGGAAGAGAAGGCCAGGAGTCGATGACCCGACAACGCTGAACGCCGGGAACCGCACATTGCGCGGCGCGCGTCGGGGGCGCCTCGCCGAAAGCGAACAGCTATGTCGACGATCTCCGCTCAGGCCCAATAGGTCGTCCAGGTCGTCCATAGGGTGAAAACCAGCGAGAGGGCGCCGAGCAGCGCGGTCCAGACCGGCGTGTCCAGTCGCAGCACGAGTCCCCTTGCCCTCGGCAACAGCAGCAGCAAGGGCGGGAGCAGCGGAATCAGATAGCGGCCGCTGAAACCCTGAACGATCTCGTCGCCGACGCCCGTCCATTGAATATAGATCAGCGTAAGCAGCAGCAGAAAGACCACGAGGAAAATCCCCGTCGCCAGCCGGCGAAGCGTCGCTCCGGCCGGCGGCGCATGGTCCGCGCCCTCGCCGAGCAGGACCGCGCTTAACGTCAGCGCCAGCAGAAGATAATCGATCAGCGGCAAATTCACCGGCGGCCCGAAAACGCCGAGAACGCCCAACGCCGCGGTCGCCAGCAATGGCGTGGCGAACAGGGTGCGCGCCAGCACCATCGCGAAATCGAGGGGATGCGCGAGGATCAGCGCGGTCTGCGCGTCGGGGAAGGCGAGCCCCGCCCAGGTGCGATATTTCAGCCCGGCGAAGAATGTCATTTTGAGCGCGATCATCCACGCAAGGCTCGCCGCCATGCCCGGCGCGACGATCGCGAGAGAACCCAGCGCCCAACGCCTCCGCGAGCCATAGCGCGCGACCGGAACAGCCAAAGCGAGCAGCGTCAGCGGGAAATAGGCGGTCTTGCATTGAGCCGTGACAAAGGCGAGCGCCGCCAGTGCGGCGATGGCGCCCGCGCCGAGCCGTCCGGCGCCCATCGCGGCGCGCAAGGTCGCCGCGGAAAACAGGAAAGTGGCGGCGTTGGTGACCTGGTCGGCGTCGAGCGTCGTGCGGGTGAACAGAATGGTCGGCAGCAGCGCCAATGCGCACAGGCTCCATTTATGGACCGGAATCAGGCGAATGGCGAGGAAGGTCAACCCGATGGCTCCGCCAAGGCCGGCGATCCGGCCAAGATAAAACAGCGCCAGGGGCGACAAGCCCAACGCTTGACCCAGCCAGAAGGCGGCGACCTGCGGAATATACGCGACGGGGTGGAGCACGGTGATGGCGTTGGGGATCAGCGTCGCCGTCACGCCGTCGCCGAGGGGGATCGCCGCCAGTTCGCGGAACCCCGTAAATGCGTAATGATAGGGCGGTTCTCCGCCTGTCGGAAATTGGCCATGCGCCGCATCAAGCAGCGTCGCGACGCCAAGGGGCGTTTGCGCCGGCTCGATCAGCGGATGAAAGGCGGCGATGCTGGCGGTTCGCTGGAAATTGAACGTCTCATTGCCGCCGGCGAGCGGCGGTATCAACGCCAGCAGCGCGAGTCCGCCGAGGCTGGCGAACCAAAGAAACAGCTTTTCGGGGGCCAGCCGCGCCGCGCCATCGCGGCCGCGTGTGAGGCATGCCTCGATAGTCGTGAAAATTCGCAAGGAAAACATTCGTGGCGCTCTCGACCGTATAAGTCGACATACGCCAGATGGTCACGGCTTTCGAGGCAAATCTCGATCGGATTGACGGGCGTTTTCACGCCCGCGGCAATGCGCTGAACAAGCAGCGGGGATTGGTCGCGTAAACGGCGCACGCGGCGCTTCAGGCCGGGCGTTGGCGGGCATAGGCGTCGATAATCGCCTGCACCATCGGGCCGTAGCGGTCTTTGAGTTCGGCGCAGCGCGTCGAATTGATGAGTTCGACGCCCTTGCGCTCGCTGCGGATAAGACCGGCCTCCCGCAGAATGCGGAAATGCTGGGACAGCGTGGATTTTGGAAGCGCGTCTTTCGCCACATGGACGAAGGCCGAGCAGTTTTTCGCGCATTCGCAAGCCGCGAGCTGGACAAATATTTCCATTCGGATCGGGTCCGAGAGCGCATGGAGAATGCCCTCTACGGTGATTTCATCGAGCCTGGGGTGCGCTAGCGGTCTCATTTCACGGATTATCGCACATATTGACAGCTGGCGCACTAGTTCCGTATTATTGAACTATAGAACTAATGCGCCCGTCTGGCGCCGCAACTTGCGACGGAGGTCATTATGGCAAAGCTATCCGGGAAGATTGCAATCGTCACCGGCGGAAACAGCGGCATCGGCCTCGCCACGGCGAAACTATTCGCCGCAGAGGGCGCGCAGGTCGTCGTCACAGGCCGCCGCAAAGCCGAGCTGGACGCCGCCGTCGCAGACATTGGTCATGGGGCCATCGGGATCGACGGCGATGTGTCGAACCTCGCCGATCTCGACCGGCTTTATGCCGATGTCGGGCGGCGTTTCGGCAAGATCGACATCCTCTTCGCCAACGCCGGCGTCTGCGACCTTGCGCCGCTCGCCGCCGTCACCGAGGCGCATTTCGACAAGCAATTCAACATCAACGTCAAGGGCTTGCTGTTCACCGTCCAGAAAGCGCTGCCGCTGATCGTCGATGGCGGCGCCATCATCCTCAATTCCTCCATCGCGAACACCACCGGCTTGCCGGCTTTCGCCGTTTACTCGGCGACAAAGGCCGCGGTGCGCTCTTTCGCTCGCACCTGGACGTCGGATTTGAAGGACCGGAAAATTCGCGTGAACTCCATCAGCCCCGGCCCGATCGAAACGCCGATTTTCGACAAAATGGGCTTGCCCCCGGAGCAATTGCAGGATTTCGGCGCACATGTGATCACGCAGGTTCCGCTTGGCCGGTTCGGAAAGCCGGAAGAAATCGCCAAAGCGGCGCTGTTCCTGGCGTCGGACGACGCTAGCTATGTCGCCGGCGTCGATCTCTATGTCGATGGCGGCATGGTCGCCGTTTGACGCGCCCGCATAAAAAAGCGAGCCCGCCTTCCCGACAGAACGGCGCATCCCCGCGCCAATGCACAACTCACGGACACACCATGTCATATTCCATGTCTCGCGCCGCTCTGCCCGCTTTCAAACTCGGACTCGCCACATTGTCGTCTCTCCTCGACAAGGCGACGGATTTTTCCGCGACGAAGAAGATCGACGACGCGGTCATTCTGCAAGCCCGCCTCGCGCCTGACATGTTCGCTTTCGTTCGTCAGGTGCAGACCGCAACGGATATGGCGAAGAATGGCGCTTCCCGTCTCGCTGACGTCGAACCGCCGCGTTATCCGGACGACGAGACCAGCATCGCGCAGCTGAAGACCCGCGTCGACGCGACGATCGCCTATCTCGAAACCCTCAGCTCAGCGCGGATCGACGCGTCCGAAGCGCGTGAGATCGTTTTCCCCGTTGGCCCGAACGCGAAGGGGAGCATGAAGGGTGACGACTACCTCGCGCAGTATTTGCTGCCAAACTTCTATTTCCACCTGACCGCCGCCTATGCAATCCTGCGCCATAACGGCGTGGAGATCGGCAAGCGCGACTTCCTCGGGGCGATTTCCCTAACGCCGGTCGCGTGACCCTCCGCGCTTTGCGGCCTTTCGCTCGCGCGCATTAAAACAGGACGCTTAAAGCAAGGTGATGCGGATGCCCGGAGCGAAGCGTGCATAAGAGCGGAGTCGATCACGAAGAGGGAGCCGAGAAGCCGATCGTCGTCGTGTCCAGGCTGGACAAAATATACGCCGGCGGCTTTCACGCGCTGAAGTCTGTCGACCTCGACATCCGACCCGGCGAAATCTTTGCGCTGCTCGGGCCGAACGGGGCCGGCAAGACAACGCTGATCGGCGCCATTGCGGGGCTGGTGCGCCCGACATCGGGCGCCGTGACCGTCGACGGCTGCGACACGGTGAAGGACTATCGCGCCGCTCGCACGAAAATCGGGCTGGTGCCGCAGGAATTGTCGACCGACATGTTCTCGCGCGTGCGCGACACCGTCGCTTTCAGTCGCGGCCTCTTCGGCTACGCTCCCGATCCCGCTTATATCGAAAAAATTCTGCGCGATCTGTCGCTGTGGGACAAGCGCGACAGCAAAATCGTCGCGCTTTCGGGAGGAATGAAACGCCGCGTCTTGATCGCCAAGGCGCTGGCGCATGAGCCCCGCATTCTGTTCCTCGACGAGCCCACGGCCGGCGTCGACGTGGAGCTGCGGCGCGACATGTGGGCAATGATTCGTCGCCTGCGCGATCAGGGCGTCACCATCATCCTCACCACGCATTATCTCGAAGAAGCGGAGGATATGGCGGATCGCATCGGCGTGATCGATCGCGGCGAGATCATCCTGGTCGAGGAAAAACGCGCCTTGATGCAGAAATTGGGACGGACGACCGTCACGATCGGCCTCGGGCGGCCGCTCCGGGCGCCGCCGCCGGAACTCCTGGAGCGCGGCGCCAGCCTGTCCGCGGACGGGCTGACTCTCTCCATCTCCTTCACCGGCGAGGAGGAGCAAGAGACGGGCGGCGTCGCCGATGTCGTCAGACGCCTCGCGACCAGCGGCCTCGATTTCAAGACCATCGAGATGAGCCGCTCCTCGCTGGAGGATATTTTCGTCAACCTCGTGGGACGACGCACATGAACTTTCACGCCATCCGCGCGATATACGTGTTCGAACTCGCCCGCACGCGCCGCACCCTTTTTCAAAGCATTGCGGCGCCCGTGCTCACCACCTCGCTCTATTTCATCGTTTTCGGTTCGGCGATCGGCAGTCGCATCGCCACAATCGACGGCGTCGCCTATGGCGCGTTTATCGTGCCGGGCCTCATCCTGCTCGCCGTGCTCTCCGAAAGCGTGTCGAACGCCTCCTTCGGAATTTACATCCCGCGTTTCACCGGCACGATATACGAGCTGCTCTCCGCGCCGGTTTCCGTCCTCGAATTGCTGCTGGGTTTTATCGGCGCCGCCACGACGAAATCTATTCTTCTTGGACTGCTGATCCTCGTAACCGCGCGAACATTCGTGCCGTTCGAAATCGTTCATCCTGTTTGGGCCGCCGCGTTCCTCCTTCTGGTTTCAACCGCCTTCAGCTTGCTGGGTTTCGTTCTCGGCATTTGGGCGGACGGTTTCGAAAAATTGCAGATCGCGCCCATGATGGTTATTTCGCCGCTCACTTTTCTGGGCGGCACATTCTATTCGATCGACATGTTGCCGCCGCTGTGGCGCACGGTCGCTCTGTTCAATCCAATCGTCTATCTGGTGAGCGGTTTTCGCTGGGCCTTCTACGGGAAGGCCGATGTCGCCGTCGCCGTCAGCCTCGGCGTAACGGTCGCATTCGCACTCATTTGCTTCGGAGCGATCGCCTGGATATTCAAAACCGGCTATCGCCTGCGCGCGTGATTCCACCGTCGGCGGCGCGCAATCGCGCTTGCCGCGGGCGCGTTACAGGCCGTCCGGGATCGACAATCCAAACCAATTGTCCTTGATCTGATCGAAATGGACCGCAGGATCATAGGCGGGGGCGTCGAGTTCGAGGGATTTGACCGACAAGCGGCCGATCGCGGCGAGCACAGCGTAGGAGCCGACGACCATATCTCGTTGCGCAGTGACGAGATTGACGCGCGCATTGAGAAGATCCTGCTGCGCTTTAAGAACGTCATAGGTCGTTCGCTGACCGAAGGCGGCTTCGTCGCGCACGCCGCGCAGCGCCGTTTCCGCAGCCTTCACCGCCGTGCGATTGAAGACGATGGCGGCCCTGGCCGTCGTGAATTGACTATACGCCTGCACGACGGCGGCCCGCACCGAATTGCGCTGCGCGTCGACGTGAATGCGCGCCTGCCCGAGCTGTTCCTTGGCCTGGCGGGTCGCCGCATATTCGCCGCCGCCCTGATAGAGCGGCACATTCACTTGTCCGAACACCTGACCCGAAAGCTGCCGCGTGCCGGGATAGCCGAGATAGGAATCATATTGCTGATACACTTGCGCGCCGAGCGACAAGGTCGGCGACAGCGCGGATTCGGCGACGTGAACAGCCGATTGCGCCGCATCGACCTGGTGCAGCGCGGCGATGACGCCGGGATGTTCGGAGAGCGCCGCCTCGATCGCCGCCTCGCGCGATTTCGGGAGGAGACGCTCCAGAGGCGCCGCCGGCTCAAGCCGCTTCGGCTCATCGCCGATGATCTGCACATAATTGGCGATGCTGTTTTCGAGCGCGCCTTGCGCAGCCGTGTAATCCGACCGCGCCTGCGCAAGCGCCGCTTCCGCCTGCGACACATCGGTCACGGTGACTTCGCCGAACAGCTGGCGGTCGCGCGTGACGCGCAATTGCTCCGCCAGCACGGCGATGTTGTTCTTGCGCAAATTGGACACCGCCGTATCGCGCAGCACATTCATATAAGCCGTGCCGCCGCTCAGCAGCGCTTGTTGTTCGGTCTGGAGCAGATCCGCGCGCGCCGCAAACACGCCGGACTCGGCCTGCGCGACAGCGTGTTTGGTATGAAACCCGTCGAACAACGGCAGGGTCGCCGAGACCGACGTGGTTTTGGGCAAGCCGGAATATTTGTCGTCGACAAAGGCGCGGTTGTGAAACGCGTCGAACCCGGCAGGCTGACGCGTGCCGGTGCGCTGCGGACCGCCGTTCAGCGACAGGCTCGCGCGCGGCCGATTGCCCGCCGCGGCTTTCGGAACATCTTCGTCGCGCACGCGCACTGAGGCGCGACGCTCGTTGAGATCGGGATTGTTGATGTAAATTTTGACAAGCGCGCTGCCGATCGTTTCGGCGCGCGCGCCCATCGTCGCGCACAACAACACGCAGGCAGCAAGCGCCGGAACGATTGATCGCTTGCGTGCGGAGGCGGCGCGGACGCTCATCGCTCTCTCATGGCGCGCGACGCCGTCTCGACAAGCGGCGAGAACAAATATTCCAGAATGCGGCGCTTGCCGGTCTTGATCTCGACGGTCACCGCCATGCCGGGCGAGAGCGGAATTTCCGCCCCCTCGACGCTCATCGACGCTTTCTGTGCGCGCAAGGTCACCGGAAAATACAAATTCTGCACGCGTTGCGCCGCGCCGAAATAATCGCTTTTCGGAGCCTTCGCCGGATTGCCCTCGGCATATTGCGCATCGGGCTCGGGAATAGCGTCATGCGCGACGCGCGTCACGACGGCGTCGAGCGTGCCAAAGCGGGTGAAGGGAAAGGAGTCTATCTTGACGATCGCCGACTGCGCTGCGGCGACAAAACCAATATCCTTGTTTTCAAGATAGGCTTCGATCTCAAGCCCGGCGTCGTCGGGAACGATGCGCATGAGTTCTTCGCTCGCCGTCAACACCTGGTTTTTCGTCGTGACCACGAGACCAAGAACCGTGCCTGAAATCGGGCTTGTCAGCGTCAAATGCTCCGTCTTGACATGGGCCTTGGCGAATTTTTGTTCGAGATCGTCGATCTGGCGTTCGGCTTCGCTCAGCTTCTGACTATTGTCCGCGATGAAAGTCTCGATCGCCTTTTGGCGCTCTTTCTCCAAAACGAGCTGCGCGGCGCGCGCCTCCTGCATCATACCTTTTTGCGTCGCGAGTTGCGTCTGTTGCGTCTGCAACGCCTCCATCGCGTCGATGACCGCGGCCCTGGGAGTCGAACCGCGCGCCAACAGGCCGTTGCGCATCGCGACGCGCTGCCGCAGCGTGTCGATCAGACTTGTCTGTGCGGCGATCGTGTTGGCGAGGCGGCGTTCTTCATCGCGCTTTTGCGCGATCTGCGCGTCAAAGCTTTGAACGGCGGCGCGCAACTGCCCCAGATCGCCTTTCAACACACGCTCTTCGCGCTGCCGGATCAGCATCGGCGCATCGCCCGGCCAATCGATTGTCGGCGTGGCGCCCGCAAGTCCGGCCTCGGCGGCGACAAGCGCCGCACGACGACGCAGACGCTCGGCCTTATATGCGCCAAAGGCGCTCAACGACGCTTGCTCGTCCGCGGCCGCCTCCGCCGGATCGAGCTCCACGAGCACGTCGCCTGCCTGCACATGCTGGCCGTTTTCGACATGGATCGCGACGACGCGGCCGGTCTCCAGCGGTTGAATGGTTTTGACGCGCCCCGTCGGCTGAATTTTGCCCTGCGCCACGGCCAATATGTCGATGCGGCCGAAATAGCTCCACAACAGCGCGGTCGCCATAAACAGGCAGATCGCCCAGAGCAGGACGATGCGCACCGGCGAGGCCGGCGTCTCCAAAATCGACAAAGCCGCCGGCAAAAATTCCTGATCGGAACGCGCCCATTTGACCAGCGTCGCTTTTCTCGCCGTGTCGGCCAAATCTTTCTTGAAAAACGACGTCATGCCTGGCTGGTCTCGTTCTGCAACGCCCAAAGATGCGCGTAAACCCCTTTGACCTTCAGCAGCTCGTCATGCGAGCCCGCCTCGACGATACGCCCTTCATGCAGGCCAAAAATCCTGTTGCAATGGCGAACCGCTTGCAGCCGATGCGCAATGATAATGACCGTGCGGCCTTTCACGATCTCGAACATGTTCTTTTGAATGAGGCTCTCGCTCTCATAATCGAGCGCGCTTGTCGCTTCGTCGAGAATGAGAATCGGCGGATTGATCGCCAACGCGCGCGCAATGGCGATGCGCTGCCGTTGTCCGCCGGAGAGATTTGCGCCGCGCTCTTCGATGATCGTGTCGTAGCCGTTGGGAAGCCGGCTGATAAATTCATCGGCGCCGGCGAGCCGCGCCGCGGCGATGACCTGCACGCGCGACAATGCCGGATTGGCGAGCGCTATATTCTCGTGCAGCGACCGGTTAAAGAGCAGATTGTCTTGCAACACGAGGCCGATCTGCGCCCGCAGCCACGCCGGATTAACCTGAGCGATATCGATGCCGTCGACGAGCACCTGGCCTGCCTCAGGCGTGTAGAAGCGCTGGATGAGCTTCGCGAGCGTCGATTTGCCGGAGCCCGAGCGGCCGACGACGCCGATGACTTCGCCGGGATTGATCGCAAAGGAGATCGTCTTGAGCGCTTCCGGCGCGCCCGGCCGATAGCGGAAGCTGACGTTGCGAAATTCGATCGCGCCTTTGGCCGGCGGCAGATTGCCGTGAGCGAGATTGAGCGCCTCGGTCGGCGCATTCAATATGTCGCCGAGCCGGTCGATTGAAATCTGCACCTGCTGGAAGTCCTGCCAGATTTGCGACAGCCGCAGGATCGGTTGCGCAATCTGGCCGGAAATCATGTTGAAGGCGACGAGTTCGCCGACGGTGATGTCGCCGTCGATAACCGCCTTTGCGCCAAAGAGCAGCAGCAGCGCGGTTGTGAGCTTGTTCACATATTGAATGGCGCCCTGGCCGGCGGCGCCGATGAGGCCGGCGTCGAAGGATGAGGAGACATAGGCCGCGAGCCGCTCCTCCCATTGCGACTGCATCGCGGGCTCGATCGCCGCGCCCTTGATCGTCTGGGCGCCGACAATCGCTTCGACAAGCATTTGCTGGCTTTCGGCGCCGCGATTGAATTTTTCCTTGATCGTCTCACGCAAAATGGGCCGCACGAGCGCCGCGATAAGCAGGTAAAGCGGAATTGAAACGACGACGATCAGCGTCAGCTTCCACGAATAGGCGAGCAGCACAGCAAGAAAGACGACGGTGAACAAAATATCGAGCACGGAGAACAGCCCCTGCCCTGTCAGGAAGGAGCGGATCGTTTCAAGTTCGCGCACCCGCGCGACCGTCTGGCCGGCGGAACGCGTTTCGAAATAGCTCATGGGTAAATGGAACAAATGAAAAAACAGCCGGCTCCCCAACTCCACGTCAATACGGTTCGTCGTATGCGCCAGCGCGTAGGTGCGCAGATATTGCAGCACGACTTCGAAAAGACCGAGGACCGCAAGCGCGCCGACGAGCACGAACAGCGTGTCGTAGCTTTTGTGGCTGAGCACTTTGTCGATCACCACCTGAAAAATCAGCGGCGTCACCAGCGCGAAAATTTGCACGAAGAGCGATGCGAGCAACACATGGCCGAGCGGACGGCGGTAGCGCCAGATCGACGGCAGAAACCATCTGATGCTGAAGGATTGCGGATCGACGCCGGCGCCGCCGAGCTTGCGCGACACGAGCACGGCGGTCGTGACGATCGTCGCAAGCTCGTCGAGCGCGACGGCGCGGTCTATGCGCGTGATCGGATTGACGAGCCGAAAATCGCCCGAGGGCAGGCGCCCGCCATACACCTCATAGCCGCCGGACGACAGCAGCAGAATGGTCGGCGCCGGCAGCGCCGCAAGACGATTTTTTTCCAGCCTTGGAAGGATGCGCGCCTTGAGGCCGAGCAATTGCGCGGCGCGCGCGAGGTCTTCCGGCGAGGCCGGGCGGTCTCGAAGCGCCAGTTCGCGGCGGAGCTGAACGGGCGTCGAGGCGATCCGAAAATAAGCGGCGACCCCGCAAAGCGCTTGCAGACCTGAATCCGTCGCGTCCGAAAGGTTGATAGGCTGCGCCGCGACATTCATACGAAACTCCACAAACCCCTGCGCAACACGCTTCGTCGCCCGCTAAAAATGCCCTTGTTCGACCGTCGCCTGCCGCCGATGCGCGTCCCGGCGCGCGCCCGAAAGCGCCCGTGTTGTTTATCAAGTGACGCGCCGCCGTCAAGCGAAGCGGGTTCGATATGGTCTTGTCTCGCAACAACAGGCGCCGCCATAAATCCCGGGACGGTCGTCTCCCCGCGCGTTGACGTCGCTCCGTTAAGTCGGGGGCCCCTCTAAACGACGACCGAAATTCAATTTATCGGCGCGTTCAGCGCGGTCGGCGGCGTTTTGGACATGGCGACGGCGTTCAACGCGGCGACATGTCGGCTATTTGCGCGCCGGTCGTAAATTTGACGGCATTAACGCGACGTTGACGGCCCGAGTCAAATTGGCTTCCGAAGTCGCCGCCGACAAAGCGCCCTCCGCACGATCTATCCTGCGTCCGCGCCGATGCGGCGAGAACAGGAAGCGAGCGCTTCCGCTCCTTCTGCGCTCGCCAGGGCTTCAAAACGCGCCGGGACGCCGGCTTGGTTCAAGCGGGCGTCCCGGATTCTGTAGCAAACGACTTTCTATCGACGACGAAGTCCTCGCGACTTAGCCATGCGCAGAGATCAGCGTGCCGCCATGTCCGTCGGACGACAGAGCGAAACCATTCACCGGGAACGCCCCCGTGAGATGGATCTGGCTCTGCTGGACTCCGCCCTGCAGAATGTTGAGATCGCCGGCGCCGGCGCCGGACGGCGAGAAGGCCAGCGAGGTTTGGGCGTTGTAGGCAAGGCCCAGCACATCGATCACATCGGAAGAGTTGAAGTTTTTGATTTCGGAGCCGTTGAAGTTCTTTGTCGTGTCCGCATAGGTCGTCGTGCCGCTGCCGAACCCGTAGAAGAACTGATCGCCGCTGCCGCCCGTCAGCGTCTGGCCCGCCGCGCCGGCGTGGATCTGATCGACGTTGCCGACGCTCAAATCATTAACCACGAGACCGGCGGTCGCATTGGCGGTGAAATTGTAGCTCCCGCCGGCGGAGGCGAGATTCACCGTCTGGATATTGGTGATGTTGGCGCCCATCACCTCCGTGCCGCCGCCGCTGACAACCAGCGTATTCGTTCCGCTGCCGCCATGGATCGTCGCGCCGATCGTCGCAGCCGTCACCTTGTAGGTGTCGGCCCCGCTGCCGCCGAAGACCGTCTCCGTCGCCGAACCGAGAGTGACCGTATCGGCGCCCGAGCCGAGATTGATCGTGCTCGAATCCGCCGCGCCGATGATCGTAATTCCCGATCCCGCCGCGCCGCTCGCAACATTGACGGTCAGATTCGTCGCGCTACGCAGATAGACGGTCTCGGCCGCTGAGCCGACGCCTTCCTGCGCCTGCAGGGTCTCGATATTGGCCAGCGTCGTCGGCGCCCGCAGATCGAAGGTTCCGCCGCCGCTGAGTTGCAGCGTGTCGAATCCCGCGCCGCCGTCGATGACGTCGCCCTTCGAAAGCGTTCCCGTCGCCGCAATGAAGGTGTCGGCGCCCGCGCCGCCGACAAAGGAGTCGGCCTTGGTCGTCAGCGTATAGGTCGATCCCGTCGAACTCGCGGTCGTGATCGTCGCCGTTCCGGCGGCCGTGCCGGTCGCCGTGCCGTCGACATCCTTCAGCGTGACGGAAATCGCATCCTGGCCGGCCGTCGCGTAGCTGTGTGCGCCGTTCACCGTGATCACGCCGTTGACGTCCGTCACCGTCCCCGCGCTCGTCGTTCCGTCGCCCCAGGCGATGACTGCGGCGAGATCGGCAGAGGTGTTGGCGAGATAGGAATCGGC
>Ga0265328_10001043_pt1 | contig 12756 bp, 11 predicted proteins | sample 41624metaG_FD_202086 | JGI IMG/M metagenome (GOLD analysis project Ga0265328, IMG submission 202086) | Rhizosphere microbial communities from Carex aquatilis grown in University of Washington, Seatle, WA, United States - 4-16-24 metaG | ecosystem: Host-associated > Plants > Roots > Rhizosphere...
TTTGGCGAAGGCCGATGCGTGGACGCCGAGCGACAAGGCGATGAAAGCGAGAGCCGAGTGTTTCATCACTGAAATCCTCTATGGTCGAATGGGCGCAGGCGGCAATGAACGCGTCCGTCGCTCTTCGCGGTCGGTCGCGACGCGCTCGAAAAGCCACGATAAAAAACCAAAGTTACGGTAGCATGATATTGTGCGACCGGCGGCGCGTCCAGCCCGCGAGGAGCTTTCTTGCCCACGCGCGGCCGCTCTGCTAAGACGCAGGCCTCTTCGAGGGAAAGGGCCGCGGGCGCCGGGAATGCTCTTTTACGAACCGCTGTTCCTGTTCCTGTTCGCCCCCGCCGTCTACAGCCTCTATCTGCTCATCGGCGGCAATCGCGGCGCGCGTCTCGCCATTCTGCTCGCGGCCAGCCTTCTCTTCTACGCCTGGAGCGAGCCGCTCTTCGTCTTCGTCGTGCTCGCCTCCGCTTTCGCCGACGTCTTCATCGCACGCCGCATCGATGCGCTCTCGCCGCAGAGCCGCGCGCGCAAGCTCTGGCTCACGCTCGGCGTCCTCGCCAATCTCGGCCTGCTCGTCTATTTCAAATATGCGGGCTTCCTCGTCGCCAATCTCGACACGATCCTGCGCGCATTGACCATGCCGGGGATCGCGCTTCCGGCGATCGCTCTGCCGATCGGCGTCTCCTTCATCGTCTTCGAGAAGATCACCTTTCTCGTCGACGTGCATCGCGGCGTGACCAAGCCGGCGCAGAGCCTCTCGCTCTATACGTTCTATGTGTTCTTCTTCCCCAAGCTGCTCGCCGGGCCGATCGTGAAATATCACGACATCGCCGAGCAATTGGCGCGTTTCCGTCATGCGACCAGCGAGGATTTCGCCGAAGGCTTCTCGCGCTTCATGCTCGGCGTCGGCAAGAAGCTGCTGCTCGCCGACACGCTCGCCGGCGGCGCCGATCTCGTCTTCTCGCAAGACGCCGCGCATCTCGGCTTTCTCGACGCATGGGCGGGCGTGCTGTTCTTCACCTTCCAGATCTATTTCGATTTCTCCGGCTATTCCGACATGGCGATCGGCCTCGCGCGCATGTTCGGTTTTCGCCTGCAGGAGAATTTCGACATGCCCTATGTGGCCGCGAGCGTCACCGAGTTCTGGCGGCGCTGGCACATGTCGCTCACCTCCTGGATACGCGACTATCTCTACATTCCGCTCGGCGGCAATCGCCGCGGCGAATTGCGCATGCAAGTCAATCTCTGGCTCTGCTTCCTCGCCTCGGGCCTGTGGCACGGCGCCGCTTGGACCTATGTCGCCTGGGGCGCCTATAATGGTCTCTTCCTCGTGCTCGATCGGCTGTTCCTGCTCGACTGGCTGAAGCGTCGTTCGATCTTGATCGCCAACCTTCTCACCTTCTTCGTCGTGACGATCGGCTGGACAGTGTTCCGCGCCTCTTCGATGGAGCAAACGGGCGCGTTTCTTTTCGCCATGGCGCGGCCTTTCGCCTCGGGCGCGGAGCCCATCGCCATTCCCGCCTATCATTTCACCGTGCTCGCCATTGCGGCGGCGATCTGCCTCGCGCAGCGGCTCTATCTCTCCTTCGGCGACAAGCTCTCATTCGGCAAGCACTCTTGGAGCCTTCTCGCGCAGCGCCACGCTTTCGCGCTCAACAGCGCTCTGGCGCTGCTTTTCATCTGCGCTGTCGGCAAGGGTCTCGCCGATCCGTTCAAGCCTTTCATCTATTTCCGGTTCTGATCGATGCGTCGCGCGCTCCTGCATCGTCTGCCGATCTTCGCCGCCGCGGGCGGCGTCATTTTTCTCTTTCTCGCGACGCTGTGGAATTACGCCGTCGAGCGCGATCATCCGAAATGGCGACTGCGCAGCGCGCATCCGCTCGCCGGCGTCGCACGGCCGGAGCCGACGCAGGTTTCGCTCGGCGGAATTCTCTCCGGCGAGACGCAGAAGAGTTTTTCGAGCAATCTCGCGCAATCGCTGCCGGTGTTTCCTTTCGCCGTGCGGGCGCGCAATCAGCTGCTCTACTCGCTGTTCGGCGCTTCCGGCGCCGGCGGCCTCGTCGTCGGGCGCGGCGAGCAATTGTTCGAGCGTTTCTATATCGACGAATTCTGCCGGCGCGGGGCGCCGCCGAGTGAGACGGCGCTCGCGCATTGGGCGCAGCGCGTCGCCGAGAACGAGTCCGCCGCCCATGCGCGCGGAAAAAGTTTCGCTTATCTGATCTCGCCGTCCAAGGCGTCGCAATATCCGCAATATTTCCCCGCTGGCGCAAAATGCCCGGCGCTGGCGCGCGGAACCGTCGACAAGCTCGCGCCCTATCGCGCTGCGCTCGACGCGCGCGGGCTTCGCTTCGTGGATGCGCCGGCGCTGCTCGAAGCGCGCAAGAAAGACTACGACATAGATTTCTTCCCGCGTGGCGGCACGCATTGGAATCTGCTCGGCGCGGCGCTGGCGACGCGCGAGGCGACGCGCCTCTTCGGCGAAGAGTCGGGCCTCGGCGCGTTCGATTTCGATTGGCGCCGCGGCGATGCAGCCGAGGGGACAGATCGCGATCTGCTCGATCTGCTCAATCTTCTATGGCCAGATCCGCATTATCCGGTCGCGACCATTCTCCGCGCGCCGGATGCGCACGCCCAATGCGCGCGCGCGCCGCGGCTGCTCGCGCTCGGCGGCAGCTTCGTGCGCGAGATCATCGTCGCGCTGGCGCAGGCGCCGTGTCCGCCGCAGATCGATTATTGGTTCTCCATGCGTCTCGCCAATGATGATTTCGACCTCGTTCGCTATCACACGGAGCCCGGCGACATCGGCAATGGCGAGCGGCGGCCGGCCGATCTCGCCGAGCTGCGCGCCAGCGCGCAAGAGGCCGACGCCATATTGCTCGAAGAGAATGAAGCGAATATCGGCACGCTGAGCCAGGTAGAAAATCTCTGGCGCGCGCTGCATCCGGCCGAGGTCGCGAAATAGGCTCGCGCGCACGTATGATGCGAGCCTGAAGGCTCGCAGTCCGGGGAGCCTTTGGACCGCGAGCCTTCAGGCTCGCATCGCGAGTCGATCGGCTCAGGCCGCCTCGCGCCCGGCCATTCGCGCATATTCGCGATAGACGATGTCGCGGCCATAGGCGCGCTCGAGCCGCCGCACCGTGAAATGGCCGCGCGCCAGCGATTGGAAATGTCGCGTGAAGGCGACATTGACCGCCGCGCCGCCGAACGCCCCGAGGATGGGCGCCGCCTGCGCCGCCGCCTTTTGCGACACGATGACGCCGAAGCGCGTCGAGAGCAGCGCGACGAGCCGCACGAGCACCGGCGCCGTCTCGTCGGCGACCGCGGTGGCCGCCACATAGCGCGCCGCATCGCTGACCGATTTGGCGAGCAGGCCGCGAATGGCGAGATAGCCGCCCTCGAGAATATTGCCTTCCTCCGCATGGCCGCCGAGCGCGAAGACCTGCAGGCAGGCGAGGGTCGCCTCCGGATCGGCGAGATCCTCGCCCTCGCGGCGGGCGATGTCGGCGATCGAGCGCAGCATGATGACGGTGGAGACGGGCAGCTCGATCGGCAGGCTGGCGAGGCCGACGGCGCCGCCGATCGCGCCACTCGCCGCCGCGAGGCGCAGATGCAGACGGGACGCGTCGCGCGCCGGCGCGGCGCGGTCTAGGCTCGATATTGCGACGCGCAACGCCGATTTCAGGCCGCGGCGGGCCGCGCTGGCGGCGACCTCCTGCAGCGCTGTGGGAATCATGCGGCCGGCGAAGCCGATCTGCCGTCCGGCGAGCCCGGTCAGCCGCTCGGCGAAGCTCTCGCGCTCCAAAATCTCGACAGCCGCTTGCAGAGCGGCGCGGTCGGTGTCGGTGATGGGCCGCTCTATCGCGACGGGAAGTCCCTGCGACACGCTTGTCGTTCCTCTTCGATCGCCTTCGCCCCGGCCGATAAGATCGGATGAACGGGCCCGCGCCGCAAGGGCGAGCGCGGGCCTGTGCGCCGGAGCACGTTCATCCGTCGCACTCCGCGATTATCTGGCGGTGAAGCACAAGACGGGCTTTCGAAAGCCGCGCGTGGTTTTCCGCCGAGGGCGGGCGCGCGGCGGGAACTGGGAGGTAGCTATGACCAATTATCTGAAGTCTCTGTTTCGCGTGGCGGCCGCGCCGGTCGGCGTCGCGGCTCTTCTGGCGGCGCTCGCGCCGGTCTCCGCCTCGGCGCACGGCCGGGCCGGCGTGCTGGAGTGCAAGCTCTCCGGCGACAAGGTCGCGATCGTCGTCGAGGAGCGGACGGTCGATTGCCTGTTCGAGGACGAGAGCGGCGCGCCGCCGGTCCATTATGTCGGCAGCGTCACCAATGTCGGCGCGGTGATCGGCGTCGGCGGCCCGGGCGAGCTCGCCTGGGGCGTGGTGGCGGCGAGCGGCGCCACGGGTCCGGGAGCGCTGGCCGGCGACTACATCGGCGCGCATGGCTCCTTCGCGCTCGGCGTCGGCGGCGGCGGCTCGGTTCTCGTCGGCGGCTCCAATGACACTGTGACGCTGCAGCCGATTTCGGTCGAGGCCAATACGGGCGTCATCCTCTCGGCCGGCGTCGGCCATCTGAGCCTGCGCTACGCGCCGGAGCCGGTCGCGCGTCATCATCATCGCCGCCACCGCCACCATCGCCGCTGAGGGTGAGGCGGAGCGGCGTGGGCGCCTTCGGGCGCTCACGCGAAATCGATGACGCTGTCGGTGGGAAAGTCGTAGAGCTTGCCGGTCTCGGCCCAATCCGGCCGGCACAGAGCGACGAGCTTGGGCGCCAATTCCTCCGGCGTGCGCAGCGTCTGCGGATCTTCGCCGGGCATTGCGGCGGCGCGCATCTGCGTGCGCAGCGGGCCGGGGTTGGCCAGCATCACCTTCACCTGGCTCGTGGTCTGCGTCTCGGCCGCATAAGTGCGTCCGAGCGCGTTCAGCGCCGCTTTGGTGATGGCATAGGGGCCCCAATAGGGCTTGATGCGATGCGCCGCGCCCGAGGTGATGAAAACGGCGCGTCCGGCGTCGGAGGCGCGCAGCAGAACATCCATCGCGCGAATGAGCCGCCAATTGGCGGTGACATTCACGTCGAAGAGACGGCTCCATTGCGGCGGATCGACATGGGGGAGCGGCGTGAGCGGGCCGAGCAGGCCGGCGTTGCCGACGAGAATGTCGAGCTTCTTCCAGCGTTCGTGGATGCAGGCGCCGAGCCGATCGAGATTGTCGAACTCGGTGATGTCGAGCGGCACGATCGTCGCCTCGCCGCCGAAGCCGACGATCTCGTCATAGAGAAATTCGAGCGGCCCTTGCCCGCGCGCCAGCGCGACGACATGCGCCCCCTCGCGCGCGAGAGCGACGGCGAGAGCCCGGCCTATGCCGCGCGAAGCGCCGGTGACGAGGGCGACGCGGCCTTCGAGAGTCGTCATGAGAAAATATCCTTCAGCGCGAGATCGAGGCCTGGCGGGTCGAGCCGGATCGATCCTTCGGTCACGGTCTCTTGTCGAAAATTCGCCTCGGCGTCGCGGCGGTAATGCAGCACGGCGCGGCGGGCGAAATCGACGACGAGATAATGGGCGAGGCTCGCCACACGGAGAAAGCCCTCCCGCTTCACCTTCTTGTCGGTCGCGTCGGAGGCGGGCCAGAGCAGCTCGACGATGACGATGGGAGCAGGGGCGAGCATCTCTTCCGTTGCGATGGGGTCGCCGCAATTCACCAGAATGTCGGGCTCGTAGACGCTATGCGCATCCACCGCGACGCCGAGGCCGCCGACATAGGCCTCGCAGGGCGCCCCCGCGCGGGCCAGGGCTTCTGCGACGGCGCGCCAGATTTTGCCCTTCGCCGTCACATGCTCCGCCGGTTCTCTCGGCATGGCGACGATCTCGCCATTGGCGAGCTCATAGCGGGCTTCGTCGTGGCGCTCCGACCAGGCGAGGAATTCCGGTATCGTCATGAGCTCGCGGGCGGGCGCTGTCATGAGCGCCTATCTAGCACGACGCAGGCGAAACACGAGGGTCAGATTATTGGCCGGCATTTCGATGATGCGCGGCTCGGAAAACCCGTTCTTCTGCGCGCAGGCGACGACGACCTCTATGTCGCGCACGCCCCAGGCGGGATTGTTCGCGCGCAGGCTCGCGTCGAATTCCTCATTGCTCGGCGCCGTATGGGCCCCGCCGCGCTTATAGGGGCCGTAGAGACACACCGGCGCGCCATCGGGCAGCATCGCCGCGGCGGTCGCGAACAGGCTCTCCGTCGACTCCCATGGCGAGATGTGAATCATGTTGACGCAGAGAATGGCGTCGGCCTTTTCGACGGGCCAGGGCGTCTGCGTCACATCGAGCGCGAGCGGCGCACGCAGATTGGAAAGGCCCATCGCCGCGACCCAGGAGGCGACGCTCTCCCGCGCCCTTTCGTCGCGGTCCGTCGGCTGGAAGACGAGGCCCGGCAGATTGGTCGCAAAATGCACGGAATGTTCGCCCGTGCCGCTGGCGATCTCCAGCACGAGGCCGGTCGGCGGCAGCTCCTCGCGCAGCACGTCGAGAATCGGGCCGCGATTGCGCGCGGCGGCGGGGGCGTAGAGGCGGTTGTCGTCGGCTGCGGGCGTCATGCGGGCTGTTCCTCGGGCTTGTGTCCAAGCAAGAGAGAGTCCGTCGCGATCGCCGGGTCCGGCGCGCGCTTTGTCATCAGGCATACACGAAGGGGCAATAGGGGCGAAACGAGCGGCAAAGCTCTAGGAGAGCCCCTAAATGAAAAATCGCCTTTTGGCTTCGGCGGCATTGGCCGGCGCCTTCGGATTTTCGCTCGCGGACGCTGCGGCGCAGACCGCGACGAATATCGACAACGCCAATCTTCTGTCGGGCTTCAGCCTGCTCGGCAATACGCCGGCCGGCGTCTCCGTGCTGAACCAGAATCTCGCCACGGCGATCGGCATCAACAATAATTCTTCCGCCGCGGTGCGGGCGCAGGCGATATCCGACAATACGATCGCCTCGCTCGTCGGCTCGCTGCAAAATGGCGCGAGCGTGGCGGACGGGCTTGGCTCCAAGCTCTTCGCGGTATTCGCGACGAAGGACTCCGTCGCCCAGAATTTCACCGCCACCAGCCTCTCGTCGAATTTCTCCAGCCTCTTCACCCAGATCAACACGCTGATCACGGCGAGCGATTCCGCTTTCACCAAGAATTTCTTCGCCAATGGCAGCACGGATGGCAATCCGGCGCATCAGGCGGTCGGCGTCTCGCTTCCCGCCGGCGGCCAGTTCAACGTCTATGACAAGGCCTATCATCCGCTCGCCGCCAACGCCAATACGGTCGGCGACAGCCGGCCGGCGCAAGTCGCGCCGACGCAGATTCAGACCTTCGTCGCCAACGATTTTTTCGGCGTCAGCACGGATTCGGCCACGGCAATTATCCCGACGCTGAAGAGCAACGCCTCCTTCCCGAGTGGCCATTCGACCTACGGCTTCACGTCCAGCCTATTGCTCGCGATAATGGTTCCCGAGCGTTTTCAGCAGCTGATCACCCGCGGCGCCGAATTCGGCAACAGCCGCATCGTGCTCGGCGCCCATTATCCGCTCGACGTCATCGGCGCGCGCATCCAGACCTATTACGATCTGGTGCAGATATTGAACGGCAGTCCGAAATACGCCAATCAGACCCTGCCCGGCCTGCTCGGCGGGACCATCACCACGACCAGCGATTTCCCTGCGCTTTTCACCGCCGCGCAAAGCGACCTTCGCGCGCTGCTGAACACATGCTCCGGCGGGATCGCCGCCTGCGCCGCGACATCGGCGACGGACCGTTTCAGCAGCCTTTCGACGGACAAGGCCAATTACACCTATTGGCTGACCTATGGTCTCGCGCCTGTCGGCCCCACCAATCTCGCGCCGGTCGTGCCCGTCGGCGCCGAAGTCCTCATCGCGAGCCGCTTCCCCTATCTCACGACGCCGCAGCTTCGCGACGTGCTGGCGACGACGGAGCTCGCCTCCGGCCAGCCGCTCGACGACGGCTCGGGCTATGCGCGGCTCAATCTCTTCGCCGCGGCGGACGGCTATGGCGCCTTCAACGCGCAAGTCTCCATTGCGATGAACGCCTCTCTGGGCGGCTTCAATGCGCGCGACTCCTGGAACAACGACATTTCCGGGTCGGGCGGCCTCACGCTGAACGGCACGGGCCGGCTGACGCTCACCGGAACGGACACTTACACCGGCCCGACCATCGTCAATGGCGGCACGCTCGAGGTCGCGGGCTCGATCGTCTCGGCGAGCACGGTGAATGCGGGCGGAACGCTCGCCGGCGCCGGAACGGTCGGCAATGCGACCGTGAATGCGGGCGGAACGCTCGCGCCGGGCGCTGCCGATTCGATTGGAACGCTCACCGTCAAGGGCGCGCTCGCGTTCCAGCCGGGCTCGATCTATTCGGTGCGCGCGACGCCTTTCGTCGCCGATCGGACCAATGTCACCGGAGCGGCGTCGCTCAATGGTTCGGTGAGCGTAAACGCCGGCTCCGGCCTCTATCTGCCGAGCACCTCCTATACGATCCTCAATGCGCAGGGCGGCCTGTCGGGGAGCTTCTCCAGCGCCTCGACCAATCTGGCGTTTCTGACGCCTTGGCTCGGCTATGACGCCAATAATGTCTATCTGACCTTGAACCGCAATGATCTCGCCTTCGGCGCGGTCGCGGCCAACGCCAATCAGCGCGCTGTCGCCAATGCGCTGACGGCGGCGAGCAAGGGGAATTACGGCGCGCCGGGCGCGTCGCTCCTCAACACGCTCTATCTGCAGACGGCGCAGGGCGCGCAGTCGACCTTCGACACGCTGAGCGGCGCCGGCCTCGCGGGCGCGCAATCGACGGCGATCCACATCGGCGCGCTGGCGAGCTCGGCGATCGCCGATCAGGCGGCCTTCTGGCGCTCCGGCGAGACCAATGACGTCACCGGAATCACCTCGCGCGAGAGCGTCTCGGGCGCGCTCAATTATACGAGGCTCGAATCGCGCAAGGGCCCGATCGTCACCAAGGCCCCGTCGGTCTTCACCCGCAGCTGGCGCGCCTGGGGCTCCTTCTTCGGCGGCGCGACCGATATTTCGTCTGACGCCGGCAGCGGCTCGCCTTCCGCCAAGGCCAATTACTACGGCGGGATCATCGGCCTCGATTATCAGATCGATCCCGATTGGCTCGTCGGCGCCGCGGCGGGCGGCAGCTCGTCGAGCTTCAGCGTCGCATCGCAGCAGACGACGGGCGAGATCACCGCTTTCCACGGCGGCCTCTATACGAGCCGTCGCTTCGGCCGCTCCTATGTCGAATTGAGCGAGACCTTCAGCGTCTTCCAGAATTCGACGACGCGCACGGCGGGCGGCTTCGGCTTCCTGCCCTATGACAAGCTCACCGCGGATTTCTCCTCGCGCGAATGTCGCACGCGCGGCGAGATCGGCCATGGCTATGACATAGGCCGCGTGAAGCTCACGCCCTTCGCGGCGGCGGAGGTCGCCTTCTACGAATCGGACGCCTTCACCGAGAAGGGCCTCAATCCCGCGAGCCCGCTGGCGCTGACGAACAAGGGCCAGTCGACGACGGCGCTGCCGACCTTCCTCGGCCTGCGCTTCTCCGACAGCTTCCGCCTCGACAATGGCTGGCGGGTCATGCCCACGGGCAGCGTCGCCTGGGTGCATGAATTCTTCCCGCAGCGTCGCTTCGCCAATGCGCTGGTCGCGCTGCCGGCGGCGAATTTCACCGTCTTCGGCCCGCGCGAAGCCTATAATCTCGCGCAGACCAAGGTCGGCGTGCAGGTCTATCTGGAGGATCGCCTGGCGCTCTTCGCCGATTTCCAGGGCGAGTTCTCGGATCTGACCCGCAGCTATGGCGGCAAGGGCGGGTTGAAATACAGCTGGTGAGGCAAGCTTGCCGCTCCCGATGTTATCGGGAGCGGCGAAACATTCGCGCGAACGCTGGCGTCTCACTCATTCCAAGGATTCGTCACCTCGACATCGAGATCGGCGAAATCGCGCAGATTGCGTGTCACGAGCCGTGCGCGATGGGCGAGAGCAATGCCGGCGATCTGTGTGTCGCGGTGGTCCACCGTCATTCCGCGGCGGCGGCGTGAGGCTGCGAGCCGTCCGGCCGCTTCCGCCGCCCTTGCGTCGAAAGACGCTATGCGGTCGCCGAATGTTGTTTCCGCCAGCCGGGCGAGCGCAGCGGAGAGTTCCGCCTTCTTTCTGCTCGGGTCGAGAAGCTCCAAGCCGAAATGCAACTCCATCACCGAAATCGAGGATATCCAGACCGAAGAGAGAGGATGGCGATCGAGCCACGCCAAGACTTGGGGATGAGGTCTCGCTCTCACGAGCTCGGAGACGACATTCGTGTCGAGCAGGATCACTCGAATTCGGCCGGCCGCGCCGCTCCGCGGAGCTCCAAAGCGGTCGCCTCGTCATCGGAGAAGCCGAATTCGGAGAATTGCGCAGAGAGGCGAGACGCCCATCCATAGTCTTCGGCCGCTTGGCCGCCGACTGCCGCCTCTATGATGCGGCGCGCCTCCTCCTCCATGCTGCGCCCATGCTCCGTCGCGCGGCGCCGAAGCTTCTGCTTCACGTCGTCGGCGAGATTGCGTACGAGCAGCTGAGCCATGCGGAATGCTCCGATGATATCAACGATATCATAGCGCAGCCCGCGGCGGCGTCAATTCATTCCGCTCAGCTCGCCTCGGCGAGCAGCGACAGCTGCGTGCGCACGCGCTCTTCCGTCACATCGGTGAGCGTCGTCGGATAATCGCCCGTGAAGCAATGGTCGGTGAATTGCGGCCGCAGCGGGTCGCGCTTCTCCTCGCCCATGGCGCGGTAGATGCCGTCGATCGACAGAAAGGCCAGGCTGTCCGAGCCGATATATTGCCGCATCTCCTCGAGCGTATGCGTCGCGGCGAGCAGCTTCTCCTTCTGCGGCGTGTCGATGCCGTAATAGTCGGGATTGGTGATCGGCGGCGAGGAGATGAGGAAATGCACCTCGCGCGCGCCGGCGTCGCGCATCATCTGCACGATCTTCACCGAAGTGGTGCCGCGCACGATCGAATCGTCGATGAGGATCACCCGTTTGCCGGCGACGACGGAGCGATTGGCGCTGTGCTTCAAGCGCACGCCGATCTCGCGCACCGATTGCGTCGGCTGGATGAAGGTGCGGCCGATATAATGATTGCGGATGATGCCGAGCTCGAACGGAATGCCGGACACCTGCGCATAGCCGATCGCGGCGGGCACGCCCGAATCCGGCACGGGCACGACGACGTCGGCCTCGATCCGCTGCTCGCGGGCGAGCTCGGCGCCCATGGCCTTGCGCACCTCATAGACGGGCCGGCCATGCACGATCGAATCGGGGCGCGCGAAATAGATATATTCGAAGATGCAGGGGCGCATCTGCTGCGGCGGGAAGGGCTTGACGCTCTCGAGTCCTTCCTCGGAGATGATGACGACCTCGCCATTCTCCACATCGCGCACGAAGCGCGCGCCGATGATGTCCAGCGCGCAGGTCTCCGAGGCGAGGATATAATTGCCGTCGAGCTCGCCGATGACGAGCGGGCGGATGCCGAGCGGATCGCGCGCGCCGATGAGCTTCTTGTTGGAGAGCACCACGAGCGCATAGGCGCCTTCTATGGAGCGCAGCGCCTCGATGAAGCGCTCGACGAGCCGCGTCTTGCGGCTGCGCGCCACCAGATGGAGAATCACCTCCGTGTCGGAGGTCGATTGGAAGATCGCGCCTTCTTCGATCAGATCGCGGCGCAGCGTATGGGCGTTGGTGAGATTGCCATTGTGGCCGATGGCGAAGCCGCCGGTGTTGAGCTCGGCGAACAGCGGCTGGACATTGCGCAGGATCGTCTCGCCGGTGGTGGCGTAGCGGACATGGCCGATGGCGGAATTGCCGGGCAGTCGCTTGATCGTGCTCTCATGGGAGAAATGGTCGCCGACGAGGCCGAGGCGGCGCTCCGAATTGAAGCGCTTGCCGTCGAAGGCGACGATGCCCGCGGCCTCCTGGCCGCGATGCTGCAGAGCGTGCAGTCCGAGCGCGGTCAGCACCGTCGCCTCGGGATGGTCGAATATGCCGAAGACTCCGCAATATTCGCGCAGCCGGTCGCCGTCGAGATCATCGTCGGACATGTTCGACATGGAAGGACGCCCGCCGCCGCCGTCCAGGTCAGAACCGTTCATTCGTCGCTTCTCCTAAAGGCGTTACGCCGACGCGCTGACGCTCAGCGCGCTTTTCGTCCGGAGACGAGGGCGTCGAGTTTCTGTTGGTCGTTCGCGCCATATGTGGCGACGGACGGACGATTTGTAAGATCGCCGCGCTTTCCGGGCGCGGGTTCGGCGTCGCTCTTGCCGGCGTCGCTGTCGGGCTCGGCCGGCGGCTCTTCCGCGCCGACGCCGGCCTTCTTGGTCTTGATCTTCGCGACGAGCCCCTCGATGTCGTCGGGCAGATATTCGCGCAGCTTGTCGCCGGAGGCCTGCAGCACCGGCTTGGTGCGCGCATTCTTGATCCACTCCGGCTGGCTCGCGTCCGGCACGAGCCAAGCATAGAACAGGAAGGCCACCACCGCGAGCAGCAATCCGCGCGCCGCGCCGAACAGGAAGCCGAGCGTGCGGTCAAGCGCGCCGATCTTGGAATCGAGGATGAGATCCGAGAGCTTCACGGTGAACAGCGACACGACGACGAGCGTCGCGAAGAAGACGATTCCCGCCGCCGCGAGCAGGGCGATATTGTCCTTCGGCACATAGGGTTTGACATAGGGCACGAGGAGTGGATGCAA
>Ga0265328_10001046_pt1 | contig 12748 bp, 29 predicted proteins | sample 41624metaG_FD_202086 | JGI IMG/M metagenome (GOLD analysis project Ga0265328, IMG submission 202086) | Rhizosphere microbial communities from Carex aquatilis grown in University of Washington, Seatle, WA, United States - 4-16-24 metaG | ecosystem: Host-associated > Plants > Roots > Rhizosphere...
CGAACGAAGCCGCATAGACCAGCGTCGGAGTGACGGTCTGGTTGGTGTCCGACCACACGCACGCCATGTTGTTAAACGTGGCGTTCCAGGTCGCCGGGTCATTGCCCGAATTCCCCGAGTAAGTATTACCAGCCCACTGGGCGCCTCCGTTTGACCACGCCGCCGGCCAGAGGGAGCCAACGTTGTTGGCCTCGACGCCCACCGCTGGTCGGAGTTTGAGGTCGCGGCCTGAGCCGGCGCCGGACTGGCACACCAGGAACGGGGCCGTAGCCGACCCGACGGTGCTGATTGTCCAGCACGACCCGCCGGACGTGCACGCGCTCGCACCCGACACGGTGCCCTGTGTGTAGCGAAACGAGCCAGATCCCTTGATGCTCGCCTCGGGGGCACCGCTGCCTGCGGGGCCGATCGGATTGAACGAGTCGAACGACTCCAGGAACCCAAACGAGTTCACGTCGTTGACGATGTCGCGCTCGTTCGCGAGCAGTTTTGCGTGGCTCACATCCACAAGGCTCGGGTCGGACACAGGGACATCGACCCCCTGTCGCGTGCCGCCACATGCGACCATCGTCGCCAGTGCCAATCCAATCAGTGCTCTTTTCATCCTAGTACCCTCCATCTCGTAACGTCTCGTTGCAGCTTGGGACGACCGTCGTCCAAGCGATGCCCTTGTGCAAAATGTCCTCGTCCAGCCCCAGGTATCCCGGGTCATCGATCGTACTTTGAAACACCTCCCTGCACGGCGTGCTGGATGACCTTGCCGAGACGCATGCGGGCGTCTTCGAGATGCCGCACGGCGAGCATGGCCTGCGCAGCGGCCTCGCCGCTGACCTTCTTCTCGGTCACGAGGGCGCGCGTGACTTGCTCCAGGCCGAACGCCTGAAGGCGCAGGTCGTGACAGCAGTCCTCCAGTGTCGGCGCGGGGCGCGGGGTCGGCGGGGTCACGGACATGTCGGGTTCGCATTCGGGCATCAGAATCCCTCCTCTTGCAGTTTCGTGTCGCAGGCAGGAACCACCGTGGCCCAACCCGCTCCCGTGTGCATCGTATCCTCGTCCAGTCCCTGTTGCAGCAACCTCCTGTGATAGAGCTCGTGAACGATCAAGTTCTTCCAGTCGTCGAGTGGCGGGCTCGTCCTGGCGATGCGTATTGGGCTCCCGTGCTCCTCGCCGGCCTGGCACACACAGGGCAGCGACGGCGCCATGAAGTAGCCAGGGCGACCGCAGCCGAATCCCGCCATCTGCGTCCCGGGGCTGTTGCGGCACGTGAGCTGCGCCTGCTCTAATATCTGCACCGTCGGCGTGGGGCCCGTGCCTCCCACACAGCGCCACGCAACGTCAGCGACGACCGGCTGCGGGTTGGTGATGACCGGTGCCGTTGCGCACCCCGCGAGGGCGAGTAGCAGCGCGCGGGTCACAGTAGCTTTGACCATCTTTCCTTGTCCTCCTGTGGTTGGTCTGTGCGTCGCCCCTTGCGCGATGGACAGTTCCAGTCACGCCCACTGACGGCGGCCTCCCTTGACCATCCAGCCGCGCGCAGCGACGTCCCGGGCTCGCTGGCGAGGATGTAAGTTTGAATCTTCGCGTATCCAAGTTCCTTGCCGACCCGCGCAGCTGCTGAATAGAGCGCGCTGCACGCATTCTTCGTTCCGTCGGTCACCAGTCGCGTAACCTCCAGCGTCGTCGCATGTGGTACGGCGCGGGCTACCGGGCGACCTACAGAACACCCCCCAACTATCTTTCCGTCGTGCTCGACGCCGATCGAAAAGCGATGCCCCTGGACCGGTTTGTGATGACGGTGAAGCGACTCGACCAGCGCGTTCAGCGCCTTCAGTTCGAGCGGGACAATCTTCACAGCCCGCACCCCGCTACGCAACTCACGATCCAGAACAGCGCACCGACGACCATCAGCACGACGGTCCAAAACGCCCGCGCGGCGGTGTCTCCTATGCGCGGCGGTCCAGTGATCAGGTTGCGGGGCGACACGCGTGACGGCTCTGCGCCACGAGCGGCGCGGGCGAGGAGGTCGCGAAGGCTCAAGGCGTCACCATTTCAGCGACGCACGACTTGTGCACGATCCGCTCGATGTGAGCGAACTCCACCGTAGCGTGAATCGTCCCGTACAGGCGCCGCGAGCACCACCAGCAGAACGGCAGGCGCGGCTTTGGTGGCATCTTGAACCTCGGACCGGTGCGCTTGGGCTGCTTACTCACGGCACCCTCCGGTGGTCAACGCCGTCGAGGCTTATGGACTCGGCGACATGCGCGATGCGCTTCCATCCATCGCGCTGCCACCATATATGCCTGTCCTCCAGGCTCTCGACGAAATTCACGTACTCCAGTATCGACGGCGTCAGGCTCACCTCGTTGCGCCAGAACCGCGCCGCCCGCGCGAATGCCGCTCGCTCTCGGGACGTCACTTGGCCTCCTTGAACCCGGCGCAGAGAACATTCCCTTGGTCGTCGTAGACCATGTGCGGTTTCGGGAATCCGTGGAAGCCTAGTGGGCGGCCGCACACGCAAAGCTTGGTCAGTTCAACCAGCCGAGCGTCCACCAGAGCTCGCTCGCGGGCCTTCACTTCGGCTTCCCCTCACGTGCGCGTAGCCGCCGCTCGTGGTCATTTACTCGCTCGCCCATCGCCTGGACCAGGGTGTCCATCGCCTTGATGCGCGCATCGTGGTCGCCAACCTGTCGATTCAGGTCCGGCATGTGGCGCATCACCGCCCCCAGGTCCTTCTCGGCGACCTTGAGGCGCACCTCGTGGTCGTTCAGTAGCGACGACTGGTGTTCCTTGACCGTGCACTTCGCGCACGTCAGCGGGCCCTCGCATGACTTGCAGCACGCAGACGCAGGGAGCCAGCCCGCCTCGTCGCGCTCCCGCACCAGCCGCGCCACGAACTCGCGCATCGTCTCGTCGTCGCGCGCCCCGAAATCGCGCCGCAGGGCCGCGTTGCCGGATAGCTCGTCCGCCAGCTCCCGCTCGGCATTCTCGGCGCGGACAAAGGCCGCTTCCGCGCGAGGTCGCCACTGCTCGGCCTTCTCGGCGCGGTCGCTCAGGGATTGCAGCAGTCGGTTGACGCGCACGATTTCGTCGCACGCGGTTGTCTCGAAGCTTGGCACGTTGCTCATCGATCTACCTCCTCTATTTCGACTTCAACTCCGCACAGTTCAGCAGGCACGTACCGGATTGGCTCGTGGACCACGCGCAGCACCTGCTTAGGACCGTCGTTCACAAGCACGCCCGCCGTTACGAGGCCGTCAAGGACGAACTTTGCGCCGAAGTGCACTCCATCGGGGTCGCGCCCCTTTCGCCCGGTCTTCGGCTCATGCCACGTGAATCGGAAATTGGCTGCCTTCACCGGCGACAGCTTCGCCTTCTTCGCCAGACCCATCACCATGAGCGTGTATGCCCGCTTCATGTTGCTGTACGCGCTCCCCTTGCCGCGCGCCTGGCGACACGCCGCGAGCGCCTCATTCGCACCTGGGAGGGGGCCAGGTACCCACAGATACTGGGTGCTCACGACTTCCACCCGCACACGTAGTCGCATCGCTGGCATTTCACCGGGCAGTACGGCGGTGGCCCGAATGGGAAGTTGTGCCCGAAGATTCGGCACAGCACGCGGCGGATGGTGCTCACGACTTCTCCAACTCTGCGAGCTTGGCGCTCACCTCTGCACGCATGTCCGGCCAGACGTGCGGCAGCACCCACCGCAGCGCCTCGATCATGCCGGCGCGCACGTACACGTCGTCACCATCACACGGGCGTTCGGACTCAGCCACGGTTATCGCAATCTCGCGCGGCGTCTTCACTTTTCCATCTCCGCAAGTTGCGAGCACGCGGCGCCGCAGTAGACCTGGAACGGCCGCTTCGGCTCGCCACATCGGGCGCACGGCGTGGTTTTCGATGGAATCCTCCTGGCCGTCGGCAGGCACGCAAAGCACACCGGGGTAGCCCAATCCTTGCGCAACTCCTCGACCTCGCCGCTGCATTGCTTGCACTTCACGGCGTCGCCCCCGCGCAACTCAGCATCAGGTCGCGCCGCCACATGTTGCGAGGCTTTTTCGCGGCGTCCTCGTGCGTCTCGCCAGCGTTGACCGTGATGCACTGGCGGGATGCCTCGGCCCAGTCATCCACGTCTACGGCGTTGAGAAGTTTCGGCCACTCGGCCCTGAACCCCTGCGCCCCCGAGTTCCAGCACAGGTCGACTAGCACGCGCATGCACGCCAGTGGAAAGTCGTTCACGTAGCCCGTTGCCTCCTCGATCGCAGGCAGGAACTCCTTGTTTAACCGGTCCTTGCACCGCTGCAGCGCCACGGCCTTGGGCAGTCTGATGCGGGTGAACTGCGCGTAGTGCGACGCCGGGAACGGGAACACCCGGTTCTGCCCCTCATGCAGGAGTTCGTTGTACGCGCCCTCGCACTCGGATTCCAGCGCGGCCTGGTCGTTGTAGGAGCGCCACGGGACGCGAGCGAAGTCTGCGATGGACAGGTGCTCGCCGATGCCGAAGGTAACCAGGCCCTTCGAGTCGAGGTACGGGTAGCAGCCGGCCGGCTCTGCTGGGCACCCTTCGTGGGCGAGCAGGTCCGCGACGTAGACGTCGAGGTCGCTCATCGGTAGCACCCGGAGAAATGGGAGCCATTCCGGCCTCCGCAATCATTGCACGTTATGGTCATGTCGATGACGGCATCACTTGGCCGCGTTTCGTGCGCCGCCGCCGCGATACCTGCAATCCTCGACGTCTCCAGCGCCACGGCAATGCGCTCCAGCAGCGCCTCGATTCTCCTAAGCCTGTCTTCCTCCAACCAACTCGGCTTGCTCATATCGTCTCCTTTTTATCCATCCATGCGAAATCCGCGGTACTCAGCGTCGACAACCTATCCCGCAGCGCCATCGTCGAAAACGGCCCCTTACGCTCGGGCACCGCTTGCGCCTCGGTCTGGTGGTAGCACTTCGAGCACTCGTGAGTACCGCGCACGTCGACGAAGGCGCAGACCCAGGCCGTCGAGCCGCAGCGCCAGCACGCAGGCTGTAGCTCGAGGCGGCCGTGGGTGTACAGGTGCTCGGGGCAGATGCGCGGGATTGCCTTCGAGTCCATATTGCATGCGGTCCTTTTCACTTTCTGCCGGCCCTACAGGCTTCGAGCGCCCTAGTTGCAGCCCCAATAGCTCGGTCATCTGCCGCATTCGATCTGGACAGATGTGGGCACCTATCGTCTTCGCATTCGCATCCTCCGGCATCTCGATCCAGCATTGCCGCCTCGAATAATGCGCGTTCCAGGCGCTCCATGGCGATGTCGAGTTCGTTGGCCATGGTCAGAACGGGATATCGTCGTCGCTGGCGGGGACTGCCGTGAATGCCTGCGCGGTCCTCGGCTGCTGCTTCGCCGATTGCGACAGCGTCTCGATCTTGCGCGCCACCAGCCGCGTGATCCACACCTCGTATCCGTCGACCCTCACCGCGTTCTTCGCGCGGTCCACCTGCTTCTCGGTCTGGAGCTCGCCAGTCACGAGCACGTGCTCTCCTGAGGCGAGCGCCTGCATCTGCTCGACCGTCTCGCCGAAGCCGACGACCTCCAGGAACGACCGCATGGGCCTACCCCCGTCGCGCCCTGGCCGGCACACCTCGATCTTCAGGTTGCCCACCTTGCCACTCGGTGCGATGCGCGGGTTTGCGCCCCCCTGGCGAGGACTCGCCACGCAGCCCGTGATCCGGAACGTCGACTCGTCGTTGTCCATGTGTCTCCTTTTCGATGCTGGTTTCGTATTCGGAAAGCTGCGCCTCGGTGAGGTATCCCGTGCCGCCGCAGAGTGGGCACTTGCCGACCCGTTGGCAGTGGCACCGGAACCTCACGCCACACCAGCGAGGTCCAATTGCGTGTTCATCGTCAGCCACTCCTCGCTCCATGCGAACTTTGCCCCGGCAGGCACCGGCAGTCCGTAGCAGCGGAATGGCTCCAGCGCCTCGACCCACAGCCAGCCCTTCTGCCAGCCGAGCACGTTGACCCGGGCGTTTCCGCATGAGGCAGGGAGAGTCGCGGGGCCGCGCATCAGTTGCGTCCCTTCGGAATCTTGAGCTGCAACGGCGCGCACCCTGGGCAATCCTCGGAGCCGCAGCCAGCGTCGCGCAGCTCGTCGAGGTACTCCATGATGGCCTCGGCACATGACCTGGCCGCCGCATGCAGCGCGAGGTCTTCCGTGAGGAGTCGGAATGCCTCGTCCTCCTCGGGCGTGACCGGGACGCCTGGGTAGGTCATCACTCCATCTCCTCTTGCGCGTACAACCCAGCCAACTCACCAGGGTAGACGATGCGCGCCAGTTGCACGCCGGTCATCTTGCGCAACATCAGCGCCGGACGCCCGTTCCACTGCGCCATGTTCAGCCCGGGTGCCTTGAGTGCCTCGACCCGCGTCAGTGTGAGTTTCGTCGGCTCGGGGTGCTTGCGGTGCTTCGTGACGTAGGTGCACGTCTCCTCGGTGCTCTCGAGGAGCTGGAAATACTCGCAGTCGGGGCTGCGCATGGCCTTCGCGATGAGCAGGTGCGCCCCAGGGCAGGGCGCCCCCTGGATTATGTGGAACGTTCCCGGCGCGACAGCCTCCATCGGATTCAGCCCAAGCTCGAGCCCCGTCAGCATGACCGCCAGGATGGCCTCGGCGTTTGGGAACCGCTTGTAGAGGTTGCTCTCGAACAGCCTCCGCGCCAGCCACCAGCACCCGTCCATCTTCGTCGGGCGCATGTCGCTGCCGAACATGGCCCCGAGGTCGGGCGCCGAGGGCTTGGCCAGCGCGGTGACCGGCGCCGGCATGGGGTTCAAGACCTGCTGCGGCGTCAGCACACCCACCGAAGCAGGCGCCGGCAACACGACCGGAGATACCGCTACCTCCTGCGCTCGGTACACTGGCTCATGGTTGTGGTTGACGCTCGGGTCTGGCTTCGCCATCTCGGCTGCCTTCTCCTCGATCGCATCATGAATCGCTCCCAAATCGTGCGGCATGTCATCTCCCCCTGGCTCGGTTGCGGGCAGCACCACCGTGCGCTCCGCGAAGATCTCCTTGAACTCGATTGGCGCGTCGAACCTCAGTGCCACCAACTTCGCGGCGAGTTCGACCTGGGTCTTGTACGTGCGCAGGTTCAGCCCCACCGCCGACTGCTTCCCAGCCGCTGTCGGCATGACCCCCGGTGGCGTGTTCACGGCCTCCCAGAGCGCCGGCCAACTGGGGTAGTCGGTGACGAGCGACGTGGCCACTTTGGGGCCCACCAGCGGGCACCCTGGCACGTTGTCCGCCTTGTCGCCCACCAACGCCAGCCACATCCCGAGGCGCGCCGGCTGGACGCCGAACTTCTCGACCACCTTGGGGATGTCCCACGTCTCCCAGGTGTGCGTGCGCAGGACGTGGACCTTGTCCGCCACCAACTGCAACAGGTCCTTGTCGGAAGTCGCGATCAGCACCTCGTGGCCGGACTCCAGCGCGGCGTCGGTGGCAGTGGCGATGACGTCGTCAGCCTCGTATCCCTCGCACGTCCAGAGCAGGTAGCCGTCACGGACGAGGCGCTGCTTGACCCGCGTCAGCTGCTCGTAGTAGGTCGCCGGGGCCTTCTCCCGCTGCGCCTTGTAGGTGGGCTCCAGCACCTTGCGCCAGTTCGTCGGGCTGTCGCAGCAAATGGCCACGTTGCGCGGGTTGGCGTTGGCGATTCGGTTGATGGCGGTCAACGTCCCGTCGTATCCGGCGCCCTGTGCCTCGGGGCCAGCGGCGTGCCAACTCTGCGCAAAGATTGCCGATAGGTCGATGAGGCAGATCATTGGTGCAACTGCCGCCATTGGGTCAGCGCTGGAACAATCGCGCCATACACCTCTGCCTCTACCGCCATGTCAGCGCTGGCGGAGCCGAACCCTCTCGCGCGAACGCTATTCCTGGGACCAAACTCGACCGACACCTCAGATTCGACCCATCCCAGCGCAACCATGCGCGCGAAGTCCTCTCGGAACGCCTTGTCTTTTGCGGTAACGTGGATTGCGATTCTCATTGTCCCGCCGCCAGTCTCACGACCTTGCAGCCGAGTTCTGCCAGGGGAAGCTTCTGGGCCTGCGGGGCAGCCGAGATGGCATCACGGAACAGGACCTCCAGCGCCCGAATCAGGTCCAGCTTGGCGCGGGCCGCCAATTGCTCGCGGGAGTGGAGCATGTCCACCGCGCGGCGCAGCGGCTTCGTGTCGTCGGACTGGTCGCGCCAGTTGTTGTCGACGAGGCTCACAGTGCACCTCGCATCTCGGTGAGAATTTCGGTCGCCAGGGTAGCGGATACGCGAAGAACGTAGTCGGCGGCGGAGGCGCGAGCGGCAGCGGCGGATACGCTGAGGACGCGGTCGGCGTAGGAGGCAGCGGCGGCGTCGGCGGCGTAGTAGGCGGCGGAGGCGGCGTCGGAGGCGGCTGCGGCGGAGGCGGCACGGCGGCGGCAGGCGGCGGCGGCGGCGGCGGCGTAGGAGGCGGCGTAGTAGGCGTAGGAGGCAGCGGAGGCGGATTCCATGGTCCCCTCCTCCTCGCACCGGTCTGCCTCTTTTTTCAGCCCGACCGCGCGCAGCGCAATCGGGAGCACGCGCCGAATCGTACCCTCGGCCAGTCGGCGTGCGAACTCCACCATATCGATGGCCGCCGTGCCGAGCAGCGCGAGGCCGAGGTCGTGCATCCCCGACGCCCGGGCCGTGGGCGAGGACCAGTTGGCATCATTGAGGCGGACGGCGAAGTCCGCGGCGGATGGCAGCACGCACGGAGACTCGGCCGCGTCGGTGAGCTTGCCACCGCACGCGAGGTTGAGGCAGGCCATGACGCACGCGTGCTCCGTGTCGCCGAGACCGGGGGGCATGCCACGCGCAACGAGGGCGTCATACTTGACGAGGTCGAAGGTCGGCGGGATCATCGCGACCCCCTCTCCTGCCAGCCCGGCAGACGGTCGTCGACGCCGTTTGTCGCGTCGGACTCGGCGGACGGACGGCACGCTGGGCATGGCACCTCGGAGTAGCCCGCCAGCGTCCAGTGCTGGCCGACGCGCGTCCCGTTGCAGGTGCGGCAGTCCTCCAAGTCGGTGGCCGTCACCAGGCGGCAGCCGCGGGGCATCTTGGCGCGGAGCTCGTCGATGACGGAGCGGCCGTTCACCAGGTCGCGCATCGACTGCGCCGGGATGGGCTGCGTCGGCTCGTCGGCGATGGCCTCGGGGATTGCCGTGTCGAGAAAGTCGGTCATGGGGTCGTGTCCTTTCGTGGTGGTGGTTCGTTGGTCAGGTGCCCGGGCGCGAGTCAATCAGCCGCCCGGGCTAGTCGTTAGGGCATCTGGGCACCTCCTGCGTGAATGAATACAGCCGACGATGCCAGCAAGCAAGCATTATTTTTCGACGCGTGCGCTTTTTCTTCGCATGCCCGCGTGCTCGAGCAGCCGCCGCGTGTCGGCGACGACATCTGCCGGGGCTCTCCGCGTCCACCTCGACGCCGCCGCGGCCTTGGCAATCTCGGCGCGGCGCTCGGGGGTCAGCGCGCGGGCTCTTGCGTCGCCACCGCGGCTCGCCATCTCGGCTTGGGTGATTGGGAACTTTCGCTGGGCCATGGTTGTCGAGTATGCTTGCTACAAAGGAGAATCGCAATGACCAAGAAACAGACCTTGATGGCAGCTCGTCGCGCCCGAATCACCGCCTGGGTCCACGAGGGCCGCACCGCGCTCCAGATCGCGCAACTCGAGTACGGCGTCATGAAGCCCAACGACAGCCAGCGGCAGCTCGTGCATTGGGACCTGCGCGTCCTGGGGCTGACCGACGTCGTCGCGAAGACCGGGCCGTGGGAGCTCCTGCGGGCGGCCAAGGCAGCACGCCGTGACGCCGAGATCGAGGCGCGCATCGAGGCATGCGGCAACGAATGGGGCGCCCCCGACAGCGACGGAATCTGCGAGCACCTGCCATGCCACTGGACCGGGTGCAGCGGCTGCGGGCACCAGGGCGGCCGTCGTGTCGAGGTGCCGAGGCGGCGGTTCTGGGCCGAGGACTTCGCGCGCACCGGGCGCATGGAACACGCGCGGCTGTCGGGGTTGCCGGGTGGCTCGTGGTGAACGGCGTATACCGCGGCGTCGAATGGTTCGCTGGGCGCATTCTGTCCGACGACAGCGTAGAAATCCGGGCGCGCGCTTGGGTTGGTGATGACGTCTGGGCGGAGGTCGAGACGGTCCCTAAGGGGCGCTGGGACGAGATGGACGTTGTGGAGATTCGCGAAGCCGCCGAGGCGCTGGTCGACCGTCTGCTGGCGAGGACCCGGTGAACGACGACCTACAGGACGCACTCGAGGAAGTCGACCGGCTTACCCCGGGCTCTCCGAGGGTGGCGCCCCCACGGCCAGAAGATCGCGCGTACGTCAATGCCTGCCACGCCTACGCAAAGCGTCGGGGTTGGAGGCATATCCCCGTGCTGGACGTGTGGCGCAAGTCAGGGCGCCCTGACCTCGACGGGCGGGCATACGAACTTCACGGCTTGGAGGTGTTCTAGTGAGCGACGAGCGCACCAACCCGCATTGGCCGCCGACCCCGACGCCGGCCATCCCCGGCTGGGACCCCGAGCGCGGCGAGCTCTACGGCATCCCCTGGTGGCGCTTCGCGGACCACGGGATCGACCTTGAGACCGCCAGCGACTGGTATCGGAAGGGCTTCAGGCCGTGACGGTGCTGCTCGTGGCGCTGTCACTCGCGGCCATGGCGGCTTGGGATTGGCTGTAGTTTCGCGGGGTTGCGCCCAATTGTCATTCTTGCGATGACGAATGACCATATGTGTATGGTCACGTATCGTCACGTATGGCCAATTGTAAGCAATTGTCACGCCGTCTTTCGGGATTTTGCGGCGCGTGATATGCCGAATGGGATGAGGAACGGAACAGAACGGAAGAAGCCGAAACGGAAGTCTCGCGACTGGCACCTGGGAGTGACCGCGTTCGTGGTGACGCCCGCCGGAGGGGGACGGCGGCTCACCCACGACGAGATACGCCGGCTCTACCCGGACGCGGCAATCTCGACGCCACCGCAGGCCAGGTTCGAGACTCCGAACGCTCCCGCTCCAGAAGCAATCCGGTCAAGCACGCCCAAGGTGAGTTGGCCTTCACCTCGCTTAGCCGAGGCGAGTACGGGGACTCCGGAAGAGCGGCGATGGTACGTGAGCAAGCGGCAGATGTTGAGGGATGCCGCCGCCAAGGTCTGCAAGTAGCCCCTCACGCGCTCCGCAGAACACGCTGTGCTACGGTATCCCTGGGCCCCGGGTTGCTCCCGACCGCTACCACGTCGCGGGTCATCGACCGAAACCATCGACCGCCCGGGGCCCGCTACTTCACCGAGCCACGAGCACGCCGTGCTATCGTGAGGAATCCCAAGCACGTCGGTCTGGCGCCGGGGCCGAAGGGAGCCGCAAGGCAATGTTGCCCAGTCTCGCCCCGGCGGGATTCCGACCGGCGCAGTCTTTCACCGTGCCACGAGCGCCCACCCCTGGGGCAACCGCACGAACTCGTGACCACCGTACTTGACCACCTGGTGCTCGTCTGCCACCACCCACACGACCGGTACGGGGTAGGTGGGTCTCGCCTGGTATGGCTGCGCAGTATAGGCGTTGTGCATTTCAGACCTCCTGCGCTGCATCGATTGCATGCGCCGGGCCAGCGTGTCGCAACGCATTGTCGGCGTTTCGGCGTCTGCCGCGCGCGACGTGGATCCGCAGGCGCAACGAGCCGTGGTAACCTCGCTACATGACCAACGCGAAGCGGTCAGCATGGGTGACCCTGGACGATGCGAGACTGGCCCTCGATGATGCGCAGGTGGAGATAGACCGCCTGCGGGCGTTGCTCCAGGTCGCAGAGGGCGAGCGCGACAAGCTCACGAAGAACATCGCCGACGCCGTCAAGGCGCGACTGGCCACCTGGGCCGCGGCGGTGGCAGAGTGAGCGACCAGGTCAACCTCGCGTCCATCCACAAAGCGCAACTCGCGTCACAGGCCGCCAACGAACGCCGCCGCCTGGAGAAGGCCGCCGAGTCCGTGGGCCTGGTGGGCAAGGCCGATGCCGAGAACGCCACGGCAGCGTCGCTGGACCTCGGGGACATCAAGGCCATCGCACTGGAGACGGTCGCCATCGGCATCCTGGCAGCGCGTAGGGCAGCCAAGGCGGGGTTCAAGGGCCAGGACATCGACCAGCTGCAGGCGCTCGTCCAGTCGTGGAAGATGCTCGCGTCTGACGCCTCCGAGCGCGAGATAGAGCGCCGGGTCGAGGCGCGCATGGCTGCCGAGGTCGCTCGAGCGAAGGACTTGGCCTCGGGCGTGGCGCTCGCCGACGGGGGCGAGTCGTGACCCGCGTCATCGTGCTGTGCGGCGACCGCGAAAGATGCTCAGGTGGTGAGCGCGGGGACGTGGCGATGCCCTATACGGTGTTCCCGCATGCCGAGCCAGCGAAGTGGAAAGGCCGGCTGTTCAACGGCGAGTTATGGGTCTACGACCGCCGGGCCCCAAAGCACGGCATGCGCATCGTCGTAGACCCAGTGCAGCACGGCTGGAGGCTCGCGTGACCGACGCCGCGTGGGCGGCCCTCATGCGCATCATGAGCCCGTACAGCCGCCGCAACATGGAGCTCCTGGAGGGCGTCGACCTGCATCAGCCAGAGCCGGGCGCCGCCGACCGCGTACAGGCTGCCATCGATGTCGTGAGCGTCCATGGCGGCCACTTCGTCGACGGTGGCGACGAGTGATACCCGG
>Ga0265328_10001048_pt1 | contig 12743 bp, 10 predicted proteins | sample 41624metaG_FD_202086 | JGI IMG/M metagenome (GOLD analysis project Ga0265328, IMG submission 202086) | Rhizosphere microbial communities from Carex aquatilis grown in University of Washington, Seatle, WA, United States - 4-16-24 metaG | ecosystem: Host-associated > Plants > Roots > Rhizosphere...
GCGCTGGATCCGGCGCGCGAGGTCAGCTGTGTGATCGGCCTGGTGACACCGATGCGCGGGGTCACCACGTCGGCGCACCAGGTCGGCGACGCCGCGCTGCTCTCGCGCCACTTCGTGCTGCGTGGCATGGACGACGAGCAAGAGATCCTCGCGCTCGACCGCGAGTTCACCCTGCTCGACCCTGCCGAACGGCAGTCGGTTTATGCCCAGCGCAAGGCGCACAAGGAAGTCGTCGTCTTCCTGCACGAGTGGGGACACACGCTGGGGCTGCTGCACCACGACGATCCGGCCATCATCATGAACCCGGCGTACAGCGCGCATCAGGCGGCGTTCAGCCCGTTCGAGCAAAGCCAGATCAACCTGGTGCTCGGGCGCCGCTTCGAGCGCCCGGCGGAGGCGTACCCCGAGCTCGCGGCGCTCGAGTCGTTTCTGGCGGACGTCCCGTCAGACGAAGGGTCCGACAAGGATCGTGCGCTCCTCCTCGACCTCACCCGCCAGCGCGCGCGAGGCGTCGCGGGAACGCCGGTCGCCGGGGCCGTCGACGCCAGCGGCGTCACGGCCGAGCAGATCGACCAGTACAACCGCGCGGTCGTGGCGGCCAACGCCGGGCGCACCGAGGAAGCCTGGGGCGACCTCGCGCCGGTGATCGCGCAGCTCAAGAAGGCCAAGCTGCCGAAGGACCCCGCGTTCCTTCGCCAGGCCGCCGCGTTCGCCGCGAAGCTGGGCGCGCTGAGCGCGGCCGAGGCTCTGATGGCGCGGCTCGATCGGACGACGTCCGAGGTGACCAACCTCGCGACCGAGATCGAGTCGACGCGCCACCGGGTCGCGCTGCCACCCAGCGCCGAAAAGGCCGGCGTTCCGCCGGAGCGCGAGGTCGCGTACGTCGCCGGATACTATGAAGTCGCCCGGTTGCTCTCCAGCGCCAACACCGCGGCGGCGCGCGAGCGCTTCCAGCGCTTCTCCGGCGATTTTCCCGACGCGCCGGCCACCGACGTCCTCGCGTGCGAGCTGGACATGAGCGCGAAAAACGCGAAGAAGCGCGCGGCCGCCGCCAAGCGCTGCGAGGCGGCGCTCGCGAAGTACGACGCCGCCGAACGCGCGCTCGTCCTGCTCGGCGCCATCGCATCGAACGCGGGACGCGGCACCGTGGCTGAAAAGTACCTGCAGCGCGCGATCCGGGTCGAGCCTGCCGAGCCCGGGCCCTGGCGCATGCTCGGGCAGCTCTATCGAAGCACCCATGCGCAATCGAGCCTGTCCGAGCTCGAGAGCCGCCACCAGGCGCTGTTCTCCACGCCGCTACCCAGGTAACGCGCCACCCGCCCACGCGCGCGAAGAGTGCGCGTCACGAGCAGGTACCCGGCGTGCAAATCGCCACGCTAGAATCGCCGGCGTCGCCCGCGTCTCCAGCGTCGGCGCCGGGCGCCGGCGGCATGCACACGCGATACGGCTCCGCCGGCTGTCCCGGGCAGGTCATGGTCTGAATCTGAACGACGCCCCCGTCTGCCCCCGCGACTGCGTTGGTCATGACCGTGGCGACGACGTGGCCGGCGCCGTCGAGAAAGAGATCGGTCGCGACCAGGCCCGCCGTCGAGCGGACACCCGACGTCTGCTGGGTCATGCAGGTCTGCCCGTCCTTGATGCGCTCGCTGGTCGACGACACGAACGCGCCAGCGTCGAAGCTTCCGGAGATCTTGGTCGTCAGCAGCTTCGCGCCACCGGCGAAGCACTGGTTGGCGACGTTGATCGTCGTCCCGTCGGCGTTGGTGGCCAGCGACGTTTGAACGACACAGCCGGCCGTGCTCACGCCGTCGCTGCAACCGGCGATGAGCGCGCCGAGCTGCAGATTGCACGGCGTGCAAGGCACGGCCCCGTCCGGCGTCGCGTCGAGGCGACCGTCCGCGCCGTCGCGCACCGACGAGCCGGTGTCGGATTGATCAATCGCTGCGTCGGCGCTCGACGCATCGGCGGCCACACTCGCGTCGGGGCCGCCGTCGGTCGCGCTCGCATCCGCGTAACCGTCGCGCCCCCCGTCGCTGGTTGCGTGTCCACCGCCGCACCCGGCGATCGCCACGAGCAGTGACAAAACCAACCATCTCCGTCGAGCCACCGCGCGAAACGTAGGTACGGGACTCGATGTGTCAAGCAGCCGCGAGCGGCCGCGCGCCGGGAGCCGTCTCGGGATGCGGCTGGTAACGGCGCGTGGGCGCCGCGAAGCCGCACGAGGTCCCGTCGACGACCGCGACCTCGGCTTCCCAGGGCAGCCGGTAGCGCCCGGCGACCAGATCGCGCATGAAAGTGTACGGGCAGTCGCCGGCGCCACCGTCGACGGCGACGTAGCCGCGGTGAGCGAGCTGGTAGATATTGTTCTCCACGCCCCACTCGCGGCGCGCCTCGCGCACCAGATCCGGCCGCACCTCGGCGGTGATGATCTCGTCGGGCCGGCCGCCGCCCGTCGCCAGCGGAACACCGTCGAAGCCGACGATCATCCCCTCGCCCATCGAGTCGAACGTGCCGTCGGAGCCGCACAAGCAGACCGACGCGGTCACCGCCAGGTTGCTGAACGCGTTCGCCTGGTTGGTGATGCGCCAGCTGTGGCGGATCGGCGCGGTGTAGCCGGCGGTCCGCAAGATGATCTCGGCGCCCTTGTAAGCGCACTCGCGCGCCATCTCGGGGAACATTCCGTCGTGGCAGATGATGAGACCGATGCGGCTGCCGCGCGGGCCCTCGCACACCGGAATGCCGACGTCGCCGGGCTCCCACGGCTCGACGGGAACCCAGGGGTGCAGCTTGCGGTAGTAGAGCCGCAGCTCACCCTGGTCGTCCAGGATGATCCCGGTGTTGTAGGGGTTGCCGTGCGGGTTCGCCTCCATGATCGAGAAGCAACCCCAGATGCGGTTCTCGCGGCAGGCGGCGCGAAAGGCGGCGACCTCGGGGCCGTCCATGCGGCACATCAGCTCGGGCGCCGTGCTCATCGACAGGCCGTGCAGCGAATACTCCGGGAACACGACCAGATCCATGCCGGGCAAGTTGCGCCGCGCCTTCGCGACCATCGCCACGATGCGCTCCGTCTGCGCCGCCAGCTCCGCCGGATCACGCACCGTCGGCAGCTGCAGCTGCACCATCCCCAGCACAACGCCCGCCGGGGATCGATTGAGACCTCCGAGTCCGCTCATGCCCGTGAGTTGGCCACGCGGCGCGCGACGTTGTGGTTTCCGATCGGTCGAGGTTTTGTAACTTGCGGCCGCCCCCGAGGGCGGCGCCGATCAGGCGCGGACGGAGATGTGACCGTCGTCGGTCTTGGTCATCTGCGGGCCGCTCTGGTCGATCAGACGAACGGCCGACTCACCTTGCACGCGCTGGGCATCCTGCGCTTTGCGCAGCACCCGGACCGAATAGTTCTGGTCCACCTGCCCCGCTTCAACCCCACTTACCGCGCTCGATGTATCAACGGCCATGCACTGTCCCTCGGCAGAACTTGCCGGCGTCTTGAGCCACGACCCGGCAAGATTCGCCCAATGCTAGGCAACTCTGCGCCAGCGCTGGATCTTTTTTCGGCCCTCCGGCGCTTTTCCGCGCATTGGGCCTCAAGATTTTCCCGGATGTGCCGATTCTGACCACGACGGGGACCCCTGTCCGGAGGAAGTCGGCATGTCCATCTCCATCAACAGCAGTCAGAGCTCGCTGTTCGCGCAGAGGAGCCTGCTCAGCACCGAGAACGCCACCCAGAAGACACTGTCCCACCTGTCTTCGGGCAAGAAGATCAACAGCGCGGCGGACAATGCCGCCAACCTGGCGATCGCGGTCCAGATGTCCGCGCAGCTCGGCAGCTCGAATCAGGACGTCAGCAACGCCGGCGACGCGCTCGACATCGCCGATACCGCCGACGCCGCGCTCGGCAACACGACGGACATCCTGTCGCGGCTCGACGCGCTGGCGATGGAGTCGGGAGACGGCGCGCTCAACGCCTCCGATCGCGCCGACATTCAGGACGAAGCCAGTGGGCTGACCGCGCAGCTGAACAGCATCGCCGGCGGCACCGAATTCAACGGTACCCCGCTGCTGAGCGGCAACGCCAATCTCACCTTCCAGGTCGGGACCGGCAACGTTCCCGCGAGCGATCGCCTCACGCTGACCACCGGCAACGCCAGCGCGGCGGCGCTGGGCGTGAGCAGACTCGACCTCAGCACGCCGTCGGGGGCGGCGAACGCGCTCGACAGCATCGGCTCGGCGATGCAGGCCGCATCGTCGCTGCGGTCGACGCTGGGCGCACAGGCCAACCGCGCCTCGTCCGCGGCGTCGCAGGCCCAGCAGACGTCGCTCAGCCTGTCTGCCTCGAAGAGCAACATCATGGACGCCGACATCGCGTCCGAGGCGTCGGATCTCAGCAGCGAGATGATCCTGGGCCAGGCCGGCGCGGCGGTGCTCGCGCAGGCCAACCAGAATCAGCAGTCGGCGCTGCGGCTGCTCGCGGCCGGCTAACCGATCAGACGCAGCGTCGGTGGCGACGTCCGCGGCGTGCCCGTGAGGGGCGGCGCTGCGACTCTCGCCGCAGCCTCGAGCGGGATGTAGTCACGCTCCAGATCGACCGGCTGCTTGCACAGCTCGCGCACGGCGGCCGGCAACTTCGCGTCCTCGGGGAGCCCCCACTTCTCGCAGAACCGCCGGCGGCTTTCTGCGGCGACCTGGCCGCGATCGATCCCCAGCGCCTTCCAGGTCGCGGCGCCCGCGTGGTGCACGAAGGCGTCGAACGCGATCGCCATGCGGAATCCGGCGCGATAGGCGCGGATGCAGTAGTCGTCGTCGGTGTGGATCGATGAACCCAGGCGTGGGTCGAGACCGCCGATGCGATTCATCACGGCGCGCTTCATGACCAGGCAAATGCCCGAGATCGGCTGGGTGATCGCGAACTCGCCCGCGTGGTTGGTCGCCCACGACTCGGCGAACGCCGCCATCTCGGCGAGCCCGTGATACGTGCGCATGCCGCCCCCCTGCAAGCCGGCGCAGGCGCTGAGCGCCGGTCCCACCAGGGCGACCGCCGGGTGGAGCGCCATCAGCGCCAGCTGCTTGCCGAGCCAGTCGGGCGTCACCACGACGTCGTTGTGCAGGATCGCGACGTATTCGCCGCGCGCAGCGGCGAGCCCTCGATTGCAGGCCGTCGCGTATCCGGTGTCGCGTTCATTGCGCAACCGGGTCACAAAGGCACGTTGCGCGCGCAATCTCGCAACCAGGCCGTCGTAGTCATCCGAGGATCCGTTGTCGACCAGGATGATTTCGAACGACCGGTGCGTGTGGGCCAGGATCGACGCCAGGCAATCGGCGGTGACCGTCAGGTTGTCGCGCGCGACGATGACGATGCTGGTGAGCTCGGTCTGGGCGCTGCTCAGCCGGCCGATCAGCGGGCCGCGGTTTTCGCGGTACGCTCGCTCGTAGGCGATATTCTGGCTCGATTGCATGGTGTAGCCGGTCATGAGGTCGGCATCGGCGTCACCGGCAATCTGATCCAGTCGGTAGACGCCGACGTCGCGTGCCCGCCCGAGCGCCAGCCCCTGCGCGCGCAGCTCGTTCGCCAGACGTCCGCGGTCCTCGCCGAGCAGTGCCTCGGGAACGCGGCGGCTGATCTCGAGCAGCCGCTCGCGGGGCGCGTACACCAGCATGGTCAGGGGATACGCTATCTCCTCGACGTCGCCGGGGTTGGCGGCGCGCGGGTGCGCCACGCCCGACGCGACGTTGCCGCCGGGGCCGGGCGCCGTCAGCTCCAGCGGGTAGAAGAGCTGGTGCGCCGGCAGCCCCTCGACCGGCATCAAGGTGGGAACCACCGCGCCCAGCTTGGGGTGGGCGTGGAGATGCGCGGACAGCCGCGCCAGCCAGTCGCCGACGACGCGCAGGCTGGGGGCCATGACCGCGGCGTGCGGACGGGTCGCCGCCTCGAGCCCCTGTCGCGTCGCCTGCACCAGGCTGGTCGGCGCCGGATTGCGAATCAAGCGGAACCGCCGCGGGTACTCCGCGACGAACTGCTTGGCGAAATCGCCCGCCGGACCGACCGAGCCATCGTCGACGATGATCACTTCGTCCTGATCGCCGGTCGTGTAGCGCAGGTTCTCCAGGCACGGCACCAGGCTCCAGAGCGCGTCGCGCATCGGCACGACCACGCTGGCGGCGGCGCGCTGGGGGTCGACGGCCATCGGCTGGATCTCGCGCCGGAAATCGATGTCGAAGGTCTTCAGAGACCCCTGCCAGCGCTGGTTCAAGCGAGCGAGGTTGTTCGAATCGGCGTTGAAACGTCCCTCCGACACCGACTCGTGGTGGACAGCGACGCTGTCGGGTGTGTAGACGATCCTCGCGCCGGTCTGCGAGACCTTGAGACAGAGGTCGACGTCCTCGTAGCCGTTGACGTAGCCCTCGTCGAACGTGCCGACCGCGCGAAACACCTCGCCCCGGATCAGCATGCAGGCGGCGGTCACCGCGCGCAGGTTCATCCGCTGCCGGCTCTCGGACTCCGGACGTCGATACTGCAAGTGAAGCGGGGTCACCGGCAACGGCGCGGCGTAGGCGAAGATCACGCCGCCGTGCTGGAGCGTGCCGTCGGGGAACAGCAGCTTGCTGCCGACCACGGCGACGTCCGGCTCGCCGTCGAGAATCTCGACCATCGACGACAACCAGCGGGCTCGCACCTCGGTGTCGTTGTTGAGAAACATCAAATATTTTCCGCGCGCCATCGCCGCGCCCTGATTGCACGCCCTGGCGAACCCGAGGTTCTTGTCATTGCGCTGAACGCGAACGCCATCCAGCAGCGGTAACGCCTGTGCGGTGTCGTCGCTCGAGGCGTTGTCGACGACGATGACCTCGTGCGCGACGTCGCGGGTGTTGACGGCGACCGCCATCAAGCACTTGAACGTGTACTCCCATTTGTTGAAGACCGGGATGATGACCGAGACCGTGAGCGGCTGGATGTGGGACATCGCGGACCTCATCTCCGCAATCCGCGTACCAAGGACGGCCCCCACCGCCCGCGAGAAAGCAGCGCGTGACGCCAAGAACCAGCGTCAGAAATCCGCTACGCGTCAGATCGGTGACGCTCCGACACCTCTACGGCACAGGGCAGATGGCGCTCGGTCCGCACTCTTCTAGCAAGAACTGGCTGAAGACACGGCTCATGTTGAGGAGCTTGGGTGCGAGCAAAGTCGGCCTGACGTCTCGCGGGGCCGGAACGCCCCCGGTCGACACAGCCTGCGTGTTGTGGCAGCTGAAGCAGTTATTGAAGTTGCCCGGCGCCTGCGTGAACGACTCGATGGCCGGGTTCGACAGTCGATCCTGGCCGCCGAGGATCGAGTACGGACTGTCGCTGCCATCGATCACGATCGAGTCGGTGAACACCGAAGGTTGCACGGGCCCGACGGACTTGCCGTCCTGATCGACATGGTCGCCCGTCACGAACGGACTGGTCAAATCGTTCTGCAACGGCTCGTCGACTCCAAAATAGGACGGCTTGTCCATCCACATGGCGCCCATCAGGCGGTACGCGCCGCGCGGGTCGGCGGCCGCCGGACCCTGAAATAGCGCCGCCACGTTGTTGTTGAGCCGCGTCACCTCCTCGCGCTCCAGGGTCGTCGCCGAGCTGGACGCAGGGAACATCCGGTAGACGGAGGTCGTCTGAGCAAATCGCTGCGCGGCCTCGTCGAGCTGGAGCTGGCTTTCGGAATACGGTGTGTCGGACAGGTTCGCCGCCATTCCACCGTGATAGAGCAACATGGACACGTCGCTGGGCGCATTTGGAGCGAGCGGGACGGGGTTCGACGTGGCCACCGGCGCGACATCGGAAGAACCGTCCGCGCCGACATGCTGGAACGTGGCCCAGACCCGCTCGGGATGCCCGGGCAAACCGAAAGCGACATCGAGCGCGATCAATGCGACGCGAATCTGTCGCGGATGATCGCGATCCTCGGAGATCGTGCCAGTCGCGGCGCTGGCGTGCAAGCTCGAGACCCAGGCTTCGGTGGTGATGAACCGCGAAAAATCGCCGCTCACGCCGTCCGCCGGATCGATGTCGATCCAGGCGGAGCGGAACGCGCCGACGCCCGGCGTGAGCGCGAGGTTCGGATCGGCGTTCTGGACTGCCGGCGCAGTTTGCAGTCCTTGCGTGTGAACGAAAGCAACGAACCCCGCATCAAGGTGAATCCCGTAGTAGACCGCGTGTCCCGATTGATCGATCAGGATCGAATCGGGTCCCGGCTGCTTCAGGTAACCCAGCCAGGCGCGCTGCCCGGTCCCGCGATGCATCCCCGCCGGTGCCAGCGCAGCTGCCGTCAGGGGTTGCGCGCGCGTGAACGTATCGTCGATGGTCGCGTAGCTGGCGAGCGCGGGGTCGCCGCCACCGGCGGGAGGCTGCGTGGCGGCCAGGAAGTAGCGAAACGCGGCCTGGTAAAAGCCGCACTCTGATGCGGGGTGCGGCGGCGGTTCCGTGAGATTCACCGGCGTTCCGACCGTCAACCAATCCATTTCCGCGGGGCAATCGGGCGTCGAACCCACGCCGCCGCCCGCACCGCCGGTTCCATCCGGGAAATGCAGCGTTTGCGCCATGCATGCGAGCCCGACACACGCCGCCGACGTCCCGACGCTCAGTATGAACAGCGCCGCTCTCTTCTCATTTGTCATTTGTGTCCCCTCTCGAGAGATTGGTTCCCGATCGAGGCGGGATGAGTGTTCACGTCGTCCCTTTCGCGCCCACGTCGCGCGCGCCGTTCATCGACGGGTCTCGAGCGCGTCGCGCGCGCGCGCGCGGATCGTCAGCGTTGCGCCGGTGGCGGCGAGGTCCTGGAGCTCGTCGCGTGCGGGCGTCGCCCGTCCGCGTGACAGCCAGAGCTGGGCGCGCGCCAATCGCGCGGCGTCGCGCGTGCGCGCGTCGTTCAACGCCGCGAGGCGGTTCAACGCGCTCTCGGCCGCGCTGGTGTCGCCCGCTCGGAGCGCCGCCGCGACCGGCTCCCAGGTCGCTGCATCGCCGACTCCGAGTCGAGGCTCGAGCCCCTCGGCCGCGGGAGCCGCGGCGGGGGCAGCCACGCGCGGGCGGATGGGCGCCCACACGCGCCGACTGCTGGGAACGTGCGCGATCCGTACGTCGTGCGGTGTCTCGCCGCGCGCGCCGGCAACCTCGGCCTCGTCTTTGTCTTTGTCTTTGTCTTGGGCGCGCGGCTCGACGGCCGGCTCTGGCGGCGACGCGATCGCCGGACGTGGCCCAGCGGCGCCGCCCGCGTGAGCCGCCGGCGTGTACAGCCGCGCCGCGTCCTTCGGTGCCGCCCACCGCCGGACCGCGATCTGCGCCGCGGCACCCGCGACCAGCCCGAGGACCAGGCCCGCGGTGATCGCGCGCGGCAGCAGGCGCCTCCATCGGGTGCGCGCGCCCTGCCGCAGGCTTCGCTGCGCGAAGCGCACGCGCGCGGCCGACACTTCGGCGTCGCTCGGCTGCACGCTGTGATGCGCGGACACCAGGCGCCGGGCGCGCTCCAGCGACACGCGACAGCTCGCGCAGCTCTCCAGATGCCAGGCCTGCTCCGACGAGAGCTGAACCGCCCTTGCGAGCGATCGCCGGCGAGCAAACTGGGCCAGATCGAGCAACTGCTCGGCGATTCGAGGATCCGGGCACGTCGGTAGGCTCACGGTGGCTCCTTTCTGCGGCAGGCTTCGTCACCGAAGTACGGATCCGCGGCCAGCTCCCTGGCCAGCGCGGCGCGCGCATCGCGCAGCCGCGACCGCACCGCGATCGGGCGCGCGCCGACGATCTCGGCAACCTCGTCGATCGACAGGCCCTCGAGATCGTGCATCACCAGCACGGCACGTCGGCGCGCGGACAGCGCCTCCAGCGCCGTGTGCAGGCGCCGCGCGCGTTCGACGTCGACCAATCGGCCTTCGTGGGACGGTCCGTCGTCGCCGCGATCGGGCAGCTCGCCGTCGTCGGTCAGCGTGAACCGGCGCAACCAGCGCCGGTACCAGCGATCGTGCTTGAGCACGGTCAGGTGGCAGATGCGAAACGTCCAGGTCGAGAGCTTCGAGCGGCCCGCGAACCCGGGCAGCGCGCGGATCGCCTGCTCGGCGGCGATCTGCGCCAGATCATCGAATTCGCGATGCCCGGCGAGCGCGCGCATCTGGCGATAGACCAGCCCAAAAACGGCCTCGGGCGTCGGCATCGGCTCCTCCGCCGCGGGAGTCGCCGCGAGCCACCGCGCGTGGACGCCGGTGCCGTTCGAGCGTTCCATCGATCTCATTCGTTCCCGATTGCCCCACGCATGTGCTGTCCGAGCCGTCGATTCCGCGTCCCGTCCTCACCGCCCGCGGCGCGCAGACAATCAGCACGCTTGCCGAGCGCCGGGCGTACTATACGCGCGTGGTCGTGGCGCCGATCGTGCTCGGGATGGTGGGTTTCCTGCTGTCGGCCGAGGCTGCGTCGGTACCGAGTGCAACACCGAGCTCGGCGCTCCGCATCGATTGTGCGGCGCTGGACCTCGAGAGCCGCAGCGCTCTCGAGGCACGGGCGCGTGCGGAGATTGTCCTGACGCCCCGGCCGGCCGGCACGGTGATCGTGGTCTGCCGGGAGCGATCCGCTCAGGTCGATTGGCTCCCCGCGGGACCGGGCCGCGCGCAGCAGCGAGTGGTCGCGCTCGAAGGAACGGCTCCCGGAGTCACAGTCGATCGCCTGTTGGATGCGGTCCACGAGCTGCGCCTCGGCGGCGACGTCCCGGGCGCGGGGTCGCCGACAGCGGCGCCCGCCGCGCCGACGAGGACCGCGGCGCCGGCGATCGCGGTCGACGTCGGTACGGTCGCTGCTCCGCGCACCGCGCGGCGCGTGCGATTCGGTGTCGCGGCCGCGGCGCGCGCCGAGCTGTGGGAAGGCGCGATCACGGGCGGCGTCGCCGGCGAGGTCGGGCTTCGTCTCGCGTCACGCGCCGGATGGTCGTTCAGCGTCGCCGCCGCGATCGGCCGCGGCGCGGAGAGCGCGCAGGGCATCCAGGCCCGCACGCTCGGCGCGTCGGTCGCCGCGCAACACCCGATCGCCGCAGGCTTCGAGCTCGCGATCGGCGGCGAGTGGCGGCAGCTGGTCGCCACGCGTCCTGGCGAAGCCAGGCTCGAACAGCATTACGGCGGCACCTTTGGCGGGTTCGCGGCGCTTCGCTACGTGCTATCGCGCGGGCGGTTCTCGTTCGCCGCCGGGCCGGACCTGGCGGTGCTGGCCGCGCCGATCGCCGTCGACCTCGGCGCGAGCGAGCTGTTCCGCATCCCGCGCCTGCTCGCCGGCCTCTCGGTCACGGGCGCCGCCGACATCCTCCGCTAGGAGCCGGCGGCGGGCCGCGCGCGTCTACTTCACCGGTGCGAAGCGGTTCTCCATCGAGATCACCTCCAGTCGATCGCGCGCCTGGACGGTGATCATCCAGCCCGGATATTCGGGTGGCAACGCGCTGGCGGCGTCGAGACGCTGGAGCTCGTCGGGCCTGAGCTCGAGCTCGGCGGCGGCCAGGTTGTCCTTCAGCTGGGCGTCGTTCCGCGCGCCAATGATCACGCTGGTCGTGAACGGCCGGTGCAGGAGCCACGCGAGCGCGAGCCGGGCCACCGAGACCTCGCGCGGCTTCGCGATCTCACCGAGCACGTCGAGCACCGCGTACGCGCGCTCTTCGTTGACCGGCGGGAAGTTGAAGCTGGCGCGGCGCGTTCCGTCGGGCCCCTTCTGGTTGCGGGTGAACTTGCCGCTGAGGAGGCCGCCGGCGAGCGGGCTCCAGATGAGCAGGCCGACGCGCTCCGACTCCATCAGCGGCACGAGCTCGCGCTCGAGATCGCGGCCGGCGATCGAGTAGTACGCCTGCAGCGTCACGAAGCGCTCGAGGCCGGCGCGCTCGCTGGTGCCCAACGCTTTCATCAGTTGCCACGCCGCCAGGTTGGACGCGCCGAGATAGCGGACCTTGCCGGCGCGCACGAGATCGTCGAGCGCCCGCAACGTCTCCTCCCACGGCGTGAGCGCATCGAAGCCGTGAATCTGATAGAGGTCGATGTAGTCGGTGCCGAGGCGCTTCAGGCTCGCGTCGATCGCGTCCATGATGTGCCCGCGTGAGAGGCCGATCTGGTTCGGCCCTGGGCCGGTGCGTCCGCGGGTCTTCGTGGCGACGATGACCTCCTTGCGCCGCGCCCCCAGCGCCTTGCCCAGAATCTGCTCGCTGCGGCCCGCCGAGTACACGTCCGCCGTGTCGAAGAAGTTGATCCCCGCATCCAGACAGCCGCCGATCATACGATCGGCTTCCGCCTGTTCGGTGCTGCCGATTGCCTGGTACACGCCCTCGCCCCCGAAGGTCATCGTGCCGAAGCACAGCTCGGAGACGCGCAGACCGGTACCGCCGAGACTTCGATAGTTCATGTCCTGCCCCTTCTCGTGAGAGTGCGCCGCGCAGGCGCGAAAATCGGAGCCGAAAGTGTACGCGATGAAAGCGCGTCGGCGAGGCGCCAACACTTGTGCATACTTCTCGGGATCGACCCCGATCCGGCGGGTCGTCGACGAGTGCACCGAACATCAACCGGCAGGAGCGCCTGTCGCCTTGACCAGAGTCAGCGGCGCATCCTCCGTGGCCTCGACGACATACTCCTCGGGTGGCGTACGGTAGCCAGATGATTGGCCACCGGGACCGACCTTTCCAGTCGCGAGGAAGGGCGCATTCCACGAAGCGAGGTCCCACCGCCGTGCGCGGATCGGGCCCGCCCCCTGAAACACG
>Ga0265328_10001052_pt1 | contig 12714 bp, 13 predicted proteins | sample 41624metaG_FD_202086 | JGI IMG/M metagenome (GOLD analysis project Ga0265328, IMG submission 202086) | Rhizosphere microbial communities from Carex aquatilis grown in University of Washington, Seatle, WA, United States - 4-16-24 metaG | ecosystem: Host-associated > Plants > Roots > Rhizosphere...
GCGGAGCGCGCGCGCCTCTATGAGACGATCGCTGCTGGCGGCGTCGATATCGTCATCGGCACGCATGCGCTGGTGCAGAGCGAGCTCGCCTTCGCCGATCTCGGCCTCGCCGTCGTCGACGAGCAGCATCGCTTCGGCGTGCAGCAGCGCCTGGCGCTCGGCGCCAAGGGCGAGAGCGCGGATGTGCTGGTGATGACGGCGACTCCCATTCCGCGCTCGCTGGCGCTCACTTATTTCGGCGATATGGACAGCTCCATCCTCGACGAGAAGCCGCCCGGCCGTTCGCCCATAGAGACGCGGGCGCTGCCGGTCTCGCGCATCGGCGATGTGGTGGAGGGCGTGCGCCGCGCTCTGGCTTCGGGCGCGCGCGTCTATTGGGTCTGTCCGCTGGTCGAGGAGAATGAGGATCTCGATCTCGCCGCGGCGCAGGACCGCCATGAGGATCTGACGCGCATTTTCGGCGAGATCGTCGGCCTCGTTCACGGCCGCATGAAAGCCGCCGAGCGCGACGCCGCCATGGAGGCGTTCAAAGCGGGCGCGACGCGCATCCTCGTCGCCACGACGGTGATCGAAGTCGGCGTGGATGTGCCCGAGGCGACAGTCATGGTGATCGAGCACGCCGAGCGCTTCGGCCTCGCGCAATTGCATCAGCTGCGCGGGCGCGTCGGCCGCGGCTCCGGCAAATCCTCCTGCCTGCTGCTCTACAGGGGTCCGCTCGGCGAGACGGCCAAGGCGCGGCTCGTGATGCTGCGGCAGACGGAGGACGGCTTCCGCATCGCCGAGGAGGATTTGCGCCTGCGCGGGGAGGGGGAAATCCTCGGCGCGCGGCAATCGGGCCTGCCGGGCTTTCGCCTGGCCGATCTCTCGGCGCATGCGCGGCTGCTGGCGACGGCGCGCGACGACGCCGAGCTGATCCTGCGCCGCGATCCGGAGCTCGCGAGCCCCCGCGGCGAGGCGCTCAGAATCTTGCTCTATCTCTTCGAGCGCGACGAGGCGGTGAAGCTCCTGCGGGCCGGGTGAGCGCGCCGGCCCTTTATCGAAAGCGCCGTTGCGCGTAAATTCCGGACCGACGCCGTTGCGGCGGCGAAAAATGACAAAAAAGCGGGCCGCCAGCGCCCGCAAAGGGAGAGCGAATTGTCCTATCTGCAGACGATCTGGAGCCATCTGTCGTGGAGCGACAAATGGGTTCTCGCCATCAACGTCTTTCTCGCCGTCATCTTCTTCGCGTCCTGGCGGAACAAGAAGCGCCGCGTCGCTCGAGAGGCGAAAAAGCAGGGCGAGTGAGCGCCTTCAGCCGGCGCCGCGGACGCTCGCGGCGGTCTGGCCGAAGAGGATTTTTCGCTCCTCCTCCGTGAATCCGTCGCGCGGGCGGGAAACGGCCTCGCCTTTCGCATAGGCGCGCTCGACCGCCGGCCGCGCGCGGATCGCCTCGAACCAGCGCTTCAGATTAGGAAAATCATCGAGATTTTGTCCCTGCCGCTCATAGGGAACGATCCAGGGATAGGCGGCCATGTCGGCGATGGAATAGTCGTCGGCGAGAAAGTCGCGCCCGGCGAGCCGCCGCTCCATCACGCCATAGAGGCGATTGGTCTCGTTCACATAGCGATCGATCGCATAAGCGATCTTCTCGGGCGCGTAATTGCGGAAATGATGGTTCTGCCCGGCCATGGGGCCGAGGCCGCCGACCTGCCAGAACAGCCATTCCAGCGTTCGCGCGCGACCGCGCAGATCGGTCGGCAGAAAGTGGCCCGTCTTCTCGGCGAGATAGACGAGGATGGCGCCGGATTCGAACAGCGAAACCGGCGCGCCGCCGTCGGCCGGCGCATGGTCGACGATGGCCGGCATGCGATTATTGGGCGAGATGGCCAGAAAGGCCGGAGAAAACTGCGCTCCTTTGGAAATGTCCACCGGGACGATCCGATAGGCGAGCCCCGCCTCTTCGAGAAAGATCGTGATCTTGTGGCCATTGGGCGTGGGCCAATAGTGGAGGTCGATCATCTTCCTGTCTCCGCATGGGGACGAGTAGGCGGCAATGCGTGACTGTCTACTCCCTATCGCCGACCTTTCCCATCGGAATTGCGACATAGAAGGTCGAGCCGCGTCCCGGCTGCGACGTCACCGAGAGCCGCCAGCCGTGGCGGTCGGCGATGGATTTGCAGATCGCGAGGCCGATGCCTGTGCCGGGATAGCGGCCCTTGGGATGCAACCGTTTGAACGGCTCGAAGACGAGCTGCTCATATTTGCTCTCGAAGCCGATGCCGTTGTCGGCGAAGGCGATGACGATTTCGCGCTCGTTCTGCGTCGTCGAGATGACGATGTCCGGCGCGCTGTCGGCCTTGCGATATTTGAGCGCGTTGGAGACGATATTATGCGTGAGCCGCGCGAATTGCGAGCGATCCGCGCGAATGGCGACATGCGGCGCCTCTATGCGGAGATGAGCGCCGGTCTCCGCGACCGTCTCGGAGAGATCATTGACCGCGAGCTCGATTTCCTCGCGCAGATCGAGCTCCTGGACATTCTGCGTGTCATTGATGGCGCGGGAGAAGGTCAGGAGATCGTCGACGAGCTCGCGCGCGCGCAGCGCAGAGGAGCGCATGACGCTATTGGCGTAGGTCATATCGGTCTGGTTCGCGGAGGAGATCGCGTGCTCGAGAATATCGGAGAAGGCGGCGATCTTGCGCAGCGGCTCCTGCAGATCATGGGAGGCGACATAGGCGAATTGTGCGAGCCGCTCATTGGCGCGCTCGAGCTCCGCCGCGCGCTGCGACAGCGCATTCTCGGCCTCGCGCCGCGCGGTGATGTCGAGCACGGTCGCGAGCACGATGGGGCCGCTCTCGCTCTCGATCGGCGTCAGTCCGATCTCGACCGGAAATTCGCCGCCGTCGCGGCGCGTCGCCTTGAGATCGCGGCCGACGCCCATCGGCCGCTTGCTCGGATGGGCGAAGAAGCTCTGGCGCAACGCGGAATGCCCCGCCCGCATGCGCGCGGGGACGAGAATATCGATGGACTTTCCAACCAGTTCGTCGCTACGATAACCGAACATATGCTCGGTCTCCGCATTGACGAATAGGATGAGGCCGTCGGCGCTGCTGACGATCATAGCGGCGGGCGCCGATTCCACCGCCAGGCGAAAGTGGTTCTCGCCTATGCTGTCGTAGCTCATCCTCGCACCCCTTGTCGCGCGCTTTAATCGCGCTCGTCGGCTGCGCGCGGGGCGGCCGCATCCTATTTTCAGGAACCAGCGTCGGAGAAACGAGCGCAATCGAGAAGATGGGGATTCCTATGTCCGCTGTCGAGACGAAGAACCGGGCCTGCCGCGTTTTAATCATCGAGGACGATCAGGACGACGTCTTCCTGTTCAAGCGGGCGCTCGATTCCGTGCGCTCCATACTGGAGCGCGACATTGAATGCGAGCAGGTGGACAATGGCCTCGACGCGATCTTTCTCGTCTCGCGCGAGGAGATCACGGATAAGCTTCCGGATGTGCTCGTGCTCGACCTCAACATGCCGCGACTCGACGGCGTCAAATTCCTGAAGTCGCTGCGCCGCTCGCTGCTGCTCAAGGATCTGCCGGTGTTCGTGCTGACGACCTCCACCGCGCCCTCCATTCACGAGGAGGCGATGCGCGCCGGAGCCGACAAGGTCTTCGTCAAGCCCAATGACGCCGAAGCGCTGCTGGCGATCGCGCTGGAGATCGTGAATTCGGCGCTGGAACGCCGGAGGGGCAGGGAGAGCGCGCCACCGCCGACGTTTCAGTAATACCACAGGCCGTCGTGCAGCCCACGCGGCGATGGCGGCGGCGGGGGGCGCGGCGGGGGATTGGCGAAGTCGCCGCCATAACCGCCGCCGTTCGGCGCGCCATAGGCGTAAGGCGTTTGTCGGGGGTAGCCGCCCGCATTCTGGCCGGGAGGCGGTCCTTGCGTCGCGGGCGGATAGCGCCGGTGATTGCGCTGCCTCGCCATGCGATCGCGCGCCTCCCAGAGGTCGCGGCGTTGTTCCGCCGCCCGCGCCCGGGCCTCGGCGGCTCCCTCGCGGGAGCGCCCGGCGTCGAACGGCTCCGCAACGGCTGTCGTCGCGAGCGCGACGCCTGCCATGATCGACGCGACGAGCAGAGCTTTCGACATGGACGCCTCCGATTTCGAATCGAAGCCCAGTCTAGACCATAGCGCCTCGAATAGTCGGCGCTCGGACGGATGTGGTTAAGCTCGCATGTCGCGCTTATGCGCGCCGAAAGACTTTCTTCAACCTTTGCTGGAACTCTTTCGCGATTCCCGCCCCGGCGGGGAGCCCGTTTCCGCGATGTGATGCGGACGGTCTTGCAGAGCGCTTTCCGCTCGAACGGAATCGTTCGAGCGATCGGAGTTCGCTCCAACCGAGAAAACGAGACCCGGTTCCGATCGGAACGGGGCGAGGGGAGCGGCGCCATGACGACGCTTGGTCCAGCCGGCGATGACGCCGGCGTCGAGAGGCGATTCGAATCCGCGAGCCTGCCGCCCGCGACGACGCGCTGGGTGGTGCGCCGCAAGGCGGAGGTCGTCGCCGCCGTGCGGAGCGGTCTGCTCACGCTCGACGAGGCCTGTCGGCGCTATTCCCTAACCAGAGACGAATTCGAGGCTTGGCAGAGTTTCATCGACCGCCATGGCGTCGATGGGCTGCGCACGACGCGGCTGCAATATTACCGCCGTCGCGCGGCGCGGCCAGCCGCCGGCGAACGCTGAGCCTTCAGCTCTCCGGCTTGCGCTCGATTCGCAGCGCCTCGCCGGCGCGGTGCGCGAGCGCGGATTGGATGCGGCCGGCGAGCGCCGCGAATATCCAGGGCAGCCAGACCTCTATGCGCAGAGAATCGGCCAGCACGTCGATGCGCGCCTGCATGGCGTGGCCGAAGGCGACGATTTTCAGATCGGCGGCGTTCTCGGTCCAGGCGACCTCGGAATGGGCGAGCTTGTCCACATAGTCCCGTCGCAGCCGCTCGAGCCCCTCGGCGACGCGCGCCCTGGCGGTCTCGACCCCGAGATCGTGCGAGACGGTGACGACGATGGATTTCTGCATGGCGAGGCTCCCGTGCCGGCAATCTAGGCGCCGAGGGGCGGATTTCACAGGGGAGGGCGGGAGGGCGCCGTCGGTCGCGAGAGCGAGATAGGCGGTTGGCTCCCCGAGCAGGACTCGAACCTGCGACCCAGCGATTAACAGTCGCTTGCTCTACCGGCTGAGCTATCGGGGAACGGTGGCGGGCATATAGCAAGCTCTACGCACTCTTGCCAAGCCCTGTTCGCGACCTTTCCGGATTTCCTTCCGGACTCTCCACAAGCCATTCAATCGGCTGGCGGAAAAAGCGCGAGTGTCGCTACGATGTCATTTTGTGAGGGGAGGCCCGCCTCATTGCCCAAATGCTGGATCTTGAAGCCCGACGCCGCCCGCGCGAATTGGAAATGCTCGCGCCAGGGCGCTTCCGGCCGCTCCAGATAGGACGCCATATAGGCCCCGTGGAACACGTCGCCCGCCCCGGACGTGTCGACGATTCTCTCCGCCGGCACGGGCAGGGAGGGGAGGCGCTGGATCTCGCCGGTCTCGTCGTACCAGAGCATGCCCCTCTCGCCATTGGTGACGCCGCCGATGCGGCAGCCCTTGCTTTTGAGAAAGGCGAGCATGTCGGCTTCCGACAGAGTCATCTGCTCGCAGAGCCGTTCGGCGACGATGGCGACGTCGATGAACTCCAGCAGCTCGGTGATTCCCGGCCGCAGCGCGCCGCCGTCGAGCGAGGTCAGCGCGCCGATCTCGCGGCAGGCGCGGGCGTAATGGAGGGCTGCGTCGGCGATATGCCCGTCGCTGTGCAGGGCACGCAGGCCGCTGGTGTCGAGACGCGGGAACTCCTCGAGGAAATTGGCGTCGCGGGCGCGCAGGATCGCGCGCTTGCCGTCGTTGGGCAGCACAAAGGACAGCGAGGAGCGCCGCACCCGGCGCGGATGCACGCGAATGCCATAGGTCGCCGCCATGTCCATGAACATATGGCCGAGCCAGTCCGGCGCGAGCTGGGTCAGGAGATCGACGCCCTCGCCGACGAGCTTGGCGCAGGCGAAGGCGGCGGTCACGGCGTTGCCGCCGAAGGAGACGGCGTAATCCTCCGCCACATCCTTCTCGTCGCCTTTTGGCATGACATGCGTGCGCATGGTCACGTCGACATAGGAATGGCCGATGAACAGAGATTGCAAGCGAGGGCTCCGAAAAGGAGGGCGCGCCGGATTTTAGACCGAGAAGCTCGAGCCGCAGCCGCAGGCGGCGGTCGCGTTCGGATTCTCGACGCGGAAGGACTGGCCCATCAAATCCTCGACATAATCGATGCGCGCGCCGGCGATATAGGCGACCGAGACCGGATCGACGACGATTTTCGCCCCGTCGCGCTCTATGGCGACATCCTCGGGCCGGGGCGCGGTCTCGACCGAATAGGCGTATTGCAGGCCGGAGCAGCCGCCGCCGTCGACCGCGAGGCGCAACGCCGCACCCGCGTCTTCGCCGGCGAGAATGGCGAGGACGCGCTTGGCGGCCCGCTCGCTCATCTCCACTTTCGCAATCGTCCCGGATTCGTTCATTTCGACACGGCCTTCCTTCTCCCGGCCTCGTCCCTTGCGCTGCGCCGCGCGGCCGGGATATGCGGAACAAAGATATGGCCGCCCGCGTGACCTTGCAATGACAGGAGCTGCCGATTGGCGATCCCCGTTTCTCCCGCCGGCGGCCGCGCCCCCTACGCCAGTGATCCCTCGCTCTCGCGCGGCCGGTTGTTCCCGGAGGTGGCCTCGCCGACGCGCAGCGAGTTCCAGCGCGATCGCGACCGCATCATTCATTCGACGGCGTTTCGTCGCCTCGCGCACAAGACCCAGGTCTTCGTGCCGCTCGACGGCGACCATTTCCGCACCCGGCTGACCCATACGATAGAGGTGGGGCAGATCGCCCGCGCGCTCGCCCGTGCGCTGGCTCTGGACGAAGACCTGGCCGAGGCGGTGGCGCTCGCCCATGACCTCGGCCATACGCCCTTCGGCCATGCCGGAGAACACGCGCTGCAGCGCTGCATGGAGGCCTATGGCGGCTTCGACCACAACGCCCAGGCGTTGCGCGTCGTCACTCTGCTCGAGCGCCGCTACGCCCGCTATGACGGGCTGGACCTGACCTTCGAGACGCTGGAAGGCCTCGTCAAGCACAATGGCCCCTTGCGCGGCCCGCGCGCGATTCGGGCGCTCGCCCCCTATGTGGCCGAGTTCGACGCGTCGTTTCCGCTCGAGCTCGACACTTTCGCCGGGGCCGAGGCGCAGGCGGCGGCGCTCGCAGACGACATCGCCTATGACGCCCACGACATAGACGACGGCCTGCGCGCCGGCCTGTTTTCGCTCGAGGATATTGCGAGCGTGCCGTTCATCGGCGTGATGCTGGACGAGATAAGGGCGGTCTATGGCGATCTCGAGCGGCCTCGCGTCATTCACGAGCTCGGACGGCGCGTCATCACCCGATTCGTCGAGGACGCCATCATCCAATCGGAAAAGCGCCTGCGGCTGGTTTCGGCGCGGAGCGTCGAGGATGTGCGCGGCGCCGGCGTCGCGACCGTGGCTTTTTCGCCGCCCATGGCCGAGGCCGACCGCTCGATCAAGGCTTTTCTCTTCCCGCGCATGTATCGGCACGAGAAGGTGGTCGGCGTCTGGGACCGAGCCGAGCAGGTGATCTCGCGACTCTTCCCGGTCTATTTCGACGATCCCGGCCAGATGCCGCCCGAATGGGCAGAGCTCGCCGGCGCCGAGGAGGGGGCCGCGCGGGCGCGGCATGTCGCCGATTATATCGCCGGAATGACCGACCGCTATGCGCTGGGCGAATATCGAAAGCTGTTCGGCGAGAAAATGTCGCTCGGCTGAGGGCGGACCGCAGCGCGCCTTGACGGCGGCCCTCGCGCGCCCGACCTCCTGGTTCTGACCGGGAGGCTCCCATGCTCGTCATCGAATTCGTCGGCGTCGCTCCCGAAGGAGCGATTGCTCAGGTCATCGACCGGATGAACACCGACATCAGCGACGTGCACAAGGCCGTCACGCATGCCAAGTCATTGTTTGCGAATGTGATCGTTCAGCGCACGCATAAGCCTTTGCCGCATGGCTTCCGTATTTTGGACAGCGACGGCAGGGAGATCGCGAGCTGGAGCATAGACGAGTGATTGGGGCGAGCCTGAAGGCTCGCGGTCCATGGGCGGCGTCCGGACCGCGAGCCTTCAGGCTCGCAACCCGTTCGACGACGGCCGCCAGGAAAGATGCGTTTTGGCCGGCATTCTGCTAAACCGCCGGCCGCAATCGCTTCGGCCCGGACCCTCGATGAACATCTTCTCCGACTTCCACGTCGCCATCGCCGCCATACTCGATTCGATCAAGGCCTCCGGCCGCCTGCCGGAGACGCTCGATTATGCGCGCTTCGTCGTGGAGCCGCCCAAGGACGCCGCTCATGGCGATCTCGCCACCAATGCGGCGATGGTCTTCGCCAAGGAGGCCAAGGCCAATTTCGCCAATCCGCGCCAGCTCGCCGTCGAGATCGCCGCGGCGCTCGCCGATCTGCCCAATGTGGCCGAGGCGGAGGTCGCGGGGCCGGGCTTCATCAATATCCGCCTGAAGCCCAGCCTCTACGCCGATGTGCTGCGCGCTGTGCTGAACGACGGCAAAGCCTATGGCAGGCCCCAGGGCAGGGGGGCGCTCGCGGGCAAGATCAATGTCGAATATGTCTCGGCCAATCCAACCGGGCCCATGCATGTCGGCCATGGCCGCGGCGCGGTCTTCGGCGACGCGCTCGCCAATCTTCTGGCCTTCGCGGGCGCCGAGGTCACGCGCGAATATTACATCAATGACGCCGGCGCGCAGGTCGATGTGCTCGCCCGCTCCGCCTTCCTGCGCTATCGCGAGGCGCGAGGCGAGACGATCACCATTCCAGAAGGCCTCTATCCGGGCGATTATCTGAAGGCCGCCGGCGAAGCCCTAGCGAAACAATATGGCCGCGAGCTTTTGGGCGAGAGCGAGAGCGAATGGCTGGAGCCGGTCAAGCGCGCGGCGATCGACGCCATGATGGCGATGATCCGCGATGATCTCGCCGCGCTCGACATCCGCCATGAAGTCTTTTTCTCGGAGCGCACGCTGCATGAGAAGATCAATGGGCTCTCGGAGATCGACAAGGAGATAAACGAGCTGCGCGCGCGCGGCCTCGTCTATGACGGTCGCCTGCCGCCGCCCAAGGGCCAATTGCCGGATGATTGGGAGGATCGCGAGCAGACTTTGTTCCGCTCCACCGATTTCGGTGACGACGTCGACCGGCCGCTGAAGAAATCCGACGGCTCCAACACCTATTTCGCGGCCGATATCGCCTATCACAAATCCAAGATCGACCGTGGCTTCACCACCCTCGTCGATGTCTGGGGCGCCGATCACGGGGGCTATGTGAAGCGCATGACCGCCGCCGTCGCCGCGCTCTCGGACAATAAGGTCACGCTCGATGTGAAGCTCTGCCAGCTCGTGAAGCTGATGCGAAATGGCGAGCCGGTGAAAATGTCGAAGCGCTCGGGCGATTTCGTCACTCTGCGTGAGGTGGTCGACGAGGTCGGCGTCGACGCCGTGCGTTTCATGATGCTGTTTCGCAAGAATGACGCGCCGCTCGAATTCGATCTCGCCAAGGTTATCGAGCAGTCGAAGGACAATGCCGTTTTCTATGTGCAATACGCTCATGCGCGCGCCAAATCGGCGGTGCGGCAGGCGCTCGGCGCGTTTCCCGATCTCGACGTCTCGGCGAAGGCGCTCGCCGCCGCGCCTCTCGATCTGTTGCAGGACGAAGGCGAAATCGCGCTCGCCAAGGCGATCGCCCAATATCCGCGGCTGATCGAATCGGCGGCGGCGGCGCACGAGCCGCATCGGATCGCCTTCTATCTCTACGATCTGGCGAGCGTCTTCCATTCGCATTGGAACAAAGGCAAAGATCGGCCACAATTACGCTTTGTTAATGCAGATGATAGAAATTCGACCTATGCGCGAATGGCGCTGGTCGTTTCTTTGACTTGCGTCCTGGCGTCGGGTTCGAGACTCCTCGGCGTGAGCGCCCCCGACGAGATGCGGTGATCGCGGCCAGCGCATGAGTGCGGCGCGCGCTCGCGTCCGGGAAGGGCGACGAAGCGTCCGTCGGGAAGTGAGCAGGAAGGTGCATCATGCGCGAGGCGACGGCCCGAGGGCCTTCCATCGACATCAGCGAGTTCGAGCGGCGCCTGCGTGGCGGCGAGCAGCGGGAAGAGAAGCCGACGGCGAGCGATCCGCTCGCCGAGCTGGCGCGGCTGTTGCACGGCGACGAGGCCGCTAGCGCGGCCGACCCTTATGGGAAGGTGTTCGCCGAACCGCAGCGCCGGGAGCCGTCCGTGGGTCAGGGTCATAGAGACGTTTTCGAGACGACCGAGCTACGCGGGGCGCTGCCGCCGATGTCGCCTGCCGTTCAGCAGCAGTCGCAATCGGACGATTATTACGCCGTGCGCGCGCCCGCCGAGACGCAATGGCCGCATCAAGAGCAGCAGGATTATCTCGACTATGGCGTCGAGGCGGACGAGCCTTACGAAGAGCCGCAGGAACGCAAGGGCTTTTTCGGGGCTCTGCGGGACCGGCTGCGGCCCTGGCACGCCGTCGTCGCGCTGGCGGGCGTCGGCGCGGTGAGCGTCGGCTTGGCCCTGGGTCATCGTGGCGGCGTCGTGGCGCCGCAGGAGCTCGCCACCATCAAAGCGCCGGAGGGCCCGGCCAAGGTGCAGCCCTCCGCCGTCGCCGAGGCGGCGGCTCCCCAGCGCGGCGCCGCCGTGCTCGACCGCAATCAGAACGCCCCGGTCAAGAAGGTCGTCTCCAAGCAGGAGCAGCCCGTCGATCCGGCGGCGGCCGTCCGCGTCATCAAGCTCGGCGACGGGCCGGTCGACGCGCCGCATGAGAGCGCTCCTGCCGGCGGCGCCAACAACCCCTATGGCGCGGAGCCGCGGCGCGTGAAGACCGTCTCGGTGCGGCCGGACGGCACTGTCATCGACAATGACGCGCCGACGCCGGCGATCGCCCGTCCCGCGCCGAGCAATGTCGCGCCCCCGGCGCGGCCGCCGTCTCTGGCCGCTCGGCCGAGCGCCTTCGACGCCGCGGCCGAGCCCCCGACCGCGACGCCCAAGAGCCCGGCCAAGCCCGCGACGACGCCTCATGTCGCCCAGCCGCCGCGCCCCAAGGCTACGCCCGCCGCGCCGACCGCCGCCGTTCCCGAGCAGACCGCCGCGATCGAACCTGCCGGGCAGGAGGTCGCTCCGGCCGGCAATGGCGGTTTCGCCGTGCAATTCGGCGCCGCCGGCTCCGAGGACGAGGCGCGTCATCTGATGCAGACGGTGACATCGAAATATGGTTCGCAGCTCGGCGGAAGGCGGCTCGGCTTCCGCCTCGCCAAGGTCGGCGAGAAATCCGTCTATCGCGTGCGCGCGGCCGGCATGAGCCGCGAGGCGGCGGTCGGCGTATGCGAGAAGGTCAAGGCGACGGGCGGCTCCTGCTTCGTCGCCGCCAATTGACGCGCTAACCAGAGGGATCGCGGCTCCGTGACGCGCGCTTTCATCTGCGGCTGCGCCGGCCTCTCCCTCTCGCAGGAGGAGAAATCCTTCCTGCGCGAGGCGCGGCCGTGGGGCGCGATCCTGTTCAGGCGCAATGTCGCCTCGCGCGAGCAGCTCGGCGGCCTGACCGCGGAGATCCGCGAGCAGCTCGGCGACGACGCTCCCATCCTCGTCGATCAGGAGGGCGGGCGCGTCCAGAGGCTCGGGCCGCCGGTCTGGCGCGCCTATCCGCCGGCGGCCGCCTTCGAGAAGCTGCGGCTCGCTCCCGAGGAGACCGCCCGCGTCGTCCGGCTCGGGGCGCGGCTCATCGCCCATGATCTGCGCGAGGTCGGGATCACCGTCGATTGCCTGCCGGTGCTCGACGCGCCTGTGGACGGCTCCCATAATATCATCGGCGACCGCGCCTATAGCCGCGCGCCGTCCGAGATCGGCCGCCTCGGCCGGGCGGCGGCGGAGGGGCTCCTCGACGGCGGCGTCCTCCCGGTCATCAAACATATTCCCGGGCATGGCCGGGCGCGAGCCGACAGCCATCTCGAGCTTCCCGTCGTCGACGCCCCGCGCGCCGAGCTCGAGGCGCAGGACTTCATTCCTTTCCGCGCCGACGCCGATCTGCCGCTCGGCATGACCGCCCATGTCGTCTATACGGCGATCGATCCCGAGCGGCCGGGCACTCTGTCCAAGACCGTGATCGAAGGCGTCATCCGCGGCGTCATCGGTTTCGACGGCCTGCTGATGACCGACGATATCTCCATGAAGGCGCTCTCCGGCGGTTTCCGCGAGCGCACCGAGGCGGCGATCGCCGCCGGTTGCGACATCGTCCTGCACTGCAATGGCGAGCTGTCGGAAGCCCGCGCGGTGGCGGAAGGGGCGGGGGATCTCGCCGACCGGGCGCTGGAGCGGGCCCGCGCGGCGCTGGCGCGAATCGTCACGCTCCAGGATTTCGATCCTGTGGACGGCGCCCGGCAATTCGAAGCGGCTCTTGCGGCCGGCGTCTGATCGGCCCAATCTCTCCCCTCGTCTTTGCGAGCGGAGCGAAGCGGTCCAGAGCCCACCCCACGGCTGCGGATCGCTTCGTCGCTCACGCTCCGCGCAATGACTGGCAA
>Ga0265328_10001053_pt1 | contig 12707 bp, 10 predicted proteins | sample 41624metaG_FD_202086 | JGI IMG/M metagenome (GOLD analysis project Ga0265328, IMG submission 202086) | Rhizosphere microbial communities from Carex aquatilis grown in University of Washington, Seatle, WA, United States - 4-16-24 metaG | ecosystem: Host-associated > Plants > Roots > Rhizosphere...
TGGCATCCATACGACGATCGGCGCGATGTGGAAAGCGTACCCCCGCGTCTACGCGGACGTCTCCGACGCCGCGAACGTCTCGGTGCCGGCCTTTCGATCCATGCTCGCTTCTTCGTATTCTGCCTTCTACGCGACTAACCCCGAGATCGTCCAGCGCCTCATGTTCGGCACCGATTGGGACATCCTCGGAGTCACTCGCGGGTTCGAGACGTTCCTCGACGACTGGAGCGCCGCCGTCGACGGGATAGCAGCGCTCGTGCCCCAGCCTGACCTACGCCATCGCTTCTTCTTCGACAACGCGGCGGCCTTTCTTGGCTTCACGGACAAGAATAGTCGCAACCGCGGGCGCATCGCGCGGCACTACACAGCGCTCAGGTTCACACCAGCGTGGTTTTGAAGGGTTGCTGGGTGACGTGGGAAAGAGCGCGCCCCATCGCCTCTCTGGCGGTACTTTGGGCGCTCACGGTCCTCGGTCTTTTACCGGCGTGCGGAAGTAGCGCGAACCAGGTCTCCGGCCCGACGTGGAACGCCTGTGAGTTCACCGGACAGCTATCGGATCAGCTAATGGGGTTTGGCAGTGGGAGCCAGAGCGAGGCCGACATGCCTTGGGCTGTGGGCGACGCAGGCTCGTTCACGGCGGTTGCCGAGTCGCGTTGCCTCTATGAGCGGCTACAGGACGCCAGTGTCGGCGAGGCGGGTGACGTCTCGTTGGCCGAGGTCGGGGCCAATGACGCTGGGAATCCGGGATCGGGCGAGGTCGACACGCTGGCCATACTCGCTCGCCTGTCGCTTGTCGACGATCGCCCGCGCGACGCCGAGGTCGAGCTGCTAGCCGAGGAGGGGTTCAGCCTGGCGGAGACCGCGTCAAAGGCGGGCGACCCCGAGGTGTTCGCGATCATCGCCGATCCTACGGCCGTGGGTCCCACAAATCTGACGCGCACCGAGCTACATCGCTTCGTCAGCCCGCTGTGTCCGCGCGGAACCGGCTCGTTCCATGAGTACTTCATCGTGGCCGAGACGGGAAGCGGGATCGAACCCCAAGCCGCGCTTGCGCGTGCCGAAATGATCCTCGACGCGGTTGTCGCCCAGGCCCTTCCGGTCGCGCTCGACCTTGTGAACCGCTCGATCGTCTGCTTGCCACCGTCGGAAGCCGGAGCCGACGCCGAGGGGCCCGATGTTCCGAAAGAGGATGCGGGCATTGAAGCATCAGCCGGCCTGCCGATCACGTCGCTGGCCGGGACACTGACGCCCGTTTACTGCGCTCGCCTCACGGAATGTTGCCCTTCGCGTGGAGGCGCCGGCTGCGCGGCGGCCGTTGCCGACACGGTTGCCGCGATCACCGAGCTCGCCTTGCGATCGGTCACTGCCGGCAACGTGAGCTACTCGCCCCAAGCGGCCGCTGCTTGCGTGGACCGACTTGCGAGCGCGTCCTGCGCCGCACTCGCCGCCACTCTGCCGGCCATACCATGCCTCGACTCGATCGTACCCCTTTTGCCGGTCGGCGCCGTCTGCAACAACACGCTCGAGTGCGTGGCTGCATATTGTCGGGCCGCGGTTGACGGAGGCGTCGACGCCGCGCCGGGGGGTTGGTGCACTCCGCAGTCGGCTCCCGGCGAGGCCTGCAGCGACAATGAGATGTGCGCGTCAGGGTCTTGTTCGACCGACATCGAGCGTTGCACGGCGGCCATCCCCACTCTGACGTGCGGAGCCTAGTTTGGCGATTTTTGGGTTGTTGAAGGCGGCTAGCTCGCCCTCGTCGAGCGGAAAGAGCAATGTGCGAAGTTGTTCGATTGCAAGTGATGACAGCCCGTCGCTCGAATTCCGACGAAATGGCAGAAGTGACGAAAGCCCCGCTCTCCAGATCCTCTCAGCTAAAAGCGCCAGCGACTCCCCTCACAGTGAGTGGCTGAAAACCACCGCGCGCACGTTGGTTCGCTGGTTTGTACCTGTCATCTCCCACCTACCAAGTCGTGGCACATGCGTGCGCCTCCGCCGTTCACAATGCTGGCCTCCATTTGCTTTGCCCGGCCAGGCCACCTACCCGAGGCCCGGCGCGCGTCTGAAAGAGGTGGGGTGCGGGCCTCTCGCCATCAACGGCGTGTTCCGCGACGCGGCGCGCGCCATCGACTGTACGAGACGGGGCGCGGCTACGCTGTGGACAGCGTCGTCTGGCACCCTCACGTTGGCGTCGCTCGCGTCGTGTGCGATCGTGAGGCGCGCCGGGGCGCCGTCACCACTCGTCGCTAGGTTGCTCGACGTTGCCACGGCGCAGGAGGGCGTTCGCGGGACGCCGGGCGAGCCCAACGTCGGCCGGCAGGTCGACAACTACGTCCCGAGCGTCGGCCTCGGCCCCGCGAGCAGCTATTCGTGGGGCCAGGCATTCGTCAACTCGTGCTGCGCCCAGACGGCTGCCGCTCTTGACACCGCCAACCTGTGCGTGCGCACGGCGGACACGCTCGGGCAGTGGGACCGCGTCTGCGCGCAAGCCTCCAGGCGTGTACCCGCCGCCACGGCGGGCGGGGACATAACGTGCTTGTTCCCCGACGCCGTCCCTGTCATCAATCACGGGTTCGGCTTCAGGCACGCGGGGCTGGCCGCGTATGTCGCCGGCAACGCCATCGGCACGATCGAGTGCGATGCGAACAAGGCCGGTTCGCGCAAGGCCGACTACGTCAACGAGAAGACTCGGCCACTCGGATCGAAAAAAGTAGGCTTCACCAACTACGGGCTCGGCGATGGCGGTGGCTGACGAGGCGTGGCACCTCAACGTGCTCGACGTGCCGGCGCTCGCAGCGCGCGGGCTCACGGGCCGCGGCGTCACGATCGGCGTCGTCGACACGGGCGTCGTGGCGGCGCACCCAGATCTCGCGGGCGCTCGCGTGCGCACGCTCGACGTGCGCGGAACGGCTTTCGACGGCGTCGATCTCAACGGCCACGGCACAGCGATGATCGGCCTGCTCGCTGGGCGCGCGACCGGCGTCGCGCCCGACGCCTCGATCGTGAGCGTCAAGGCGCTGGTCGCGGGTGCGGCGGCCGACCTCGACGCGCTGGTAACCGGCATCGAAATCGCGCTCGACCAGGGCATCGACGTGCTGTCCCTTAGCGTTGGCTCGCCCGACGTCGATACAGCGCTGAGCCAGATCATCCAGCGCGCCGTGAGCCGAGGCGTGCTCGTCGTTGCCGCGGGCGATGACGCCAACGGTACGACGCCGCTCTACCCCGCCGCGCTCACGCCCGTGGTGTCCGTGACGGCGTCGAACCGCGAAGGCGCGTGCTTGTTCGAACTGCTGCCCGCCTGGCTCGACGTCGCAGCGCCTGGCGTCGTGCTTCCGACGCTCGCCCTCGTTGGCGAGACGACGGTCACCGGCACCTCGCCCGCGACGGCGGCGTGCGCGGGCGTCTGCGCGCTGCTTCTCGGCATAGCGCCCCAGGCGCGTCGGCGCGCGCTCGCGCGGCACATGCTTGGCATCCTTGCCTCGACCGGAATCTCGCCCACTGGCGCCACCGGCCCCAACACGCCCAAACTCCTCGCCCCGAGCGCCGCCGCCGCTGCCGTCGACGCGTGGCTCGTCCAACCACCGCCCCCGGAGGCTCCTTGAATGAACACGAAGACGCAGTTTCGTCGAATCGCCGCCGTCTCTCTCACCGTTCTCGCCATTGTGGTCGTGTCCGCGCCCGCCCTGGCCGCGGCCTCGTCGCCGCCCACGCCGCCAACGACATACCAGCGGCTCAAGCCGCGGCAACCAGACCCGGACGTCGAAGCTATCGTCATCGCACCGCTCTGCGCTGACATCGTGAATAACCAGAAAGCGCTATCCCAAAGCCTCGGCGCGTGTCCCGACTGGACGCCGGCGCTCGCCTTCTGCACTACGCCGCTTGACATGAGGGTGCCGCGGCCTACCACGGCTGTACTGACGGCGATCGACAACAACAAGTGTCCCGCGTCTACTACGGCGGCGGCCTCCGTCACACCGAAGTCGGTGTCCCTGCCCTCGACCGCCGGCATCCTTTCAGTGGGGTGGCAGGACGCCGCCATCAATGCGATCGGCGCCATTCTCGTCGACCGCGCTAAGGCCGAGGCACTCGCCTCCGCTGCCGAACGCTTTCAGGATGCCGTCTGCGGCGACAAGACTGGCAAAAGCATCTTCGCGCAGACCTGCCTGCTGCTCGGCGACTCCGATCCGTACTCAGTTCCTGTCGCGTGGGGCCGGGTCAAAGCTACAATCGAGCGCGACCTCCACAACCTGCCGCTCCGCTTCCTCAGCCTCGACCTACCGCTCCGGACCAAGGCCGTCAAAGACGCACCTCTCCTTCTCTATACGGCAGTCGATGTAACGCAGCAAGCCATGCTCGACCACGTCGCGGTCGTGCCGCTGTTCGTTGACATGCAGACGGCCTATGCATACAGCGTAGGGAAGTGTAGCGACAATCCGACGGCGTGCGGGCTAATGGCGGCCGGCATCGTTGCCGAGGTCGTCATCGCAGGCTTCAATGATGACACGGTCGCGCCGTTGCGCGAAACGTTCGAGAAGATCGCGGCTCGCGTCGTCGTCGACCGCGCCATTGCGCTCGGGCTGATCCCGAGCGTCAGTACGACCGACGCCGTTTTGCAGAGCGTCCAAGCGAGTGTCGCGCCGCTCGAGATGCAAGTGAAGGCGCTAGACGCGGCGATCGCGCAAGCTCCGTCGCAGTCCGATCTGAAGATCGAGACGCTCACGAAGACGCTCTCGACGTTCACGAGCGCGCTCTTGACCTCGACGGGCACGCTCGTGCCGGCAAGTGATGGTCTCTCGAAGGTCCAGGCCGTGCTCGCCGACTGGAATGGCTTCGTGGTCGACACAAGCAAAGAGGACTACTTCTCGGCCGGTCTCCACCTCTTAAACATGTTCGACGTCGTCTTCGACGACGTGCCCGCGTGCGTAAACCGCTACCTGCCGACGCTCATCGATCTCGCCGATGCCAAGACATCCGACGCCGTGACGGGCGTGCTCGAGAACCTCGCTGCGCCCGTGGGTAGTTACCGCAGCAAGCGCGGCACGGGCAACCGCAAGCTTACGATCAATGGCTACCTCGGCGCCCAAGGCGGCTGGGAGTGGCTCGGCGGGACGAACGTGCCGCGCGCGCGCTCGCTTCAGGGCGGCGTCTTCGCGCCCGTAGGGATCGAGAGCAGCTGGGGCTTTGGCAAGTCGAGTTCGGTCGGCCTCTTCTTCTCGGTAATCGACCTCGGCGCCGTCGTGAGCTTCCGCGACTCGAGCAGCACGACTTCCGAGGGCAGCGGCGCGTCCACCTCGACCGTCGACAACGCGCCACAGGTAGGCTTCTCGCAGATCTTCTCGCCGGGGCTCTACGCCGTCTATGGGATCCCGACGACGCCGCTCGTCTTCGGCGTCGGTGGCGCGCTTACTCCCGAGTTGCGACGCGTGAGCTTCGCGGGCGGCACGACGACAGATGCTTCGACGTTGCGCGTGGGCGCATTCCTCGCCATCGATGTCACGCTCTTCCCGTTCTGACACCCTAGCGCGGCGCGCGCGCACTCCCGTCGTGTCCTGCTCTTGCTTCTCCACGTTCAGAATCGTGAGGGGTCTGTCTGGAATCCGGCTACCTGCTGGCTTAGGACAAGGCTCTCGCCGAGGCGAGACAAGCGGAGCGCGAAGTAGGCGCTTCACGGACGGCACGTGGCGCGGGCGACCGAGGCGTGCCTTGGCGGAGTCCGGACATCGCGCGCGAGGGGGTAGAGGCGGCTGTCCAGCACCGTCTCGTCGCGCTCGATGCGCTGGAGGTAAAGCTCGACGGTGGGACGGAGCGCGTCCCGCATATTGGTGATGTTCACCAGCCGGCCCAGGTATTCGACCCAGATGCCGACGGAATCGGTGTGGGTGTCGACGACGGCCAGCGGTCGCGGCGCCGTGTGCTCTTCGGAAACTCATCGCTGAGGTTCTCGCACAAAAGCGCGACGTTGAGCACTTGAAACGAAAGCCAAATGCCAGTAGGCACCGAGGATTCCCGCGACGCGTCGGTTCATCATCGCGATCATCGCTTCCGCGACCAACGAGCGGATGTAGCGGAAGCTAGACCACGTGCAGGAGGGGGTTTGGGTATTTGGTCGTGCTCGGAACCACGGGCAGCGCGCGGATCTCGCTTACCATCGGTCAACGGCTCGACTGGCGCTTGCGCTGAGCCCTCAAGAGCGCCGGAACTACTGCCAGTTGGTCACGCCCGCAACCCTCTTGGGCTTCATCCACACGCGCGGACCAACTTCAATCCCGGTGAGTTTAAAAGCATGCGTCTTGACCTCCATGACGAAGAAGACCATCTGACGAACCGTTCGGAAAATCCCGAGCAGGTTGCGCGAAAACTCACCGATCCCAGCCATGGGTTTCTCCGCGGCGCAAAGTTCCTCATCCACGACCGGGATCCATTGTTCACTGAGGCATTCGAGGAGAGCCTGCGAGCGAGCAACGGGGGCGGGTGGTGCCCCCGGCGGTCCGGCGTTGCCAGCATGAAGACGCGGGCGAAGAGTCCCAATTGCAATCCGCACGCAGAGCGGTTCGTGTGAAGACGATCAGGTACGAGTGCTTGAATCACTTCGTCTACTTCAGGGAACGTGATTTGCGCCATGTGATTTCGGAGTTCGTGGAGCAGCTGGGGGAACGCTTCCACCAAGACATCGATGGTCAACTCGTGAGGACCCGGGCCGGGGTCGCGAACGACAATGGAACAGCCGGCCCGATCGTTTGCGGCTCGAGACTCGGCATTCTCTTGAACTACTACCACCGCGAGGCAGCGTGAACGGCGGCGATGGGTTTTTGGGACACTACGGGAGGCCTGGGGTAACATTTCTATGTCCGCGATGGCTGAGAATGGGCGACCGGCCGCAATCGACCATGGCCACCAGATGACGGTGGCCAAATCGGCGAGTTAAGATGCGCACGACCATGAGGGGCTCGCGGCTGGTCACGGTGTTGTCGTTGGTGCTGGGGATTCCCAGGGCGGGGATGGCCAATCCGTTGCCGTTCAGCGTCCAGAACGGGCGCGACGCTGGTGGTCTGACGTTCACGGTGGCTGGGCGAGTGGCGGGGCCGACCTCATGGTCGCGATTCCTGCGCGTCCTGGTCGAGGGCGACGCCGCCCAGAGCACGTGGAAGCTGCGCATCGTCGATCCCATCGTGCTCGAGAGTGACTCGGGTGATACGGCGCTAATCCACTCGGCCGCTTTTTCGGCGGAGAAGCTCGCTCCCGGGGAGCCTCTTCCCGTCGAGCTGAAGGGTTCGTTTCCGGTTGTCGGCGCCTATCGGGGCGAGTTGGCACTGATCCAGGGGACGCGCCAGCGCGTCGTCCCCATCCACGTCACCGTCAGCGCGCCGGCGCAGGCGCCGCTGCCGGTCGAGGAGCACGGCGGAACGGCCATCGCTTTAACCGAAGACTTCAAGGGCGGCGTGGACTCGCGTTTGCCTCTGCGTCTGAAGAACAACGGCCTCGAGAGCGTCCTGGTCGTCGCCAGCCTCGCCGGCGCGTCCCGGGTCGACAAGAGCGACAGTCCGAAGTACCAACTCGCGGTCTCGGCCGCCGGCGCCACATCCGTCTCCCATCCCATCGCCCCGCAGACCATCGAACAGTTCGATCTCGCTCTGTCGGGGATTGACGACGCGGGGATCTACTCGGTCGAGGTGATGCTGGAGGGCGATCGCATGAAGCACCAGCCGCGCGTCTCCAAGATGACCGTCTACCGACGCGAGTCGTGCTGGCACGCCGGAATCGCCATCTTGATCGGGTGTTTGCTGGCCTGGTTCATTCGATATCAGATGGCCGACGGCACCCGCCGCCTGTCGATCAAGCGTCGCACCGCCATCCTGGCCGCGCAGGTTCGCGCCTTCCGCAGGGGGGCGCGCACAGAGACCCTGGCCACCGCCGCGCGCGCTCTCGAGCTGGACATCGAAGACCGCCAGCGTGACGTCCGCTGGGGCGGGAACTTGCACGAGATCGAGTCCGCCATCGGCCGGGCAGAGGTCAGGCTTGCCCTGCTCGAAGACGTTGCCTTGGCACTGGACGAGGTGGTTCACATCGACGCTGATCAGCAAGCGGCGGCGCGGCGGGCCCTCGACGCGGCGCTCGTGACCGTGCGCAACGACCCGGGGGACATCAAGAGGATCAGCGACGCCCGTGAAGCGGTGGCCAACCTCTCTCTGGTCGCTCTCCGTCGCGAGCAGTTGCGCGCGCGGCTGGCGGACCTGCGGGACCAGATCGCCGCACAGGGCCGGGGCTCGCCGACGCCGGAGCTGATCGCGGCGCTGGGCGCGACCACCCGCACCCTGGCAGGCGCAGACGAAGCGTTGCGCACCGACGCCCTTGATGATCTCGACAATCTGATCAAGAGCGCCCGGCGCGCCCTCCTTGACGCCTGCATCGTCGATCTGGCCAGCCGGATCAACGGCGACGCACCGCCGGGCACCGAAGCCACGTGGGCTTTCGATATAGGGCGCATCCGGATCGATCTCGACCGGGCGCAGCCAGACGGTGAATGGACGCAAAAGTACCAGGCCTTCCAGTCGGCGCAGAAGACATTCCTGACCGCGGTGATTGTCGGACTGGCCGCCAATGCTAATGAACGCGCCGCCGCGGGGGACAGCCGCGCCGCTCGACTGAAGCAGCTCGCCACCGACCTGACCACCGCCCTGGCGAAGGACCTCTTCTCGGCAGCGGATCTCTATGCGCGGTATCTCGGGGAGATCACGGCTCCAGACCCGAACGTTCTGCGGCGAGGACCCGTGGGCCGCGAGGACGGGGGCGTAGATGAGACCGCTGCGACAGCGCGCACATGGGCGCCGCTCCGACTGGCGTCCGGCGAAATCCCGGTCGTGGGCCAACCTGCCGGGGTCGTCAAGCTGGATCGAGAGATCTCGTGGACCCACTGGCTGGTGAACACCGGCGTGCTGCTAATCGCGGTCTTGACCGGCCTGAAGGTGCTTTGGCTGGACGACCTCTCGTGGGGTGGGGGAAGCGCCTGGTTGGTGGCGTTCCTGTGGGGCGCAGGGGTACAGGGGACCGGCGACGCTTTCGTGGGCGTCGTGGGCCTTCGTGCAAGACTGGGAGCACCGGCCTCCATCCCATGATCCCCGCCCTTTTGGATCGTGCAATCGTTGAGGTCCTCGCCGATACGACCTCGCTGGGCACCGGTTTTCTGGTCAGCCAGGACGGACTCGTCTTGACGGCACGGCACGTCGTTGGTGTCCGAGATCGAATCAACGTCCGCTTCGGAGCTGCCGCGCCGGTGGCCGCCACCCTGGTCGAAGCCGACCCGGGCGACTGGGCGCTGTTCCGTGTCACCGCCCGACTTGCGGGGGTCGACCCCATGCCGCGCGGCCTGGTCAACGACGTCGCCACGGATGTCCTCTGGTACACCGCGGGTCACGCCAACATTCGTTCGGGCCAACGAGGCGGCTTTCACGGCGTCGTCCGCCGCGTCGATCCGGCGGGATACCTCGAACTCTTCTGCCAGGAGCTGGTCGAAAGGTCATACGACGACGCGCGCGGACTGTCCGGAGCACCGTGCATCGTCGACGGAGAAGCGGTTGGCCTGATCGTCGAGGTCACGTACAAGAACAACCAGATCGTGACCGGCGAGGCCCGCGCCATCGCCCTTGATCGGATCAAACCGACCCGGGCCGCGCTTGGCGCAGCGGGCGGTCCGCGGCTTCCGTGGGAGGAGGTCTTCACCGCCCCACTCCAGCGGGCCACGGCCGCTGAGCGCCAGATTGCGGCTTTTGCTGCAAATCTTCCCAATCCCATCGAAGGGCCGCGGTTGCCGCAACAGATTGCTCGCCGCATGATCAACCAGGGTGTCCTGGTGGTCGCCGAGGTGTTGCGCCAGCTCAGCGAACTTCATCCTCAACTGGACTACGTCGAGTCGTTGATCTCGGCCGCAGAGACCCTCTGGGTCAGCGGAAGCGCTGCCGAATCACTGGCCAACGTCATGGAGAAGAAGGCGACAGGCCATCTCGAAACCGAGCTCGACTGGTCGGCCCGGCATCATCTGCGGCGGGCATTCGCCAGTCGAGAACGCGGCCCGCGCGCGTGGGACCACGTGGTGGTCTCCGCTGACGCGAGAGCCGAGCCGTTCGCCGACGCCGTATCCGAGGCGACCTACCAAGAGCTCGCGAAGGCACTCAAAGCCCCCGATAGGATCAGCGTCAAGCGGCGGGTCTACGCCGGTCGGAATGTCACCGCGTTCGTGGCCAGCCCCCCGCGCGCCGATGTGGTGGAGAGGCTAAAAAAGGACTTCCCGGGCCTGTTGATTGTGTTCATGTCGCGGGTCCAATCCAGCGCCCCTGCGCGGTGGGCGCTGGAATCCGTCGCGCCCACCGCGACCGAGCAGGATGAACAGAACGCTGAGATTCAGAATAGCGACGCCCGCGCGCGTCTGCCGTAGCGAGGAGCAGAACATGAACGAAGCGACGCTGCCTTTTCACCCCGACCGCGGCGAACAGCTCGCGCGGCGCACCCGCGTCGCCGGACGCGGCGAGCGCAATCACGTCCCTTACGACTACACCGACGACATCGTCGTGGCTGTCAACGCGGCGCTGTCCACCGATCGGCCGCTGCTGTTGCGCGGCGAGCCGGGCTGCGGCAAGTCGTCGATGGCCCGCGACGTGGCGATCGCGCTGGATCGCGACTTCGACGACAAGGTGATCACCTCACGAACCACCGCCACCGATCTGTTGTGGACCTTCGATGCCGTTCACCGGCTGAGTGACACCACTGCCCTGCCGGACAAAGCGCGCGACCCCGGTAACTACGTCAAGCCCGGCATCTTGTGGCGTGCGTTTTCCCCCGACGCCGGCCACGCCACCGGGCGCGACATGGTCGTCCTGATCGACGAGATCGACAAAGCCGATCCCGACGTACCCAACGATCTCCTGGTGACCTTGGGCGAGGGACGCTTTACCGTCACCGACGCCGAGTCGCCGGTGGAAGTCACCCGGAGACGCAGCGTTCTGGTCATCATCACCACCAACGGCGAGCGGGAGCTTCCCCCGGCCTTCTTGCGGCGGTGCGTGTCAGTCACGCTGGACGATCCCAGCAAGGATGGCAAGCGACTGGAGGCCATCGCTCGACGCCACCTGGCGGCGGCGGCCCGCGACGGAAACCAGGCCGAGCCGGAGCTGGACAAGAAGGTCCTGGCCGGGATCGTGGCGCGGGTGAAAATGCTGGCGGACGGCCTGGGTCCGATGGGCCGTAGGCCCGGAACGGCCGAGATCCTGGATGCCCTCAAGGCGGCGGTCGCACTGGGAATCGGTCCGGACTCCGACGACTGGCTCAGGCTGACTCGAGTCCTGCTTTACAAGGAGAGCGGCAATCCCGACGCCGCCGCCTCCCTCGAGGACGCGGAGTGAGACCGGAGATCGGCGTCGGCGATCTGCTGCGCGCCTGGGATGCGGCCGGGCGCGATCCTGCTCTGGTACGCCTCTTCGCGCGAGCTCTCGCCCTCGAGCCGCGCCAGACCGACAGCCAGTCGGCGGGGCAGGCTCCAGCAGACTGGCGGCTGCCACGGTCGCCCGTGTCGCCGATCGCGACACCCAGGCCGGACCCGGGCGAACCACGACCACCGCCGGGGACGTACGCGACGGTGGCCCTGCACCCCATCGACGCCGTCGTGCCGGCACAGCCAATCTGGCTGGCGTCGACGGCGCTCGCCCGAGGCACGAAGAGCGGAGTCCAACCGCCCCTTCCGCCTCTCTTCAAGCGAGAGCGCGAGCGGGCCTTGCTGGCCGCGGTGGCGCGACGACTGCGCGCCGAGGGCGAGTTCGACGTCCCGGGCCTGGTGCAGAAGCTGGCGCGGCTGGATCTGCCGAGTCAATTGCCGCGCCGACGAATCCCCTCCATCCGGGGCGGCGTCCAGCTGCTCATCGACCGATCGAACTGGATGGCCCCGTTCCACGAAGACACGACCCGCCTCGTCGACCGCTTCCGCGCCGTCGTCGGCGACGCCCTGGAAGAGCTCTCGGTGACAGAGGCCCCGCCCGAGGTGATCGCGACCGGCGGCGACGCGACGCCCCGCCCCTGGACGCCACCCCGGACCGGCGTGGCGGTCGTCGTCGTCTCCGACCTCGGGCGCACCGCCTACCTGCGACACCACCACCGCCACCGGCTTGGCTGGCACGCGTTCATCCAGCAGGTCCGCAGCGCCGGTTTCGATCCGATCGTGATTGTCCCCGGCCGGCGGGGCAGCTACGTCGAGACTGACCAGACCTTGAGGCAGACTCTCTTGCTGGGGTGGGACCGCGCTGCGCGGGTGGCCGAGGTCGCGCAATTCCGGAAGGGTCGCAGGTGATCAGAAACGTGACCACGGCCATCCCCGCTACGGCGCTCGGGCGTCTGCGGGTCCAGTCTCCGGGCGCCGCTGACCTGGCGGTGCTGGCTTCGGTGGCGGCCCGCGTGGACCGGATGGTGCTACGAGCATTGCGGGTCGAGCTGCTGGAGGCCGACGCCACGGCCGAAGCGGACCTGTGGTTCTCCGATCTGGTCGCGCGTCGATCCGCGAACGAGATCGTGCTGCGGACGGATCTCTTGCCCCAGTTGCGCGCGGAGCTGGCGAATTCGACCAAGCGCTCCCGCGCGCGCGCGTTGGTCCAGGCCGCTCACGACGGTGGCTCTCCGCTCCTCGTCCTGGAGGAGGAGCTGTTGTGGCTTGCGCTGACTGGTGAGACCGC
>Ga0265328_10001055_pt1 | contig 12701 bp, 11 predicted proteins | sample 41624metaG_FD_202086 | JGI IMG/M metagenome (GOLD analysis project Ga0265328, IMG submission 202086) | Rhizosphere microbial communities from Carex aquatilis grown in University of Washington, Seatle, WA, United States - 4-16-24 metaG | ecosystem: Host-associated > Plants > Roots > Rhizosphere...
TGTCAACCCGCGCATCGAGGCCGCGGTTCACACCGTCGGCTTCGTATTGCTGCTGGGCGTCCTCATCATCGTCAGCTTCAAAGACATCTTCGCCAAAGGGTGAAACGTTCCACGCCGGGCCGCCGGGCGATGCATGAAGGGTTGGTCGGCCAGCGTGAGCTGGTCGGGCAGCCGTACTTGCGGGATCCGGAGCTGAAGCGCGAGTACGAGCAGGAGATTGCGCCGCGCACCGAGGTGGCGCTGGCGAAGGTTCTGGCGGAGGTGTTCCGCGAGGTGCCGGCGCAGGCTCCGCGCGTGCTGGACCTGGGCGCGGGGACCGGTGCCGCGGGGACGGCGGTGCGCGCGTTTTTCGGGGTGGCGACGGAGATCGTATCGGTCGATCGCGTCGACGGACCGGGAATCGTGGTCGCGGACGTCGTGGCCCCTGGTTCGCCGCGCGGCGTGGCGGGCCGCTTCGATCTCATCGTTGCGGCGCATCTCCTCAATGAGCTCTACGTCGCGATGCGGCCGGCCGAGCGGCGTTCAGCGCGCGCCGAGCGCGTGCGCACCTGGTGCGAGACGCTGCTCGCGCCCGGCGGCACCCTGGTGATCCTCGAGCCTGCGCTCCGGGAAACGTCACGCGAGCTCCTCGCGGTGCGCGACGTGCTGGTCGCGGGCGGTCTGCACGTGGTCGCGCCCTGTTTGTGGGCCGGGCCCTGCCCCGCGCTCACGCGCGATCGCGACTGGTGCCACGACGCGACGCTCGAGCCGGCGGCGGTCGTCGGCCAGCGGCCCCGTCGCGTCGACTTCGCCTACCTGGCGCTGCGCATGACCGGAGATGTGGCCACCGATCCGTCGCTCTTTCGCGTCGTCAGCGACCTCCTCGAGGAAAAAGGCCGCCTACGCGTGTACGGCTGCGGCCCCGCCGGCCGTCACGCGCTCGTGCGCCTCGACCGCCACCGCACGCCCGCGAACGCCGCCCTCGACGGCGTCGCGCGCGGCGATCTCATCCGCGTCCAGGGCGCGACCGTCGCGGGCGACGGTCAACGCATTGGCGCGGAATCCGCGGTCCAGAAGCTCCCGATGAAACTCTAGGTTCCGGCCGAGTAGTCGTCGTTGTAGCGGACCTGCTCAGCGGTGAGCTCGTCGATGCTCAGGCCCTGGGTCGTCAGCTTGATGCGCGCCAGCTCCTGGTCCTGCTCGGGCGGAAGCTCGTAGACGCCGGGCTTCATCGACTTGCCATCCTTCGCCAGCTTGCACAGCGCCAGGTACTGGTTGGCGAACGACATGTCCATGACCTCGGACGGGTGGCCCTCGGCCGCGGCCAGGTTCACCAGGCGGCCCTGCGCCAGCACGTAGATGCGGCGGCCGTCCTTCAGCACGTACTCCTCGTTGGCGGCGCGGATCTCACGCTTGCCCTTCGACCGGGCCTCGAGCTCGACCAGGTTGATCTCGCAGTCGTAGTGGCCGGTGTTGCAGACCAGCGCGCCCTCTTTCATCACGTCGAAGTGGCGGCCGACGATGACGTCCTTCATGCCGGTCGCGGTGATGAAGATGTCGCCCAGCTTGGCCGCGTCGTCCATCTTCATGACGCGGAAGCCGTCGAGCGTCGCCTTGAGCGCCGCGGTGGGCTTGATCTCGGTGACGATCACGTTGGCGCCCATGCCGGCGGCGCGCGTGGCGACGCCGCGCCCGCAGTGGCCGTAGCCGGCGACCACGAAGGTCTTGCCCGCCAGCAGCACCGACGAGGCGCGCAGGATGCCGTCCAGCGACGACTGCCCGGTACCGTAGACGTTGTCGAAGTCCCACTTGGTCTCGCTGTCGTTGACCGCGATCACCGGGTACAGCAGCTTGCCGGCCTTGCCCATCGAGCGCAGGCGGTGCACACCGGTGGTGGTCTCCTCGGTGCCGCCGATGACGCCGGCCGCGAGCGACTTGTGCCGCTCGTGCACGCTGAAGATCAGGTCGGCGCCGTCGTCGAGCGTCAGCGTCGGCTTCATCTCCAACGTCTTGTCGATGCACCAGTAAAACTCGTCCTTGGTCAGGCCGTACCAGGCGTAGATCGACGTCCCTTCGGCGGCCAGCGCGGCGGCCACGTCGTCCTGGGTCGACAGCGGGTTACAGCCCGACCACGACACCTCGGCGCCGGCGGCGCGGATGGTACGGATGAGCACCGCGGTCTCCTTGGTGACGTGCAGGCAGCCCGCAACCTTCATCCCGCGCAGGGGCAGGTCCTTCTTGCCCTTCTCGCGGAGGGTCGTGAGCACCGGCATGCGGCTCTCGGCCCACTCGATGCGGAGGCGCCCGGCGTCGGCCAGCTTGGAATCGGCAATCTTGAAGTTCGACATGAGGGGGGGACGCTACTTTCCGATCCCCGAGGAGTCAAGATGGTCCTATCGGTGAAAGCTCCGCCACCCGGGAACTCCAGCCGGCGCCGGAATGTCCGATGTAAGGAGTGAGACCCGGTGACCTCCCAACTCTGGCAAGAATGGACGGGGCAGTGGCCGCTTCCCGGCGTCGCCGTCGCCCTGGTCGGCGTCTTCCTGGCGCTGCGCGTGGCACTGCCGGTGGTCGAGCGCGGCCGCATCCGCGCCGGCATCCTGTTCTGCGGCGCCTATCTGTCGCTGCTGTTCGCGATCGGCCTCCTGGCCGCGCCGGGCGCCGACGACCCGCATCATCACGACTGGCTGCGGGTGCTGTCGTTCCTGCTGTTCTCGTTCGCGTCGGTGATCGCGTCGGGGCTGGTGATCTTCGACCTGGCGCTGGCCCGGCGCGAGGTCCCGCGCATCATGCGCGACCTCATCCACGGCGTGGCCTACCTGGCGACGGCGGCGCTGGTGCTCACGCGGTCGCAGGTCGACGTCACCAAGGTCTTCACCGCGTCGGTGCTCACCACGGCGGTCATCGGCCTCGCGCTGCAAGAGACGCTCGGCAACGTCATGGCCGGCCTGGCGCTGCAGCTGGAGCGCGACTTCGACGTCGGCGACTGGATCAAGATCGACGACAAGATCACCGGGCGCATCCGCGAGGTCCGCTGGCGCGCCACCACGCTGATGACCAAGAACGGCGACCTCATCATCGTCCCCAACGGCATGGTCGCGCGCGCCGTCCTCACCAACTTCAGCCGGCCCAATGGCGCCCACCGGCAATGTATCTTCATCCGCGTGCACTTCCGCCACCCTCCGGCGCAGGTGCGCGAGCTGATCGTGGGCGCGATCCGCTCCGTGCCCGGCGTGCTCGGCGATCCGGGGCCGGATTGCCTGCTCTGGGAGTTCAAGGACGACGCGGTCGCCTACGCCTGCCGCTACTGGATCGACGACTTCCAGCTCGCCGACCGCTCCGACAGCGAGGTGCGCAGCATCATCTGGTACGCGCTTCACCGCGCCGGCATGGAGATCCCGTTCCCGTCGCTGAACGTGAACATGACCGAGATGAACGAGGACCGCATGGCGCGCAAGCTCGACGAGGACTACGCCCGCCGCGTCGATGCGCTGTCCAAGGTCGACGTCTTCCGCGCGCTCGACGCCGAGAAGATCGATCGCCTCGCGCGCCGCCTGCGCATGGTGATCTTCGGGCCGGGCGAGGTGATCCTGCGCCAGGGCGATCCGGGGGATTCGCTCTATCTCGTGCGCACGGGGCGCGTGGCCGTGGAGCTGGCCACGCGCGGCGGCGGCCGGCGCGAGATCGCGACGCTGTCGTCGGGCCAGTTCTTCGGCGAGATGTCGCTGATGACGGGCGAGTCGCGCAGCGCCACGGTGGTCGCCAAGTCCGACGTCGACTGCTACATCGTCGAGAAGGAGGCGTTCCAGCAGATCCTCGAGGAGAAGCCGGAGCTGGCCGGCATCATCAGCGAGATCCTGACCCATCGCCAGGTCACGCTCGACGGCACGAACTTCACACCCATCGGTCTGACGACCGAGGCGGTGCAGAAAAATCAGATGCGAACGAAGATCGCCGCGTTCTTCGGAATCAAAGGGCGGTCTTAGGGGAGACGTCCGTAGCCGCGGCGCGCGGCAAGTAAAGCGGGCGCACGTCGACGCCGCGCATGCCGGCGCGGCGGGCCGCCTCGAGGCCGATGTCCGTGTCCTCGTACACAGTGCAGTCGGCGGGGGCGACGCCGATGCGCCGCGCGGCTTCGAGAAAGACGTCCGGCTCGGGCTTGTGGCGGGTGGTGTCTTCGGCCGAGACCACCGCCGCGAACCAATCGGCGATGCCCAGCTGCGCGAGCGTCCGATCGATCAGATGACGGAGGCTACCCGACGCGACCGCCATCGGCCCCTCGGCCCGGTGGCGGCGCGCGATCTCGACGACCGGCTCGATGGGGCGAATGTTGGCGCCGTCGGCCAGGCTGGTGACGTAGGCGCGCTCCTTCTCCTTGGCGACGGTGATCGGGTCCACGTCCAGGCCGGCCGCCGCCAGCAGCTGCGCGGCGATCTTCGCCGTCGGCACGCCGCCCAGGCTGTAGAAGTGAGCCTCGGGAAAGTCGAGGCCGTAGCGCTCGGCGATCGTGACCCAGGCCCGGTAGTGCCAGGGCATGGTGTCGGCGAGTGTCCCGTCGAGGTCGAAGATGAAACCCTTCTGCATGAGCCGCGCGGAACTCTGAGGAGGTCGTCGATCGAAGTCAAGACGCGAGCTAGACTGTGCTCCGACAATGGCCTCCTGTCCGGTGTGCGCGACCGAATATTCCGATGGCACCACCGTGTGCCCGCGGGACGGGGCGCGCCTCGGCGAGCCAGACGCCCGTGAGGACGCGTCCGCCGCGGGAGGGACGATGGCGTCCGCCGCCGCGGTCGCCGTCGCGCCGGCGCCTTCCGCAATAGACGAAGCCTTCGACCCGCTGATCGGCGCCGCGCTCGCCGGCCGCTACCTGATCGTGCGCCGCATCGGCGAGGGGGGCATGGGCGCGGTCTACGAGGCGAAGCACACCGTGATCGGCAAGCGCGTCGCCGTCAAGGTGCTGCTCGAGAAGTTTCACAGCAACCGCGATCTGGTCGCGCGCCTGCTGCAAGAGGCGCGGCTCGCGAGCTCGATCGGCCACGAGAACATCGTCGACGTCACCGACTTCGGCACCACCGATGACGGGCGGTCGTTCGTGGTCATGGAGTTCCTCGACGGCGAGCCGCTGGCTCAGCTGGTGATGCGCGAGGCGCCGCTGCCGGTGGAGCGCAGCCTGCGCATCGCGCGCCAGGTCGCGAGCGCGCTGGGCGCCGCGCACGCCAAGGGCATCTATCACCGCGACGTCAAGCCCGAGAACGTCTACCTGGTCCGGCGCGGCGACGCCGACTTCGTCAAGGTCGTCGACTTCGGCATCTCGAAGGCGGTCAAGCAGGGCGGCGAGGATCCGGCCGAGAGCTATCGGTTGACGCACACCGGATTGTTGCTGGGGACGCCGCTCTACATGTCGCCGGAGCAGGCGCGCGGCGAGGACGATCTCGACCACCGGGTCGACGTGTGGGCGCTGGGCGTGATGCTCTACGAGTGTCTGACCGGCGAGGTGCCGTTCCACGCGAACAACTACCTGGGCATCATCTCGCAGGTGCTGACGCGGGACGCGCCGCCGCCGTCCCGGCTGCGGCCCGAGTTGGGGATTCCGCCCGCCGTCGAGACCGTGGTGATGCGCGCGATGGAGAAGGATCGCCAGAAGCGCTATCAGACCATGGCCGATCTCGAGCACGATCTCGAGCGGCTGCTCGCCGGCGACCAGAACGTCGGCTCGCCCGCGCGCTTGGATCCCGCCGCCGGCGTCGAGCCAGTGGTCGAGGTGGGCGCGCTACGCCGCTGGCGCCTGGCGATCATCGGCGCGGCGGTCATGGCGGCCGGAATCGCCGTCGCGCTACGCCACTCGAGCGACGCGCACCCCGCGACGGACGAGGCCGTGGCCATGCCGGGGCCGACCGCCTCGCCGTCGTCGCCGCCGCCCCCCGCCGCGCCGCCGCCCTCGCTGGCCGTGGAGTCGCGCCCGGCGCCGGCTCCGGCGTCAACTCATCCAGCGCATGCGGCGGCCCCCCGCCGCAAGGTCGCCCGGCCCGATCACAAGGGTGCCGGGGATCAAAAACCGTCGGTGCCGTCGCGAGTCGAGCCTTCGGAGTCGGTGAAGCGCGGCGTGCTCCCGCCGCACTCGGGAGAGGCGTATCCTGATTGACGGAGCCGTGAGCGCATTGGATACGGCGGCGTGAACCGGGTGCGGATAGCGACGGCCGTCGCGTGCATCGTCGTCCTGGCCGCGCTCGCCGCGGCGCCGAAGGTTGCGCGCGCCGCCGAGGACGACGGCACGGCGCAGGCGCGCGCGCACTACGAGATGGGGCTGCGCCTGTTCGACGCGCGCGAGCACGACCAGGCGCTGATCGAGTTCGACACCGCCAACGAGCTGAAGCCGCGACCGGCGGCGGTGTTCATGATGGCGCAGTGCGAGTACTTGCTCGGCCGCTTGAAAGAGGCGCGCACGCACTATCAGGCCTACGTCGCGCAGAGCCCCGACGGCGAGTTCGTCGAGCTGGCCAAGGATCGGATCCAGAGCATCGACCGGCGCCCGGGCACGTTCGCGATCAACACCGTGCCCGACGAGGTCGAGGTGCGCATCGTGTCGGAGGCCGACCCGAGCCGCGCGCCGGTGACCGGCCAGGCGCCCAACAACTTCCCGGTGCCGCGCGGCCGCTATCGCATCACCGTCTCGAAGAAGAACTACGTGCAGCAGTCGCGCGTGTTCGACATCGATCTCGCCGAGACCAAGCCGCTGTTCTTCAAGCTCGACGAGATCCCCGCGCGCCTCGAGATCGAGACCAACCCGCCCGGCGCGACGCTGTACGTGAACGGCAACCGCGCTCGAAACCCTTACCACCAGGAGGTCACGCCCGGCCACTTCGAGATCATCGGCGAGGCGCTGGATCACGACACGCGCACGCTCGAGTTCACGCTGTCACCGGGCGAGCACAAGCAGCTCCTGGGCGCCGATCGGTTTCGGCTGGCGTACACCCAGCGGTCGGGGCGACCGGAGTTGCTGATCGCCTCGGCGATCATCGGCGGCTTTTTTGGCGCGGGCGCGGTCGCGGCTGCCATCGGCAAGAATGTCGGGGGTCAGAACGTCGCGACCGTGCTGCTCACCAGCGGGGGTGGCATCTCGGGGGCGATCGCCGGCGTGCTGGTCGCGACGCCGTTCGTCCCGCGCTATATCCCCGACAATCGAGCGCTGTTCATCATCGGCGCGACCTGGATCGGCGGCGCCGAGGGCGCCCTGACCGGGATCATTGTGCAGCAGGTGATCACCTTCCGGGGGGCGCCTGCCCCGGCTTGTCCGGAACCAGCGCCTTGTCGCGGTCCCATCGGTGAGCAGCTTCGGTCCGGCTTCATCGGAGCGATTCCCGGATTGGCTCTTGGTCTGACGACCGGGGCGCTGACGTCGGCCCGGGCGCCGACCTACGGCCGTGTCGCTCTGATACAGAGCGCCGCGCTCGGTGGCGCCTTCATGGGTGCCCTGGCACAGCTAGGTGCGCGATGGCATCCGTATGGGACCACCGCCTGGAACTACACGATCAGCAGCGCCCCGATGCCAGACCCAAATGCTGCCAAGTGCACACCGGACCCAACCTCCACGACCGTCAGCTATCAGTGTTCATACAAGGCCACCAGCGTCCTCGACTTGATGCCTGGAGCCCTCATTGGCCTCAACGTCGGTCTCATCGCCGGCCTGGCCGGTGCGTATTTGCCCGATCAATCGGGATACCTGAGCTGGAAGCGCGTCCTGCTCATCGATCTCGCTGCGGCTGCCGGAGCGGTTGCGGGCGGCGTGGGCGGTTGCGTGGCTGACGTCAACGGATGCTTGAATGCTCAACCATTAGATGATGCTCGCGCCAGCGCCGCGCTGGCGGCCATCGGCGGCACGGTCGTCGGTCTCGTCGGCGGGATCCTGCTCACGCGCCACTTCGACGACGATCCCAATGCGTTCCCGGCGCCCGCGGACAAGCCGAAGGTCACCCTCTCGACGACGTTGCTTCCGCTGCGTAACGCCGACGGAAGCACGACCCCGGCGATCGGCGCGTTCGGCACCTTCTGACGGCTCACACTTCGAAGCCGAGGCTTCTCAGCTCGGTCTCGACGCGCGCGATCTCCCGCCGCACCGACTCGGGCGCGGGGCCGCCGGTCACCGTGCGCGCGGCGACGGCGCGCGTGGGGTCGAGCGCCTGCAGCACCGCGGGCCCGAGGCGCGCGTCGATCGCCGCCAGGTCCGCGGCGCTGAGCTCGCGCAGCGAGACGCGCTTCTCCTCGGCGCGGTTCACCAGCTTGCCGACCAGCTCGTGCGCCGTGCGGAACGGAAGCCCGCCGCGCACCAGCTCCTCGGCGAGATCCGTCGCGCCCAGCGCCGCGTCCTGCGCGGCGGCGCGCATGCGCTCGGTGTCGAACTCGAGCCCCATGACCAGGCCGGGCATCACCGCCAGCACCTGGCGCGCGGTCTCGACCGCGTCGTAGAGCGGCTCCTGCGACTCTTGCAGATCCTTGTTGTACGCCAGCGTGAGCCCCTTGCTGATCGTCAGCAACGCCACCACGTCGCCGATCACGCGCGCCGGCTTTCCGCGCAGCAGCTCGGCGATGTCGGGGTTGCGCTTCTGCGGCATGAGCGAGCTGCCCGAGCAGTAACCCTCGCCGAGGCGCACGAACCCGAACTCGGTCGTCGACCAGAGCACCAGCTCCTCGCCCAATCGCGACAAGTGCACGCCCAGCAGCGCGCACGCGAACGCGATCTCCGCGGCGAAGTCACGGTCGGAGACCGCATCGAGGCTGTTGTGGGTCGGCTCCTCGAAGTCCAGTGACGCCGCCGTGCGCGCGCGGTCGATCGGCAGGCCGGTGGCCGCCAGCGCGCCCGAGCCCAGCGGCGACTGTCCCGCGCGGCGCGCGGCGTCGAGCAGCCGCCCGCGGTCGCGCGTCAACATCTCGCAGTACGCCATCAGGTGGTGTCCGAGCGTGATCGCCTGCGCGCGCTGCAGGTGGGTGTAGCCCGGCAACAGGGTGTCGGCATGCTCCCGCGCGCGGCGGCACAGCGCGACGCGCGCGCGATCGATCGCGGTCGCCAGCTCGGCCGCGGCGGCGCGCGCGTACAATTTTAGATCCGTTGCGACCTGGTCGTTGCGGCTGCGCGCCGTGTGCAGGCGGCGGCCCGGCTCGCCGATGAGCTCGGTCAGGCGGGTCTCCACGTTCATGTGGATGTCTTCCATCGCCGGATCCAGCCGTCGTTCGCCGCTCTCGAATTCGCGGGCGACTGTTTCCAGCCCGTTAACAATCGCGTCGGCATCTGCGGGTGTGATGAGTCCCACCGCCGCCAACATCCGCGCATGTGCCTGGCTGCCGCGCACATCGTCGCGCAACAACCGCCGGTCGAAGTCGATCGACGCGTTGAGCGCGGCCGCCGCCGGATCCATGGCCGTCTGGAAACGTGCGCCCCGTCCGCCGCTCTTGGCCGTGGTCATCGCGAATTTTTCCCGTCGCTCATCGCACCTTCCCTTCGGTCATCCATCGCCGGCGGAACCTAGCAGATGTGGCGCTCTTTCGGCACCCACGCTAGGATTTGAATCAGGGCATCCGCGAGCGACTGGCCCAAGAAGGAGGAGAAACGCATGGCCAAATGTACCCTCAAGATCGATAGGGAGCCTCTTCGCCACCTGCACCGACTCGGATCTAAGGAACCCGGTCGGAGTTAGACCTCCTCAGGACCAGCCTGTTCTTGTGACGTCTCGAGCCTTATAGACAGCAACCGGAAGATTCGACGAGGCTCGCGTCGAATCCCCACAGATCGGGCGGCGCCCAGGTGGGTGCTAGCTCAGACCAGTCTACTAGCGGATCCACGCGCCGGTGAGCCAGCCTCCCGGCGCGTTTTTTTTTCCGCCCCGTAGTCGTCCTCGTCCTCGTCGCCGTCCTCGCGACGCAGGCGGCACACGTGGCGCGTGCACCACGCAACGGTTCGCCCGGCCGATCGGGGAACGAGCACGGCGACGAGGACGGACTTAGGACGCGCGCCGCAGGCGCAGCCCGTTCAGCTCGTCCAAGAACTTGTTGGTGGTCTCGATGCTGTTCTCCAGCGACTCGACGACCAGATTCAACAAGCCCTCGTTCTCGTAGCGCAGCACCTCGTAGTACCGCTGCCGCTCGATCGAGTGGATCACCGCCGGCAGGTAGCCATGGCGGATCAACATGAAGTTCATCAGCAGGCGGGCGACCTTCCCGGAGTTCTTCGTCCAGGGGTACGTGCTGAGCACGCGGAAGTGCGCCTTCGTCGCGCGCGTGATCGGATGCAGATCACGGAACTCCTCCGACTCGAGCCATTCGCCGAGCTTCCGCATCTTGTAGGAGATCTTCTCGGGCGCGGCGATCTCGTGATAGTAGAGCCGGTGCAGGGGGTTCTCCCGTCGGTACGGGTATCCCTTGGCCGCCGCTTCGGGCGTCAGGATCGCGTACAGCTTGCGCACCAGCTCGAGATCGATCGGTATCGGCTTCTTCGCCGCGTTCCCTGCACTCTGTCCCGCGCTCTGCCCGGCGTTCTGTCCTTCTCGCACGAAGTCCACGGCCAGCTTGTGGTTGCGAACTTCTTCGTACATCGGGATCAGCGTGACGTCGCTGATGATCCGCTGATCGATCGCCGCCTTCAGCTCAGAGTAAGAAAGGACGACGCCCTCGAGCGCGTTGTCATGGAAGATCCAGGAGACGTCGAGTCGATCCTGGTAGTCCTTTATGATGTTTGACGGAAAGCTCGCGAGCTTCGCGCGAAGCAAATCCATCTTGGCATCAAGCTCGAAAAATTTGGCGTCCATCCCCATCTCCATACGTTAGGCCGTCGGTTCTCGCACCTTGCGTATCACTCCAACAGTGCGCGACATCGTATAGACCCAGAATCCTTTCGTCAAGCGGGGTTAGCAGCGCCCATCCAGGGGGTTATTCACAGGGCGATCCACAGCTTTTGCCACAGCTTTTGCCACAGCTTTTGCCACAGCTTTGCCAACACCTTTGGCAACCCTTTATGCACAGCTCTTGCACATTCTGCCAACAGGGAAATGTGTGGGACGACGCGCGATCCAGTCCGTGAAATGGCTCGAGCCTGCGCCCTCTTAACCTGGCTCGGTCGCTCGGGGTCTTTCCTGATGTTCGCGTCCGCGCAGGTTCCCCCGGACCCGGGCGGACCGCGCGGAAAGCCCATGGGTGGACTTCACAGATCGCATTGCAATCATTGGGAAAAGCCCAGGGGCAAAACTTGACACCTCGGTCACTCGGGCAAGAATCGAAGGTCGAATGTCGGACGGACACGAGCCAGTGCTGCTCAACGAGGTCATGGAGTGGCTGGCGCCACGCCCAGGAGGGCGGTACTGCGACGCCACGATCGGCCTGGGCGGGCACGCCCGGGAGATTCTGCGCCGTTCCGCGCCCGATGGTCGCCTGGTCGGCCTGGACCGCGACCGGGACGCGATCGCCGCGGCCGGCGCCACGCTCGCCGAGTTCGGGGACCGCGTCACGCTGGTCCACACGCCGTTCTCTCAGGTTCAGGAAGTCCTGACCCGCGTCGGCGCCGTCCCCGTCGATGGATTTCTGGTCGACCTCGGCGTGTCGTCACCGCAGCTCGACCGCCCGGAGCGGGGCTTCTCTTTTCGGGAGTCCGGTCCGCTCGACATGCGCATGGATCAAAGCCAGGGCGAGACCGCCGGCGATCTCCTGCGCCGCATCGACGAGGAAGAGCTGGAGACGATCATTCGCGACTACGGCGAAGAGCGCTACGCCCGGCGGATCGCGCGCGCGATCGTCGAGGCGCGCGACCGCGGTGAGCTCGACTCGACCGGCGCGCTCGGCACGATCGTCGCGCGCGCCATGCCCCGGCACGAATGGCACAAGAACCCGGCGACGCGCACGTTCCAGGCGCTGCGCATCGCCGTGAATCAGGAGCTGACGCAGATCGACCGGCTGCTCGACCAGATGGCCGACTGCCTGCGGCCGGGTGGACGCCTGTGCATCATCGCGTTCCACTCGCTGGAGGACCGCATCGTCAAGCGCCGGCTGCGCGAGCTGGCCGGGCGCGGCGGCACTGCGGCGGCGCCGCGCGTGCGCCTGCTGAACAAGCACGTGATCGTCGCCGGTGACGAGGAGCGGGAGCGCAACCCGCGCGCGCGCTCGGCCAAGCTGCGCGCGGCGGAGAGGATCTAGGCGGTGGCCCCGTTTGATGACAGACGGCGGCGTCGCGTGGCCGGCGGCATCGGCGTCGGCGGGTTCTTGCTGGCGCTGGCGACGGCGGGCGCGCTGATGCACGTCGCCGTGCGCATGAAGGCGATCGAGGTCGCGTATGCGCTCGGCAAGGAGCGCAAGCTGAACACCGAGCTCGAGGAGGAGCGCCGGCGCCTGCACATCGAGATCGGCATGCTCAAGGATCCCGATCGCATCGTCGGTCTGGCGCGCGACAAGCTGCAGATGGGGCCGCCCGCGCCCGGCGACATCGTCCGCGGCCCGCCGGCGGACGCGACGGTCGCGGCGCCCGTGCGTGTCTCGGTGACGATTCCGCGTCGAGGCCGCCCTTGAGCGCCGCCACGCGCTGGACGCGCGTCCGGCTCATCGCGTGCGGCGTCGCGTTTGGTGCGCTCTTCGCCGCCGTCGGCAAGCGGGCGTTCAATCTGCAGATCGGCCAGGGCGAGCGGCTCAAGGTCATGGCCGAGGAGCAGTACTTGCGCGAGATCGAGCTGCCGCCGCGGCGCGGGCGG
>Ga0265328_10001058_pt1 | contig 12681 bp, 10 predicted proteins | sample 41624metaG_FD_202086 | JGI IMG/M metagenome (GOLD analysis project Ga0265328, IMG submission 202086) | Rhizosphere microbial communities from Carex aquatilis grown in University of Washington, Seatle, WA, United States - 4-16-24 metaG | ecosystem: Host-associated > Plants > Roots > Rhizosphere...
CCGGAGCCGGAAGAACGCGCAGCGCTGATTTCGACGACGCGCGGGCAGAGTCTCATCGTCGCCTTCCGCAGCTTCCCCTTCGCCGCGCTCGGCGCAAACGACCTCACCCCCGCCGATTTCGCGCATTGCCCGCCGGCGCTTCTTGGCGCGCTGCACGAGGGAATGCTCGCCTTCCTCTGGAACGCGCTGCCCCATGCGGCGCCGGGGGGATTTTCGCTGCGCGGGCTCGACGCCTGCGCAAAGCTCGCGCAGGAGGCGGATGCGCCCGAGATCAAATGGCTTGAGGCGCATGTCGACGGGTTGGCGGATGAGCCGATCAAGGCGCTGATCGGTTGCCGCGCAAGCGATGTTGCAGGCCTGTTGGCGTCTCTGGGCGCAGGAGGCCTGCGCGCCGCGGAGGCCGTGCGGGCGCAACTGACCGGCGAGGTGTTTTTTTGCGCCGAGCGGCTGACGCTTCCGCTCGCCGGATTTCGTGCGATAAAGTCTGGCGATCTCGTGGTTTTCGATGTAAAAGCCGGCGATCGTTTGTTTCTGCGGGCGGGTTCCGCCGTGTTCGAGTTCAGTCGCGACGACGCCATCAGCTGGCGCGTGCTGTCCGCGCGAATACGCCGGCGCGCGGCGGCGCAAAGCTGCCTTCCCGCCGGGATTCTGCCCACCGAGAGATTCCTGCCCACCAGTATCCTGCCCACCAAGAGCGCGCCGATGCCCTCCGACACATCACCGACCGGCCCGGACGACATTTCCGACCTGTCGGAACTCCCTGTGACGATCGATTTCGACCTTGGCAGCGTGACGAAATCTCTTTCGGAAATCGAAAGCTGGCGCGAAGGCAGCGTCGTGGTTCTGGAGACGTCGGCGTTGGAGCAGGGGTGCGCCGTGACGATCCGCGTCAATGGGGCGACGGTGGGCGAAGGCGACCTCGTAAAAGTTGACGAGCGTTTCGCCGTGCGCATCGGCCGCTGGATGGGCCGGTCGTGAGACGCGTTTTCGCCGCATGGGCGCTCCGCGCCCGCAAACCCGGCTTCGACAAGCAGATATTTTCAGCATGACCGATCCGCTTAATCTGATTTTGGTGCTGGCTCTCGCTGCGCTCGTGCCGTTTCTCGCCGTGGTCGCGACCTCCTTCGTCAAAATTTCCGTCGTGCTGATGCTGGTGCGCAATTCGCTCGGCGTTCAAAACATTCCGCCGAACACGGCGCTCAACGCGCTGGCCATTATACTCTCGGGCTATATTATGGCGCCCGTCATCGTCGAGACCTATGATCTGCTCGCGGCGGGCCACTATAATTTTTCGACCGCCGAGGGCATGAAATCCGCCTATGAGGTCGGCAAGAGCCCGCTGATCACCTTCCTGACCAATCACGCCGCCGACCGCGAGAAGATGTTTTTCATGGAGGCCGCGCGCAATCTCTGGCCGCCGAAAATGGCGGCGAGCGTCACGCGCGATAATATTGCGATCATTCTTCCGGCCTTCACCGTCAGCCAGCTGCGCGAGGCGTTCGAGATCGGCTTTCTGCTCTATCTGCCGTTCATTGCAATCGATCTCATCGTCTCCAATATTTTGCTCGCGATGGGCATGATGATGGTCAGCCCGCTGACCATTTCCTTGCCGTTCAAGTTGTTCCTGTTCGTGATGGTGGACGGCTGGTCGCGCCTCATTCTTGGACTCGTGAAGACCTATATGTGACTTGATAGCCTCATAAGGAGCAGGCCTCATGACCACTTCGACCGTGCTTTCGTCGCTCACCGAGGCGATGGTTCTGGTGATGTGGCTGTCGATGCCGCCCATCGTCGTCGCCTCTGTGGTCGGCATTATCGTCAGCCTGCTTCAGGCGCTCACGCAAATTCAGGAACAGACTCTGTCCTTCGCCATCAAGCTGATCGCCGTCGCCATCACCATCGCCGCGACCGCCGGCTTCCTCGGCAGTCAGATTCTGGTGTTCACGTTGAAGCTGTTCAACGATTTCCCCAAAATGGTGTAGCGCCGCGATGGAGCAAATCCTCCAATTATCGAAGGGGTTTGACTATTTCACTCTGGCGCTTGTGGCGGCTTTGCCGCGGACCTATGCGTTTTTCGACGCCTCGCAGCTCTTGAACTCCAGCATTATTCCCGGCGCGCCGCGGCTTGCGGCGATCATCGCGCTGCTGTTTTTTCTTGTGCCGGTCAATCTCGAATGGGCGCAGAGTTTCGATCGCTCGTTAACCGGCTACGCCGTTTTGTTCGCGAAAGAATATGCGATCGGCTTCGTGCTCGGCACGATTGTTTCGATGATCTTCTGGGCCCTGCAGGCGGCGGGCGATTTCATCGACAATCAGCGCGGAACGGCGATCGCCTCAAGCGCCGACCCCTTGCGCGGCGAGGACTCGTCGTCGCTCGGCAATCTCTTCACCATCGCATTCACCACCTATGTTTTCGTCAGCGGCTCGGTCCTGCTGTTGCTCGGCATATTATACAATTCGTACATGATCTGGCCGGTCGGCAAAAGCCTGCCGGTCGTCTCCGACGCCTTTCCCGTGTTCATGCTGGCGATCCTCGACGACGGCATGAAGCTGATGTTCAATATCGCCGCGCCGGTGATCGCGGTGATGTTCGTCGCCGAGTTCTCGCTGGCGATCATCAGCCGCTTCGCTCCCCAGGTTCAGGTGTTTGTGCTGGCGATGCCGATCAAAAGCCTGCTCGGCGTCGCGATATTGACCACCTATTTTTCGATCTTCTACCCTTTCGCCGATCGACGGCTGCACGAATTGCCCAAGGCCGAATTTCGCTTTTATGAAATCCTGAAACTGGGCGAGAAATTGCTCCGGCCGTTGCCGGACGCTCCGATCGAAGACGACAAGCGATGAGCGAAAGTTCGTCCGGCGAAAAGACAGAACAGCCGTCACCGAAAAAACTTCGCGACGCGCGCGAGAAAGGCCAGGTCGCGCGCAGCCAGGAGGTGACCACGACCGTCTCGCTCATGTCGGTCATCGCCTATCTCTGGTTTAATTGGGGATCGATCCAGCAGAAAATCATCGAAATGTTCGATGTCGTGAAGTTTCTGCCGCCGACATCCCTCGACACGGATGTTTTTCGGATCGTCTACGCAATCGCTCATCAATCCGTCAGCATATTGGCGCCGGTTCTCGGCATCTGCATCGTCGCGGCGATCATCGCCAATTTCGCACAATTTGGCATTTTGTTTTCGTTTCAAAGCCTCGCGCCGAGCCTCGACCGGATCAGCCCGGGCGCCGGTTTCAAGCGCATTTTTTCGATGAAGCAGATCGTCGAACTGATAAAATCGATCCTCAAGATCATATTTATGTCGGCGCTGCTCTATCTGGTGCTCAAGGAAGCGATCGCCTCCTATATTTACACGCTGGATTGCGGATTGACCTGTTTCATCAACGTGTCCAGCGCGGTGTTGCAGAAAATTTTCACTTACACGGCTTTGGCTTTCATCGTCGTCGCCATCGCCGATTTCGTCTATCAGCGGCATTCGCACACGAAGAGCCTGATGATGACGAAAGACGAGGTGAAGCGCGAATATAAAGAGAGCGAAGGCGACCCGCACATCAAGGGCAAGCGCAAACAGCTCGCGCATGAGCTTCTCATGAGCGACAGCGGCGGCGCGACGCGTAAAGCGACGGCGCTGGTCGTCAACCCGACCCATTTCGCCGTCGCCTTCCGCTTCAAGGAGGGCGAGACGCCGCTGCCGCTCGTCGTCGCCAAAGGCCGCAACGCCAATGCGCATTTCCTGCGCGCCAATGCGGAGGAAGCCGGCGTTCCCGTCTTCCGCAATGTGCGGCTGGCGCGCACGCTTTATGCCGAAGTCGAGGTGGGCGAATTCATCCCGGACGATTTGTTCGACGTAGTTGCGGAAGTGCTCGTCTGGGTGTCGAGGAACCAGGCGACGCTCTATCAGGGACGCTTGCCGCACGGTGTGATCGACATGGACGTCGGCGATCACAAAAGCGCGGAGTGATCCGGCGTTCGACTGGTTTTCCCCGCGCTTATTGCGCGGATTCGGCGGCGCGCAGGGGCGTGCGGAGAATCCAGTTTGCGTCTCTGGCGTAGAGCGCGCGCGCGAGGCCGGTCGGCGTGCGAACGACAGCCCCGAGTTCGCCGATGGCGTCGAGGCGGCTGGCGCCGTCGGGCGCCGCGCCTTCATAGAGCTTCACGCCGGTCTTCGTTTGCACGAAGCGCCGGCCGGCGAGACTGACGCCGGAGACGGGCAGATCATAGGCGGGAAATTCGCGCGTCACCACTTCCGCAAATCCGGAATTGCGCGCGACTTCTGCAAGATAGGTCGAGTTCTCGACGACGCTGGAATGTTCGTTCGCGCGCAGCAGGCATCGCGCGGCGAAAGACGGATCAAGCGCAACTTCGAGGAGAATGCGGGCCTTCGCCGGATCGAGAGCGCGCGCCGACTCCGTGTTCGACACGCTCATGCGATCCAGCATGTCGAGTGCGACGGCGATGTTTCCCGGCGTGAGCCGCGAGCCTCGCCGACAGGCGGAGGGCGTCTGAGCCACGCCGCCCTTGTCGGCGAAAAGCAAGGCGTCCGCCGAAGCGGCCTGTCCGGCCGCGGCAGGATCATTGGCGCCGGCGATCGCCGCGGAAGCAGCAGCTCCCGCGTTCCGGGCGGACGCGCCGGGCGCCGATGCCGCGCCGGCGCCGGACTGGAGCTCCGAAGCCGATTGGCCGCCCGCGAGGCGCGCCCCGGAAGCGGGCGAAGACGAGCCCGGGGCGGCGCGCGGCGACGCGGAACCCGGAGAAGCGGCTGATGACGACGCAGCGCGCGCGGCGCCGGTCGCGGCGGCCGCGCCGGCGGCGTCCGCGGCGGGGCCGCCGCCGACTGTGCCGGCGAAAATATCGCTCAGCTTGAAACTGCCGTCGCGCAGCCGGTCGAGATCCAGATTCGCCCTGGCCTCGGCGCCGATCGATATCGGCTGCGAAAGACCGCCTGGCGGCAATTGCATTCCGGCGACGCTGGGATCGTATTGCAGCTGAACGTAGGAACGCAGACCGATGTCGGCGCTGAAATGCTTGCTGTAGGCCTGAAGAAATCCGACCCAGGCGTCGATTTTGTCGGCGCCGATCACGCCATTGGCTTCGACGACGTTCTGTTCGAGGCGCAGAATAATTTTCTGATCGATTTGCGAAACGCGCGCGAGCCGTTCGATTTCGACGAGCAGCGCCTTGCCGGTGCGGATTTTCGAGTCGATCTTTTTCAGACCGATCACGCCGTCCTGCACTCTGGACACGAATTTATTGGCGTCCGCTTCCGAGAGAATGACGCCGTTCAGCGTCAGTTCGCCTGTCGGGGAAAGCGAATAGGAGACTTTGACTTTCTCTTCGGAGATCAGATTGTCGATCTCGCTGCGCAGAAACGCCAGCACTTCAATGCGCATATGGGCGGGAACGCCGGTCTTGTCGATCGCGCCCGCGGCGGCGCGGCGCTCGACCGCGGAATTGACATAGCCTGCGACGTAAATCTGCCCGTCGACGTCCTGCCGCGCCTCGATCTGCCTCGCGAAGGGGAGCTTGCCGAGAGCTTCGCGGACGGTTTCGAAATCCTTTTTGGCGTCCTCGGAGCGGTTGGGCGCGCCGCGATTGGCGCCGACCGCGAGCCAGATTGCGAAAACGATGAGGCCGACCGCGGTCGTGATCGGTATGACCATGGCGCGGACCTGCTCGGGGAGGCGCGACGCCAACGCCCGGCGCACTTTGTCGGGGGTCTGCGGAGCGGCCGCTTCCGGCGCCGCGACGCGCGGCGCTATCTCCTCCGTAACCGTGGACCATTGCGCGTTCGGCAGGCCGACGGCGAAGGTGACCGCGCCGATGCGGACGATGTCCAAAGGCTGGATTTCGCGCCAATCCCCTTTTGCGGCGAGCTGAGAGCCGTCGTTCAAGGAGATGGCGTCCGCCTCGGCGCGCACCGAAATCGCTCGTGGATCGATGCGCAGCCGCGCGTGACCCGGCTTGACGCTCACATCGATGAATTGGACATCGTCGTCGGCGCCTGAGCCGAGAAGATATTCTCCCGGCGCAAGGGCGACCTCCGCGCCGATTTGCACGCCGGTCAAGACTTTAAGAATCAGCCTTTCGGGACCTTCTACGCTTGCCATCTGGGTTCTCGCCATACTCCGAGGGGCACGATACAGCCTGCGCCGTGAATGGCGATACGCGAAATACAAGAACGAGCTATTAAGCTTATCGCGCCGTTGCGCCTCGCGGCGCCATCCGCGCGCAATCTTGCCGTCCGCGTCGCTCCGGAAAACGCGCAGCGGCGGCGGGGACGTCGCACAAGAGGTTTTGTAAAGCGCAAATTCGTAAGCTATTGATGTCGTTTAGGACGATTTGCGCCTGTTGCGCGAAGCCCTGAAACGGGCGGGGGTCCAAAGCGAGTTGAGCCGTGATTTTCACAGCGCCCGAGTTTTCGAACCTTTCCCCCGCGGCGCAGGCCGACTTGCGCGCGGCTGCGCAAACGCGTCGCTTCGCCAATAATCAGTTCGTCTATTTGCAGGACGACGACGCGGAAGCGCTGTTCTTCGTCCTCGTTGGGCATGTGCGCCTGTCCTATCTCATGGAGGACGGCTCCGCGGTCTTGTTCTCCATTCTCCCGTGCGGGGAGATTTTTGGCGAACTCGGGGTGTTCGAGGGAGGCCGCTATTGCGATATGGCGACGGCGATCGGCGCGACGACCATCGCCAGCGTGCCGGCCGCCGCCTATATTTCGCTCAGTTCGCGGCACGCCGAACTCGCTGCGGCGCTCGGCAAGCTGGTCGCGCGCCGCTATCGCTCCTACATCGGCTTGACGCGTGATCTGAGCCTGCGCACGTTGCAGGCGCGGCTTGCACAAGCGCTGCTGCGCATCGCCGACACTCTGAACGCTCCGGTTGTGCGCGACGGGGTCAAGATCGCGAGCATCGGTCAAATGGTGACGCAAACCGATCTGGGGTTGATGGCCCGCGGCGCGCGCGGCAACGTCAATCGCATTTTGAAGGACTGGGAGAGGAGCGGTCTTGTCGCGATTTGCGATCGCACAATTCTCATCCTGGACCGCGAGCGGCTTGAAAGCCTGCCGCTGGAGGAGGGCATTCCATGACAGGCGGGGCTTTCGATTTCGGCATGACGGAGCTTGAGGAGCGGTTGCGCGGGCCTTGCGGCCGCGATGTGGCCGAAGCCGCCGTTGCGCGGCTGGACGCTCGCCGGATGGCGCTCGAAGAAGAATTGCAGGCCGGGGTCGCCGTTGAGCGGCGCGAAGAGCTTAACGTTGTTTTAAATTCTCTTGCCGTCGCAAAGGAAATCATGGTAGCGATTTTACAATCGATGCGAAGTTCTGAGTTGAGGGAGAATTAATATGGCGAACAACGTCGACACACTGATCACCGGCCTCGGCCAGACGCCCGGCAGCGGCACGCCAGCGTTCCCGATTCAGAATTATAACACCATCGACGGCTTCGATCTGATCTGGTCGCAAAAATATTTGCAGGACTCGATGACCAAGGTCGAAAACGACATTTCGCAGATCGAGCAGAACGCCAACCTCTCCGACACGGAGAAGATGTTCTCCATGCAGATGGCGATGAACACCTGGTCGGCGATCAGCAATCTGCGCACCAATATGCTCAAGAGCGTGTCCGACACGCTTAAATCCATCGCCCGCAACGTCAACTAACGCCGTTCACGCGTTTTGTGATCTATGATCAGAGGCGCCGCGGATCAAGCGCCAGGCATGTTTCGCCAACGTTGATCGAACCTTCGCGGCGCCGGCTCTGGTGCTCTGCGTCAATGAAAATGAGGGTGTTCGCCTCCTCCCCCGCTATCGCGGGAGAGGGAGAAGATTCGGCGCTTCATCACCATTTCGCGAAGCATCCCCCTCACCCTCTCCCGCGCAGCGGGGGAGGGTGAGGGGGCGAACGCTCGGCTCGGGTCATCAGTTCGAATCACGCAGGCTACTAGCCGCTTGACGGTCGGACGTCGCCGACGGGACCGCGGCGGCATCGCCTCCGAACCCTCGATGCGATCAGTTGCGACCTTTTGCGGTGGAGGACGTCATGGCGCTGGGCGCAATTCAGAACAACCGCGAAGTCGCCACCAATATCAGCGCTTCGCCCAATATGGCGGAGGCGACGCGCTCTCAGGGCGCGTTCCGCGGCCAAACGGTCACTCTGAAGGACGGCGCCGCCAACACAAAAATTGAAATGGCGGCCAAAGGTCAGCACCGGGGCGAGGCGGTGAAGACCGACATCGCCAGCCTGTCTTTGCGCAGCTTGAAGCAAGGGCAGGGAGCGACGCTGAAAGCCACGCCGCGCATTATCGATTACTTCGATAAATTGCCGAACATGCCGGAAATGTCGGCGCTGCAAAATCTCGTCGAATTGCTTCAGTCTTTTGAATCCCAGCTGGCGCCGCCGCCGGACGCGCAGAGCGGGAACGCTCAGGACGCCGCCGAACAGGACTCCGCCGCGCGGGGAACGCCGGATCAGCTCGCCGAGCAGCGCAATCGCGCCATCGGGGAAAAGGGCGCGCAGTCCGGGCGTTCGGGACAGGAGGGCGACGGCGAGCAGCGCGGCGAAACGCCGGGCGAGGACGCAAAAAAGGATCTTTTAAACCGTATCTTTTCGGCGCTTCATCAGACCGACCCGGACGTGACCCACCAATTTGCGACATTGGACGTGTTGCGCGAACATTTTGCCGCGAACGGCGCCAGCGAGGAATTTCAGGAAGCGCTCGCCGAAGCGGCGCGCGCCTTCGACCAGCCGGAATTGATGCGCGACATTCGCGCCGGATTCGCCGCCGCGAAAATCGCGCAGGCCAATGCGGCGACGCTCGAAACGAGCCCGGCCATCGTCCGCGACGCCTATCGGCAAATGCTGCGCGAGCTGAAAAACTACGGCCAATTGTTTGACACGCTGGCGCGGTTCGACCTGCTGAAAAAGCTGGACGCGACCATTGAAACCTTCCGAACGGCCGCTGCGCGCGATCTCGCCGGACTCGGTCCGTCGCCCGACCGCGGATTTTTGCAAACGCTCATGGCCGAACTCGGCAAGCTGAAACGCGTCGTGACCGTGCTTCAATTGAGCGAGGAAGTGATCGCCAAAATGCGTCGCCTCGTTGCGCCGGGAGAACGCCGCTTGCTCGAACCCGCCGACCAGTCCGCCATAGGCGTCGCCAGTCGCGTGTTGAACTTTTCGGCCAGGCCGAATGTCGGGCTGAGCGACGCGAAAGCGCTGCTCGCGCCGCTCGACAAAGCGAGCATGATGAGTCAGGTGGCTTTCGCCAATGCGCTGCGCGTTTTCCACTCCTGGTTGCCGGACGATATTTTGCCCTCGCCGCAGGCGCGCCAGCAGCAGGTGGCGACGCTCGTCGCGCTTCAGAGCAATCTCGTCGCAGCGGAAGAAGCCGAATTCGCCGCCACTCGAAACGACAAGCCCACGACGACTCAAGCCTAGTCCCGGCGCCATTTCTGTGCGAAGCGGGCGTCGGGCTTTGCGCATAAAGAAGCCCGGGAAGAAGCGAACAGCATTGGCGGCAGCGAATTGCGCCGCACCGGAGAAAGACCGTGCCCGAGTTTTCCTCAGCGTCCCTGGCCGTGATCGGCGCTTTTGCAAGCGACATGGGATTGCCGCCCGTCACGCGCGCCAATGCGCCCGTCAGCTTCGAATTTTCGCATTGGGGAACATTAACCCTGATGATGGCCGACGACGGGCGGCGAGTGCTGATATTTCTCGAAAGGACGCCTTATTTCGGACAGGCGGCGCGCGAGCGGCGCTTCCTGTCGCGCGCCGGGCTCGATCCGGCGCGCGGCTGGTTCCTTCACACGGGCCTCGCCGATGACGGAAGCCTGCTCTGTTTCATCGGGATCGAAGAAGAAAAATTCGACATTGTTACGCTCGACGCCGCGTTGAATCATCTCGTCGCGGAGTTCGACGCTGTGGAATGACGCCGTTGCGTGCGTCGAAGCCCGGATTCAAACGTTAAACCCGCCAAATCTTTCTTGGATCGACTCCAGAGCTCGTGTTAACTGGGGCGTCTAATGATTCGTGTTTTGTGTCAGCGTCTTACCCAAGTGTCGCCGTTCCAAGTGTCGCCGTCCCAGGTGTCGCCGCGCGCGTTTCCCGGAATGTTCGGATCGCGCCGTCGCTGCGTCCATTGCGAATCCCATTTTTGCGGTCACGCAACGGCGCGCGTGGCGCGCTGTCGAACGCAGAGACCCCACATTCATGCGACCCCGGGACATAGCGCTCATGTGCAAAATGCCGCGCGGCGGCGAGCCGGACGCGCGCCCTTTTCCCACGAGGTTGGCGTTGGTCGAGCGATCGGAATTCATGCCCGACGAAAACTTGAGGGCGTCCGCAACCGGCCGCAGCCGCTTTGCCGCTCCCGCGCGCCTCGCCGCATTTTTCGCTCTGTCCCTGCTGGCGGGGTCCGGGCTGGCCGGCTGTTCCTATCTGAACGCCGACAATTGTTCTGTCTCGCGGCAGACGGAAGAGCCGGACGGCGGGATGAAATGCAAGGTCGCAAAGAGCACGCGCGAGGTCCTGATCAGCGGCGAAGACTATCCGCGCCTGTGGACGGGCGAAGAGCCGCGCACCCAGCCCAACATCGATCCGACGGCGGTGAACGCCATCCGCCGGCCTGGCGACAGGAAAGGCGCGGTGGGCTATCTCGGTTCGCTCCGCGTCGATTATCCCTATCAGTCCAAAGCGATCGCCGCCGATCTGCGCGACATTCGGCAGGCAAGCGGTAAATCGGTCGACCCCGGCGAAGGCGCGAGCTTCAATTTCGACCGCGTGACCATCGACTTTTTCCTCAAGCAAACCCTCGGCGGCGCCCTCGGGCTGAATTATGTCGCGCCCGACGATATCGGCGGCTCCGTCACCTTCAAGAGCGAGCAACCCATCCCCAAGGCGCAAATTCTTCAGGTTGTGCGCGACATCCTCGGCCGCTACGGGTTGCAGATCAAACTGGTCAACGGCGTCTATCACGTCGACCGTCCCGAGGCGCTCGCCAAAGCGGGCGGCGGCGGGGCGGGCGGCGAAGGGTTTGCAAATCCCCAGACAGGCGAAGATTCATCGACCCGGGTCATTGAAGTTCGACATGGCAATGCGAGCGAGATCGCGGCCGTCGTGTCGAAGCTCGTGTCGGATGACGTGAGCGTCGTGCCGACGAAATCCGGCGACGCCATCGCGGTGCGCGCGCCGCCGGGCGAATTCGCCCGCATCAACGCCCTTGTGGCGTCGTTGACGGAAAACGGACGCGGCAATGATCGTGTCGCCATCATCCCGTTGCAGCATGTCCCGCCGGAGCGGATCGCCGCGCGGCTCACCGAATTCTATCGGGCGCGCACGGGCGCGACGGGCAAGGACAGCACAAACGATCTGCCGACCATCGTGCCGCTTGAAAATCAGCGCGCGATACTCGTCGGCGTGCGCGATCCGCGCGTGATGGCGGGTCTGCGCAAGCTTGTGGCGGAACTCGACCGCAACGGCGAGTTCGATGAAATTTCGCTGCGCATCGTGCCGCTGACGCACACGTCCGCGGAAGAAGTGACGGCCCAGTTGAACGCCGTGTTCAGCTCGAACAATGGCGGCGCGCCGCTCGGCTCCGCGGGCGGCGGCGCAAGAGGCTCCGGCGTCGCCGCCGCTGCGGCCGCCGGCGCCGCGGCGGGCGTGCGCGCCGCGAACTTTTCCCAAAGCGGCGCGCAAGGCGCGACGGCGGGCGGCTTTGCGCAGAATATCCCGGTCTCCCAATCCGGCGCTTTCGACGCGCAGGACGAAGGCGGGAACGCCGCCGCCTCAGGCTTCGCCCCGGGCGGCGGCGCGGCGAGACCCGTCGCGGCGCGCGCCGGCGTGCAACAGGCGGCGAATTTCGTCGCCTCGGAGGGCGGCGCGGAAGGCGCTATTGCCGGAGCCGCCGCGCAAGCGACAGTCAAGCTCGTCGCCGATACGCGCAATAACGCCGTGCTCGTCTATTCCAACTACGCAAATTTCCTGCGTGTGAAGGAAGTTCTGCACGCGCTCGACGTGCCGCAGGCGGAGGTCGTCATCGAGGCGACGATCGCCGAGGTCGCACTCAACGACGATCTCCAGTTCGGCGTGCAAATGTTCCTGCAAGGCAAGGGTTTTGGCGCGGTGCGCTCGTCCGCCGATCAGACCGCGCGCGACAATGGCGATCCGGGCCTTCTCGCCAATCTCAGCGCGACCTGGGGGCCGATCTCCGCGCAGGCCGTCATTCATGCGCTTCAGACGGTCACCAATGTCAAAGTGATTTCGTCGCCCTATGTGACGGTGCTCGACAACAAGACCGCGCGTCTCGTCGTCGGCGATCAAATTCCCTTTGCGCAGAAGACGCAGAGTTCGACGTCAAATCTGGGCGGCGGCACGACCGTCACGCAGGAAATTCAAACCAAGGACACCGGCATCGTGCTGGAGGTCACGCCGCACATCAAGGCGGATAATTCGCTCATTCTGTCGGTCGATCAAACCGTGTCGACGCCCTCCGCCTCGGCGCTCATCGGCAATTTGACGCCGGTGATCTCGACGCGTCAGGTGCGCTCCGACATTCTCGGCCAATCCGGACGCACCATATTGCTCGGAGGCCTCGTTCAGGAACGCCTCGACACCAATGACACGGGCGTTCCCGTCATCAGAAAGGTGCCGGGTCTCGGCGATCTCTTCAAGACGCAGGACAAT
>Ga0265328_10001062_pt1 | contig 12656 bp, 15 predicted proteins | sample 41624metaG_FD_202086 | JGI IMG/M metagenome (GOLD analysis project Ga0265328, IMG submission 202086) | Rhizosphere microbial communities from Carex aquatilis grown in University of Washington, Seatle, WA, United States - 4-16-24 metaG | ecosystem: Host-associated > Plants > Roots > Rhizosphere...
CGCAGAGTCCTCTTATGGCGCGAGCCTGGTCGGCGCGGAATACGGTCTTTCCAGTAGCGGACGCCGCCACGTCACGGCCCGCAAACCACCGGCAGTCGAGACGGCCACCGGTGCTTGTATGATGAGCAGGTCGGCGCGGCCGCATTCCTCGCTGCCGCCTGCCCAGGTCCGGGTCACGGAGCCTCGCGATGAAGATACTCGTGGTCGGCGCCGGTGCGATCGGCGGTTACTTCGGCGGGCGCCTGCTCGAGGCGGGGCGCGACGTCACGTTCCTCGTCCGGCCGCGGCGCGCCGCGGAGCTCGCGGCGAGCGGGCTCGTGATCCGCAGCCCGAACGGCGACTTCCGCCACCCGCGGCCGGCTACCGTCGAGGCCGCCCAGTTGAACCCGGCCTATGACCTCGTCCTCCTGAGCTGCAAGGCGTACGACCTCGACGATGCGATCCGGTCGTTCACGCCGGCGGTCGGACCGCAGACGGTGATCCTGCCGCTCCTCAACGGCATGCGCCACCTCGACGTCCTCGACGAGCGCTTCGGCAAGGACGTGGTGCTCGGCGGGCAGTGCGTCATCTCCGCGGCGCTTGGCGAGGCGGGGCGCATAGAGCACCTCAACGAGGCGCACCTGATCTCCTTTGGCGAACGCGACGGGACCCGCTCGGCGCGCGCCGCCGCGATCGAGGCGGCGTTCGCCGGCGCCGGCTTCGAGGCGCGCCTCAGCACCGTGATCCTGCAGGAGATGTGGGAGAAGTGGGTCCTGATCGCGACGCTCGCGGGGATCACCTGCCTGATGCGCGCCAACGTCGGCGACATCGGTGCCGCCGGCGGCGCGGACGTCGCGACGGCGCTGCTGGACGAGTGCGACGCCATCGCGCGCGGGCAGGGATTTGCGCTGCGCGAGGCCTCGCGCCGGCGCAACATCGCGATGCTCACGGCGCCAGGTTCGAGCTTCGCGGCGTCGATGCTGCGGGACATCGAGCGTGGCGGCCCGACCGAGGGCGAGCACGTGCTCGCGGACCTCCTGCGGCGCGGCTCGCGGCCGGAACGCGGGCAGTCGCTGCTGCGGCTCGCGAACCTGCACGTCGCCGCCTACGAGGCGCGCCGCATCCGGCTCGCCGCGGACGCGCGCTAGCAGCGCAGGTCCCGGCCTACTCGCCGGCCGAGCGCGCCGGCGGCGGCGCCTCTTCCGGCATGAGCTCCGGTTGCTGGAACGCAAAGTCGAGCAGCATCTGCTCGACGCCGGCGCGCATCGGGCCGAGCTCGGCGCACAGCCGCTCGGCGATCTCCCGGATCGCGGACGCGCGCAACGGGCCGAGGCCCGGGGCGTTCGCGGCGCCGATCTCGCGCGCCGTGTAGTGCACGAGCGTCGAGGCGTCCGATGCGCCGATGGCATCGAGGCCGTCGGCGATGCCGGTGACCTCGGCGAGCGGCGCGTCGCGGAGCAGTCGCTCGACCGTGTCGTCGTCGAGCGCGTGCAGCAGCGTGCTGACCCGCAACAGCTGCCACTCGACGCGCGTCAGCGCGCCGGCGCCGAGAGTGGTCAGCTTGTGCCGTAACGCCCCGCTTACGAGGCTCGCGACGTCGCCCATCAGCGTGTGACTCCAGGACTCCGCGGTGTCCGGCCGGGCCCGGCCGAATGCGGCGCCCGATCAGGACTCTAGTCAAGTGCCGGGGCGAAGGACAGTGGCCGACGGCCGCGGCGGCTTATGTTGCATCGCGGGCGCCGCAGGCGCGGGCCACGGCGTCCGCGGCGGTTCAGCCGCCATTCAGCAACCGGCCGCTAGCGTGGTGTCACTGACCAGGAGCAATGCGTATGAAGAAGATCCTGTTCGCTGCAACACTCGTGACTGCGAGCGCCTCGGCCTTCGCGGGCGATGTCGCGGTGTCGATCAACGTCGGAGAACCCGGCTTCTTCGGCCAGATCGAGCTCGGCAACGCGCCGTCGCCGGCCGTCGTCTACGCGCGGCCAGTCGTCGTCGAACACGTTCCGGAATACCGCGACGCGCCGCCGATCTACCTGCACGTGCCGCCCGGTCACGAGAAGCACTGGAGCAAGCACTGCCGCGAATACAACGCCTGCGGCCGCCCGGTCTACTTCGTGCGCGACGATTGGTACAACAACGAGTACGTACCGCGGCACCGGCACGGCGAGCACGATCGCGGCCGTGATCGCGACGAAGGCCACGATCGCGGCCGCCACGAGGGCAAGCATCGCGACGACGATCGCGGCGACCGCGACCACTGACGGGCGCGAGGCCCCGCAGGCGACGTGCGCCGCAGCCGGTCTCGGCCGGCGCCGTCGCCTGCGCGACTCCCTGCCGTAGATCGAGACGATTCCGAATGCCGCCTTACGGTATTCGCGCATGCAGACGCCGGCGCCTGTGCCGTTAACCGGGTCGTACCCGATTTCACGAGCAAGGACACCGCTATGGACCTCAGCGCCGCAATCGATGCACACATGCAGTGGCGAGTGAAGCTCAGGGCCGCGATTTCGCGCGGCGAGCAGCTCGACGCCGCAACCATCGCGCAGGACGGCAAGTGCGAACTCGGCAAGTGGCTGGGCGGCGAGGGCCGCAGCAAGTTCGGAACAAAGGCCGAGTTCCAGAAGCTCGTGGCATCGCACAAGTCGTTCCACACGTGCGCGGGCAAAGTGGCCTCGGCCGTCAATGCGGGCAAGACCGCCGAGGCGGAATCGCTCCTGAGTGGCGCGTTCCTGGTGCAGAGTCAGGAGACGGTGTCCGCGATCCACGCCTGCAAGAAGGCCTGCAAGTAGCCAGTGCCCTGCCGCCGGCGCGCGCGCGCCGCGGCGGACCTCCCGGCCCTCCCGGTCCATCGACCGCCCGCGACGGGATTTCCGTCGCGGCCGGCCGGTACAATGGGCCCGAGTCGCGACCGGGGAACCCGATGGACGAACTGGCGGCACTGCGGAGGAGCTACGAGCGCGACGCGCTCGACGAGGCGCACTGTCCCGCCAACCCGCTCGAGCAGTTCCGCCGCTGGCTGGGTCAGGCCGTCGCGGCCAAGCTCCCCGACGCCAATGCGATGACCGTCGCCACGGTCGCCGCGGATCAGCGGCCGTCGACGCGGATCGTGCTGCTCAAGGGCTGCGACGAACGCGGCTTCGTCTGGTACACGAACTACCACAGCCGCAAGAGCCGCGAACTCGACGGCAATCCGTGGGTCGCGATGCAGTTCCACTGGGCCGAGCTCGAGCGCGTGGCGCGCATCGAAGGCCGTGCGGAGCGCACGACCGACGCGGAATCCGACGAGTACTTCCACTCGCGGCCGCTCGACTCCCGGATCGGCGCGTGGGCGTCTCCGCAGAGCGAGGTCATCGCCTCCCGCGCGGTGCTGGTCGGCAATGCCGCGAAGTTCGCAGCGCGATTTCTGCTCAGCCCGCCGCGGCCGCCGCACTGGGGCGGCTACCGCGTCGTGCCGGACAGCTACGAATTCTGGCAGGGGCGCCCGTCCCGCCTGCACGACCGTCTGCGCTACCGGCGAAGCGGCGCGGACTGGCTGCGCGAGCGGCTCGCGCCGTAGACGGCCGCGACTGCCGCGACGGCCGGCGGACCGCCACCCGCTAGAGCCTGCGCTCGGTCGCGTCGTCCGCGATGCCGCCGTAGTACTTCGCGAGCGCATCGGCAAACACCCGATCGCCCGTCGCCGCGCGGTCGAACAGCGTCATCGACGAGCGGAACTTGAGGTCGTCGGGTGCGCCGAGGATCTCGCCGATCGGCGTCGCCGGCACTGCGAGTACGAGCTGCGTGCACATCCTCAGCCGCGGCCCGAGCAGCGGATGGTCCAGGAACGCGCGCGCCTCCGCGAGCGAGACGATCCCGTAGCGCTCCGCCATCGCGCTCGAACCGAGACCGCGCAGTTGCGGGAATACGAACCACATCCAGTGGCTGCGCTTGCGACCGGTGCGGAGCTCCGCAACCACCCGCTCGATGACGGGCGCCTGGGCGTCGATGAAGCGCTGCAGGTCGAAAGGATCCTCCACGGCGGCGCGCTCCTCCGAAGTCGGTGGCCGCCGGACGATACGCAGGCAGCGGTGTTCCGTGCAGGCCCGCGCCCCGATCTCGACGAGGGCCGGGCCGCCACCGGGGACCGGGCCGGCGGCGCGCGGCGCGTCCCGCCGAAGGGCAGCGCGCGCCGCGGGATGGGGGTGCGCGAGGCGGTTAGGTTGCCCTTCCAAACAGTTAGTTTGCCCCGCGCGCGCGGGCGGACAGACTCCCCTCCCCGAACCAGCGCGGGCCCGACCGTCGGGCGCGACCACGGAGGAGGCTTTATGGCCGAGCGAGTCGAGAGTCTGCCCCTGCCGCTCGGGCGCGAGGCCCGCCCGTCGGCGCTGCGCGAGCCGATCGGCAAGGAGGACTGGCTGGCGATCTGGATCGGGCTCGGCCTCGTGCTGACCGCGATCGCGCTGTTCGCGACCGGCAGCAGCATCCGCTGGCTCGCGATCGCGCCGCAGAAATGGCATACGGTGCCGGAGGCCCTCGGGCAGATCCGCGACCACGCCATCCAGTACCTCGCGCTGTTCGCGCTCTGGACGGCTCTGTTCGGGATCGGCGTGCGCGTACTCGGCTTCCGGTTCAGGGACTTCGTGGCCTCGTTCGCCGCCCTCTATGCCGTCGCGTTGCTGCTCTACACGCTCGGCCAGTGGGACCAAGCCGCGCGCTACAACCTCGAGCCGCCGCTCGTGGCGCTCGTACTCGGCCTCCTCGTATCGAACACCGTCGGCGTCCCGAAGTGGGCCGGCGCCGGGTTGCGGGTCGAGTTCTACGTCAAGGTCGGCATCGTGCTGCTCGGCGCCGGCGTCCCGCTCGCGCTGATCGCGTGGGCCGGCCCGGTCGCGATCGTGCAGGCGGCAATCGTCTCGCTCGCGACCTTCGGGGTCATCTACTTCACTGCTGTGCGCCTTGGGCTCGACCGGCGATTCGCAGCGACGCTCGGTACCGGCGGCGCCGTGTGCGGCGTCTCCGGGGCGATCGCGACGGCCGGCGCCGTCGGCGCGCGCAAGGAGCACACGTCGATCGCGATCTCGATCGTGATCGTGTGGGCGATCGCGACGATTTTCGTGCTGCCGCTGCTCGCGAAGGCGCTCGGCCTGTCGACCGGGGTCGCGGGGGCCTGGATCGGGACGTCGGAATTCGCCGATGCGGCAGGCCTCGCTGCCGCGCAGGCCTACGCCGGCTACGCCGGTCACGTTGCCGGCATCGACGGCACACCGGACGCGGCAGTGCAGGCCTTCACGCTGATGAAGGTCATCGGCCGCGACGTCTGGATCGGCATCTGGGCGTTCGTCCTCGCGATCGTCGCGACCACGCGCTGGGAGCGCACGGGCGTCACGACCCGGCCCGATGCCGGCGACATCTGGCGGCGCTTTCCGAAGTTCGTGCTCGGCTTCCTGGTCGCGTCGCTGGTCGTGACGATCGCCGCCGGCGGAGCGAGCTATGCGGACTACAAGAAGGTCGTCCAGCCTGCGCTCGTTGCGCCGCTGCAGGTGCTGCGCGTGTGGGCGTTCATCTTCACGTTCCTCAGCATCGGCCTCACGACCCGCTTCCGCGATCTCGTGAAGGGCGGCGCGAGGCCGTTCGCGGCCTTCAGCGCCGGCGTGGCCGTCAATCTCGTGCTCGGTTTCGTGCTGTCGACGCAGGTGTTTGCCGGGTTCTGGACGCGGCTCGGCCAGTGATCGCGTCGCCGGGCCCGGCCGCTTCGGCGGGACGCGCGCCAGGTCCCGGCACGTGCCGCACGTGCCGGTATTTCGCGGCGGCGGCGCCCGAGATCGAGGCCGGGCTACCCGGCTTTCGGGCGCTCGGCTCGGTGTACGGCTCGGTGCGCGCGGCGGACGGGCTCTGTCGGCTTCACGACCGCTACCTCGCGGCGGCGAGCCGCTGCCCGTCGCATGCGACAGCCGCGATGTTACCGCCGCGTCGCTAGTTCTCGACGAACGCCTTGAGGCGCGACAGCGCACCATCCCACTGCCCGGACACCTCGTCGAGGTAGCGCCGCAGTTCCGTGATCGGCGCCGGCCGGAACTCGTAGAGGTGCTCGCGTCCCGCTCGGCCACTGCGCACGATGCCGGCGCGCTCGAGAATCGCGAGGTGCTTGCTGATCGCCTGGCGGGTGAGGCGCGAGCCCCGCGCGAGCTCGGTGATCGACTGCCGCTCGCCGGCGGCAAGCCTCGCCACGAGCGACAGGCGGGTTTCCTCGCCGAGTGCCGCGAGGACCTGGGCCTGCTGGCGATGGCCCGGCGGCGATCCCCGCGGCCTAGCCGACATGGCGCGCGACGTTCACGACCTGCTGGGTCCAGCCCTGGTCGTTCATGCGGAAAGCCTCGGCCCGGCGGCTGGCGGGGACGCGGTCGAAGCCCGACTCGGTGATCGTGAGCCGGGTTCCCGCCGGAATCGACTCCAGCCGGAACTCGACCAGCGTCGGTGCCTCCTTCGAGTAGTCGACGTTCGCGTCGATGCCGTACGGGTGCCACGTGAACGAGAACAGCCGCTCGGGCTCGATCTGTTCAATCCGTGCCTGCCAGACGACGTGCTCGTAGCCGGGGTGCGTGACCTGGCCGCGCGCCACTTCGCCGGCCCGGAACGGGCCGTCCAGCCTGACGCGGAACCACTCGCCGAATTCGCGATGGTCGGTCAGCGCCCGCCACACTCTTGCGAGCGGCGCCCTCAGCTCCACGACCTTCTCGATACGATCGCTCATGGGCAACCTCCGGGTTGCACGAAATGCTACTCCGGTCGCGCGAATCGAGCAACCATTCGGTTGCGTGATTGGTGTTCCGGCGCCGGTGACGGTACGTATCGGAGGGCGACGTCGGGCGCTAAGATCGGAGTCCCGCAGGGCCGTGAGCGCCCCCATGACCCGCGCCAGCCGAATTCGAGCGACGGCTTCGCTGCTGATACTGCTCGGCGCGCTGAGCGGCTGTGTGCTCCCGGGCCGCTGCGGCGAGCAGGAATGTCGCGAGGAGGCCGCGCTCCGTGCGGCCGTCGAAGCCTCGTACGCCCGCTATCCGGAGCTCCGCCCGCCGAACGAACTGCACGTGCAGGTGCACGGCCACGTGGTCACGATCTCCGGGCAGGTCAATACCGAGTACGAGCGGCGACTCGCGGAGTCGGTCGCGCACGAGACCAAGGGTGTCGCGCGCGTCATCAACTTCGTCGGCCTCACGTACTCGGGTCGCTGAGCCGACGCCGCCGGCGATCGTGGCGCCGCAAATCGCCGTGCCTCGACGGAGCCGGTGCCCGCGTCCTCAGGGCTTCGCCGGCCAGGATGATGCGTCGACCGTCTCGCGGTAGGCATGCCACGTCGCGTGGCCGATCAGCGGCATCGTAACCGCGAGCCCGACGAGCGCCGTTGCGAAGCCGATCGCCACCGACAGCACGATCAGCACGACCCACACGAGCATCGCCCGCTTGTTGCGGAGCACTGCGTTGACGCTCGTGACGACCGCCGTGATCGCGTCGGAGCGCCGGTCGACGAGCATCGGCAGCGAAAACGCGCTCGCCGCGAATGCCACCAGCGCGAATACGCTGCCGACGGCGCTGCCGATGGCGAGGAAGGTCGCGAGCGCGAGCGTCGACGGCACGGCCTGCTCGGGGAAGAAGATCTCGACGGCGCTGCCGGCGCGCACCCATACGAGGCAGATCACCATCAGGATCAGCGAATAGACGAGTGCGTCGCCAACGTCGCGCCGCGCCGCCGCGAGGCAGCCGCCGAGCGTCGGCCGCGTGCCGCGCTCGAGCGCCGCGCTGATGACGTAGAGCCCCATCGCGAGCACCGGGGCGACGAACACGAACCCCGAGAGCAGCACGAGCAGCAGCCAGCCGGTGCCGAACTTCAGCGCGATGCCGGACACCACGGCGCTCAGCACGGCGATGCCGGCGCCGAACGCGAGGCTCTGCACGGGTGCGGCGGCGATGTCGCGCCAGCCGAGCCTCAGCCAGCGCAGCGGTGCCGCGACTTCGATCCGCCGGCACGGGGCGACGAACGGCAGCAGCTCGGGCCGGATTTCCTGACCGCTCATCGTGCCCTCCCCGGACCGGGATCCCCGGCATCGAACCCGCCGTTGCCACGTCGCGGCGGCCCTCGGCGGGTCGCGCACGTTCACGGCCAGCCTAGCGCATGGCATTTCCGTCCACTAGGGGAGCCGGCGGTGCGGCGGGACAGTTAACTTGGCGGCAAATTTGCGGTATGACTAGGCTGCGGTGTCCGGGCCCGGCGGGAGCCAGCTCCATGCGAATGTCGATCGGCCGCCGGCAACTCCTGGCGGGAGGCGGTGCCGCCTTGCTGGTCGGTGCGCTCGGCGGCTGTGCCGCGGGCGCCGGTCGGCGCTCGCCGCCCCTCGACCTGGCGCCACTGCGTGCGACGCCCGACCGGATCACGAACATCACGGTCTGCACGCGGCCGTTCCGCGCTGCGGGTCCGCGCCTCGACGTCGAGCAAGTCGGGGCGACGACGGTCGTGCACAACTACGGCCACGGCGGCAGCGGCTGGTCGCTGTCGTGGGGCTCGAGCGCCATTGCCGCCGAGCGCGCCATGGCGACGGGCGCGCGCGACATCGCCGTCGTCGGCTGCGGCGCCCTCGGCATCACGTCGGCACTCCTGTTGCAGCGCGCGGGTGCGCGCGTCGCGATCTACGCGAAGGAGCTGCCACCGAACGTGCGCTCGTCGCTCGCGACGGGCGTCTGGTCCCCGGACTCGAGGATCTGCTTCGAGGACGACGCGACGCCGGCGTTCCGGGCGTCGTGGGAGGGCATGGCGCGCCACAGCTTCCGTGCGCACCAGTCGTTGCTCGGTCTGCCCGGCAATCCGGTCGAGTTCATCGACAACTACGCGGTCACGGACGTACCCGCGCGCGAACCTGGTCGCGCGGCCGGCGACGACCGCCGGCCGAAGTTCGCGATGCTGCACCACGACCTCATCGGTGACCTCGCAACCGCGGCCGAGGACTTCGCTCCGGGCGCACACCGTTTCGGGGCCCGCGTGCTGCGCCGCCGGTCGATGCTGATGTTCAACATTGCGGCCTACTCACGGATGCTCGTGACTGATTTCCTCGTCGCGGGCGGCCAGATCGAGGTCGCAGAGTTTCAATCGCCGACCGACTTCGCGCGCCTGCGGCAGCGGACCGTCGTGAACGCAACCGGCTATGGCGCGCGGGCGCTCTTCGGCGACCGGACCGTGACGCCGGTCCGCGGCCAGCTGGCGCGCACGATCCCCCAGCCCGAGGTCGGCTACGGTCTCATGTACCGGGACGTGGCCTTCGTCCCGCGGCGGGACGGCTTCGTGTTCCAGGTCCTCGGCGACGGCGACTACTACGGATTCGACGACGACTCGACCACGCCGGATCGCGCCGAGGCCGAGCTCGCCGTCAATACGATCGCGAGCCTGTTTGCGTCCGTGGGAGCGTGACGCGGCGGCGGCGTCGCGTCGTGCCGGAAGCGCTTAGATCGGATTCAGGGCGCCCCTACGTCGCAGCGGGCCGGGCTCTCGCCCGATTCGCGGCAATCCCGCGCACCGCTAGGCGTTTGCCCGTATGCAGTCGGCTCACGCGCGGCCGAACGCACGGTGGGAACCGCCACGGGACGGCGGGCGGACATCGGAAGACCCGGCCATGAACACGAACACCGCGACGCTCGCACAGCTCCAGTGGCCCATCGCCCCGCCCCGGTCGGCGGATGCCGACGGCTCGACGGCGCACTACGTGATCACGTTGACCACCGCGCCACTGCCGATCCGCGATGCACTGCCGCGGCTGCCGGCATTTGCGGAGGCCCGGGTGTTCTGCGAGCGCTACGAGGATGCGGGCACCGTTCGGATTCGCGTTCAGCTCGGCTACTTCCGGTCCGTGCGCGCGGCGGCGGAGGCGCTGCGCATCGTGCGCGCCGAGTATCCGTGTGCCGCGGTCCGCGGGGTCCGGCTGCCGCATGAGCCGCGGCATTCGGCAGCGCACGGCGTCGCCGCGCCGGACGGCGCCGCCGCGCCGGTCCGCGGTACGCCCCACCTGGCATCAGTCACCGGCACCCGCGACGACGCCCGGGCGGCCGCCGGGTTCCGGCGCTTCGCGGTCGAGCTGCTATGGTCGCCTCAGCCGATCGACCTGACCCACGTGCCGCCGCTGACGATGTTTGACGGCTACACGCTCTACGCGGTGTCCGCGCACCGCGGTGGGCACGACTGGCACGGGCTCCGGCTCGGTTTCTTTACGGACCGCGCGACCGCGATGGCCGCGGTCGACGAGGCGACGACCTATTTCGCCGGCGCCATCGCCGTGCCGGTGACCGACTCGGAATTCGATCAGGCGAGCGAGGCCGAGATCCGGCCGTTCGCGGCCCGCATCGGAGTCGTCTCGTTCGCGCCGACGTGATCGCGTCCGCGTCGGGCGGCGTGCCACGTCGTCGGCGGCGGCCGCCTCACTCCGCCGGGTGAGGCCCGAGCAGGCTGTCGGCGAGCGCGAGCGCCTCGTCGCGGATCGCCGCGACGCGTTGCGCGAGGACGCTCGGCGATACGGGCGGCTGCGGCCACTCGCGGCGGACGCAGGTGCGGTCGAGGTCCTGGGCGACGTCCTCCGGATCGCGATCAGCGAGATCGGGCACCGACATCATCCGCACGCTCAGGAAGTCGGCCATCTGCACGGCGCGGATCAGCTCGGCGCTCGCGACCTGCGGCTCGAAGCCGGCGAGTCCGTAGTCGTGATGGTGCGCCACGACCTCGGCGACGCCCTCCGGCAGCGACCAGCGCCGGCACACGAGCAGCCCGAGCTTGACGTGGTCGTAGCCGAGCAGCACGCGCTCGCTGTGCAGCAGTTCCTCCGGAGTGACCCAGTGCGTCTCATCGACCCGGCTGAGATCCTCGGCCGCCGACTCGAACATCACGAAGCGGCCAATGTCGTGCAGCAGGCCCGCGAGGTAGGCCTGCCCCGGGTGCACGCGGCCGGCGAGGCTGAGTGCCGCGATCGTGCGCGCGGCAACGGCAACCTGAAGCGCGTGAACCCAGAGGTTTCGCTGCGCGCTGGTCCTTGGGATGAACACCCGGGATACCGCGACCGACGTCACGAGACCGGCGCACTCCCGCGCACCGATGCGCACCACGGCCTGGCGCACCGTGACGATCGGCTTCGTCGGGGCGCTCATCGGCGCATTCGCGACCCGGAGCAGCCGGACGGTGAACGTCGGGTCCTCCTCGGCGAGCGCGACGAGATCGTCGAAATAGCGGTCATTGCGTGGGTCGAGCGCCAGCACTCTCATGACCACCGCTGGCAGCAGCGGCAACTGCTCGGCGTGAGCGGCCAAGTCGCGAACCCGCGAGGCCCCGGCAGTCACATCGGTCATCTGGGCTATCTCCGGTCCGTACGCGACGTCGTCCCCGTCAATCGGCGCCGGTCCCCGCCGTTCACGGGGTCGCCCCGTCCGTCAGCCATCTGCCCGATCCGCCCGCGCCGCGCCGCCGCCGGCGGGTTTCGGCAGCCAGAACCACACCGTCGTTCCGCGGCCCGGGGCGCTCTCGATCCCGATCCCGCCGCCATGCCGCTCGACGATGCGCGCCGCGGTCGCGAGCCCGATTCCATGGCCCGGGAACTGGGCCGGGTCGTGCAGCCGCGCGAGGGGCTTGAAGAGTTCCCCGGCCCGCGCCATGTCGAAGCCGACGCCATCGTCGGTGACGCAGATCCGCTCGGCGCCTCCGAAGACGCGCCGTTCGACGCGGATCGTGCGTGCCTCACGACCGGCCGTGAACTTCCACGCATTCGACAACAGGTTGTCGATCAGCACGTCGAGCAGCGCCGCGTCGCCCCAGACGACGAGCACCGGTTCGACGGTGACTGTGACGTGGGCGGCCGGGTCTGCGAGCGCCAGTCGCGTGGCGATGCGGTCGGCGATCGCCGAGAGGTCGACGGCCGCCGGAACCATCGGTTCGCGCGCGAGCGCCGCAAGGCGCAGCCGCGCCTCGACGACGCCCGACATCCGCTCGATCTCCTCGGTGACGCGCCGCAGCGGCCACCGCGCGTCGTCGCTGAGATCGGGCCCGGCGACACGGGCGACCTTTGCCAGCATCAGGCGCACGGCCGCGAGCGGACTGCGCAGGTCGTGCGCTGCCGTTTCGGTGAACGCGCGCAGCTCACGGTTGGCACCCTCGAGGTCCGAATTCGCACGTGCCATGGCCTCGTGGCTCGGCAGTGCGATGATCTTTGGCAGGGCCCGCCAGAGCAGGAGCGCCGTCGGCAGCGAGGCCAGCGCCGTGACGACCTTGACGATGCCTTCGGTCCAGTAATCGGCGTGCCAGATGTTCCAGACGGCGAACCAGTGCGTCAGCCCGCACGTCACGATGAAGATGCTGAAGAAGATGAACAGCCAGCCGAAGTCGAGGTCTGGGCGCCGACGATGCAGCCGGTAAAGGCCGACCGGAATCAGCACGTACGCAAGGCCGATCACCAGGTCGGACGCCACGTGCATCTCGAGAATGGCCGGCGTCCATCGAAAGCAGTAGCCGTGCGGCATGAAGCCCGCCGTATCCAGCCATGGCGCGGTTAACACGTGCTGACACCCCCCCTCGGACGCAACGGTGAGGCTTCGCGGCGGCCGTGCCGGATCGCAAGACCTCGTCAGCCGCCTCGCCGGCGGTCAAACGAATTGCACTGAGCCTAAACGAAGTCGCC
>Ga0265328_10001063_pt1 | contig 12655 bp, 9 predicted proteins | sample 41624metaG_FD_202086 | JGI IMG/M metagenome (GOLD analysis project Ga0265328, IMG submission 202086) | Rhizosphere microbial communities from Carex aquatilis grown in University of Washington, Seatle, WA, United States - 4-16-24 metaG | ecosystem: Host-associated > Plants > Roots > Rhizosphere >...
CCGTTGGTGTCGAACTGGCGGTCCTGCAGCATCAGCTCGACTTCTTGATCACCCGACGGCAGCGTGATCGGGTTGTTCGGGAGACCGGTGTCACGGTTGTCGCGGATGAAGTAGAAGCCCGCCAGGCCCGCATAGACGTTCAAGCGCACGACGCCGAGCGCGTGATCGTGGAACCAGAGCGTGGTCGCCTCTTGCGTGTTCACGTAGTTGTACGTGCTGGTGACGAAGCCGGGCCCGCGCTGCAGCAAACCGGGCGTGAACCACGCGTCGGGATTGCCGTCGTATTGCGACAAGACCTCGGCGCCGTGCAAGTGCACGACCGCGGGGATCGGTCCGGCGTACGGCTGCGTGCACGGCCCGGCCAGGGGCGGGCCGTTGACGCAGTTGTTCCGCGCCGTCGTGCCGAGCGGATCCGCCCAGTGGAGCGTCTGGTCGACCGTGAGTAGGCTCTGCAAACGTGTGTTACGCAAGTTGTTGGTGTAGATCGCGGTCGTCGCATTTCCCCGCGTCGCTTCGATCGTGCGCGCCGGCCAGCTCGGACCGGTGTTGTTGATGTTGTATCCCCAGAGGAACGTGCCGGCGTTGAAGGGCGCAGGCCGGCCGGCGTAGACCGACGCGGGCAGCACCCGCTGCTGGAACTCCTGCATGTTGACGTTCAACGTCACGGAACCGTTGATGCGGCGCCCGTTGAATGTCGGCAGCGGGTCCACGAATTTCGGAATCGTGTTTCCATCCAGCAGCGTCTGTGGCGTGGTCACCGACGCTTGCGTGGTGATGCCGACTGACGATTGCGCGCTCGGATCCGCGCCGACGCCGCAGCTGGCCGCGAGCGACGCGGCTGCCCATGCGGCGGTCAGCGATCGCAACTGCCATGTCGTGCGACGCGAGAGCGCGGCACCCGACGCGAGCCGTCTTTCGAGCCTGTCTGGAGCGTTGGGTTTGCTTGGGTCCATTGCAGCCTCCTCGGTGGGATTGGTGAGCATCGATCGACCTGTCACTCCGCGAGCGTACACAGGGCAAGAGTCGTGCCCTGAAGCGCCTGTACAAAAATTACGCATCTATGCAACCGCGCCCGGTGGCAACGGACATCGACTGTCGCCGAGGCCCTACAGGGGCGCGTCCAGTCGCGTACCGCGCGTCCCGTCGCGGAGGCCGCGCGTCCCGTCGCGGAGGCCGCGCGTCCAGTCGCGGAGGCCGCGCGTCCAGACGCGGAGGCCGCGCGTCCAGGCGCGGAGGCCGCGCGTCCAGGCGCGGAGGCCGCGCGTCCAGGCGCGGAGGCCCGCTTCCAGGTGCGGAGGCCCGCTTCCAGGTGCGGAGGCCCGCTTCCAGGTGCGGAGGCCCGCTTCCAGGTGCGGAGGCCCGCTTCTAAGAAGCGCGGCATTGAAAGCCACTGCATCTCCTTGCCCCCCGACGCCGTCGAAGTGTCGGCATTGGGAGTTGTTTCGTCAACCCGATTTGCCGCGCGCCGGGCGTGCGCGCAGAAAGTTACAGAACGCGAATGAAATCGACACACGCGATTGGTGGCGTCGTTGCAACGACGAGCGAACCGATCGCAACGTGCGAAATGACAGGTGTAGTACCGATGCCTGCGCGGAAAGTTCGCAGGCGCGGTTGCGTGCGTGGTTTCTTCGCAGGTGCTTAACGCGGTGGCCGGATCGCGATCTTCCTGAAATAGAACGCCCCCGAAGCGCCCCGGTCCGGGCCCAAGATCGGCGTTGACAGAGCGATCCCCGATCGGAGTCCACGACCGGTATGGGCAGCCGCGCTGGGGACGGCGGAGCGGCCGGGATGTCGACAGCCGGCGGCAGGAATCGGTCGATCACGACCGTCGCCGGCGGACCGGATCGGCCGGATGCGACCGCCGAAGTACCGGCGCTCGACGCCACTGACACGCGCGGCGCCGCCAGCGGCGCCGGTGCACCGTCGGCCGTCGCGGAGCGAGCATGTTCCGTTCATCGGGTACGCGGTCGTCCGCATCCGGCAAGGCTGAGCGCGTTCGGCTGCGCGACGCCGTCTCGATCCGCGCGTCTGCGAATTACGACGACTGGCGCCTCGACTCCAAGCGGCGCCGCCGCCACATCACGAACAATACTATTTGATGGCCGGAAGGCTACTCGTGCCGGCCGCTGCGTTCGTCACACGCGCAGCGGTGATGGCCTGGGCACCCGTCATCGTGATCGTGACGGTGCCAGTCACATTAGTCAATTCGCAAAAGGCGGTTCCCTTGTTGCCGTTGGCGCCGCATCCGGTGAGCTTCGGCTGGGCGGTGTTGTTGTTGAGGGTGAAGCCGCAGGTGTCGTTGGTCATCGAGAACGAGTTCGTGACCACGTGAACGGCGGGCACGTGGTTGCCGCCGAGCTTGAAGCCGTTGCCGTCGGCGGCGGGGCCCTTGGTGCCGTCGGAGATGTGGCCGTTCAGCATGGCCCAGCAGTTGTCGATGGTGACGACCTGGGTGACGCCGAAGAGGTCGTAGCCGTCGTCGGAGTTGTTCCAGGAGCGGCAGCCGCGGAAGACGTTGCCGGGGCCGATGTCGAGCTTGGCGTCGATGCCGTCGGCGTTCTCGCCGCCGGTGGCGGCGTCGTAGTTGTCGTGCGAGTCGCAGTTCAGAATCGTGTTGTTGGCGCCGCGGGTCAGGTCGCTGGCCTGGGCGCTCGGTACCGTGATCTGGATGCCGGTGTCGCCGCAGAAGTCGGTGATCATGTCCTCGACCAGGTTGTGCGAGCCGCTGATGGCGATGCCGTTGTCGTTGGCGTTCTTCACCTCGAACCCGCGCACGTGCCAGTAGTCGCCGGTGAGGTTGATGCCGCGCAGGTTGTCATTGGCGGGCATCGCCTTCTGCGCGGTGTAGTCGAGCACGGGGCGCGCGCCGGGCGCCGCGAACACGTTGATCATGTTGGTAGCCGTTCCGCTGTTCGCGAACGAGATCGTGTTCGTGGTCGGGTACGTGCCGGGCATGATCCAGATGGTGATGCCCGGCTTGGCGAAGAGATTGGCGTGCTGGAGCGTGGCGAACGGAGACGCCTGGGTGCCCGGGTTCAGATCGCTGCCGGTCGTGCTGACCCAGTAAGCGGTCACGGGGGCGGTGGCGCCGCCCGCGCCCGTCGCGCCGCCCGCCGCGGTCGTCCCGCCCGCTCCGGTGCGGCCCCCGGTTGCCGCTCCGCCCGCGCCCGTCATGCCAGCGGCTCCGGTCGATCCGCCCGCGCTGCTGCCGCCACTTCCAGAGCCACCGACGCCTGGATTGACGGGGCTGCCGCCGCTGCCGGTTTGCGTGCTACCGCCGGTGCCGCCTCCGGTCTGGCCGCCGCTGCCCTCGTCTCCTCCACCGCCGCTTTGCGCGCAACCAAACACGAGGCTGCCGACGAGCAGCAATCCGGCAGCGGAGCTTCCAAAAACGCGCAGGTAGCGCGATCGGCACGACGCGGTGGCGGACGCTTTCATAAAGGCTCTCCTTGGTTGGGCGCGGAACTGAGGGCGAGATGCGCTCCCGCCGGCGCTCGCCCGATCACGAGGAAGATCGGGTGAGGCCGGCGGAAGAATGGGTCGACTCATGCTGATCGCTCAGAGAGGGACCGATGAGCCTTCTCGGATACTTCGAAGCTCTCTGTCCTAGTTCTGGGCCGGCCACTCCGCGACACTTGCGCACTGCCAGAGGCTGTTGATGCAGGCGCAATAGCCGATCTTCGCGGTTGTAGAGGTGCCAGTCGTGTACGAGCCGACCGTCGCCGAGCCGCAGAGCGGCCCGCAGGTGGCGCCCGCGGTGTTCGTGCAAGCCGTGGTCCCCGAGACGGGCAACGGAGTCGGGCAGGCGGCCGGTGCCGGCGTGAGCTTGTAGCAGGTGCCGTCAAATCCCGTCGGGTAGACGCAAGCGCCCTGATTGCTGCAGTCCCAGGAGGTTGGCGACCCCGCTACCACGGTTGAGGTAATGCACGCGCACGGTTTCTGAGCTCCCGAGGCTTTGACTCCGCAGTTCTTCGTGCAAGGCGTGACCGTCGTGGACAGGGTGAGGTCGCACGCCGTCTTGTCCCCCGGCGCCGGTGAGGGGCATAGCGGCAGCCCGCCAGCCGAGCCCGCCGCGCCGGTCGCACCGCCCTGGCTGCCGGTCGCGCCGCCCTGGCTGCCGGTCGCGCCGCCCGAGCTGCCGGTCGCGCCGCCCGAGCTGCCGGTCGCGCCGCCCGAGCTGCCGGTCGCGCCGCCCGAGCTGCCGGTCGCGCCGCCCGAGCTGGTCGTCGTCGAACCGCCCTGGCCGCTAGTCGTGCCGCCCGAGCCAGTCGAGCCGCCCGTACCGCTGACGTTGTCGCCACTGGTACAGCCGTACCCGATGAGACCGAGCGCGAGTACCGCGCTGAATCCCGCTACCACCAACGAAGTGCGCTTCATCTGATTCTCCTGTGCTCGAACGTGAGCGACGCGAAAATTGAACTCTTTTGGACCCCGATTGTGTGTCCAGAGCGCTGATCCACGGCTCACATCGCCCCCGGGGAGCCCCGATAGCGCCTCGGCTCGCCAGCCCGCGTCAGGAAACAGCGTCGCCAACGGAAAAAAGGCACGGCAGCCTCGCGGCCACCGTGCCCGTTCCCGTTCCTCCGCGGACCGACGCCCTACGGCGAGCAGCGCGCCGGTGTCACCGAAGTGTCCGGCTTGGTGCACAGCGGGCCAAGGCCGGTGGTCGCGTCGGGCAGGGTGATCATCGCCAGCGGCCCGGCCTTGTGCTCGCCGTTGAACGGCGTCGGGGCCGTGACGTCGAAGCCGCACGCGGCGGCGTCGTTCGGGTCATTGAACCAGAACCCGACCTCGAAGGTGCCGGTCGGCGCCAGCGCGACCGCGGGGTCGAAGCCGAAGATCTGGTCGAGCAGGATGGTGCGCAGCTCCATCTTCATCGATCCGTTGCTCCGCGCCTCGAGGTCGCTCTGGTACCAGGCGAGGCCGAAGTTGGTGAAGCCGGCCACCGGAGCGCCGTCGGGGCCCAGCGAGTCGTTCTGCACGGTGAAGAGATCGAACGCCAGGCCGGGCTTGATGTACCTGCCCTTGAGGAACATGCCGTCGTTGAGGTCGCCGCGCACGACGGTCGCCTGGACGTCGGGCTGGCGGCTCGGGTCGTCGGGATATTGAGCGAAGCAACGCGCGAACTTCGGGTTGGGCGCGAAGTGAAAGCTGACGACGTCCGACGGCGCCGGCGGGTTCACGCCCGCCGCGACGGTCTCCAGCGACGGAAGATCGATCGTGACCAGGCCCGGGTTGCTGTCGGTCTGCAGGCTCTGCCCCCACGCGTTGCCGTTCTTGACCCAGACCTTGACCTCGTCGTCGAAGCGGTTCTGATCGCTCACGGTCTCCTCGTCGAAGGGCAGCGTCAGCGACGCCGGCGCCGCCAGCGCCAGCCCCTCGGGCTCGATCGCGAACATCGGCCCGCAGCGCACCGCCGTCGCCGGCAGCGGCGTCGCGTCGCCCGCGGGCTTGATGGTGATCGTCGTGTTCGATGCGAGCGCGCCCGCGGGCACGGCCAGGTGCACACCGGCCAGCGTGGTGCCCGCGGCGCCGACGAGCTCGCCGCCCGCGGCGCCGATCGTTCCCTGCAGTTGATCCGCCTCGACGCTGGTGCCGCCGTTCATTGCGCCGGCGCCGGCGCCGGCGCCGCCGTCGCAGCCGATCAGCATCAGTGCGCCCGCCACCGCGCTGGCCCACCCGAACGTCGTCTTGTTGATTCCCTGGATTCCATCGACACGCAACATGGTCGCTCTCCTTCTCGCCGACGGACATCGAAGCACCCTGCTTCGCTCCATCTCGTCGACGGAATCCCCATGAGCAACGGACGTGCCGAAGAAAAAATGCATCGCGCGCAAAACCGTTTCGCGATGGCCCGCGTATTCATGCGGTCGGTGCTCGCGCACGACCTCGCGCGCCGGCCGTTTTCGCGGGCACGTGCCGGGCACGTGTGCCCGCGCTGTGCCTCGATCAACCTTGCGGATCGATCGCGTTGCGCGCGAGCCAGCGCCGCAGCTGGTTGCGGTGCACGCCCAGGCGCTGCGCGGCGCGCGTGACATTCCCGCGCTCGGCGCGCAGCATCTCTTCGATCGCGGCGCGCGCGGGGAAGCCGCTCTCAGCCTCACCGGGCGGCGCCGCCGGTGGCGCCGCACGGCCGGCGCCAGCGTGGACGGTGGCCACCGCGGGCGGCATCGCGAGGCTGCCCAGCTGCATCCCCGCCGCCGTGCCGAGGTCAAGCCGGTCGACGCGGTCGCGCCCCTTGTCGCGCGCGGTGTGGCCGGCGCGGCGCACCTCGCCGATGAGCTCGCGCACGTTGCCGGGCCACGGGCGCATCAGGCACATCTCGACCAGCGCGGTGTCGGCGTCCAGCTCCGGCGCGACGGCACCGAGCGCGCGCTGGATCAGAAACGGAATCTCCTCGCGCCGCTGGCGCAACGCCGGCAGGCGCACCGCCGGCCGGCCCATGCGGTAGTAGAGATCCTCGCGGAACTTGCCCTGCGCGACGCGCTCGGGGATGTCGCGCAACGTGGCGGCGCACAGGCCGATGTCAACGGCGCGCCCGCGCGTGTCACCGAGCGGCACGACCTCGCGCGTCTCCAGTACGCGCAGCAGCTTGGGCTGCACCCCGGGGTCCAGCTCGGCGAGCTCGTCGAGGAACAGCGTCCCGCGGTGCGCGGTCACCAGGTAGCCGTCGGCGTCGGCGGTCGCGCCCGAGTAGGCGCCGCGCCGCGCGCCGAAGAGCAGCCGCTCGGCGATCCCTTCGGGGATCGTCGCGCAGTTGACCGCGACGAAGGGCCCGGCCGCGCGCGGCGAGCCCTGGTGAAAGCGGCGCGCGGCCAGCTCCTTGCCGGTGCCGCTCTCGCCGAGGATCAGCAGCGTATCCGACGTGCGCGCGACGACGTCGACGCGCCGGAACGCCCTGGCCAGCGCCGGACCCACGACCCCGTCGGCGGCGGCACGTACCGGTTCCGCCTCGAACGGCACCACGTCGTCGACGACCAGGAACAGGCTCTGCCCCATGCGCAGCACCGCGGGCGCCGCCAGCGTGCGGCTTTCGCGCAGCGGCACGCCGTCGACGAAGGTGCCGTTGCGGCTGCCGCAGTCCGCCACGCGCAGGCGCCCGTCCTCGAGCGCCAGCGTCGCGTGCCGGCGCGAGAGGCGTTCGTCGTCGGCGAGCTCGGGGATGAGATCGCGGCCCAGATCGACGGCGCGCGCGCCGGCGCGGATCGGGATCGACAGCGGCCGGTCGCGCGAGAAGACCAGGACGACGCCGGGGACCGGATCGCCGTCCGGAGCGCCGCTCGCGCCGTCGGCAACGTCCTTCAGGGTCTCGCGCCCGCCCATCGCGCCAGTATACTGAGCGCACCGCGCACATGGCGAAGCTCTTCAAGGTTGCGCAAGCCGTCGCCGATCAAGTCGACTCGAACCGCAGCGCCGTCGGCCACGCGCAGCATTTCGCGGGCCACCGCGAGCGGGTGACGCAGGAAATTTGCGCGCGCGCACCGGCGGGCGGCAACGGCCGGCTCTGCCTGCTCGGCGCCGGCAACGCATACGACGTCGATCTCGCGCGGCTCGCGGCGTCGTTCGCCGAGGTTCACCTGGTCGACGTCGATCGCGCAGCGGTCGAGGGAGCGCGCGCGGCGGCCCCGGCCGAGATCGCGCAGCGACTGACGCTGCACGCGCCCGTCGACGTCTCGGGCGTTTTCGCCGAGCTCGAGAGCTGGGCCGCGAGCCCGCCGGCCCCGGCGCGGCTGTCCGCAGTCGCGGACGCCGCGGTCGCGCACGTCGTCGGCGGCCTGCCCGGGCCGTACGACGTCGTCGTCTCGTGCTGCCTGCTCACGCAGATGCAGCTCGCGCTCCTTCAAGTCATCGGCGATCAGAATCCGCGCTTTGCCGACTTGCGCACGCTGCTGGGTCGCATCCACATGCGCGTGCTCGCGCGCCTCACGGCGCCGCGCGGCCGCGCGCTGCTGGTCAGCGACCTCACTTCCAGCGATACCTATCCACTCGATACGCTGGGCGGTGATCCGGCGATGCTCCGTCCGCTGATGGAACACTTGCTCAGCGTCGGCAACGTCATCCACTCCGCTCATCCGGGACTGCTCTCGGCGGAGATTCGCCGCCATCCGGAGTGGAGCGCCGCGTACGACGTCGGCACGCCGATCGGGCCCTGGCTCTGGCGCAACGGCCCGGACAAGACCTTCCTGGTCTACGCGCTCGAGATCGCTCCTCGCGCTGTCGGCTAAGGCCGGGCGAGCTGAGGCGTTTCGAGCAGCTTGCGCGCCGAGCCAGCGAAGGGTCCGTCGGCAAACCGCTCGAGGTATTCGACTGCCAGCGGGCGCGCCGCCGCCGTGCCACGCAGCTTGTGGACCAGCACCATGCGGCGCCCGAGCACCGTGCGCACGAAGGTGCCGTTCGGGCTCTCGCGCAGGTAGCGCTCGTACCACTCGAGCGCGGTCTTCATCGCCGCGCTGCCGGGCTCGTCCTCGCTGAGACCGCCGAGGAAGAACGCGGCGTCGCGGCCCTGCGACGAGCCGGGGAAGCGCGAGCGCTCGGCCAGCAGCGCGCCGCGCGCGATGTCGCCGCGCCGGGCGAAGCGCGCGGCGTCGGCGAGGACGTTGAGGTCGGACGGCGACGCGGTCGTGAGCACGGTGTCGAGGCCGCGGCGCTCGGCATCGCCGATGACGCCCTGGAAGTCGCCGCGCGCGAGCCGCGGGCTCCAGCCGGTGTCGCGTGTCGCCGGTGCGTGCGAGTCGGACAGCGCCAGCGCGTGGCTGTGCGTCGCCGGCGCGGTCGCGGTCGCGTGCGCGTGCGTGGCAGCCAGCGGGCTGGCCGCGACAGGCACAGGGGCCGGCGCGCTCGCAGCGACGGCCACGGCCACCGCCGCCGCTGCAGCAGGCGCAGGTGATGCCGTTCCCGCAGCCTCGTGCGTGGCGGGTGCCGCGGCCGGCGCCTCCGCTCCGCCCGACGGCTGCCCGTCGAGATAGATCTCGCCCTTGCGCACGTTGGCGAACAGGTGCGCGCCAGCCTCCATCGAGAGCCCGTCGCGCGCGAGCGGTCCGCGCACGACGATCGCGCCCTTGTGCAAGTGCACGTCCAGCACCTCTTCGTTGGCCGACCAGCGGATGTCGAATTCGGTGCCGATGACGTGCACCGAGTACGGCCCCGCGTCGACGGTCCAGTTGGCGTGCGGCAGCGGCTTGACCCGGACGTGCGCGCGCCCGCTCTCCAGCAGCACGCGCCCGCCGTGCGCGTCGAAGTCGCCGATGCGCGCGCCGGTGCCGGGGTCGAGCGTCAGGCTCGATCCGTCGGAGAAATGCACCGCCGCGTCGCTGCTGGCATTGGCGCGCACGTAGCCACCGCTGCCCACGGTGCCATTGACCACATCGAACGTCAGCGAGGAGCCATGCCCACGGAACGTCAGCAACGAGAGCACGATCGCCGCCGCCGCCGCCCCGAGCCCGAGTGCCCACACCACGCTCGCCCCGCGGCCCCGCCGCGTCCGACGCGCGACCGCACGCTCGAAACGGACCAGCCCTGCGTCGTAAACGACCGGTGGCTCGTCGTTGAAGGTTTCCTGCGCGAGCGCAACCAGGCCGGCGGTCGCGGCCTCCCCGTCGGGGAACGGACTATTCTTAAGGTTATTCATTTTCGTCGTCTCGGTTCGTTACGTACTCGCACAGGATCGGATCCCGTTCGACCAGCAGGCGGACTTTTGACCACGCGCGGGCGAGACGCCGTTTCGTGGTCGCCAAGGACATTCCAGACGCTGCCGCCACTTCGAGCAGCCCCAGCCCCTCCATGAATCGAAGTACGAACAGGGTGCGATCCGGCGCGTTGATGCGATCGAGCACGCTGTAGAACCGGCCCAGCGCTTCGCGGGCGTCGGTGTCGATGTGGACGACGGCCTTTCCGGTCGCGTCGCCCTTGCCCGACAGCCGAGTCCAGCGCCGGACCCACAGGCGGCGCAGCTCGCTGCGCGTCGTGAGCACGGTGATCGAGATGACGAACGCCTTCAGCGCCTTCGGCTCGCGCAGCGTCGGCACCTTCTCGAAGACGCACAGGAAGACCTCCTGCGCGAGATCCTCGACCTCGTGGCCGGGGCCGAGCGCGCGCCTCAGCATGCGGAACACCATGGGGGCAAACCGCCGCCAGAGCGTGCGCGGCGCTTGCGGGTCGCGCGCGATCAGCGCGCGCGCGAGATCGGCGTCGTCGGACTCGTCCAGAGTCGCCCCCGGGAGGACGAGCAGACGCGCGCCACGTTCCACTTCACGCATCAGGCCATTCCTGGGTTGCTCGGCCCGTCATGTTAACCGGCAAAGTGGCCCCAGGGGTCAGGACCAGCTCAGAATAATTTTCCGCGCCTCACATTGACGCAGGGGGTGCAGGAACCGCGCCCGTCCGTCCGCTACTCCGCCGTGAAGCGGTGAATCATCATGTGATGGTAAGTCTTACCCGGGTGCAGGATCACCTCGTCGCGCCAGGCCGGGACGTTGATGGAGTTGGGGAACTTCTGTGACTCGAGGCAGAGCCCGGCGTACTGCGGCTGCGCCGCCCCCTTGCCCTTGTTCGACCCGTCGAGGAAGTTGCCCGAGTAGAACTGCAGCCCGGGCTGGTCGGCGGTCAACGTCATCACGCGGCCCGACTTGGGGTCCTTCAGCTTCGCCATCAGGCGCATCGCATGCGGGTCGCCGTTCACCACCCAGTTGTGGTCGAACCCGACGGGTTTACCCCCCGCCGCTTTGATGTCGCGGCCGATCGGCTTCGCGGCGGTGAAGTCGAAGGGGGTGCCCTTGACCGGGACGATCTTCCCATCGGGGACCGGGTCGCCCGGTGTGTACTTGTCGGCGGGGATCGTCAGCTCTTGCTCGAGCACGGTCCCTGAACCGAAGCCGGCGAGGTTCCAGTAGCTGTGGTGAGCCATGTTGACCAGCGTGGTCTTGTCGGTCGTCGCGCTCATCTCGACCTCGAGCGCGCCGTCGTTGGTCAGCGTGTAGGTCGCGGTCGCGGTGACCGTGCCGGGATAGCCTTCCTCGCCGTCGGGCGACACGTGGGTCAGCTTCAGCGACGGACCCTTGGCGGTCTCCTTGGGCTCGGCCGTCCAGATCACCTTGTCCCAACCCTTTTTTCCGCCGTGCAGGTGATGGGGCGGATTGTTGGCCGCGAGCTTGTAGGTTTTTCCCTCGAGCGCGAAGGTCGCGCTCGCGATGCGGTTGGCGACGCGCCCGACGATCGCGCCGAAGTAGGGGCTCTTTTCGACGTAGTCATTGACGTTGTCGAAGCCGAGCACCACGTCGCCGAGCGTGCCGTTCCGATCCGGGACGAGCAGCGACTGGACGATCGCGCCATAGTTCGAGATGCGCGCGACCATGCCCTTGGTGTTGGTCAGCGTGTAGACATCGACGGGCTTGCCGTCGACCTGCCCGAACGGCGCTTTCTGGATCGCCGCCTTGCCGTCGGTCGTCTTGCCCTCGCTCCGGGGCTTGGCGGCATCCGCGCTCCGACCGCCGGCCGCGCATGCGATGGCAGCGAACAACAGCATCCGGGTCTCGGTCCTTCGCAACGAATCGCGCATGCGAGCTCCTCTCTCAGGTCGGGCGGGCGCTTACCTGTGCGAAGTGGCGCGCGGCGCTTCACTCGGCTCACGATTCAGCCGCCGACGTGAGGCGCCGCCGCACCGTCGAGGAGTCGTTCCAAAACCGGTCTGTCGGGGCGAATTTTGAGCCGTATGCCATTTCCGGAGCCACATCCCGCATATCCCAGCTCGACGTTCTTGGTCGCGATCTCCGGAGGATTTCAATGCGTGAAAATACGTCGGTCCAGGCATGTTGGCCCAGGGTAGGCGCCGTTGCCGCGGGCATTTGCCTGATGGTCGCAACCGGCTGTTCGGGCAAGATCAGCCCACAGGGCGGAGGTAACGGTGGGGATACTGGGGGCAGCGCTGGGAACGGGGGCGGCAACAACCCGTGCACCGGGACAAACACGCTGGCGCCCCAGCGCGTGGTGCGATTGACGCTGCAGGAGATCGCCAACTCGACGGGAGCCGCGATCGACCCGTCGCTGACCCAGACGCTGGTGACTCAGCAGGGCCTCGGGCAGCCGACCCTGGCGTTCTTTCCGCCGCTCGACAGCACGCGCGAGGGTGACACCATCATCGCCGACCGCTACCAGCAAACCGACAACATGGCGGTCACCGCCAGCCAGTTCGTGACGACGAACTACGCGACGGCGACCAAGTGCGCGTCGGCGACCGACGACACCTGCGCGCAGAATTACGTTCTCGGGGTCGCGGCCAAGCTCAATCGCCAGCCGCTCGACGCGCGCGCGACCTCGAGCCTGATGCAGGTGTACACCGAGATCAAGGCGGCCGGCGGGTCGACGACCGAGGCGGTGCAGTTCAGCATCGAGGCGGCCCTGAACTCAGCCGAGTTCCTGTACCGCACCGAGATCGGCGACAAGTCGAAGATGAACGCCGACGGCATTCCGCTGACGCCGTACGAGATGGCGACGCAGCTGTCGTTCTTCCTGTCGGACGGCCCGCCCGATGCCACGCTGCTGGCCGCCGCCGCGGCGAATCAGCTCTCGACACCCGCGCAGATCGGCACGCAGGTCGACCGGCTGCTCACGACCCCGGCCGTGCAGACGAACCTGTCGTTCGCGATGTTCGTGTTCTTCA
>Ga0265328_10001066_pt1 | contig 12644 bp, 12 predicted proteins | sample 41624metaG_FD_202086 | JGI IMG/M metagenome (GOLD analysis project Ga0265328, IMG submission 202086) | Rhizosphere microbial communities from Carex aquatilis grown in University of Washington, Seatle, WA, United States - 4-16-24 metaG | ecosystem: Host-associated > Plants > Roots > Rhizosphere...
GCCACCCGGGCTCCGCCGCGAGGGCCCCACTCGGCGCGAACCGTGGGCCTGCCCCACACGGCGACGTTCAGCGTTGCGATCGGTGGCGCCGCGCTCCTGGTTTGATAGAAGCGGCCCTCCTCGTAGTAGGTCGGGTAGTAATCGCTGAAGTACGCGGCGTAATACGGTTGGTACGCCGCTGCCGCCGGATCGATCGCGCCGTTCCAGAGCACGCACGGTCCCAACGGCACGAACTCGGGCGACCACGCGCGCCACAGGTGGCGATGCAGTCCCTCCATGAAGCACCACCCACCGCCAAACGCGTCGGGCACCGGGTGATAGCCGAGATAGGCGTACCAGGTTCCGGTGTACCCGAAGTCGACCGGATCCCCGACGAAGAAGTAGCAGCGGTCGCGGTAGGCGAACAGCCGCACGTCGAAGGGAGCGTAATCGTGGCGATGCGGGACGGCGGCGACCTCCCATCGCCCGTCGACGTCGGGGTGCGAGCCGGCGAAACAATACGTGCCGTCGGGCGTTGGCTGAGCGCCTTCGTCGGGGCGATAGAAAACCGTCTTGGGCGGCGGTGGCGGGGGGACGTCCACGGGCGGTGGCGGATCGACCGGTCGCGATGGCGGCGGCGAGGGTTCGTCGATCTTGCCCGGCGGTGTCTGGCGCGGGCCAGGCTGAACAGGGCCAGGCGGGACAGGGCTCGGCGGGCCAGAGTCAGGCTCCGGCTGGTCGCGCTTCGTCGCGATGAACGTCAACAGGCGGCCGAGCACTTGGCCTGGCTCGACCACCTCGCCGATGAATGCGACCGCCATATTGAGAGGGAACGCCACCCACTTCGACTGCACGACGACCGAGATAGCCGCCTTGAGGCCGCCCTTGATGTTAGTGGTCCAATCGAAAGGCTTCGCGCCCGGCCCGCCACCATCGACGACGTTGACAATCCAGCCGTCGCCGTCCACGACGAACTTGAGATCGCGTTGCGTGGTTCGTTTCAAAACCGCGAAATCCTTGTAGGTGACGTCCAGGTGGTAGGTCAGCTCGATCTGCTCGCCGGGCCGATTCCACCCAACGTAGGTCAGTCCACCATCGTTGTTGTTCGGCGCCGCGCTCAGATAGCAGGCGTGCAGGATGAGCCCCCTGTGCTCCTCGATCTGGGCTCGCGCGGCTTGCACGACGGGAGGCTCGACCTGGGCGAGAGTCGTGTCCGCAAGCAGAGTTAAGGCCAGTGCACCAACCGCCGGGGCCAACACCAACCGACCAAGGGGATCCATGGGTGTTCCACAAACGTTCACCGCGTTGATTCTTCCCAGAGTTTTTTTTCTTGAGGAAGGTGTGGGCTCAGTCGCAAGCGGATCCGCGGATCGAAGTCGAGCGTGGACGTCTGCGACGGGCCTGCTAAACGAGGGTAGCTGCCCACCACCCGCATGTAACCGCTGCACGGACCGCACGTGGCGCGGCGGATCGCCGCACACTTGACGACGGCGGGCGGTCCTACGTCGCGCGGCGGGCGTGGTCCGGTGTCGTCGCCAGCTCGGCCGGGATCTCGAAGGATGAGAGAGGAGCCGCGGGATGGGGGCAGTCTCGGCGTCGGTTGGGGGCGGGGTAGGCGACGTAACGGATGCCGCCCGCGCAGAGCGCGTAGACGGTCGCGTCGGATACGCTGAGCAACTCGGCGACTTCGCTGACGGAGAACAGGCGATCGCGATCACCTGGGAGCCGCGCGACCGGGAGAAAAATAGGAGCAAACTCTTTCGCGATCGCCTGTTTGCTTCGCATGGGTCGAAATCTAATCGACGGACACCTCGACGATCTCAGTTGCCGAATCGGGGGAAGATGGCCCGAACAAACATGCCCCGATCGCGTTGCGATGAGCCGCGATCGGTATATGCGGCTCGCGGTGACTCAAACGTGGCCTGCGCGTCTTCTTCCGCCGTTCATCTTGAGACCGCGGCGGTACTCAGTTGGGGTCGCGCGCACGAGCCTGCGAAAGCTCGCGCTGAAGGCCGACGGCGTCTGGTAGCCAACCGTCAACGCGATATCGGTGATTCGTAGCGAAGGATCGGCGAGCAGCTCTCTGGCCCGTCCAATGCGTCGCATGACGAGCCATTCATGGGGCGTCTGTCCGGTCGCGAGGCGGAAGGCGGTGCAGAAGTGAAACCGGCTGAGCCTCACCAACTGCGCGAGCTCACGGAGGCCAATATCCTGACCCAGTTGGTCACGCATGTAACCGGTGACCCGCTGCACTTGCCACGCAGCAAGACCTCGGCGGTGCGGCGAGACGCCGAGCTTGCGATTCGAGCAGTGGCCACGGGCCAGCTGTGCGCAAAGCAGGTCGACCCCACGGTCGAAGAACAGACAGTTGCGTGTGTGTCCGGAACATCTTCCCGTTCGGCGCCGGGGACACGAGGTCGGAAGGCGAGGCGCGGATCGCGTGCTCAGGTCGTGGGCCAGCAACTCGCTCTTGATCGGGACAGCATCGGCGCCGCCGTTCTTGGGCGTGTCGCGATCATGAGATCGGCTCACCGTGATGATCCCCGCCGCGAGATCGACGTCCGTCTTTCGGAGCGCGAACAGCTCCTGCCGTAGCGCCGGCACGCTAACGAGAGGTGCCCTGCACGACGTCATCAGGGGTTGCGTGTGTCGCTACGTTGAATCTCAGCGTCGTAAACGGGACCTGCAGGATCTCGGTCGCGAAATGCAGCGTACCCATGGCAGAGGGCCGATTCGGTCGCTCAGGTAGGTCCCATGATCAGGTAGAGTTGCCCGACCGCACATGGAAATCCGTTGAATGGGTAGCTCGGCCGACGCCCTTCGCCCGGCCCTCGAGGTCGAGAACCTCTCGGTGCGGTTCGGCCAGGTAGCCGTTCTCGAACACCTATCCTTCACGGTCCCGCACGGGAGTGCGCTCGCCATCATAGGCCCGAACGGTGCCGGCAAGAGCGTGCTCGCCAAGGCGCTCATCGGAACACTGGCGTTCGAGGGCAACATTCGGTGGGAGGAAAATACGAAGATCGGCTACGTACCTCAGAAGCTCGACATCGAGCGTGACCTGCCGATCACCGGCGCGGATTTCCTTGACGCCAAGGCGGCGGTCGGGCGCGCGTCGCGAGACGAGGTCGTGAACTTGCTGGGACTCGTCGGGCTGAAACCGGAGGCCGCCGCCAAGCCGATCGGAGCGTTGTCGGGCGGCCAGTTCCAGCGGCTTCTCGTCGCGGCGGCGCTCGTCGGACGTCCAACAGTCCTGTTGCTCGACGAGCCCACGGCGGGGGTGGACGAGCCGGGGCAGGACAGCCTCAACCACACGATCGAGCGTCTTCGCGACGAGCGCGGCCTGACGATCCTGTTCATCTCGCACGACCTGAGCGTCGTCTACCAGTACGCCACGAACGTGCTGTGTCTGTCCCACGGGCACGTCTGCTTCGGCGCACCGCGGACCGTTCTCACGCCGCAGGTACTCCAGGAGCTCTACGGCGCTCCGATCGGGTACCACCTCCACCATGACGCTCGAACCTAGCGCCATCGCGCTCTCGGTCGGAGCGGGAGCCGCTGCGGGCTTGGTGGGCTGCTTCGCCGTCATGCGCCGGATGACCCTGGCGGCGGACGCGATCTCGCACATCGCCCTGCCTGGCATCGGCGTCGCAATCCTGCTGCGGCTGCACCCGATCCTGGGTGGCGTCGCCGCGCTGCTCATAGGCACGCTCGTCGTCTGGGGCATCGAGAACCGGACGCGTCTTGCCACGGAGACGATCATCGGCGTCGTATTCTCGACGGCGCTCGCCATCGGCAGCCTGATCACGTCGGGAGAGGATCTCATCGAAGCACTCTTTGGCGGCGTCGGGCACCTGACCCTGGTGGAGGCGTCGCTGGGCCTCGTCGTGGCGGTGGGTGTGATCGCGTTCGTCGTGCGGCAGAGACACCGCCTCGTGCTGGCGCTTGTTTCTCCCGAGATCGCCCACACCAGCGGCATCGATGTCCCCCGGTTGAACCTTCATTTCTTGCTGGTGTTCGCTCTGACGATCGCGCTCGGTCTGCGCTACCTCGGCGTGCTTCTCGTCGGCTCGCTGGTGATCATTCCGGCCGCCACGGCGAAACGCCTCGCGCGCAGCCTGCAAGGCATGCTGATCATCTCCGTGGCGGTCTCGATCGCGTCGACCACCGTCGGGACGCTCCTCTCCATCGCGCTGCACCGGACACCAGGATCGATGATCGTCCTCGTGGCTGCCAGCTTCTTCCTCGTGAGCCTCGTGCGGCGACCCGGCGCATGAGCGTCGCCTCGTTGTTGCTCGGATGGGTGTGAGACCGTGACGCGTTCGATTGAGTCCGCGATCCTCAAGAACGAGAGTCTTCGCACGGTCGTCTTCGCCTTGGCCGCGAACCTGGGCACGGCTCTCGCCAAGCTCGCGGGCGCCCTGTTGACGGGCTCGCAGCGCCGGATCCAGCTCTCCTGGTTGATGTACGGTCGCGAGAAAATTTGCCGAGTGTCTGTCTTGGCCGGCTACGACCGACTGGCACCGGCCATCGACGCCTTGGCCGGGCGCGAAGTAAAATGTGGCTTGACGCCAAGGTGACGAGTCTTTCGGGATACGGCCTTCGCCCATTTTGCAATCCAAGCAATCGGCAGGATGGCGTACGCCCCGTTGAGCATGGTCTGGAAGGGGCGAAACCCGAGAATGCTGATGCCGAAGGTCCAGGCAAGCCACTTGGTATTGCCCAACGTCCGCAGTACTTGCGCAACGGCTTCACCCCCGCGCTTCGTCGAACCATCGGGCATCAGTAGATGGATCGTCTCGTAGGCATCCCAGAATCGAGATCCGGGCTCAGCGATCGGAGCGCCGCCGGGTCGTCACCAATAGGTCGCACGATGAGGCTTGTGTCGCCGGATTTGTTCTTTGCGGACTTCTGCACCCATGTGCAATGCGGCGGCAGACACCGCACTCGTCGTTGAACAACAGGAGTGGTTGTTCATGCCTCGAACGGTTGCGTGACGGCCGTCAGGAGTCCCGCTGCCGTCGGGGGTGGTCCCTCGGCGCGTCCCACTTCTTTTCCGTCGAGAAACATCAGCAGCGTCGGGGTGCCCTCGATCTCGTAGCTGGCTGCGAGCTCCTGCTCGATCGCGACATTGACCCTGAAGATCGTCTCTCCGGACTTCCGACAACGCTACCAGTCGCGCGCGGAGGAGATCGACCTGAATGACCTTGTCCGCGAGGCGTGCGCCACGAAATATCGCCTCTGTGCTGGGGCAGGTCGGGTTTCGCAATTCGGCGGCGTACGTCGCGGCGAAGCACGGCGTCGTCGGACTCAGTCAGAACGCGGCGCTCGAGTACGGCCAGCGGAAGATTCGACTGAACGCCGCCGGTCCCGGGGTCATCAAGACGCCCTTGGTCGACCGGGGTTACCTTGCTCCAGAAAGACGACGCCCCGGTCCAGCCGCCCACCATCATCCCTAGGGCGAAATCTCCCTTTCGGGCGAAATATTGCCGGTACGGGTCGTTAATTCGTCGTCGGGCCACTCACCGCGGTGGTGTGTCGACGTCGGGTAGCTTAACGGGAGGCTGGCATGTACTCCGTTTCTACGGGTGTATCGGCGCTGGACCAGATGCTCGGGGGTGAGGGTATTCCACCGGGTACGATCGTACTCATCCGGGGAGGCCCCGGCAGTGGCAAGACCACGCTCAGCCTGCAGATGATGGCGCATCACCTGGCCGACCCCAAGAATTCGGGGTGCTACCTCTCCCTCGAGTCCCCGCCAGATGAAGTCGTCCGAGACAGTGTCCGGAAGTTTGGTTTCAACCTCGACAGAAAAAGGTTGGCCACGATTCCGCGCAACTCCTTGGAGGTCAGATTCTTTGGCCAGGTCAACCCGCTGGCCCGAAACACCCTGATCGCTGCGGCCCTCTCTGAGGCTCTCGCGAAAGCTTCCGATCCCGCGCGCTCGCTGGTGGTCATCGATTCACTCAATCTGTTCGTCGATATCGTCTGCGAGGCGTATCCCACCGTGAATCGCCGGGCCGTGGTCCACTCGGCCTGCAAGACCATCCAGAACACGCTCGCGCAGGCCGTCGTGGTCATCACGGGTGAGCACGACCCGGCCGCGATCGACCGGGCTTCGGTAGCGGAGAGCTTCCTTTGCGACGTGTTGCTCGACCTCACCTCTGATCCCGTCCCCTCTCGCGTCCAGGGATCGGACAGTGTGCGTCTGGAGAACCGAACATTTTGTCGCGTCCTCAAGTCCCGCTTTGGGCGAAATCAACTCCGCCGTTGCTGCTACGACATCGTGCCGCGGGCGGGTCTCAGGTTCTACGAGACATACCCGGGAGATGGTCGAATCCTCTTGTTTCAGGAGAACGAGCCCCAACGTGCGGTGGTCCGAGAGTTCTTTCGCTCTGACGTTCCCCTGCTCTATCCCACGCTGCAGTGCCAGACGTTCGAGCGTGACAACTTGCACCACGTACTGGGCAATCAGCAGCGCTTCCAGCACATCCCGGAACGCACGGACCTTTACATGGCCAGCTTTGACACATACTGGATCAATTGGTACGTCGAGCGGTGCCAGAGAGAGCTCATTCGACACGTGCTGGGCGACTCGGGGATCGACTCGGCCTCCCCCCACCTCGTCGGAGCCGTCCACGCGTACGCGCTCGCCGACGCGAGCTCGCGTGCCGCAGAAGCACAGGCTGTTGCTCAATTGGAGCCGAGAGCTCTCAAAGCTTTGGACCGCGCGAGTGAGGAGGTTGCTTTGCCGCAAGGCCAGTGCGGCATTTTTCACGTAATCGATCGCCGCCAACTACGCTTGATGGGTGAGCGGCGGTCTCCGTTGATCGATGAGTTGGAACGCGGGCCTCACCGAACGACCCATCCCGACTTGTACCGTTCCGTCCCCTACAACTTCGACGTGGGGTGTTTCGTATGGCGGGCCGATAAAATTCCCGATCCTTCAACGGCCGTGGAGTGGGATGCGCGTGTACGATCCCAAGTGGCGGAGATCAGTCGAGTTCAACGCGACTTTGGCGGGGGCAACGACGAGGCGGAGAAGAGGGTCATCGAGACGTTGGAGTGCACCTTGCCACCGCGCACGTGGGAGGAGGCTGCGGCGATCTGTCAGACGGCGGGCGGCCACCTGGTCATCGAATCGAAGACCTTCGACACAACGGCCGTCACGCTGCTCGAGATGATCTGGGCCCAGGGCAGCCGGTTCGAGGTGGGAGCTGACCACAAGATCCGCCACTGGGAGGGGCTCAAACGGGCGCTGCTCCGCGCGTTCGCCCTCCTCAAATATCTCTTCGACAGAGGAATCACCCCGCGCGATTCCAGCATCGAGCCGTCGCCGTTCTGCGGTCGATACAATGTCGTCGCGCCGAAAGGCAGCCCCCCTCGACCCGATTGGATCATGGCGCGTCACTGGTATTCAACCTTGGTTGATTTGCTGACGGCTCCAAAGCCTCACGTTGACGAATACCCATTTTCGATCTCGGAAGAGACGCCGTTGCTGTGGGATCAGCCGGAGGCGCGGCTTCGGATCTGCCCCATTCCGACCTCGGTCCTCAATTGTGCATCCAATCCGAGAGCTCCCGACCACGTCTCTTGCCTGGGCGAGTGGCATCTGGTCATCATCGGCGGTAGCGAAAACGTCGCCCTCGGCCACGATCTCATCAACTGGATGACCACCAGTCAGGGCACCTGCGACTGGGCGTTTCGCGGCGCGATCCTGCCGACGGCGAACGACTTCTACGAGCTCTACGGAGACACGCGCTGCTTTCGCTTCGAACGGCCTCGTCAGCCATTGGAGGCCCTGCCCGATATCACGTTCGACGGCATGCGGGCCCTGGCGAAGAACGCGCGCCTGCGCAGTAGCATCTATGACTATCGCCGATGCATGCGACCGGTGCACGGCGCCTTCGAGGCCATTCGAAGTGGGATGATCGATACGCCCAAGCAGATGCAGGATCTGGTCGAAGGCATCCGCGTCACGATTGAAAAGCTGGCGGAGCTCGAAAAATGAAGCAACGTCCCTACGCGAAAACCGACCGCAAGCCGATGGCCGTCTTCCTGTCGCACGCCACCGCCGATGCGCCGCTGGCGATAAAGCTCAAGAAATGGTTGAAACAGATCTTGCTCGGGCAAGTCGAGGTGATCGTCTCTGGGGACAGCGAGAGTCTGGCGGCGGGGCAGCAATGGCTCCGCCGGATTTCGACGGATCTGCGCCGCTCGAAGCTGGTCATCTTGCTTTGTACGCCGGCGACCGTCGATCGCTTTTGGACCACATTCGAGGCGGGAGGAGCATTCTTTCTCGAGAAGCCGATCATACCGCTTTGCGCGCAGGGGACGGCGTTTGCGAAATTGCCCATTCCGCTCCAGTTGCACCAGGGGTACCTGGCCTGGGAACCCAGCCAGCTGCGACAGCTGGTCGAACGTATTGCCGAGGCCGCCGAGCTCAACTGTCCGGAGCTATCTGAGGATGCCATCGCGGCGCTCGCCCGACAGTTCGGCGGTGGGCGCGTCGGCGACGGCGTCGGCGTATGGGTTGGTGACAGGACGGCGGACGACGAGCACCTCCTCGAGCAAATCACGCAGCGGCACGGCCCCGTGACACACATCCGGACCCCGACGTGTACGACGATCGTCGGACTGTCTCCGTCATTCGTCGTATTTCGCCCGCGCGGCGATGATGACCCCCGCGGGTTGATCGAGGAGCTTCGGGGAAAGCTTCCTGCGGTCCTGGTAATCCTGTACGTCGACGGCACGTGGGTCGCGCGCAATCGGCATCACTACGATGCCACCCTCACGATCGAGGCACTTGATGTTCTACGCGCTCTGAGTTCCACTAACGACTAACCAGAGCTTTGGCCGTGAACCGAATTCTCGAAATCTTCGTGTCGTCGCCCGGCGACCTGGCGGAAGAGCGTCGCGCGGTCGCCGAGATCATCGGACGGCTCGCGCGCGCGCCGCACATCTCCCAGCGCGGGTACTCGCTGCGCGCTCATCTTTACGAAGACGTGGTGCCTCCGGTTCTCGCAAACGGCCCCCAGGATGCCATCAACGCCTTCATGATGGATCCATCGCGATGCGACGTTCTGGTCTGCCTGCTCGGCGATCGTCTGGGCACCCAGATGAAGGATCCGCGCCATTCGACCGAGACCTATGTTTCGGGCACGGTCTACGAGGCGACGACGGCCAGCGAATCCAGGAAGAGGCCGAAGCCCCAGGTGCTGATCTACTATCGGCGCACGCCCAGGGACGGATGCGTCGCCGCCGATCGGCGGGATGTGGACAATTTCGTCGCCGGGATTCGGGGCGGCGTAGGTCCTTTGCGGGGCATCGCGCCGCTGCCTTTCGACGACAGCCGCGACCTCGCGGTCAAGATCGCCGAGCACCTCGACGCGACGGTCACGCACGTGACCCGCCTCTACGAGACGCGGCGACGTCAGTTCGGGCTCTTGGGGTTGCTCGCGGCGGTCGCGCTCGGCGCCGGCGGCTACGAAACCGCGACTCGAGTGGTCGACGCCGCGCACGACCGGGGGCTTGCTGAGGCAGCAAAACAGACCGAACCCTTGCAGCAGAAGATCGATCGGTTGAACAATGACGAGCCCGGTCGACGGACACAGTTCTTGATGGACGCGATCGTGGCCGGCCCGGCCATCGCCATCGGCAATCTCGACCAACAGGGATGCGGGGCCGCGGCCCCGCTGATTGATGCGGTCGCCAGGCTGCAATCCGGCGGCGATCTGACGATTATCGGTCCAGCGATCGCTGCGCTCGGCAAGCTGGCGGCGGGAAAGGACAAACGTTGCGGCTGCCCCGAGTTGCTCTCGGTCTTGACCACGGACGACGTCCAGATCCGCTATTGCAAGAGCACGCATCTGCTGGCGCTGGAAGCGCTGCCGAACCTGTTGTGCCAACAGAAATCCAAGGTGATTGCCGCATATTTGGGGAAGATTCACATCCCTCATTCGTTAGATAATGTGTTTTGCAAAGGTGAGGTGCCGGGCGCGCTCGACGACCTGGAGGCGGCTGCCCGCAAGGCGCTTCCGGGACCAGCATCCTCGGGGACGGGATTGCCGCCGTGACTTTCTTCGTTGCCGCGCGTGCACTGGCGCTGGTCTTGCTGCTGGCGCTCACGCTGGCCGTTTGCCCGAACGTCGCTCAGGCCGACTCCTGCCTGGACGCCGGGGCGGCGTTCGTTCCCGAGACCGCGCTCGTGGTACTCAGCTTCGCGTCGCCCGGATCCAGTGAAGCGCTGGTCATCGAAAGCGTGCTCGGTTCCGAGCAGCGATGGCAGGTCCGTTCCTGCGACGACCTCAGACTGCTGGACCGGATCAAGCACGGCGACAAAGGTCAGCTCGACCAGCTACTCAGCCGCAAGATCCTCCTGGTTGTTTTTCAGGAAGGGGCGGTGATCAAGCATCATCTGATTCCGTACGCGTATGCTCGCGTATCCCAGCAAAGCAGGGTTCCGGCCCCGCAAGAATTCGAGATGTGCCGCGGTGGCGCGTTCGATCACGACGAGGCATGCAAGCGATACGCGGGTCCCGTCCGAGCGGTGACCGCGGCCGCTGCAGCGATTTACAAAGCAAACCTGTCGGCGTGCCCGGAGCTCGAGGATGCCAGCCGCGGCTTGAACGAAGCGTTGGCCGAGCTCCCTCAGATCCGCGACTCCCAACCCAAGAAGGAGCTGCGCGACTTCATCGTCGAGCAACGGGATCGCTTGCAGAAAACACTGGCGGCAAAGGCGTGTGGCCCGCGCAATCTCAATACACGCCTCTTGCGGGACCGAGTGGGCGCGGGTGGTCCCGTGCTGACCAACAGCACCGCGGGTGCCGGGAGTTGAACCCGCCCGCGACGCGGAAGACGATGGTCCGATCGGAATGATCCTCGCGTCGGCGCTGTGCGGTCTCATCTCGACGATCGCTCCGGTGACCACCGCGGCGGGCCAACTGGCGGCCAGCCCGGCGCCGCCGCGCGCCGCCGTTACCGTGTCGGCGCTGGTGTGCGGAGCGGATGGCCCCGCCGACGGCGCGCTCGTCGCCGAAACAATACGTGCGCTCAGCGGCACCTCAGCGCTGCGCGCCGACGGTGTAGACCTGGTCCCGTTTTCGGCGGAGGACAGGTGTCGCCCGAGCCCGACGCGGCCAACCGGCCCCGAGCCCGTGCCTGACCTGGTCCTTGTGGCATCTGTCGCCGGCGGGCAAGCGGTCGAACGTGCAAGGATGCGCGTCGGCTTTCGCTTCGAGGGTCACGACGTGATTCTCAAGCTCTTCGGTCGGCAGCTCAGCGGCACGCTGACCGCCAGCACCCTCGTGATTCCGACGGCCCCGGCGGCCAATGCGGTCGAACCGCGCGTCGCCGGTACCGCTGACACACAGGCCGCGGCTGGCGCCGCAGCCATCATGACGCCTTGGCTACAGGTGACCACGGGGCTCGTGGAAGCACTCGCCTATCGGAAGCTGGCCGCGCTCCCCGACCAGACAGACGAAGTGCAACGTCTGGGCGAGGCCAACCGGCGTGCCGCGGTCGCGGCGCTCGCGCTCGCCGACAGCGATTGGCTGGCGACCGAAGCGCCACTCACCGCGGCGGTGATAAAACAAGTACGCGCCACGCTGCTGTTCGATGAGACGTGCCCGTCCGAGTCGCCGCGCGATCTTTTCTATGCGGCGTCGCGTCTGGCGCCCTACAGCGCGGATGCCCGGGTGTTGATTGCGCTCGCACGATTGAAGGAAGCGTACTACCCGCCGTTCTGCGCCGTAGCGGTCGAGCAAGAGCTCTTTCGCAGCCTGGACCTGAACCCCTGGAACAACGAAGCGGTCGACGACCTGGGCATCCTCTACGAGTTGGCGCTCAACGCCCAGCCCGAGAGCCGCGCGCCGGGACAGGTCTCCGCCGACGACGCCGCGCAACGACTGGACCGCGTCTGGCAAAAGGAGGTACCCGCCTCGCCGCTGGCCCTGGAGCTTGGCGTGGCAGCGAGCCTGTCATCGACCGCCGACCAATCGAACCGCGAGCTGGGACCAGGCCTGCGACTGGACTTCTCCTACGGGCGCGACGGCACAGGCTTGGGCGTCCGATTGGGGATCGAGTTGCCCTGGGCCAGGCAAAGCTTATTTCCCACGCCGAATGGGGGCCCTTCCCCATGGGTCAGTTGGACCCGGCCGACGCTCGATATCGGACCCAGATATCGGCTTCGCGTCGGCGCGTCGTACGGCGAGGTCGAACCGGCGCTGCTGATGGCCGCCGTCGTCGCCGTCGGGCACGGGTTCGACACCAATTACACGGCGACGGGCATCAACGTGGGTAGCGGAGGTACGCTGCGCTTGGGCCGGAGATTGGGGCGATTCAGCCTTTGGATCGGATCGTCGATCGCTTACTTTTTCGGGACGACCAGCCTTCAGCTGTCCGCGATCGGGGGTTCCGGCACCGGACAACTGCCCAAGCTGGACATTTCGTTGCTTGCAGGCGCTTCCGCGTTGGTGTGGCGATGAGCGGGCTTGCCGCCGCGATCGCGCTCCTCCGCCGACGAGGTCGAGCGGCGCGGAGCATTGGTTTGATCCTCGCGCTGGGTTGCGGCTGTTCGGACGGACTGCGGGTGGGCGCCTTCAATCCGTTCGTGCCGGACGCCTCGGTCGACATTCAGGTCGACGTGGCCGCCACCACCGAAGTCGGGG
>Ga0265328_10001075_pt1 | contig 12582 bp, 11 predicted proteins | sample 41624metaG_FD_202086 | JGI IMG/M metagenome (GOLD analysis project Ga0265328, IMG submission 202086) | Rhizosphere microbial communities from Carex aquatilis grown in University of Washington, Seatle, WA, United States - 4-16-24 metaG | ecosystem: Host-associated > Plants > Roots > Rhizosphere...
TGCCTTTGCGGCCGATCTTGTCCGACAGCCAGCCGAAGAAGATGAAGAGCGGCGTGCCGATCACCAGTGAAATCGCGATCAGGATGTAGGCGCTCTGGTAGTCGAGCTTCAGCGTGATGATGAGGAAAAACAGCGCATAAAACTGGCCTGTGTACCACACGACACCCTGGCCGGCGGTCGCGCCCAGGAGTGCCAGCAGCACGATTTTGCCGTTACCCCAATTGGCAAAGCTTTCGGTCAGCGGCGCTTTGGACGTCGTGCCTTCGTTCTTGATTTTGAGGAATACCGGCGACTCATTCAGCTTCAACCGGATGTAAACCGAAAACACCAGCAGGATCAACGAAACGAGGAAAGGCACGCGCCAGCCCCATTGCGAGAAATCCTTGGCGTCCATGCCGACGCGGCAGGCGAGAATCACCATCAGCGCAAGGAAGAAACCGAGCGTCGCCGTGGTCTGGATCCAGCTCGTATCGTAGCCGCGCCGGTTTTCCGCCGCGTGCTCGGCGACATAAGTCGCGGCACCGCCGTACTCCCCGCCGAGTGCGAGGCCTTGCACGAGACGCAGTGTCACGAGCAGGATGGGCGACAGCCAGCCGATCGACTCATAGGTCGGCAACAAGCCTACCGCAAACGTTGCCGCGCCCATGCAGATGATCGTGACGAGGAATGTATATTTGCGGCCGACGATATCGCCGACGCGCCCGAACACCAGCGCACCGAACGGCCGCACGAGAAAGCCGGCCGCATAAGTCGCGAACGCCGACAGCAATGCCGCCGTGTCGTTGCCTTTCGGAAAGAACAGCGCGGCGAAGAACGGCGCCAGTGTCGCATACAGGTAAAAATCGTACCATTCGAAAACGGTACCGAGCGAAGACGCAAATATGACTCGCTTCTCTTCCGGTTTCAGATCGCCCGTGGCTGCGGCAGATGCGCTCATGTATTTCCTCCTTTGGTGTTCAACGGCGACTTCACGTCGCCATCAAGACGCAGGGCAATATTGTTGTTGAATGCCGGCGTGACAAATGTCACGTCATGACCCATACGCGCGGTTCACGATAGCCGTCGCTTGGCAAGTTCAGCTATTAGGGATAACCCTTATAGGCCGCGCCAGCACTGGGTTTGCGGGCAGGTTTCGTAAGAATTCAGTAAGAATGGCGTGCGCGGCCGGTATCGCAAATGTGGCCGGCGCGGGTTGCCGACCTGCCGTTAATGCGCAGTGCGCGGCTGGTCAATTTCGAACGCAAGCTGGACCAGCGCGGCGACCGAATCGACGCCCACCTTTTCCATGACCCGCGCGCGATGGGCTTCGACCGTCTTGATGCTGATGCAAAGTTCGTCCGCGATGGTCTTGTTCATTTTACCCGCGACGACGTAGCGCATGATTTCGCGCTCGCGCGCCGTCAGTTTTTCGATACAGGCGGCGACCGTTTTTTTGCGGGCATGCTCGCGCCGCCGCGCGGCATCGAGCTTGAGCGCCTTTTCTATAGCGTCCACCAGTATCTGTTCGCCGACGGGCTTCTCGAGGAATTCAGCCGCGCCGTTGCGCAACGCGGCGACCGCCGTAGGCACGTCGCCATGCGCGGTTACGAACACGACCGGCAAATGGCACGCCCGCCGGTTAAGTTCGTTCTGCAATTGGAGGCCGTCGATGCCCGGCAGGTGCGCCTCCAGCACCAGGCACCCGGGTTGTTGCAGATCGCACTCGGCGAGAAACGCTTCCGCGTCCGCGTACGCGGCGGCGCGGTGGCCGACGCCCGCGAGCGACCGGCGCAGCCCATCGCAAAAAGCGCGATCGGCGTCGACGATGAAGACCGTGGCGTGCGCGTGCGAGCTCATGACGGCGTTACTGCAATCTGCGATCCAGAAACTGGCGGACCTGTTTCACGAGCTCGGCCTCACTGCCCGCGAAATAATGATCGGCGTCCGCGACTTCGAGCTGGGCCGAGCCTTTCAGGGTTTTCAGTACGGCTTCGCGAGCCGCCGCCCGCTGCCGCACTTGCGGCAAATCGCGTTCGCCGTAAATATCGAGTACCGGCACGTGCAGGTTACGCGCGTTTGCGAAGTCGCCGTTGCTGATACCGATCGCCACCCAGGCGTCGATGCCCGCGGCGGATGAGCCGGCGAGGAAGTCATTGCTCATGCGCGCGCCCATGCTGTGCGCTACGAGCGCGATCTTGCGGTTGCCTTTACTCTTCAGGAAGACGACCGCCGCGGCGAGCCGTTCGTCCGCGTCCGGAAACAGCGCAGGGTATTCTTCGCCCAGCGCACTGGCGGCAAGTACCGGCATCTGCACCGACAGCGTCGTATAGGAGTTCTCGGCAAGCCCGCTTCTCAATGCGCCGATTAACGCCCAGTCGGGATGCACGCCCATGCCGTGCACGACGATGACGGCGCCCCGCGCTTTGGGCGCTTCGGTATATATCGCGAGAAATTTGTGACCGGCTTTTTGCTGAAGATAAATCGCATCGCCGACGACGAGTCCCGGCGTGATCTCATCGGCCCAGCGCTTTTCCCGCGCATAGTCAGGCTGCGCATGAGCCAGCGTCGAAACGAGCAGCAGCAACAGCAGCGATATTCGCACGGGCATCCTTTCGGCGCGACGTACGCCAATTATACGGGTTCGGATTGCGGCGCCAATTAGCGTCGCGAGAGGCAGTTTTGTCAGCGCCCTTCGAACCGCGGTTTTGTTTTAGCCAGAAATGCCGCAACGCCGGCACGATAGTCTGCCGTGTCGAAGCAGGCGTAGCCTTCGTCCCATTCGGCCGGCGGAATTTGCGCGGTCGCGGTCAGCCTTTCTATAAATTGCTTGTGCCAGCGCGCGACCAGCGGCGCGCCGGCGGCGATGCGCGCGGCCAGCGCATAAGCTTCGCGTTCCACGTCGGCGTCAGCGACGACGCGATTGACCAGCCGCTTGTGCAACGCTTCGGCCGCGCCGAACACGCGACCCTCAAGCAGGATTTCGAGCGCGACTGCGCGGCCGACCAAGCCCAGCACGCCCTCCAATTCGCCGTAACCCATGGTGAGGCCGAGGTTCTTGATCGGGACGCCGAACCGGCTCGATTCGCCGCAAATGCGCAGATCGCACATCGCCGCGATTTCGAGTCCGCCGCCGACGCAGGCGCCTTCGATCAACGCAATAACCGGATGCCGGCAGCGCGCGACGGCCTGCATCGTCGCGTGGATGATTTCGCCGTAGCTTTTTGCCTGCTGCGCATCGGCGCGCTCGGTGGCGAATTCAGCAATGTCCGCGCCGGCCGCAAACGCCTTGCTGCCGGCGCCCCGCAGCACGACGCAACGCAAACTCTCATCAGCCGACAATTCCTGCATGGCGGCGCCGAGCGCGACCCACGTCGGCTTGTTGAGCGCGTTGAGCCGCGCGGGATTGTTGAGCGTGACGGTGGCGATTTCCCCGTCGCGGGCGACCAGCACCGGGCGCATGACGGATGGCTCAGTCAATGCGCAGTCCCGCGGCCTTGACGACTTTTGCGTATTTGGCGATGTCGGTCTTCACCAGCGCCGCGAATTCCTCGGGCGATGCATTGGTCGTTTCCTCGGTGCCCATGCCATCGAGGCGTTCCTTGATTTCGGGCAGGCGCACAATGCGCACCGTTTCCGCAAAGATCTTGCGCACCACCGCGGGCGGCGTGCCGGCAGGCGCGAACAAGCCGTACCAGGTTGTGACTTCGTAGCCCGGCACGCCCGACTCCGCGACGGTCGGCACGTCGGGCAGCGACCCGATCCGTTTGGCGGTCGTGACCGCGAGAGGGCGCAGCCGGCCCGCTTTCACGTAAGTTATCTCTGCCGCCGTGGTGTCAAAACCCACCTGCACCTGGCCGCCGAGCAGATCCTGCAAGGACTGGCCGGTGCCTTTGTAAGGAATATGCACGAGATTAACGCCGGTCATGGTTTTGAAGATTTCCCCGGCCAAATGCGGCGTGCTGCCGTTGCCCGCCGAGGGAAAGGTGAACTGGCCAGGCTTGGCTTTGGCGAGTGCGATCAGTTCTTTCACCGTACGCACATCGAGTGACGGATGCACAACAAGGATGTGGGGTACTGACGATACGCGCGTGATCGGCGTGAAATCCTTCGCAGGGTCAAACGGCAGCTTGGCAAAAAGGCTCCACGCAATCGCGTTCGTGGCCACGTGGCCCATCAGGAGCGTGTAGCCGTCCGGCACGGCTTTCGCCACGAGGTCGGTGCCGATGATGCCGGTGGCTCCCGCGCGATTGTCGATGACTACCTGCTGGCCCCAGGCTTCGGTCATCTTCGGCGTCACGAGCCGCGCCATTACGTCGGTGCCGCCGCCGGGCGGAAAGCCGACGACCATGCGGATCGGCTTGGTCGGATAGTCCTGCGCCGGCGTGCTGCCGCCCGCGATCACGCCGGCGAACGCAACGAGAAATAAATATGCCGCTTTATGCATGCCGGGCCTTGCTTTCCGCGTCCGATTTCGCTAATCGAGCTTGATGTTGGCGGACTTGACGATGCGCGCGTATTTTTCGGTCTCGCTGCGGATGAACCCGGCGAATTCTTCGGGCGTGTTGCCCACCGTGTCCGCGCCGACGCCGGCGATTTTCTCCTTCGCGTCGGGTTGACGGATCGCCTTCACCATTTCGCTGTTGAGCTTGTTGACGATGTCTTTGCTCACCGCGGCCGGCGCGACGATGCCCCACCAGGTGCTCATATCGAAGCCCGGCACACCCGCTTCTTCCACGGTCGGCATATCGGGCAGCAGCGAAAAGCGTTTCGCCGAGGTGACGGCGAGCGCGCGCAGCCTGCCCTGCCGCACGTAGTTGATGACGGGCGGCACCGCGTCGAAATCCAGTTGGACCTGGCCGGCGATCAAGTCGACGATTGACTGTCCGCTGCCCTTGTAGGGAACGTGCAGCATGTCGATCTTGGCCTGCAATTTGAAAAGCTCGCCGGCGAGATGCTGTACGGTGCCTGCGCCCGGCGATGCATATTGCAGCTGGCCGGGCCGCGCTTTGGCGAGCGCGATGAGCTCCTTGACGGATTTGGCGGGCACCGACGGGTGCACGACGAGCAGGTTGGGCCCGATTGCCGACAGCGAAACCGGCGCGAAATCTTTCTGCGCGTCGTACGGCAGCTTGGAAACTAGCGACGGCAAGATGGAAATCGCGGTGATGTGCGCCATCATGATTGTGTAGCCATCGGGCGCCGCCTTCGACACGAGTTCGGCGGCGAGCTGGCCGCTTGCGCCGCCGCGGTTGTCGACAATGATTTGCTGGCCGAGCGCGTCGCCCAGTTTCTGCGCGACGATGCGGCCGATGATGTCGGTGCCGCCGCCGGGCGGGAAGCCGATCATCATGCGGATCGGCTTGGCGGGATACGCCTGGGCCAGCGCCGCCGGGGCCGTGCCGCCGAGCATCAATATCAGCGCGGCCGCGATGACCAGTATTTTTTTCATGCGATCTCCTCTCAATCTCCGGTTTCCGGATGCAGACCGTTGCCGCCGCGGCTGCCCGTTTTGCACAACGCGTTCACTGTTTTGCCGGACCACCCGTCACACGTCCCCAGACATTCGCGATCAACGGCCAGAACAGCAGTATCAAGGCGAGGGTGGTGATGGAGCCGACCAATCTGTTCGACCAGAACACGCTCATGTCGCCGCCCGCGCCTATCATCGACAGGCGGAATGAATCTTCCGCCCGATTCCCGAGCACCAGTGCAAGCGTAAACGGCGCCAACGGAATGCCGATCTTCTTGAACACGTAGCCGACGACGCCGAAGCCCAGCATGAGCCAGATGTCGAACATCGCATTCTGGATCGCGTAAGCGCCGACTGCGCACGACACCACGATCATCGGTGCGATCGCGGCGAACGGCACGCGCAGCACCGCCGCGAAGACCGGCACCGTGGACAAGACGATCACCAGTCCCACTACATTGCCGAGATACATGGAGGCGATCAGTCCCCACACGAAATCCTTGTGCTCGACGAAGAGCAGCGGGCCGGGGTTCAGCCCCCACACCATCAGGCCACCGAGCAGGATGGCCGCCGTTCCCGAGCCGGGAATACCGAGTGCCAGCATCGGCAGCAGCGCGGCGGTGCCGGACGCGTGCGCCGCGGTTTCGGGCGCGAACACGCCTTCGATGCGGCCTTTGCCGAAGCCTTTCTTGTCTTTGGCAAAGCGCTTCGCGAGGTTGTAGCCCATGAAAGAAGCGGCGATTGCGCCGCCCGGCGTGATGCCGAGCCAGCAACCGATCGCGGACGAGCGCAAGAGCGTCACCCAATAACGCGGCATTTCCTTCCACACCTTGAGCACGACGCCCAGGCTGATGCGCGCGGCGTGACCGCGCAGCGCGAGGCGCTCTTCCATCGTCAGCAGGATTTCGCTGATGCCGAAGAGCCCGATCACCGCGACCAGAAAATTAATGCCGCGGTACAGCTCGCTCCAGCCGAAAGTCATGCGCAGCTGCGCCGATACTGTGTCCATGCCGATGCCCGCAATCAGCAGACCCAGCGACATCGAGATGAGGGTTTTGTGCTTTTCTTCTTTGCCCAATCCCACGAACGAGCAGAACGTGAGGAAATAAACCGCGAAGAATTCGGGCGGGCCGAACTGCAGCGCAAACGAGGCGATGCCGGGTGCCAGAAACGTGATCAACAGCACCGCGACCAGCGAACCGATGAACGACGACGTGAACGCGGCAGTGAGCGCTTCGGCGGCGCGGCCCTGCTGCGCCATCGGGTAGCCGTCGAACGTGGTTGCCACCGACCACGCCTCGCCGGGAATGTTGAACAGGATCGACGTGATCGCGCCGCCAAACAGCGCGCCCCAATAGATGCACGACAACATCACGATCGCGGAGGTCGGATCCATCGTGAACGTGAGCGGCAGCAGAATCGCGACACCGTTCGGGCCGCCGAGTCCCGGCAGCACGCCGACGAAAATGCCGAGGACCAGCCCCACCAGCATCAGCGACAGGATCTTGAATGTCAGCAGCACGTGAAAACCGTGCAGCAGCAGGCCGAGCGCTTCCACGGCGTTTTTTCTCTAGTGGCCGAACAGGGCTTCGAGCGGCCCTTTCGGCATGATCACGTCGAACGCGATTTCGAACGTGACGAACATGGCAAGCGTGAACACGAAGCTGGTGAGCAGCGATTTCCACCACGCGAGGCGCCCGATGAAACGCATGAAGCCCGCCACCAGCAGGAGGCTCGCGACGTAAATACCCAGCCATTGGGTGACGAGGCAAAAGAGACAGGTCGGGATGAACACCTGCAGTACGCGGCGGAACTGGTCACGTGTAACGAAAGTGTCATCGTCACGCGCGCGTCGCATGAGGCGGGCGACGAGCCCGTACAGGCTGGCAGCGCCGAGAATCATCGACAGATAAAACGGGAAATAACCGGCGCGCGGACCGTCCGGCGCCCAGCCCATGCCGATGCGCCAGTTATCGAACGCCATCAGCGCGGCGAATGCCAGCAGCAGCAAGCACGTGACGATCTCGACATTGCGGGCGCCGGCCAGCGCGGGCGAATCTTCAGCAGGCGCTTGCGGATCGTCGACGACGATTTCGTTCTCGACTTCGGGCATGACCTCTTCTCCAGGCGGGGCCGCCCCCGGCCTTGTTGTTATGCGGTAAGGCTGGGCGCTTGTTCAGATGCGCGTATCAGTTGGCGACGAAACCCGCCTCGGTCATCAGGCTTTTGTTCAGCGCTTCGTCCGTTTCAAGAAACTTCAGCATTTCCGGACCGGTGAGGAAAATCGACTTCAGGGCCTGTTTTTCCATGTAGTCCTTGTATTCCGCCGTCTGCGCGACTTTCTTGAAGAGATCGACATAGAAAGCGGTTTGCTCGGGCGTTACTTTGCCCGGCAGGAACATCGCGCGCAGCATCTGATACTGCACGTCGAGTCCTTCTTCCTTGCACGTCGGAATGTCGTTCCACGATTGCGTGTCCGTGACCTTGGACTTGTAACCGATGCGCTCCTTGTCGAACACGCACAACGCGCGTACTTGCCCGGCGCGCCATACTTCGAGATTCTCCGACGGATTGTTGACGTTGGCCGCCGTATGGTTGCCGACGAGCTGGGTCGCCGCTTCGCCGCCGGACTTGTAAGGCAGGTAAGCGAATTTGGCGCCGGTTTTCTTCTCCATGAAAACGGTGAGCACGTGATCTTCGCGCTTCGAGCCCGTGCCGCCCATCTTGAACGGCGGGTTGGCGGCTTTGGCGCCGGCTACGAATTCCTTCACGTTTTTGTACGGCAGCGTGGTGTTGTCCCACAGCACGAACTGGTCGAGCGCGATGACCGACACCGGCGTGAGTTCCCGCCAGTCGAACGGGATCTTCGCCGACAACGGCAGCATATAGATGAGCGAATAGGCGATCAGTACCTTGTGCGGGTCGCCGGGGCTCGATTTCATGTACATCAGCGCTTCGGCGCCGGAGGCGCCGCCTTTCAGCGTGACCACCATCGGCTGCTTCATCAGGTTGTTCTTCTGAATCGCGGCCTGCATCATGCGCGCCATCTGGTCGGAGGCGCCGCCGGCGCCGGCGGCGACGACGATTTCAACCGGCTTGGTCGGTTGCCAGTCGGCGGCCGTGGCGGCGGGCGCGGTAAGTGCAGCGGCGGCTACCGCCGCGGCCAGCGGCAGTACTCGGATGTCGTGCAATAAATTGCGGATCGATTTCATCATGACTCCTCCTGTGGAATTGGCGCTGCGGCAGCGGGTTTTGCGAAACTGCTTTGCGTTAGTTTATCAGTCGGATACGGGTCGTGGCGGGGATGGCGGGCGGATTCGCGCATTCACACGGCGACACCCGCTGCGCGTGCCTTGCCGATTTCGTATTCGCGACCGGCCAGCATGTCGTCAAGCGTACCGAATGCATTCATATAATGGCCCTTGAAGCCTGCGGCTTCAATGCGTTTGAACAGATTGCCGAAATCGAGGTTGCCGGCGCCGGGTTGCAGATGCTCTTCCTTGCCCAGCCGGCGGCAGTCGGCCAGCCGCACCTCGCCGACGCGCGAAAAGTCGAGCGCGTCGATGAAACCGTCGATGCCGTCCGGCACCAGGTGCGCATGGTTGGCGGTGAACGACATGCGAAAGTTCGGCGACTTGATGCGGTCTAAGTAATACATCCATTCGGTCACGGTGTGCGCGAGGTAATGCACTTCGGCGTCTGCCGGTTCGTTGTTGAGGTTCTCGAGATAAAGTACCGCGCCCTTTTTTTCGGCGTAATCGACCATGCGGCTTAAGCGCGCGCAACCGGCTTCCATCCGCATCTCGACGTCGGACGAAAAGTGATAGCCCGCATGCACCACGATCCACTGCGCGCCGAGTTTCGGATAGATATCGATATGGCTTTTGAGATACGCATCGACCGCTTCGCCGACATACGGCGAATATTCCGCGACGTTGACCGCCGACAGGGTGTGCAGTCCGAGGGTGACACCATGCTTCGCTGCGAGTTGCCGCACGCCTTCAGCGCGTTTGTCGTCAAAAGCCGTGACCGCGTTGGCGTCGATGTCGAGTTGAACATCGATAAAACGAACGTCGTTTTGCGCGGCCCACTCGATGCCGTCCTCGAGCCTGACGCGGCGACCGAGGTCGATGCCGATGCGTTCGCGCAGCCCCAATCGTTTCTCCTTAACCATGTGTTATGACCACCGGGGCGCGAAACGTCACCACGGTCGCAAGCGACCTTAGGCTATCACGTGCATCACAGTTGCGGAACGTGTGCGGCGCGTACGACCTTGCCCCATTTTTCCGTTTCTGCGCGCAAGTACGCGCCTAATTCGGCGGGTATATTGGTCCAGGGTTCGACGCCCTGCGCGTCGAATTTCTGTTTCATGTCTTCGGCCGCCAACGCTTCGCGAGTGACTTGGCTAACCCTGGCGATAATGACAGGCGACGTGCCGGCTGGCATGAACAGCGCATACCACGTGCTGTAGTCGTAGTCGGGCACGCCCGCTTCCGTCAGCGTCGGCACGTCCGGGGTCGCGGGCGAACGCTTGGCGCTCGTCACGCCGAGCGCGCGGAGGCGGCCGCTGCGCACGTGCGGCAGCGCCGAGGCGAAGGTTGAAATCATCACCTGCACCTGCCCGCCGATCAGGTCGGTGATCGCGGGGCCGGTGCCTTTGTACGGCACGTGCACCATGTCGATTTTCAGCCGGTCTTTCAGCATTTCACCGGCGAGATGCGTGCCCGAACCGGAGCCGGCGGAAGCGAACGAGAGCTTGCCCGGATTGGCGCGCGCATAGTCGGTGAATTCCTTGATCGTCTTCGCGGGTATCGACGGATGGATGACGACGATGTTGGGTTGCACTGCCACCATCGACACCGGCGCCAGATCCCGGACGGCATTGTACGGCAGGGATTTGTACAGCCACGCGTTGAACGCCAGGCTGATATTGCCGAGCAGCAGCGTGTAACCGTCGGCCGGCGCTTTGCATACGATGTCGGTGCCGAGTGTGCTGCCGGCACCGCCGCGGTTATCGACGACGACAGGCTCGCCCAGCCCCTCGTTCAATCGCTGCGCTATGAGACGCGCGACGATATCGGTGCCGCCGCCCGGCGCGAACGGCACCACGAAGCGGATCGGCTTGGTCGGGTAACTTTGCGCTGCCGCGTCGCACGCGACGAGTACCAGCGCGGCAACGATGCCGACAAGCGTCCTTCTCATGGCGACTGCGTTCTCAGGCGACGCTGAGCTTGGCGGCCGGCTGTTTGCCCGCGGAGGCTTTGGTTGAAACGAGGTAATCCATTGCCGCGGCGGTTCCGCCCTTTTTATGCGGCACACCGGCGACGGCGAGCCCCATCTCGACGCCGGCCAGCGTGCCGGCGAGCATCAGATCGTTGAAGTCGCCCAGATGGCCGATGCGAAACACCTTGCCCGCGACCTTGCCGAGCCCGCTGCCGAGCGACATGTTGAAATTGTCGAGCACGGCTTTGCGAAACTCCGCTTCGTTGCGCCCCTCGGGCATCAGCACCGCCGTCAGCGCGCTCGAATATTCGGCCGGATTCAGGCACAGGATTTCCAAGCCCCACGCGCGCACCGCGCGCCGCGTCGCTTCCGCATGGCGGTCGTGGCGTTTGAACACATCGTCGAGACCCTCTTCGAGCAGCATGGCGAGTGCTTCGCGCAATCCATAGAGCAGGTTGGTCGCAGGCGTGTATGGAAAGAATCCTGTTTTGTTGGGTCCCAGCATGTCGTCCCAGCTCCAGTACGACTTCGGCAGCCGGGACGTTTTCATCGCGGTGAGCGCTTTGTCGCTGACGGCGTTGAACGACAATCCCGGCGGCAGCATCAAACCTTTTTGCGAACCCGCGACGGTGACATCGACGCCCCATTCATCGTGGCGGTAGTCGATCGACGCCAGCGATGAAATCGTATCGACGAGGTAGAGCGCCGGGTGTTTCGCGCGGTCGATCGCCTTGCGCACTTCGCCGATGCGCGAGGTGACGCCCGTCGAGGTTTCGTTATGCACGACGCACACCGCTTTGATCGCATGCTTCGTGTCCGCGGCAAGCCGCGCTTCGATCGCCGCCGGATCGGCGCCGTGGCGCCAGTCGCCGGCGATGAATTCGGGCACGAGGCCGAGCTTCTTCGCCATCGCATGCCACAACGTCGCGAAGTGGCCCGTTTCGCACATCAATACCTGGTCGCCGGGCGACAACGTGTTGACGAGTGCGGCTTCCCACGCGCCGGTTCCGGACGCCGGAAAAATCACGACCGGTGATTTCGTCTTGAAAACGGCTTTCAGTCCGGCGAGCACTTCCTGGCCGAGTTTCTGAAACGTCGGACCGCGATGATCGATCGTCGCGTTATCGATCGCGCGCAGCACGCGATCGGGCACGTTGGTCGGGCCGGGGATTTGCAGAAAATGGCGTCCGTTGATTCCAGTCATGGCGGCCTTGGCGGGGAAATCCCGGAAAAATGGGGAGGCACGCAGATTAGTTAAGTTGCGCGGGGGCGTCAACCCGCGAATAATTGCCGTTCCGATGACTGTCGCCCCGATCAAAATGCACCCGCGCGCGAACGCGAGCCCGCTCGCGCGTCGGCTCAAACGCGAAACGCAGGGCGAAGTTTTGTTCGATGCGTACTCGCGCGGACGCTATTCCACCGATGCATCGATTTACCAGATCGAACCCATCGGCGTCGTCATTCCGAAAACCGAAAGCGACGTGCAAATCGCGCTGCAGATCGCGCGCGAGGAAGGTGTCGCCGTATTGCCCCGCGGCGGCGGCACTTCGCAATGCGGCCAGACGGTTGGCGCCGCACTCGTGATCGACAGCAGCAGGCATCTCAACCAGATCCTGTCATTCGACCGCGATGCGGCGACCGTGTGCGTGCAGCCGGGCGTCGTGCTCGACCGGTTGAACGCGTGGCTGAAACCGCACGGCCTGTGGTATCCGGTCGACGTCTCGACGAGCGCGCAGGCGACGCTCGGCGGCATGGCCGGCAACAACAGTTGCGGCTCGCGCTCGATTCGCTACGGCAACATGGTCCACAATGTGCGCGCTATCGACGCGGTGCTCGCCGACGGTGCCGAATTCAATTTCGGCGACGTGCCGGGCGAACTCGCCAACCTCGATGCGCCGCCGGGCTATCTC
>Ga0265328_10001078_pt1 | contig 12568 bp, 7 predicted proteins | sample 41624metaG_FD_202086 | JGI IMG/M metagenome (GOLD analysis project Ga0265328, IMG submission 202086) | Rhizosphere microbial communities from Carex aquatilis grown in University of Washington, Seatle, WA, United States - 4-16-24 metaG | ecosystem: Host-associated > Plants > Roots > Rhizosphere >...
GTCGCCGAAGCGCCGGCCGCGGGCGCCGGGCCGGATTGCTGTTGCGCCGGGCCCTTGCGTTCGCCGGGCCTCTCGGCGGCGGGTCTGGGCGACGCCGCCTTTTCGGACCCGTGCGGGGCGACGGATCGGGTCGGCGTCGGCCGCGCGGACGGGTTTGTCGCCTGCGAGGGCGGAGCATGGGGAATGCGCTGCGTCTCGGCGCCCGCGGGCGGGGCCGCGGCATGGGTCCGGCCCGGCGCCTCCGCTCGTCGGGGCGGGGCGGCGGATTGCGGCGCGGGCCGGCGCGGCTCGGCGCCGAGGCCCGGCACGACCAGAGGATCCTCGACCGCTCCTGTCGGCGACGCGTCATAGGGCTCGGGCGCCGGCGCGCCGCGATAGGCGGCGGGCGGCGCGTCGACATAGCCCGGCGCTTCGTGGACGACCTCCGGCCCGACGCGCCAGGATCTCAGAATCTCGCCCTCATAGGGATCGATGAGGAAGCGCCGGTAGCGCCCGCGGCGGTCGACGCCGGTCGCCACCACCTGATCGCCGCGCCGGCCGAGCGCGCCGACGAGATGAAAACCCTCCTCCTCCAATATTCCGGCGATCGCCCGCGGCGAGGCGTTCGGCGCTGGCTCGGGGATCGGCTGGTGGAAGGCGTAGCCGAAGGGCCGAAAGAAGAAATCCGCCGCAGCCGGCGTCGCGGCCGCGATCGGCGCGAGGCTCGCAATGGCGAGCAAGACCTTCGGCCGCAGTCTCGATAGCGTCATGAACCGCTCCACATCATCATTGATCATCGGACCCCGTCTCGACAGCGGAGCTTCCGCGACCATTGCGGCGAGCTTTGGACGCAGTCGGCGCGCTCGGCGGGTGGAATGCGCCGGGAATTCGGTTTTGTGACGGCAGATTGCTTGTGCGCTGCGCGTAAATCTGGCAACAATATTCCCCGCTGATATGTCAGCCTTGCTGACCATTCTCCTCCGTTGGCGCATTCGCGCGTTTCGGAGCAAATCGATGAATTCGACGATAGGGGACGGGGACGCAGGCGCGGCGATCGGGCCGAGCCGCCTCCGGCCTCGCCCGGGAGACGCCGCCATGACCGCGATCGACGCCAGAGACCCCTTTCTGCCAAAGGCTCGAGGCCTCTACGATCCGTCCAAGGAGCATGATTCCTGCGGCGTCGGCTTCGTCGCCGATCTGCACAACGCCAAGAGCCACGAGATTGTCGAGATGGGTCTGCAGATCCTTCTCAATCTCGATCATCGCGGCGCCGTGGGCGCGGACCCCAAGCTCGGCGACGGCTGCGGCATTCTCGTACAGATCCCGCATCGGTTCTTCAAGGAAGAGTGCGCCAAGCTCGGCTTCCAGCTGCCGGAGCCGGGCCATTACGCCATCGGCCAATTCTTCCTCTCGCGGGACGAAGCGGAGCGCGCCAAGGCCCGCGAATTCATCGAGGCCGCCGCCGCGAGCCAGGATCTCGTCGTGCTCGGCTGGCGCGACACGCCGGTCGATTCGAGCGATCTCGGCGAGGCGGTGAAAGCGGTGGAGCCGGTGCATGGGCAGGTCTTCATCGGCCGCGGCCCCTCTGTGACCGACGATGTCGATTTCGACCGCCGCCTCTATCTCGCGCGCAAGACCGCCTCCAACGAGATCTACGCGCGGGGGGCCGTCGCCCGCGAGCATTATTCCGTCTCGGTGTCGTCGCAGACCATCGTCTATAAGGGCATGGTGCTGGTCTCGCAGCTCGGGGAATATTTCCTCGATCTCAAAGATCCGCGCTTCATCAGCGCCATTGCGCTCGTGCATCAGCGCTTCGCGACCAACACTTTCCCGTCCTGGCGTCTCGCGCATCCCTATCGCTTTGTCGCGCACAACGGCGAGATCAACACGCTGCGCGGCAATCTCAATTGGATGGCGGCGCGGCAGGCCTCCGTCGCTTCGCCGCTGTTCGGCAATGACATCGAAAAGCTGTGGCCGATCTCCTATGAGGGGCAGTCGGACACCGCCTGTTTCGACAATGCGCTCGAATTCCTCGTCCAGGGCGGCTATCCGCTCGCCCATGCGGTGATGATGCTGATCCCGGAGGCTTGGTCCGGCAATCCGCTGATGGACGCCGAACGCAAGGCCTTCTACGAATACCACGCCGCGCTGATGGAGCCCTGGGACGGGCCGGCCGCCATGGCCTTCACCGACGGCCGCCAGATCGGCGCGACGCTGGACCGCAACGGCCTGCGTCCGGCGCGCTATCTCGTGACCGAGGACGGGCTCGTCGTGATGGCGTCCGAAATGGGCGTGCTGCCGATCCCGCAGGAGAAGATCGTCCAGAAATGGCGCCTGCAGCCGGGCAAGATGCTGCTCGTCGATCTCGAGCAGGGACGCATCGTCTCCGACGACGAGATCAAGAAGGAGCTCGCCTCCTCGCATCCCTATAAGCAATGGCTCGAGCGCACGCAGATCGTGCTCGAGGATTTGAAGCCCGTCGAGCCGCGCGCCTCGCGCGCCGATGTGTCATTGCTCAATCGCCAGCAGGCCTTCGGCTATTCGCAGGAGGAACTCGACCTGCTGCTCTTCCCCATGGCCGTCACCGGCCAGGAGGCGGTCGGCTCCATGGGCACGGATACGCCGATCTCGGCGCTCTCCGACAAGCCGAAGCTCATCTATACCTATTTCAAGCAGAACTTCGCGCAGGTGACCAATCCGCCAATCGATCCGATCCGCGAAGAATTGGTGATGAGCCTCGTCTCCTTCATCGGCCCGCGCCCGAACATTCTCGATCACGAGGGTTCGGCGAAGCGCAAACGGCTCGAAGTGCGTCAGCCCATCCTCACCAATGAGGATCTCGAGAAGATCCGCTGCATCGGCCATATCGAAGACAGTTTCGACACCAAGACGCTCGACATCACCTATGACGCCGCGACCGGCGCCGCGGGGCTGCGCGAGGCGCTGAACCGGCTCGGCGAGCGCGCGGAAAAGGCGGTGAACGGCGGCTATAACATCATCATCCTCTCCGATCGCATGGTGGGGCCGGACCGCATTCCGATTCCGGCGCTGCTCGCCACGGCGGCCGTGCATCATCATCTCATTCGCCGCGGCCTGCGCACGTCGGTCGGCCTCGTCGTCGAGACGGGCGAAGCGCGCGAGGTGCATCATTTCGCGCTGCTCGCCGGATATGGCGCCGAGGCGATCAACCCCTATCTCGCCTTCGAGACGCTCGAGGCTTCGACCGACGAATTCCCCTCCGACGTCGACGGCCATACGGCGATCAAGCGTTTCATCAAGGCGGTCGACAAGGGCCTTCTGAAGGTCATGTCGAAGATGGGCATCTCGACCTATCAATCCTATTGCGGCGGCCAGATCTTCGACGCGATCGGCCTCGCGCAGAGCTTCATCGACGAATTCTTTCGCGGCACGACGACGCGCGTCGAGGGCGTCGGCCTCGACGAGATCGCGGCCGAGACGGTGCGCCGTCACAAGGACGCTTTCGGCGATGTGGCGATCTATCGCGACGCGCTGGACGTCGGCGGCGATTACGCCTTCCGCATTCGCGGCGAGGCGCATAGCTGGACGCCGCATACGGTGTCGCTGCTGCAGCATGCCGTGCGCGCCAATGCGCAGGACAAATATCGCGCCTTCGCGCAGCATTTGAACGAGCAGGACGAGAAGCTGCTCAATCTGCGCGGCCTGTTCCGCGTCAAGCCCGCGGAGGAGGATGGCCGCGCGCCCGTGCCGCTCGACGAGGTCGAGCCGGCGAGCGAGATCGTCAAGCGTTTCTCGACCGGCGCCATGTCCTTCGGCTCCATCTCGCGCGAGGCGCATACGACTCTCGCCATTGCGATGAACCGCATCGGCGGCAAGTCGAACACGGGCGAGGGCGGCGAGGAGCCGGAGCGCTTCAAGCCGCTGCCCAATGGCGACAGCGCGCGCTCGGCGATCAAGCAGGTCGCTTCGGGCCGTTTCGGAGTCACGGCGGAATATCTCGTCAACTCCGACATGATTCAGATCAAAATGGCGCAGGGCGCAAAGCCCGGCGAAGGCGGGCAATTGCCCGGCGACAAGGTCGATGCGGTCATCGCCAAAGTGCGCCATTCGACGCCGGGCGTCGGCCTCATCTCGCCGCCGCCGCATCACGACATTTATTCGATCGAGGATTTGGCGCAGCTGATCTTCGATTTGAAGAACGTCAATCCGCGCGCCAATGTGTCGGTGAAGCTCGTCTCCGAAGTGGGCGTCGGCACGGTCGCCGCCGGCGTCTCCAAGGGCCGCGCCGATCATGTGACGATCTCGGGCTATGACGGCGGCACGGGCGCCTCGCCGCTCACCTCCATCAAGCACGCCGGCAGCCCTTGGGAGATCGGTCTCGCCGAGACGCATCAGACGCTGGTGCTGAACGGCTTGCGCGCGCGCATCGCCGTGCAGGTCGACGGCGGTTTGCGCACGGGCCGCGACGTCATCGTCGGCGCGCTGCTCGGCGCCGATGAATTCGGCTTCGCGACGGCGCCGCTCATCGCCGCGGGCTGCGTGATGATGCGCAAATGCCATCTCAACACATGCCCCGTCGGCGTCGCGACGCAGGATCCGGTGCTGCGCAAGCGCTTCGTCGGTCAGCCCGAGCATGTCATCAACTTCTTCTTCTTCGTCGCCGAAGAGGTTCGCGAACTGATGGCGGCCTTGGGCTATCGCCGTTTCGAGGAGCTGATCGGCCAGATGCAGATGCTCGACAAGGAGAAGGCGCTCGCCCATTGGAAGGCGAAGGGCCTCGACTTCTCGAAGCTGTTCCACAAGCCGGCGGGCGAGGGCGCCGCGATCCGCCACAGCTTCGCGCAGGATCACGGGCTCGACAAGGTTCTCGACAACAAGCTCATCAGCGAAGCGCGCGCCTCGATCGACCGCGGCGCGAAGAGCTCCATCGAGACGGCGATCCGCAATGTCGATCGCTCGACCGGCGCGATGCTGTCCGGCGAGGTGGCGCGCATCTACGGCCATGCGGGCCTGCCCGAGGACACGATCGATATTCGCGCCACGGGCACGGCGGGGCAGAGCTTCGGCGCCTTTCTCGCGCGCGGCGTGACGCTGCGGCTCGAGGGCGAGGCGAACGACTATGTCGGCAAGGGTCTCTCGGGCGGCAAGGTCATCGTCTATCCCTCGCGCGAGGCGAAGCAGATCGTTCCAGAGAAGTCGATCATCATCGGCAACACAGTGCTCTATGGCGCCATTGCGGGAGAGGCCTATTTCCGCGGCGTCGCGGGCGAGCGCTTCGCCGTGCGCAACTCCGGCGCCTTCGCCGTCGTCGAGGGCGTCGGCGATCATGGCTGCGAATATATGACGGGCGGCGTCGTCGTCGTGCTCGGTCAGACGGGCCGCAATTTCGCGGCCGGCATGTCGGGCGGGGTGGCCTATGTGCTCGATGAAGACGGCGGTTTCGCCGAGCGCTGCAATCTCGCAATGGTCGATCTCGAGCCGGTGCGCGACGAGGAGACCGCGATGACGCAGGCCTATCATCAGAGCGGCGATCTCGAGCAGCATGGCCGCGTCGATGTGATGACCGATATGACGCGCTTCGACGCCGAGCGTCTGAAGCATCTCGTCTCCAATCATCTGCGCTACACGGGCTCGACGCGGGCGCGCGCGATCCTCGACGATTGGGAGAGCTACAAGCCGAAGTTCCGCAAGGTGATGCCGGTCGAATATCGTCGCGCGCTCACCGAGCTCTTGGCGCGCAGCCAGTCCGGGGCGAAGCTGAAAGCGGCCGGCGAATGAGTGGGCGCCGGCGACGTCACGCCGCCGGCGCTTCGACTCGAATGTGGAGGACTTCCGGCGGCGCGCCGAAGCGCACAGGAAGGCCGGTGCATCCCAATCCGCCGGAGACGATGAGATGCTTGTCGTCCTCGACGATATGTCCATAGACATAGCGATCGCCGAAGCGCGAGGGCACGATCGGCGCCCAGCCGAAGAGCCGCACCTGTCCGCCATGCGTATGGCCGCAGAGCGTCAAAGCTACGCGCTCGGGCACGTCGGGAAAAATGTCGGGCTCATGCGCCAGTAGGATGACGGGGTCGTCTGTCGTGACCGTGGACAGCGTCGCCGGCAGATCGTCGAGCCCCGTCCATTTGCGCCGTCCGACGGAAATCGCATATTGGTCCGCGAGGCCGGCGAGCCAGAAGGCGCGGCCGTCGCGCTCGAGGCGCACGACCTCGTTCTCATAGACGGGAATGCCATTGTCCTCGAGCGCGCCACGCGCGATCACATCGCCACCGCCTTGGCGCTGAACCTTGCGATCGTCCCACATGTCGTGATTGCCGAGGATCGCATGGACGCCGAGCGGAGCTTTGAGGCGTGAGAGCGCACGCGCCCATTGCGCCGCCGGGATCGGCGTGGCGAAATGATGCAGTCCGGCGACATAGTCGCCGAGCAGCACGATGACATCGGGCCGCAGCGCATTCATCCGATCGACGATGGCGTCGATGCGCTCGATCGACATCCAGGGTTCGCAGGCGTGGAGATCGGAGAGCGCGGCGATCTCGAGAGCGAAGCCGTTCGGCCAGTTGCGCGGCGCGACGCGATAGCGGGCGACGTCCGGGGCCTGCAGTGGACCATAGCCGAAAGCATAGGCCGCCCCCGCGAAAGCGGAAGCCGCGCCCGCGATCGCGCCCTGCAGAAAGGCGCGCCGGGTCAGGATGGTCATGGCGATTCCCTCACCGCGAAGAGACGCACGACGTTTAAGCCGATGAATGCGTCGGTTTCGAGTCGCGTCGCCTCGGCGCTGATCGGCTCATCGCTTAGGGAAGGGGCCTTCGTCCAGGAAATAGCCATAGGCCTGCGTGGAACGCTGCGGAATAGGATCTACCGCAGTATAGGCGCCGGGCCGATAGGCGCGATCATAGGGATTGCCCGCGTGGGAATAAAAGGCCGGCTCCACATAGGGAGAGGGAGCGGCTTCGCTGGCGCGATAGCGAATCGGCCGCGACCACTGCGTCGCATCTTCCGTCGCCACGCGGTAGCGCTGGGGCGCGACGGCCGGGCGGGCGTAACCTTCATGCGGATAATAGGCCGGCTCGGCATAGGGGACGGGAGCTGCTTCGCTGGCGCGGTGGCGAATGGGCTGCCGCCATTGCGTCGCATCTTCCGTTGGGACGCGATAGCGCTGCGGCGCGACGGCGGCGTGGGCGTAATCCTCGTGCGGATAATCGGCCGGCTCCGCATAGGGGACGGGAGCGGCTTCGCTGGCGCGATAATGGATCGGCCGCCGCAATGGCGTCGCTTCTTCCGCCGCCACGCGGTAGCGGCGGGGCGCGATGGCGGCGCGGGCGTAGCTCGGCTCCTCCTCGCGCCAATCGCGCGCCGGACGAGCGGCAGGATGAAACGGCTGAAAATTCGCGGTCGCACGTGGCGCGAAATCATTGGGGCCGAGCCCGCGAATGACGACCGGTCCGCGCGCGCCGGCGTAGGAGGACGCGGGAACGCCCGCGAGCGCAGCCAGCATGGCCGCAGACAGAATCGTCGCACTGATACGCATAATCGACGCCTTTCGTCTCGAAGCGGAGCGCGACAGGGTGGAAATTTGCGCCGACGTCTCAAATCGGCGCGGCTCCCCGTCGCGCGCCTGCCAGGAGCAAGGCGCGTTCCCAATTCGTTAACCGAGTTTTTTCGTTAACCGAGCTTGGCCTTCAGAGCATGGCCGGCGAGCGTCTTGCCGAGCGACCAGACCGCGCCCGGCGCGTGATGCGCGTCGGCGATGACCTTGTCGAAAGAGCGCTCGATCCAGTCGCAATCGAAATCGTCGATGGTGAGCGGCGGCAGCAGCTTGATCGTGTGATTGCCGTGACCGGCGACTTGCGTCAGCACCTTGTGCTGCTCGAACAGCGGAATGCTGATGAGCTGGCAGAACAGGCCCGAATTGACCGTCTCGAGCAGGTTCCATGCGGCTTTGAGTTTCAGCGAACGCGGCTCGCCGAATTCGATTCCGATCATCAGCCCCTTGCCGCGCACATCGGCGACGAGCTCGTAACGCTCGGCCATGGCGCGGAAGGAGGCGAGAAGGCGCTCGCCCCTCGCGGCGGAATTCTCGACGAGCTTCTCGCTCGCCATGACCTCGAGAGTCGCGAGACCGGCGGCCATTGCGAGATCATTCTTACCGAAGGTCGAACCATGCACGACCGCGCGATCCATGCGGTCGAACATCTTGTCGAAGATCCATTTGCGCGTCAGCACCGCGCCGACGGGGACATGGCCGCCCGACAGCGCCTTGGCGACGAGCACGAGATCGGGCTCGACGCCATAATGCTCTATGGCGAAGAATTTTCCGGTGCGGCCGAGACCCGTTTGAATCTCGTCGGCGACGAACAATGTCCCATATTTGTGGCAGAGCGCCGCAGCCTGCGCGAGATAGTCCGGCGCCGGCATGTTCACGCCCTTGCCCTGAATGGGCTCGACGAAGAAGGCCGCGACGTCGCGATGGCGCAGCGCCTCTTCGAGCGCCGCGAGATCGTCGAAGGGAATCTCACGCGTATTCGGCAGCAGCGGGCCGAAGCCCTTTTTGAAGATCTCGTCGCCATTGAGCGACAGCGCGCCATAGGTGAGTCCGTGGAAGGAATGCGCGCAATGGAGGATGCCCGGACGGCCCGTCGCCGCGCGCGCGAATTTGATCGCGGCTTCGACGGCCTCGGTTCCCGAATTGGTGAAGAAGACTTTCTCGAGCCAGGGCGCGAAGCCGAGCAGCCGCTCCGCCAGCAGCGCCGCGGGCACCGACACGTCGAGCTGAACCAGATTGGGCAGCTCGGCGCCGAGCACGCTCATCAGCGCCGCCCGCAGCGCCGGATGATTGCGGCCGACCGCGAACACGCCCCAACCGCTCAGCAGGTCGAGATAGCGCGCGCCCTTGCGATCATAGAGATATTGGCCGGCGCCGCGCACGAATCCGACGTCATAGCCGATCGTCTTCAGCACCCGCACCCACATTTCGTTGAGATGCTGCGAGTGCAACGCGAAGCGTTCGTTCTCCCGCTCCGCATAAAGAGAGGCGAGATCGAAATTCGGGGCCCCGCCGTCCTGCGCCAGGTCGCGATCGTCTTGCGGCGTAATGAAGGTCATGCGTTCAGGGTCCATGTCCTATAGGGGCGGCGCGCGATCTTCTCGCGGGAATTGCGGCCGATCGATCGCGCCACCATCCGCGGCGGAGGCGCACTATGTCGCGGCTTCCCGTGAACCGCAACATATGGACGAGCATATTGTTTCGTGCCGCCCTGTCCAGCACGATCGACGGCCGTAGAGGGCGCAAGGCGCGCGTTGTCCGTCCGAATGCGGCTCTGGCGCCGAATCGCGCCGCTTTCATGGCGAAAGTTCGAACCGCGAAAGCGCGCGCCTAGCGGCGATTTGGCTATCGCGAAGCGGCGAACGCACTTTGAAGGCGCTCGTACGGTATTTCGCGTAACTCTCGCCGAGAGCGCGGAACGCCAAGCATTTTCGGGCTTTGTATCCACAGCGAAGGCGCGTGAGACAAAAAAGTCGGTTGGAGGAAAGCGCGTCGATGATATCTTAACCACAGTGATTCACGGGCGAGCGTCGCGATTCGAGTCTTCGAGGGCGAGCGGAGCGCAATCGTTCCGAATCGGCAGGGGGAGTTGGTCTGTTGGGCGCAAAAATTTCATTCCAGAATGAGTTGAGCGCGTCGACCATCAATGTCGAAAACGGCGAAGCCGGGCTCGATCTCGTCGAAGTGTCTGGAACCATCAAGTGGTTCGACGTTTCGAAGGGATACGGATTCGTCGTTCCAGACGATGGCGGCGCGGATATTCTCTTGCACGTGACGATCTTGCGGCGTTCCGGATACCAGTCTGCCTATGAAGGCGCGCGTGTCGTCTGCGAAGCGCAGAAGCGCGTCAAGGGAATGCAGGTGTTCCGCGTCGTCGGAATGGACGAGTCGACAGCTGTTCATCCCTCGCAGAACGGCGCCGCACGCACCCATGTCCAAGTGACGCCTTCGAGCGGCTATGAGATCGCCATAGTCAAATGGTTCAACCGGGTGAAGGGCTTCGGCTTCCTCACCCGCGGCGACGGCACCGACGATATCTTCCTCCATATGGAGACCGTGCGGCGCTACGGACTTGCCGAGCTGAAGCCCGGCGACAGCGTGCTGGTGCGCTATGGCGACGGCCCCAAGGGCCTCATGGCGACCGAAGTGCGGCCGCTCGAATCGGCGCTACCGGCCTCTCACTAGCGCCGAGCCAGACGCGCGCTTCCGGGCCGCTTTGTATTTCCCGATCGTAATGGCAGAATGGCCGTCGAACGCGAGCGTTTCGACAGTGTCGTCATGCGCTCGCGGGTCGGATCGCGGCGAGGGTGGATATGTCGTTTGAGTTGTCGCGGAGAGTTTCGAGCGTCGTTGCGACGCTTCTCGTCCTGCTCCTATGCGCGCCTGCTTTTCCCGGCCGCACGAAGGCCGCGGGCGCATCGGCCTCGGCCGCCGCCAAAATGACCGTCGAACCGCTCGAGATCGTCACCGCGACAGGCGCGCATCGGCTGCGCGTCGAGGTGGCGCGCACGCCGGACCAGCGCGAGAAAGGCTTGATGTTCCGCACATCGCTTCCCGCCGACGGCGGCATGTTGTTCGACTTCCACGACGAGCGGCCGGTCTCCATGTGGATGAAGAACACGCCGCTCTCGCTCGATATGATTTTCGTGTCGCGCGCCGGCCGCGTCGTCTCCATGGCGCTCGGCGCGGAGCCTTTTTCGGAGCGGGTCATCTCCTCCGGCGGGCCGGCGCTCGCCGTCATAGAACTCGCCGCCGGCGTGGCGCAGCGTTTGTCGATCGCCGTCGGCGACACCGTCAAACATCCGACTTTCGAGAGATAGGCGGCGTCTGCTCGCGTGCTCGCGCTTGTGAGCGGCGCGCCCTCGTGCTAGCGAGGCGTCTGGCGGAAGTGGGCTCCGCGGCCTATGCGCGAGACGGGGTATGGCGCAGCCTGGTAGCGCGGAAGTTTTGGGTACTTCAGGTCGCAGGTTCGAATCCTGCTGCCCCGACCATGGGCGCGGAGTCCCCGCCACAGCGCCGCTATTGAGTTTTGAATGGCGTTGAGCCAGCTCTTGCCGAGGCCGATATGACCGCACGCATTCACCGCCCGTCTCCCAGCGCGACGCAATCCGGTCCGGGACCGGCCAAGCCCTGGGTGCTCGAATTCGAGAATGAGACCCCGCGCGAGCTCGATCCCCTGATGGGATGGACGGGCACGTCGGACGCCAAGGCCCAGATCAGGCTGCGCTTCGCCTCCAAGGACGAGGCGATCGCCTATGCCGAGCGCAACGCGCTCGTCTATCGCGTCGAGGAGCCCAAGCCCGGCTCGCCGTCGCGCCGTATCATGTCCTACGCCGATAATTTCAAGACGCAGCGCGTCGGCCAGTGGACGCACTGACAGCCGAAGCCGCCGTCACGGCCCCGTAGCTCAGTGGATAGAGCAACCGCCTTCTAAGCGGTAGGTCGCAGGTTCGAATCCTGCCGGGGTCGCCATGCGGTCGACGACCGGCCGCTTTCGTCGCGCCTCCGCCTCGTTGCAGGTGTGTCTCTCGCGCGACAGATCAGAAATTTCTGTCGTTTCGCCTTATGATTGCGTTGACAAGCTCACGTTCACGGCTACCGATTGCCGGATGGAGACGTGGAGCTCATCGGAGCGGGGGAGGGGGCGCGCATGGGTTGCGGCCGCCGCGGCCTGCTTCGTGCTGCTGCGCGCGCTGATCATCGTCGTCTCGGCGCAGGGATCGGCGTTCCCGCACGGCTCGGCGGATGTTTCCGCCGTTTCGCCCTTCTGCGAATCGAACGACCCGGCGCGCTCGGGGAGCCCGCCCCATTCCGCGGACCATCATTGCATCCTCTGCGCGCCCGACGAGCGCCTGCGGAGCCTCGACGCCGATCTCTGCGCGGAAGGCTCCGCCGTTCCGCCACCCGGATCGGCGTCGCAGTCCCTCTCTTTTCTCGAACGGGATCTCCCCTCGCCGCGCGTCGCCGAGCGCCGAGCGGGATGGTCGTCGCGCGCCCCTCCCGGCGTCTGACTCACCCGAGCCGCGACTGGTCGAGAGCGCCGGCGAGCATTCATTCAACTCCTTTTCGCGCCATTTCGCCGCCCCGAGACCGGGACGGCCCGGATCGGACCGCGCAAATGCCGGACACCAAACTCCTCCACGAGCTGTTTTTGCGCAATCGGCGCGGACTGCTCTCCTTTCTCGCGCGCCGCGTCGGTCGTGACGCCGCCCCCGATCTGATGCAGGAGGCCTTCGCGCGCCTGCTGAGCCGCGACCACGCGGCGGATATCGTCGATCATTCGGCCTATCTTCGACGCACGGCTGGAAATCTCGCGCATGATTTCGTGCGGCGTCGCCGCATCGAGCAAAAATATCTCGATCCCGACGCGCGCGCGTCGGACGCCGTCTCCGAGGAGGCTAGCGCGGAGCTCCGTCTCGACGAGGCGCAGCGGGCGGAGCGGCTGGCCCGAGCGGCGGCCTCTTTGCCGCCGCGCTGCCGGGAGATTTTCGAAATGCGCGTCGGGCTGAACATGTCGCAGCGCGATATCGCCGCCAAGCTCGGCATTTCGCGCAAGACCGT
>Ga0265328_10001084_pt1 | contig 12500 bp, 10 predicted proteins | sample 41624metaG_FD_202086 | JGI IMG/M metagenome (GOLD analysis project Ga0265328, IMG submission 202086) | Rhizosphere microbial communities from Carex aquatilis grown in University of Washington, Seatle, WA, United States - 4-16-24 metaG | ecosystem: Host-associated > Plants > Roots > Rhizosphere...
CCGGGCCCCCCGCCCCCGCGAGCTCCCGCCGCGGCCGCGCCCCGCGCCACGTCGATGAGCACGTACTTGCCGAGCCGGCGGACCGCCTCGACCCGCTGCCCGAGCACCACCCGCCTCAGCCCCTCGACGTCGATCGGTCGGGCGAGCCGCAGCGGCTTTCCGCTGGTCCACACCGCCCGGATCCGCCGACCGAGGATGCGCGCCCGCAGATCGCGGACGATGGTCTCCACCTCCGGGAGCTCAGGCATCGAACCCGTCCGCCAGGCGGGCAAACTCGGCGACGCTCAGCTCTTCCGGGCGCCGCTCGCCATCGACCCCGGCCCGCGCCAGGACCTCGGCCGCCGTCGTGTCGCCGAAGCCGTCGCCGAGCGATCGCCGCAACATCTTCCGTCGCGTCGAGAAGGCGACCTTGACCACCCGCGCGAACCGCTCGGGATCGCGCACCGGCGCCAGCAGCGCCGGCCGCGGCTCGAGGGAGATCACCGCCGAGACCACCCGGGGCCGCGGGAAGAAGCTGCCCGGCGCCACGTGAAACAGCAACCGTGCGTCCATGCGGTGCTGGACCATGACCGACAGGCGCCCGTAGATCTTGCTGCCGGGGGGCGCGACCATCCGCTCGGCGAGCTCGCGCTGGACCATCACCACCGCCCGCCGGATGGCCGGCCCCGCGTCCACCAGCGCGAAGAGCAGCGGCGAGGTGATCTGGTAGGGCAGATTGCCCACCACCAGGAGTGGTCGCCCGGCAGCCCGCGCCGCCGCCGCGAAGTCGAAGTGGGTCGCGTCCTCGCCGCGAATGTCGACCCCTGGATGTCCGCCGAGCTCGGCCCCGAGGACGTGCAGCATGTCGGGATCGCGCTCGACCGCCAGGATCCGCCGCGGGGCCGGCTCGGCGCCGAGCAGCGCGGTCGTCAAGGTCCCGAGGCCGGCCCCGATCTCCACCACCACGTCCTCCGCGGTGGCGCCGGCGGCCCGCACGATCTTGTCGTGGATGTTGCGGTCGACGAGGAAGTTCTGCCCCCAGGATTTCTTGGCGGCGAGGCCGTGGCGCTCCAGCACCGACCGGGGATCTTGCCTGGAGGGCGGCGGCGGCACGTGGGTGGCTCGACTCGGAGGGCGGTTGTCGGAGGGCTGAGGTTCTCGATCGCCGCCGTCTTCAGAGGGGCATCCCGGGATCGACCGCCAGCCCGAGGGAGGCCCGCTCTCCGCGCGCGAGGGCCAGAGTCCCCGCCGCCGCGATCATCGACGCGTTGTCGGTGCAGCGCTTGGCGGGCGGTATGTACAGGCGAAACCCGTCCTCGGCGGCGGCCGCGGCCATGGCCGCCCGGAGACCGCGATTGGCGGCCACGCCCCCGCAGACGACCAGATCCTGGAGCCCTTCGCGAACCAGCGCCCGGCGCGACTTTCGTACGAGCACATCCACGATGGCCGCCTGAACGCTGGCCGCGAAATCCGCCAGCGCATCGCCCTGGGGGGCGGCAGCCTGACCCGCCAGCAGGGTCGCCGCCGCGGTCTTCAGCCCCGAGAAGCTGAAGTCGATGTCGTCGCGCCCGGCGAGCGCGCGCGGCAGGGCATGGGCCGCCGGATTTCCCTTCGCGGCCAGGCGATCGATCTGCACGCCGCCGGGGTAACCGAGCCCGAGCAGCTTGCCGACCTTGTCGAACGCCTCGCCCGCCGCATCGTCGCGGGTGCTCCCGAGCAACTGGAACCGCCCGTCCGCGTCGGAGCGGATGAGGGCGGTATGCCCCCCCGACACCAGCAACGCGAGGTGCGGCCACGGCGGTGGCCCGGGCAGGCTCGGATCCTCGAGGTACACCGCCGCGAGGTGGCCCGCCAGGTGGTTCACCCCGACCACCGGCTTGCCGAGCGCCACCCCCAGCGCCTTGGCCGTCTCGACGCCCACCAGGAGCGCCCCGACCAGACCGGGGCCGCTGGTCACCGCGATGCCATCGAGGTCGGAGAAGGTCACGCCGGCCGCGTCGAGCGCGCCGCGAATCACCGGCACGATGGTGGCGACGTGCTGGCGCGAGGCCACCTCGGGCACGACGCCGCCGTACTCGGCGTGGACCAGGATCTGCGAGGCCACCACGTCGGAGAGCACCCGCCGCCCGTCCGCGACGACGGCCGCCGCGGTCTCGTCGCACGACGTCTCGATTCCGAGCACCAGCATGCCCACGTGCTACCACGGGTCGCGTCCCGACCCAAGCCTTCGCACATGGCGCCGACGGCTCACATCGTGCTGACGATGACCCTGAGCTCGTCGGCGTATTTTCCGTGCGGGGCCCGCGCCAGGTAAGCGCGGTAGGCGACCCCGGCCTCGTGGCTGTGTCCGGTGTCCTGCAGGGCCCCGCCGAGGATCAGGTAAGGCTCGGCGAGGGCCGGGTCGAGCGCGATGGCGTGGCGGGCATCGGTGATCGCCTGGGCCAGGTGCTTCTGGTTGAGCTCCGCATGGGCCAGCACCGCGAGGGCGTCCGGGGAATCGGGATGAGCCGTCAGGGCCTCCCGGCAAGCGCGAACCGCCTGCTCGGCGTGTCCCCGATCCAGCCGGGAGCGGCAGGTGGCGAGGGAGCGCGAGAACTGGACCTCGTCGGGACCCGCGGACCTCCGACTGGCCTCCCCGGACGGCCCGGCCGGGGCGTGGTGGGTCTCCTCGGCTCCCTCGGTTTCCGTGGTTTCCTTGGGCTCCCTGGCCTCGATGGTCTTGGCGGCCGCCGGCGCGGGTGCGGGCGAAGGGCCCGGCACGGGTCCATGAGCAACCGTGCCGGCCCTGGCGGGCTCGCCAATCGCGAATCCCTTCGCCCTGTGTTCCCTGTCGCCGGTCGTCTCGCCCGGACCGTCGGACGGACCCTTCGCTGGGTCTCGAGCCAGCGCGTTGGCGCCGTCCGTACCCGATTCCTTGACCGCGACGGGGGGGACGGTTTCGCCCCCGCGTGGCTGGGCTTCGGGCGTGGGCGCGGTAGATCCTGGTTCGAGCTCCCGGCTGGCCACGCGAACGGGCCCTGGCGTCCCCGCGGCCGGGTTTGCCGCCGGGTGTGCAACGACAGCGGCCGCGGCTATCGCGCCGGCCTTTCTCTTCGCCATGGCGTGGTGGATACCAACCCCGCCGAGGATCCCGGCAACGCCCAGCGCCAGCGCCGCGAACCGGAGGATGCGGCGTTTGCCCCCGATGCCCAGCGCCCGGAGGGCCTCTGCCTCGTCCACGGCCAGGTCGCCGGCGCCAGCCTCACCGAGATCGCCAACCCCGCCCATTCCGAGCCCCTCGACCCAGGCTGGGAGCGGCGCCGAAGCCGACGAGGCCGACGGTGACGGCGACGCAATCGGCGTGAGCCCCATGGCCGGTGCGCCTCCCGCGGAGCCCTCGTCGATACCCCGATCGGCCCCGGCGACAAGGGGCGTCAGCCCCGGCAGATCATCGAACACCCCCTTGCCCTTGCGTGGCGAGGCCGCTGAAGACTCGGCCACCAGCACCGCCGATTCGTCGTCGATTGCGCCCGACGAGGGGGTCGAACCGGAAGCGTGCGCGGAGTCGAGGCGTGACCGCGGGCTGCCAGCCGGTTCGGCGTCGGCCCCGTCCACGTCGAGTCCCGGCCCTCGAGGGTCCGGACCTTGGCCGACCACCTCGTCGTCCTCACCCAGATGCCCCAGGTGAGCGGGCAATCCATGGGCTCCCGCGCCTCGAACCCCGGCGAGCCCGAGCGGCAGGGTCATGTTGTCGAGGACGGCCAGATCGCCATCGGCCTCGATCCCCCGCTCGGCGGCTTCCCGGGCTCGGATCTGGCGGGCGATGCTGGCCTCGAGCTCGGTCTCCCCCTCTTCCTCGCCGTCTTCCTCCTCGCCGTCTTCCTCGCCCGGGTTCGCCGCACCGCGGAGCTCGGCGGTCCCCTGCCCGGCGAGATCACCGACCCCAACCTCGGCGAACATGCTGGCCAGCTCATCCAGCCCCACGTCGCCGTCCGGAGAAAGAGCCGCTTCTCCCGTGTCCTCGGGTGCGGCGACGGAGGCCCTCGCGGCGGGCGGGGCAACAGGTGGAAGATCAGGGAGCAACGCCACGTATTCCTCGGCGTTGTCGTCGCTTATCCCTTGCGACGCCATGGGCAATCGCGATCTCTCGAGCTCGAGGGCCCGAAGCCTGGCCTCGAGCGCGTCGAGCTCGCCCTCCGGCTCGGCTTCCGCGACGCTCTCGACCGCGAGGATCTCGGGCTCCACCGGAAGGGGAAGCGGCGGCTCCGGGAGCCGAGGTGCAGGGGCTTTGGTCGCGATCTCGGGATCGGGCTCGGCGAAGCGAGCCCGCTCAGCCTCGATCACCGCCGGCACGGGGTCCGCCGGGCTCGGCGGGGCCGCGGCCGCGGCTTCGTGGCGCTCGGGCGGACCCGGCGGCCGCTTCTCCGGCCTTGCCCGCTTCGGGCGAGGCGGCGGCGGTTGGTCGATGCGGTCGATCCGCTGGGCTTGCGCCGCCGGGGCCTCCGTCGGACGGATCTCGGGGGCTGTGGCCTCGGCCGCGGGTCTGGCCGCGGCGACCAGCACATCGTCCACCGCCCCGGACAGTCGGTCGGCGCGCCGGATGGTCTTGATCTCGAAGCGGACCGTCCCCTGGCTCCAGCGGGCCAGGCGGGACAGGGCCTCCGCGCCAGAGAGCTTGCCGGCCTCGGCGTCGATGGCCTTGCCCTTCCGCAGGTAGATCGCCCCCTTCTCGCCGGTCGTCTCCTCGACGAGCTGCAGGACGCCGGATTGCTCTCGCTCCTCGAGAACGGAGAGCAGCTCGGCCAGGCCGAGCTCGGAGAGCCTTCCCGACCATGCGTCTCCACGCGCCAGCGGCGCACGGCGGAGTGCCTCGCGTGCGCGTTGCTTGCAGATCGCCTCGATTCGACCGATCAGCTCCGCCACCGGGACGGGCTTGAGCAATGCCTCGTCGGCGCCGGCGTCGAGGACCGCGGCGCGGCCGGCGCGCTGGTCGGCCGCAAGCAGGGCCAGGACCCCTGGGGATGGCGCTCCAGCGGCCCGCATCTTGGCTGCAGCCGTCCACCGCGCCATCGTCGGGCCCAGGGAAGCGAGATCCGTGGTCACGAGGACGTCAGGCCCCTCGCCGGTGAGCCCGGCCGCCTCGGTGGTCGCGAAGGCGGTGACCTCGAAGCCAGCGGCCGCCAGGCCCCGCTCGAAGAGGCGCAGATCTCGGGGGTTGTCGTCCACCAAAACGATTCGTTTGCTCATTGCGGTTTCATCTCGGTCGTCGGAAGTTGCGAAGTGGCGAAGTAGGTCGTTCGGAAGTGGGTCGTTCGATGTTTGGACGGCCGGCTGGGGTGAGGGGATGTGGGTGCGGCCCGTGCGCCCAGGGAGGGCTCCAGCAGACTAGAATCGGGGGTTCCGGCTCGAAGCTGAATTGCGATAATGCGATTGACATATTGCTATACCGAGGGCGACCCGACGTCCTCGACCTGGGGCGAGGCGGCAAGCCAGGACCACCAAGGGGGGACCCGTGGCCGCTCCGGATGATGAGGAGCCACGGGTCGCACGCCTTCGGCGCGTCGCCTCGGAGGTCATGGGCACGCTGGCCTTGGATGACGCCCGGCGGCTCGAGTCATTCTGCGCACTCTTTGCGACGTGGAACGTCAGGATCAACCTCGGTGGTGCGCGATCCTTCGAGGAGCTCGTGGACGAACATCTGGTGGATGCCTTCGCGGCCCGCAGCCTCCTGGTCCCGGGCGACTCGGTGGTGGACGTCGGTTCGGGAGGTGGGCTTCCCGCTCTTCCCCTTGCCTGTCTCTGCCGGGACTCATCCTTCGAGCTCTGGGAGCCGAGGGCCAAGCGCGCCGCATTCCTGCGCACGGCGGTACGCGAGCTCGAGCTCCGCGATCGGGTCGCGGTCGTGGGTCGACGGCTGGAGGAGGTGCCACGTGACGTCGAGGCCCCGGGCTCGACGTCACGTGAATCCGGGGCTTACTCGGTAGCCATGTCCCGCGCGACGTGGGCGCCCCCGGAGTGGCTCGCCCGCGCCCGCCAGCTCGCCCCGGGCGCGCGCGTGCTGGTCTTCACCACCCAGGCCGGCCTGGTCGGGCTGGAACCGCCGGCCAAGGTCGTGTCCTATGGTCCCCATCGACGGCTGGGGGTGTTCCTTCCCCGGGCGTGATGTTCCACGTGGAACACCCCCGCGCTCCCGCCAGCTCGCGCTCGGCTGGTCGCCGTCCCCAGCAAGGTCCGGCGTCGAAGAGAGGAGAGGGAGGGCTGAGCGAGCACGAGAACGGGTCGTGGCGAGCCCGGGTTGTTCCACGTGGAACAATTGCGCTCACGGATGATCCTCGCAGCGAGCATCCGGCGCACGCGCGGCGCTCGCGGGGGATATAGTCCCCGCCGTGTCCCTTGAACACGCCCTCTCGCTGGAGCTACAGCACCTCGAATCCATTGGCCGCCTGAGAGCGACGGAGACCCTCTGTGGCGCCGACCGCCTTCACCCGAGGGATTCCGACGGCCGGGAGCTGGTCTGCTTTGCGTCCAACGACTATCTCGGACTTTCGTCCCACCCAGCGCTGATGTCGGCCGCAACCGCGGCAATCCGTGACCACGGGTCCGGCTCCGCCGCCTCGCGCCTCGTCTCGGGCGAGACACCGCCCCATCGCGCGCTCGAGGACGCCCTTGCTTCCTTCCTCGGCACCGAGGCCGCTCTTCTCTTCCCAACGGGATACCAGGCGAACGTCGGCACCCTGACGGCGCTGGCCGGTCCCCAGGACTTCATCGCGTCGGATGCCGCCAACCACGCAAGCCTCATCGATGGATGCCGTCTCTCCCGGTCCCGCGTCGGGATCTTCGAGCACGGGAACCCGGACTCCGCCGAGCTCGCCCTCCGAGCCGCGCCCTCCAGCGCCCGCCGCCGGTTCATCGTCACCGAATCCCTCTTCAGCATGGACGGCGACCGCGCCCCCCTCGCCGCGCTCTCCGCCCTCGCGACTCGATTCGATGCCACGCTGATCGTCGACGAAGCCCATGCGCTGGGCGTCCTCGGGCCATCCGGCCGCGGTCTCTCCGCGGCTCTCGGCCTCCGCCCGGAGATCCGGATTGGCACCCTCGGCAAGGCCTTCGGCTCCGCCGGCGGGTTCGTGGCCGGCTCGCACCGGCTCCGGACCGTCCTCCTCAACCGCGCCCGGACCTTCATCTACACCACCGCCGCACCGGCCAGCCTGGCCGCAGCTGCTCTCGCCGCGCTGCACATCATCGAGGCACCCGAAGGGGAGAGCTTGCGCGCCGCCCTGTCCCGCAACCTCGCCCGCATTCGAGCTCGGCTGCCGAATCAGGCCCTTGGCCCTCACCCCGCCTCCGCCGTCGACCAGATCCTGCCCGTGATCGTCGGGCCGGACACCGCCGCGACCGAGCTCGCCGCCCGACTTCGCTCCGAGGGTCTGGTGGCGACTGCCATCCGCCCACCGACCGTCCCGGAGAACACAGCGCGCCTCCGGATCACAGTGTCCGCCGCCCACGCCGCCAGCGACATCGACCGGCTCGTTCGGGGCCTGCTCGCGGCCCTGGCGGGCACCCGGGCGCCGTCCGCGGCCATGGGAGCCCCACGTGCGTAGTCTCGTGCTCCTCGGCACCGACACGGGAGTTGGAAAGACCACGCTGGCCATTGGCCTCCTTCGTGTTGCCGCCAACCGCGGCCTCCGCCTGGCGCCCTTCAAGCCGGTGGAGTCGGGCACCCCGCCCAGCCCGTCCCCATCCGACCCCGACTCCGATGCCCGCTGCCTCCGGGAGGCCAGCCTCCTGCCGCACCTCGACCTGGACGATGTCTCTCCGTATCGGCTCAGCCGACCCCTGGCCCCCAACCTCGCCGCCCGGCTGGAAGGCCGCGTGATCTCGACCAACCACATCCTCTCCCGGGCCGCCAGGCTCCTCGAGCACTACCCGGCGCTCCTGATCGAGCCCGCAGGGGGCCTCCTCAGCCCGTACAGCCGATCGGGAACCCCGGCTTCCCTCGCCCGGAGCCTCCGGCGGCACTTCCCACTCGACATCCTGCTCGTCACCCCCAACCGCCTCGGCGCGATCAACCAGAGTGCACTCGCCCACCTCGCCCTCGAGCATTTCGAGTTGCCCTGCGTGGGTGTCGTCCTCGTCGACCTCACGGGAAGACCTGATCCCTCCAAGGAGAGCAACGCCCCCGAGATCGCCGCAGCGACGGGGTTGCCGGTCCTCGGACAGCTCCCCTTCCTCGGACCCCACCCCATCTCGCCCTCCACATCCGCCGCCGCCGTCCGCGAAAACATCGACGTTGGCCCCCTCCTTTCGGGAGCCCTGCTCGCCCGGACGGACCCGCCCTGAGTGGGACCCGAAGAATCAGTTCTCGGGCGTACGGAACTCCGGCTTGGGAAACACCACCACCCGCCGAAACAGACCCTCCCCCTCGGATTCCGTCGTCACGCCGGTATGATCCACCAGCGCCATGTGGACGATCCGCCGATCGTGTGCGCTCATCGGCTCGACAGGCACGGGACGTCCCGTCTTCATGGCCTTCTCTGCCATTCTTTGCGCCAGATCCACCAGCGAGTCCTCGCGTCGCCCACGATAGCCCTCCGCATCGACCACCACCAGCGGCCCCTCGCTCGGTCTCCGAAACACGATCCGGTTGACCAGGTACTGCAACGCATCCAGCGTCGCCCCCTTCTTCCCGATGATCAGCCCCGACTCGGCGCCGTGAGCATCGAGAATGATGCGGTCACCGTCATCGAAGGCGCTCACCTCGGCATCCACCCCCATGTGCTCGAGAATCTCACGCAAGACCTTCGCCGCTCGCTCGCGATTCTCCGACAGCTGGACGCTCTCCTCGGCCATGTCACTCTCCTTGCGGTTTTCAGATCAGGAAACTTGCGATGGGCACCGGCAGACTCGCGCCCTCGGACCGGAGCACGGACCCGACCCGCTCCCCGGCCCTGCTGGCCGGCCCCACCTGCGGGCGCTCAAGTGACGCGGACGCTGAGATCTCTCCCCCTGAACGCAGCTCACCCGAAGCCACACTAACACCTCGGGCGTCAACTTTCCTCGATCCCCGACCACGCGCCGGAACCGTCGCCCGCGCGCGATTCACCCCGGCACGCGCCTCCGGGCTCCCTGCGCGGTCCATCTCGACCTCCGGCACACGCTGCGGCTGCCTGGCCATCGCCGGTTTCATTCTTGCCGATCTGGTTGCCGGTGTGGCCGCAGATCTTGTCGCTGATTTCGTTGCCGATTTGGGACCGGCCTTGGCCGCCCTGGCCACCGCCTTGCGGGCCCTGACCCCGGCCTTGGCCTCGACCACCCGTCGCTTGCGCCTTTTTCGCCCCTTGCCTGGCAACACCATACCCATGCCGCAAACCGTAGCGGTTTGAAACTCTCCATGTCAACTCGACGGTGATCCCTTCACCCCACCGCCCGGATCCCTGTCGAGATCAACTTGTCCCCTCGGGGGTGGTCGATTTTGACCACGCCCGAGGGCGCTCCTCTGCCTCGCGACTGTCGTCCCCGGTTTCGATTACCATTGAGAGACTCCATGCAACTCCAGACACGGACCTCTCTCGACGCCCCGACCGATCTCCTCGCCATCGCCGTCCTCCCCGGTGATCTCGACCTGCCCGCGAGCGGCGATGGCCTGCTATCGGTTCTCGACCGCGCACTCGAGGGTCAGATCCGCCAGGCCATCACCGACGAGCGCTACAAGGCCAAAGCCGGGCAGCGCCTCGGGCTCTCGACCGGTGGCCGGCTGGCCTCGCGTCGGATCCTTCTCATCGGCCTCGGCGAAGCCTCTCCCGCAACCATCGGACCCGCGACGCGGGACGCGGCCGCCACCGCCGCCCGGTACGCGCTGTCCGTCGGGGCGCGCGACGTGATCCTGACCACGCCGACCCTCCCCGGCTTCCCGAGCCCCGGTGGCGCCCCTTCCGTCACCGACTGGCTCTCGGCTGCGGCCCTCGGCCTCCACCTCGGGAGTTATCGCTTCTCCAAGTACCTCACGGGCGAATCCGCCGAGGCCCGCGAGCTCTCGGACGCTTGGCTGTCTCCCCCCGAGCTCAACTCCATCCCCGAGCCTCAGCGCGCGCAGGCCGTCGCCCAGGGCATTCGCACCGCCCGCGCCATCGCCTTCGCCCGCGACCTGGTGAACGAGCCAGCCGGTGAGCTCACCCCGAAGGCCCTGGCCGAACGCACCGTCAGCCACGCCCTCTCGGCCGGCGCGAGCGCGACGGTCCTCTCGGCCGCGGAGTGTCGCTCCCGCGGAATGGGACTCTTCCTGGCGGTCGCCCGCGGCAGCGACGAGGAACCACAGTTCGTCCACCTCTCCTGGATTCCGGAAACCGCATCCACCAGCGCCGGGAGGACGGACGCCCCCGGGCCCCGGCGGCGCGTCGTGCTCGTCGGCAAGGGCGTCACCTTCGATTCGGGCGGCCTGTCCCTCAAGACCACCGAGGGCATGCTCGACATGAAGACCGACATGGCCGGAGCGGCGGCGGTCCTGTCGGCGCTGGCCGCGGTCGCCGAAGAGAAGATGCCGATCGAGGTCCACGCGATCGCCGCCTGCACCGAGAACATGCTCTCCGCGCGCTCCTACAAGCTCGGAGACGTGCTCAAGTCGATGGCAGGCAAGACCGTCGAGATCAACAACACCGACGCGGAAGGCAGGCTGACGCTGGCCGATGCCCTGACCTACGGCCTCGCGCTGCGCCCGGACATCATCCTCGACTTCGCCACGCTGACCGGCGCGTGCATCGTCGCCCTCGGCCCGCACACCGCCGGCGTCATGTCCAACCACGAGGGCACGCTGCAAGAGTGGCTCACCGCGGCCCGCCACGCCGGCGAGGACATGTGGCCCCTCCCCTTGCCAGCCCGCCTCGGCGACCAGCTCAAGTCCGACGTGGCCGACCTGCGCAACACCGGGGAGCGCTGGGGCGGCGCCCTGACCGCTGGTCTGTTCCTCAAGGAGTTCGTGGACAAGACACCCTGGATCCACGTGGACCTCGCCGGACCATCGACGGCGCGCAAGGAATGGGGCGCGCTCGCGAAGGGAGGAACGGGCTTCGGTGTCGCCACCATCCTCGAGTACCTCCGCACCCTGTCTCGGGCGGAGCCGTCAAAGATCTGACGCGACGAGTACTCATCGGCGATGGCAAGGGCTTTTACGATTGCCCCCCCATGGTGCGCGTGATAAGGTTCGCGTGCCTTAAAAACTGCACCCAGCGAGGAGTGTTCGTAAGATGGAGCCGACTTTCCGAGTGGGAGATCTGGCCGTTTATCCGGCTCATGGGGTCGCGCAAATCGTTGGCGTGGAAACCCGTGAGATCTCGGCTAACAAGCAGACTTTTTATATACTCAAAATCCTCGAAAACGGAATGAAGATCATGATTCCCACGCGCAACGCGGGCGCGGTCGGTCTTCGGGAGTTGATTCGAGCGGACGAGGTGGACGAGGTCTTCGCGATCCTGAAGAGTCGCGAGGTGGCCGTCGAAGGGCAGACCTGGAACCGCCGCTATCGGGAATACATGGAGAAGATAAAGACCGGCTCGGTCTTCGAGATCGCCGAGGTCCTCCGGGATCTCCAGCGACTGAAGAGCGACAAGGAACTGTCCTTCGGCGAGCGGAAGATGCTCGACACGGCGCGAACCTTGCTGGTCAAGGAGATCGCCGTTGCGACCAAGAGCAAGGAAGTCAAGATCGAGGAGAAGCTCGACCGCATCTTCGCCTGCTGACCGAGGGCTCCGCTCCTCGGATCGCCGGAAAGGCGTGGAACCGACCGTTCCACGCCTTTCTCACGTCCGGCCCCCAGATCCCGGAGGTCTGAAGCCCGAAAGTCCGAAGCCGGAAGCCCGGGGCCCTTTCTGACGGCACCGCGTCTTGCCTCGACCTCAGACGTCGAGATTCCTGACGTTGAGGGCGTTCGTCTCGATGAACTCCCGACGCGGCTCGACCAGATCCCCCATCAAGGTGGAGAACAGGGCGTCGGCGGCGTAAGCGTCCTCGACCCGCACCTGCAGGAGCGTCCGCCGGGCGGGATCCATCGTCGTCTCCCACAGCTGCTCGGGATTCATCTCTCCGAGGCCCTTGTAGCGCTGGATGGCCACCCCCTTCTTGCCGAGCTCGTTCACCCGGTCCGCCAGCTCCTCGATGCGCCGGAGCTCGAAGCTCTCGGTGCCATTGCGAAGCACGAACGGTCCGGAGCCAAGAACCCGCAGCTGATTGAAGGCGGCCGTCAGATCGGCGAACTCCGGCGAGTCCATGAAGCCGAAATCAATGCTGGTCGGCTTGCGGATGCCACCCCCTTTTGCGTCCCCAACGATCTTGAAGCCCCCGTGCTCGCCGTCGGGCAGCACCCTCAGGACCGCGTCCGCCAGCTCGGGCACGAAGCGACCGAGGTAGGCCAGCGCCTCCGCCACGACCCGGGTCACCGCCGCCTCGCTCGCCAGATCCTCCTTGCGAAGGCCTGGCCCCTTGACGATGGCGTCCACCACCCGCGCGTCGCACCGCCGGTCGACCACCGACAGCAGCCGCTTGTACCGTCC
>Ga0265328_10001087_pt1 | contig 12463 bp, 9 predicted proteins | sample 41624metaG_FD_202086 | JGI IMG/M metagenome (GOLD analysis project Ga0265328, IMG submission 202086) | Rhizosphere microbial communities from Carex aquatilis grown in University of Washington, Seatle, WA, United States - 4-16-24 metaG | ecosystem: Host-associated > Plants > Roots > Rhizosphere >...
TGGCCCCCTTCACCACCGCATGGTCGATGATGATGCCCTTTTGGGTCTTCAGCTTGTCGATGAGCCCCATCACCTCTTTCAACGGCGCGACGCGGTCGAGATCGCCGTGAATGAACAGGCCCGAGGACGGGCAGGGCGCCAGAAACGAATAGTCGAAGCGATTGGCCGGCGGGGCGATGGAGATGAAGCCCTCGATTTCCGGCCGGCGCATCAGGAGCTGCATTCCGATCCAGGAGCCGAAGGAGACGCCCGCGATCCAGCAGGCCCGCGCCTCCGGGTTGACGGACTGAGCCCAATCGAGCGCCGCCGCCGCATCCGAAAGTTCGCCCGAGCCATGGTCGAAGAGGCCCTGGCTGCGCCCGACGCCGCGGAAATTGAACCGCAGCACCGAAAAACCGCGCTCCGCGAAGGCGTAATACATGCGGTAGACGATCTGATTATTCATCGTCCCGCCGAATTGCGGATGCGGATGCAGCACAATGGCGATGGGCGCGCCGCGTGTGCCGGATTGATGAAAACGGCCTTCCAGCCTGCCGGCCGGTCCGGAAAAGATCACTTCGGGCATTGCTGTGTCCTAATGGCGCGAGCGCGCGTTCTAGCATGAGCCATAGAGCGAAATGCAAGGAATTTATGCGGGGCGTGGCGGTTTTGAGGCTTTTACCGGCGCGAGAATCGCCTGCGCGCGCCGAAAGACGCCGCGCGAACGCTGTATTCCGCCGCGCATATTTGCGATAGCGGCCGGCTTAAAATGCCCATTCTCGATTTTTTACATAGGGCGGCTCGGGCGTCGACGCGCCGAACATTGGGGAGGACGGCCGCGGATGGAGCCGAGACCGCAGCGTAATCTCCCGCAATGCGATACAATGCTTTTATGACGCACGCCCCCCGCGCCTATCTCGACCATAACGCCACCTCGCCGCTGCGGCCGGAGGCGACAGCCGCTGTGCTGGAGGCGCTGGCGCTTGTCGGCAATGCGTCATCGGTTCACGCCGAGGGGCGGGCGGCGCGGGCGGCGCTGGAAGATGCGCGGGCGCGCGTCGCCGGCGCTTTCGGCGCGAGCGCGAAAAATGTGGTGTTCACCTCCGGCGCGACCGAGGCCGCCAATCTGGCGTTAACGCCGCATATTCAACGCTGCGCCGCCGATCGCTGCGGCGGGGCGGGCGCTCTCGATGCGCTGCTGATGAGTGCGGTGGAGCATCCCGCGGTTCTCTTTGGGCATCGCTTCGGCGCCGCGGCCGAAACGTTGCCGGTCGACGCCGCGGGCGTTTTGCGGCTTGCAACGCTGGAGGCGGCGCTCGCCCGCAACGCCGGACGGCGCCTTATGATCGCGCTTCAGGCCGCGAACAATGAAACCGGCGCAATCCAGCCGGTAAAAGCTGCGGCGGAGCTGGTTCGGGTCGCCGGCGGCTTGCTCGTTTGCGATGCGACGCAGGGCGTGGGACGAATTAAGACAAGCTTAACGGAGACGGGAGCGGACATTCTGTTCTGTTCCGCACATAAGCTCGGGGGGCCGAAGGGCGTCGGCGCGATTGTTTTCGCGCGGGACGATATCCATATCGAGACACCGTTAATTCGCGGCGGCGGACAGGAACGGGGCCTGCGCGCCGGCACGGAAAATATCGCCGCAGCCTGCGGCTTCGCCGCCGCTCTGGAGGCGGCGGTGGCGGCGCAGGAGTCGGAGTCGGCGCGGCTTTGTGCGCTGCGGGACGAGCTTGAGCGCAAGGTGGCGGAAACGCTGCCGGAGGCCCGGTTCCTCAGCGCAAGCGCGCAGCGGCTTCCCAATGTTTCGGCCTTTGTCGCGCCGGGGTTCAAGGCGCAGACCGTGCTGATGGCGCTGGACCTTGAGGGGGCGGCGCTATCCTCCGGGTCCGCCTGTTCCTCCGGCAAGGTTACCGCCTCCCATGTGCTCGCGGCCATGGGCGAAACGGAAAGCGAAGCGTTGCGTGCGAGTTTGGGTTGGAGTTCGACGCGAGACGATGTACAAAAGTTCGGCATCGCTTTTGCAGTGGTCGTTGGACGGATGAAAGCGCGACACGCTGTCGCTTAACCCGCTCGCGGGGATTCAACGTCTTACGGTCGTTTCGATCGACTGTCGGGCCTTGAACCCGTCATGACGAGGAGAAATGACAATGGCGGCTCTCAGGGAGACCGTCGAGACAGTCGAATCTATCGACGTCGACGCCTATAAATACGGATTTTCTACGGACATTGAATCCGACAAGGCCCCCAAGGGCCTGAACGAGGACATCGTCCGCTTCATCTCCGCGAAGAAAAACGAGCCGGAGTGGCTCACCGAGTGGCGTCTCGAAGCCTATCGTCGCTGGCTCACCATGAGCGAGCCGGAATGGGCGCGCGTGCATTATCCGAAAATCGACTATCAGGATTTGTACTATTACTCGGCGCCCAAATCGACGCCCGGTCCCAAAACCCTGGAAGATGTCGACCCCGAGCTGTTGCGCACCTATGAGAAGCTCGGCATTCCCCTGCGCGAGCAGGAGGTCCTGGCGGGCGTCGAGGTTCGCAAGGTCGCGGTCGACGCGGTGTTCGACTCCGTGTCGGTGGCCACCACCTTCAAGGAGGAGCTGTCGAAAGCGGGCGTGATCTTCTGCCCGATTTCGGAAGCGGTGCATGAGCATCCCGAACTCATCAAGAAATATCTCGGCTCCGTGGTGCCGACGAGCGACAATTATTACGCCACGCTGAATTCCGCGGTCTTCTCGGACGGATCCTTCGTCTATATTCCGCCGGGCGTTCGCTGCCCGATGGAATTGTCGACCTATTTCCGCATCAACGAAAAGAACACGGGACAGTTCGAGCGCACGCTGATCATCGCCGACGCGGGCTCTTATGTGAGCTATCTCGAAGGCTGCACGGCGCCCAAGCGCGACGAAAACCAGCTGCACGCCGCCGTCGTCGAGCTTGTCGCGCTCGATGACGCGGAAATCAAATATTCGACCGTGCAAAACTGGTATCCGGGCGACAGCGAAGGCAAGGGCGGCATCTACAACTTCGTGACGAAGCGCGGCGATTGCCGCGGCCGCAATTCGCATATCTCCTGGACTCAGGTCGAGACGGGTTCTGCGATCACCTGGAAATATCCGTCCTGCATTCTGCGCGGCGAAAACAGCCAGGGCGAGTTCTATTCGATTGCGGTGTCGAACGGCTATCAGCAGGTCGACAGCGGCACGAAGATGATTCACCTCGGCAAGAACACGAAGAGCCGCATCATCTCCAAGGGCATTTCCGCGGGGCATTCGCAGAACACCTATCGCGGCCTTGTCTCTGCGCATCGCAAAGCCGAAGGCGCCCGCAATTTCACCAATTGCGACAGTTTGCTGATCGGCGATCAATGCGGCGCGCACACCGTGCCTTATCTGGAGTCGAAAAATCCGTCCGCGCAATTCGAGCATGAAGCGACGACCTCGAAAATCTCCGAGGATCAGCTCTTCTACGCGATGCAGCGCGGTCTCTCGCCCGAAGAAGCGACGGCGCTGATCGTCAACGGCTTCGTGCGCGACGTGTTGCAGCAGCTGCCGATGGAGTTCGCCGTCGAAGCGCAGAAACTGATTTCGATTTCTCTTGAAGGCAGCGTGGGTTGATGTAGTTCGGCCGCCCCGGCCGCGGCGCGCAAAGCGCGTAAAATATGCAGGGTGGCCCCTGTATTGCTTTGCACAAACCACAGCCAGGGCGGGCCGGGCTTCAGCAGCGGCGACGTTAGGAGCTTAACGAATGCTCGAAGTTAAAAATCTCCATGTCTCCATCGGAGACCGCAAAATTCTCGAAGGGCTTTCGCTCACCGTGAACGACGGCGAAGTCGCCGCCATCATGGGGCCGAACGGCACCGGCAAATCGACGCTCTCTTACGTCATCTCCGGGCGTCCCGGCTATGCGGTGACGGAAGGCGAAGTGCTGCTCGACGGCGAAAATATTCTCGATCTCGCGGCGCATGAACGCGCGGCGAGAGGCGTGTTTCTCGCCTTCCAATATCCGGTCGAAATTCCCGGCGTCGCGACCATGACCTTTCTCAAGGCGGCGATGAACGGTCAGCGCAAGCAGCGCGGCGAAGAAGAACTTGCGACGCCCGACTTCATGAAGAAGGTGAAGGAAGCGGCGGCCAAGCTCGGCGTGTCGCCGGAGATACTGCGCCGTCCGCTCAACGTCGGATTTTCCGGCGGCGAAAAGAAGCGCATGGACATTCTCCAGATGGCGTTGCTGGAGCCGCGCATCGGTATTCTCGACGAGACCGACTCCGGCCTCGACATCGACGCGCTGCGCATTGTCTCGGAGGGCGTCAACGCCCAGCGCGACCCCAGGCGCAGCTTCCTTGTCATCACCCATTACCAGCGCCTGCTCGATTACATCAAGCCGGACACTGTGCATGTGATGGCCAAGGGCCGCATCGCCCGCACCGGCGGGCCGGAACTCGCGCTCGAACTCGAAGAGCGCGGCTATCGCGATTACATCGGCGAGGCGGCGTAAACGACATGACCCAGCAAGCGACGCAGGCGCAAACAGCGCTGTCTACATTCTACGACGCCATGAAAAAAGCGGGCGCGGCCGAATTGCGCGGCGCCGCCTGGGAGCGTTTTTCGGGCAAGGGCCTGCCCAATCGCCGCGTTGAGAGTTGGCGCTACACCGATCTGCGTCAGGCGCTGGGCGCAATTGCGCCGCTCGCCGACGGGCTGCGCGCAGCCCCTGTTCTGCCCGCGCCGCATGGCGCGCGGCTTGTCATCGTCGACGGCGCGTTTCGTCCCGATCTCTCGGCGGTGACAGCTCTGCCCGCGGGCGTGACGGTTCAGTCGCTGCGCGATCTGCTCGCCTCAGGCGACGCCGCGGCGCTGAAAGCGCTGGCGCCGGAGGGGCCTGGCGGCGAGGACGCCGTGCTTGCGCTCAACGCCGCCTTGATGGAAGACGGCGTCGTGCTGCGCGTCGCTCCCGGCGCGCAAGTGTCCGAGCCGCTCGAACTCTATGTCATGTCGAGCGCCTCGGCGCAGTCGACATTCACGCGGTCGCTGGCGATCATCGGCGACGGCGCGACGGCGACGCTGATCGAAACCTATGTCGGCGGCGGCGCGACGCAGGAAAACCATGCGCTGTCGCTCAGCGTCGGCGCCGGCGCAAAGCTGGCGCATATCACGCATATCACCGCCGCAAATGCGGGCGCCGTGCGCGTGCTGAGCCTGCTGGCCACGCTCGGCGCCTCTTCTGCGCTCGCCTCGACCTCTCTGATCGAGGGCGGCGGCTTGCTGCGCCGGCAGATTTTCGCGCTTCTCGACGGCGAGGCCGCGGATATTTCGCTGAACGGCGCGTCGCTGCTGCGCAATCGCGACCATGCCGACACGACGGTTGTCGTCGAACATGCGCAGCCCAACGGCAAGAGCCGCGAGCGCTTCCGCTATATTCTCGACGAGGCCTCGACGGGCGTGTTCCAGGGCTGCGTCAAGGTGCGGCAGGCGGCGCAAAAGACCGACGGCGCCATGCAGTCCAAGGCGTTGCTGCTGTCCGACAACGCCACGATGAACAACAAGCCGGAGCTGGAAATCTTCGCCGACGACGTCGCCTGCGGCCATGGCGCCACTTGCGGGCGTCTCGACAAGGACCAGCTCTTTTATCTGAATGCGCGCGGCGTGCCGCCGACGGAAGCCGAGTCGCTGCTTCTTCTGGGCTTCGCCGGCGACGTCTTCAGCGAGATCGCGGACGAGGCGCTGCGTGATGAACTCACCGCGCGCGTCGCCGATTGGCTCGCCTCCCGGAAGGACGCCTGATGAACGAGACTCTCTCCGCCGCTCTGGCCAAGCCGGCTTTCGACGTTGCGGCGGTGCGCCGCGACTTCCCTATCCTCAACGAGCGGCCCTATGGCAAGCCGCTCGTCTATCTCGACAACGCCGCTTCCGCGCAGAAGCCGCGCAAGGTGATCGATCGCATCACCCATTATTACGAGCATGAAAACGCCAATGTGCATCGCGGCCTGCATTATCTCGCCAATGCCGCGACCGAAGCTTTCGAGAACGGCCGCGAAAGCGTGCGCCGCTTCTTGAACGCCGCCTCGACGGACGAGATTATCTTCACCCGTTCGGCGACGGAAGCGATCAACCTCGCCGCCTATAGCTACGGGCTGGACAATGTCGGCGAGGGCGATGAAATCATTCTCTCGATCATGGAGCATCACTCCAATATCGTGCCATGGCATTTTCTGCGCGAGCGCAAGGGCGCGGTGCTGAAATGGATCGAGATCGACGACGACGGCCGCATTGATCTTGCGCAGGTGGAGAGCCTGTTTTCGCCGAAGACGAAGATCGTCGCGATGACGCATATGTCCAATGTGCTCGCCGCGCCGACGCCGGTCGCGGAGATCGCGGCGATGGCCCACGCCCACGGCGTGCCGATCCTCGTCGACGGCTCGCAAGGCGCCGTGCATCTCGATGTCGACGTTCAGGCGCTCGACATTGATTTCTACATCGGCACCGGCCACAAACTTTACGGCCCGACCGGCATCGGCTTCATCTACGGCAAAAAATCCTGGCTGGAGAAGCTGCCGCCCTTCAACGGCGGCGGCGAGATGATCGAGACCGTCACGCGCGATTACGTGACCTATAATTCGCCGCCGCATCGCTTCGAGGCGGGCACGCCGGCGATCGCAGAAGTCGCGGGGCTCGGCGCCGCGCTGGATTATATGGACGAGATCGGCCGCGACGCGATCCGGGCGCATGAGGCGGATCTGACCGTCTACGCCCATGAGCGTCTCGCCGCGATCAAGGGCCTGCGCATTTACGGCCGCGCGCCGGACAAGGGGCCGATCCTCGCCTTCTCGATGGATGTCGCCCATGCGCATGACATTGCGACGGTGATCGACCGCTCGGGCGTCGCCGTGCGCGCCGGCACCCATTGCGCCATGCCGTTGCTGTCGCGATTTGGCGCCACCTCGACCTGCAGGGCCTCTTTCGCGTTATATAATACGCGCGAGGAGATTGATTTGCTCGCCGACGCGCTGGAGCGCGCGCGGGCGTTGTTTGCATAAGGAGCTGCGGAATGGACGTTCTAAGCCCGGTTCACGCGGACGGCGAGGTTCAAACGCAATTCACCGGCGCTCTCGAGCGGGATGAGCGGGAGCGGCTGGCGGGTGAAATCGTCAAGGCGCTGAAAACCGTCTACGACCCGGAGCTGCCGGCGGACGTATACGAGCTTGGCCTTATCTACAGTGTTGATATTTCCGAGTTGGGAATCGTCAATATCGAGATGACGCTGACGGCTCCCGGCTGCCCCGTCGCCGGCGAGCTGGTGAGCATGGTGCAGAACGCCGTCGCGCTCGTGCCGGGCGTCGCCGCCGTCCTCGCGCGCCTCGTGTTCGAACCGCCGTGGGATCAGAGCCGCATGTCGGACGAGGCCCGCGTCGCGCTCGACATGCTGTGAGGCCGCGCCGGGGAGCGCCGCAAACGGCGTTTGCGTGAGACGCCACTTGCGTTGTGGCTCGGGCTGCAACACATAATGCGTCTGAGCTGTCCGTCGCGCTGCGCGCGGCGGGCGGCGCGCCGCTTTAGGCATTAAAGCGGCGAACCCCCTTTCAGGAGACAGCCCATGGCGCTTCGCCCCGCCTTCGCCGTGATGAGCCTCACCGAGGCCGCCGCCGCGCGCGTGCGCGCCCTCATGGCGAAAGCCGAGTCGCCGGATTGCGGCTTGCGCGTTTCGGTCGAGAAGGGCGGCTGCGCCGGCATGTCCTACAAAATGGAGCTGGGCGCGCCTCAGCCCGGCGACGATGTGATCGAGGAGCAGGGCGCGCGCGTCATCATCGACTCGAAAGCCGTTCTGTTTCTCATCGGCTCGCGCATGGATGTGCAGACGACGAAGTTTTCCTCGACCTTCGTCTTCGAAAACCCCAATCAGCTCTCCGCCTGCGGCTGCGGCGAAAGCGTGGCGCTGAAAGAGGCGGAGCCGGCGCTGGCCCCGTAATTCACCCGGCGTTAACCGTAATGAGCGGGCGCATTGAATGAAAACCTGCGCGCTCAGCCTTTATTCACCATCGCACAGCAAGGATTCTTCACGGTAAATATTATCTATCGTGGAGTTCCTCGCGATGTTGTGTTCGTTCCTGCGTTCGGCGCGTCTTGTCGCCGTGGCTATTCTGACGCTCTGGCCGATCGGGGCGTCTGTCGCCGAAGCGCGGGAGCGTCATTACTCCAGCGACGACATCATCGTCGATCTGCCGCCGCTGCGGCCGATGCGACCGGCGCCCTGGGCGAAATCCGGCGCGCCGCAGAGCCTCGCCGCGCCGAAAGCGGCCGAAGAGCCCGCTGCGCTTTCGGCCTCGGCTCCCGCCGCTCCCAAGATCGCCGCAGAACCCGCGCCTGTCGCCGCGCCGGCCCCGAAGCCGGTTCAGGCCGGCGTAACTCAAGCCGCTCCTGCGCCGGCGCAGATTGCCGCTCCGGCGGCGCCGGTCGCGGTCCAGCCCAAAGTTGAGGCGCCGGCTCCCGTCGTCGTCGCGCCGCAAGCCGCGCCCGCGCAGTGGCCTGCCGACGCGCCCGCCCGAGTCGCGAGCCCGCAAGCCGAGCCGCAGCCTAAAATAGCGGCGCCTCCGCCGGTCGCCGCCAAGGTGGATGCGCCGGCTCCGGTTCTCAAAACGCAAGCGCCGGCTCCTGCCGTTGCCGAAGCTCCCGAAGCGGAAGGGCCGGTCGTCGACGCTGCGCCGGGCGTTTCCGCGCCGACGTTCGCCGACGGCGCGGCGCTGCCTGGCGCCGAACCCAAGCCGCAGCCGCTCGACGCGCCGGCGCCCGTTTTGAGCGAGCCGAAAGACGTTATCGCGTCCGGCGTCCAGGGGCCGGCGGAGGTTCGCCTCGGCGAGCGCGCGACCCTGTCCTTGCCCGCCGGACGCGCTTTCCTTGCGCCGGAAAAGGCCCGGCTGCTGCTGGAGCGCATCGGCGGCGCCTGGGACGCCTCGACGCAGGGCGTGGTCGTCGCGACCGACGCGGACGCCGGCTGGATCGCTTATGTGGATCTCCTCGACGACGGCCATATCAAGGCGGATGACGCGAAATCGCTCGACCCCGCGCTGCTGCTCGCGAATTACAAGGCCGGCGTCGCCCGCGACAATGAAGCGCGCGTGAAAGAGCGTCGCCCGGCGCTGGAAGCCGAGGGCTGGGTGCAGGAGCCGCGCTTCGACGAGGCGGCGCATCGCCTGTCCTTCTGCGTCGGCGCGCAGGAGCAGGGCGGCGCGCCGCGCGCGCAGATCGTCAATTGCGCGAGCTATGCGCTCGGGCGGCAAGGCGCCTTCAAGGTCATTCTCTCGGTCGCGGGCGAAGAAGAGGGCAAGAAACATCTCGCCGACGCGGAGAAACTCGCCGAGGCGATCGCTTTCGACAATGGCAAGGGTTTCGGCGATTTCGACGCCGCCGCCGACAAGAGCGCGCCTTACGGCCTCGCCGAGCTGGTCGCCGGCAATTACGCGCCGCGCAAAGCCGCGCCGGCGCAAACCACGCCGCGCGCGAAGCAGGAGGCGCTGACCGACGCGGTTCTGTCGCTGATCATGGACAATATCGAAATCGTCGGCGCTCTGGTCCTTGGGCTGCTCTTCCTGCTGCACAAATTCTCCAGGAAAAGCGACGGCGCGACCGCGCCCACGACGCGCGGCGACAAATCCGCCAGGACCGCCGACGCCGCAAGCGCGCCGGGCTGGACGCGCTTCGTCACCGCCGCCCGCAACAAGCTGCCCGCCGGCGCCAAACGCGCCGCAGCGGCGACAGAGGACGCCGCGGCGGAAGCGTCGCCCGGCGTCGCCGAAGCCGCTCTCCGGGGCGAAAAATCGGCGGTGGCGGGCGGCTTCGGCGCGCGCATCGCCGCCGCCCGCGCCGCGCTCGCGAGCCGCTTCGCCCGCAAGCCGAAAGAGGCGCCGGTCGCCGTCGAGGACGCCGGGCCGCTCGTCGCCGCCGAGGAGAGCGGCCGCTCGCCGCTTGGCAAAATGGCGGCGATCATGCGGCGCAAAGCGCCCGAAGCGGCGTCGGCGCAGGTCAATCTTTCGCGTCTGTCGCGCGGCCGGCCGGCTGCGCGCGCCGCGGCGGACGATGCCGACCAGGACGAATTCGAGGCGATCCAACCGTCAGCGCAGGACGATGCGGCGGCGCCCGCGGAGCCGGATGAATTCGGTCTTGTGGAGCCGGGCGACGAAATCGCCGCCTCCGCCGCAATCACCGCCGGCGCGGCGCTGCGAGAAGCGCGGGGGTAGCCGATATATGGACGCCGCCGCGCTCGTCGAGCTGTTCGAGCCCTTCGCCGCCGTCAGCGTCCGCCGCATGTTCGGGGGCTTCGGCGTCAGGGCGGAGGGCCTGTTCTTCGCGGTGGCGCGGGGCGGCGAGGTTTACCTCAAGGTCGACGACGAAACGCAGCCGGCCTTCGCCGCCGCCGGCTCCTCCCCCTTTGTCGTCGCGCGCAAGGGGCGGGGGCCGATCGCGCTCTCTTATTGGCGGCTGCCGGAAGCCGCATTCGACGATCCCGACGTGTTGCGCGCCTGGGCGGCGCGCGCGGTCGCGGCCGCCCGCCGCGCCGAGGCGGGAAAGCGCGGAAAATCGCGGAAAACGCCCGTCGGCGGCGGCAAGCGGCGCTCTGTCCCCAAAAACGCCTGAGGCTAAATAGTAACTATTTGTTTTTAAATAATATTCTCTGGACGGCGCAGCTGGCGTGCGGGGGAAGAATCGCCTATACCGAAACGACCTGACTTCGCTTCAATCGGATTGGCGCCCCCTTGGCCGACAACGACGACACAAACCCGAACGATTCCGCCAAGCCTGGCTCCGACATTCGCCCGGTGTCCATCGCCGATGAGATGAAGCGCAGCTATCTCGATTACGCGATGAGCGTGATCGTGAGCCGTGCGCTGCCCGATGTGCGCGACGGGCTGAAGCCGGTGCATCGCCGCATTCTGTTTTCGATGCATGAGAACGGCCACACGCCCGACAAGGCGCATGTGAAATCCGCGCGCATCGTCGGCGATGTGATGGGTAAATATCACCCGCATGGCGACTCCGCGATCTATGACGCGCTTGTGCGCATGGCGCAGCCCTTTTCGATGCGGCTGCGGCTTATCGACGGGCAGGGCAATTTCGGCTCAGTCGACAATGATCCGCCGGCGGCCATGCGCTACACCGAGTCGCGGCTCGCAAAGCCGGCGCTCGCGCTGCTCGACGACATTGACGAAGGCACCGTCGACTTCAAGCCGAACTATGACGACAAGGAGATGGAGCCGACGGTTCTGCCGGCGCGCTTCCCCAATCTCCTCGTCAACGGCGCGGGCGGCATCGCTGTCGGCATGGCGACCAATATCCCGCCGCACAATCTCGGCGAGGTGATCGACGCCGCAATTGCGCTGATCGACCGGCCCGACATGACCGTCGCCGAGCTGATGGAGTTCGTGCCGGGCCCCGATTTCCCGACGGCCGGACAAATCCTCGGCCGCGGCGGCATTCGCAACGCCTATGCGACCGGGCGCGGCTCGATCATCATGCGCGCCAAAGCCGAGATCGAAACTTTGCGCAAGGAGCGCGAAGCGATCATCATCACCGAAATTCCGTATCAGGTGAACAAGGCCGCGCTTGTCGAGCGCATCGCCGAACTGGTGCGCGAAAAGAAGGTCGAGGGCGTCGCGGATCTGCGCGATGAATCCGATCGCGACGGAATGCGCATCGTCATTGAGCTGAAGCGCGACGCGGTCGCCGATGTGGTGCTCAATCAGCTGTGGCGGCATACCTCGCTGCAATCGAGCTTCCCCGTCAATATGATCGCGCTGAACGGCGGGCGCCCCGAGCTGCTGACGCTTCACGACGTGCTGCGCGCCTTTGTGGATTTTCGCGAGCAGGTCGTCACCCGGCGCACCAAGCATCGCCTGACGAAAGCGCGCGACGCCGCGCATTTGCAGGTCGGCCTCGCCATTGCGGTGGCTAATATCGACGAGGTGATCCGGCTCATCCGCACCTCGCCGGACGCCGCCGCCGCGCGCGAAGCGCTGATGGCGCGCGCCTGGCCGGCGAAGGATATGGCGCCGCTCGTCGCGCTCATCGCCGATCCGCGCCATGCGCTCAGCGAGGATGGAACCTGCCGACTCTCCGAAGCGCAGGCCCGCGCCATTCTCGATCTGCGCCTGCAGCGCCTCACCGCGCTCGGCCGCGAGGAAATTTCCGCGGCCCTCGAAAAGCTCGCGGCGGAAATCGCCGAATATCTCGAAATCCTGCGTTCGCGCGAAAAGTTGTTCGGCATCGTCAAAGCCGAGCTTGTCGCGGTGAAGGAAGCCTACGCCACGCCGCGCCGCACCCAGATTCTGGAAGCCGACGGCGAGGTCGAGGACGAAGACCTCATCGCGCGCGAGGACATGGTCGTGACCGTCTCGCATGCGGGTTACATCAAGCGCGTGCCGCTCTCGACCTATCGCGCGCAGCGGCGCGGCGGCAAGGGCCGCTCCGGCATGCAGACGAAGGACGAGGAT
>Ga0265328_10001091_pt1 | contig 12453 bp, 10 predicted proteins | sample 41624metaG_FD_202086 | JGI IMG/M metagenome (GOLD analysis project Ga0265328, IMG submission 202086) | Rhizosphere microbial communities from Carex aquatilis grown in University of Washington, Seatle, WA, United States - 4-16-24 metaG | ecosystem: Host-associated > Plants > Roots > Rhizosphere...
TCCGCCGGCGCGCGATTTCCCCATAGCGACTAACGACCCGCGCCTTCGTTCAATCCGGCTTATATGAGGTCCGCATTCCCGCAAGCCGCAGCATTGCGCCGCGGACCTCACATAACCCTCCAGATTCACAATTCCCCGGACTGGCGTCGCGTTTGATTTGTAGGGGCGCTCCACTGAATTGTCCAGCAAAAACAGCGGTATAAGCCAATACAAACAAAGCCTTATCGAGTTCGTGCGCCTCCCTGAAAGAGATGTTCCTTGTTCGACGCTGCGCGGCAGTGACGAAACTCTAAAAGACGTTCCTCGCCCCGACGCCGCCAGCGTCATCGACGCGCGCAAGGCTGTGTCGCGCGCAGCGCCGCAACAGAGTGAAGGACCGCGCGCAGCGCGGTTGACCGCCTGAGCACGTCGATACGATTGGGGACAAAGGACGATCATGTTGCGCGCCGCCGGCGCGCGCCTTTGTGAAATAGCAGCGCGCATTGCGCAGCGCGGCCGCTTGAAAACTCGAATGTCGCCCTCCGCGCGAGCCAAGGAAATGGAAAAATGGATCGCCACCCAAATCAGTGATGGCGACAAACCGCGAAGCGATTTTGCGCGACCTGGCGTCACCCGAATGGGCGGCATTGCGGCCTACGAAAAGCTGTTGAACTCTCTAGCCCCCGACGAAGCCGCGGTGTTCTTGGACGCCGCGCATCCGACGCACGCCGCGCGGCCCGAGGGATGCTGGGCGCCAGCCAAAGAAGTCCTGGCGATCGAGCAAACCAGCGGCCGCCAGCGCGTCAACATTCACGGGGCGATCGATCTGGAGACCGGCAAGACCGCGACGATCGACTTGGAAACCGTCGACGCGGCGTCGACCATCCGGCTGCTGGAGGCGATCGAAGCAATGTGTCCGCTGCCGGCGATGATCCACGTTTTCCTGGACACTGCGCGCTATCATCACGCCAAGCTGGTTCAGGAGCGCCTGGCGCAGCCCGGCAGACGAATCGAGCTGCATTTCGTCCCCGTTTACTGCCCGCATTTGAATCCGATCGAGCGACTGTGGGGCGTCATGCGCGAGCATCTGACGCATGACAAATCCTACGCCACGCATCGCGAATTCGCCGAGGCGGCGCTCACCTTCCTGCGCGAAATCGTCCCAAAATGGCGGCCAGAATTTTACGATTCGATCGTCGGCCATATCCCCGTCATCAACCCAAAGGATTTTTAGATCCCGACGGGAGCTGGATAAAGTTTTGCCGATACCCACATAAATCGTCGCAGGGGCGCGGTCGAGCTTTGGAACAATTCTGGCCTTGGCGCGTTGAACTCGGCGATGTTTGCGGCCCGCCGGGGCGTAGGCCTCGGTAGAGGAGTTGGAAATGGATAGAAGAGCTTTTCTGACGCGAGTTCTGCTGGCGGCGGGAGCCCTGGCGGCGACAGCCACGGTCGCAGACGCGATGCCGGCGATCGCGAGACGCGAAGCGTTGACTGGACACGATCGGGTGGAGAACACGTGGTGGTATCGCGGCGGGCATAGGCGTCGTCGCCGTTAATGGCGCCGTCGGCATTCAGGCATTGGCGTCGGCGTCATTGTTGGCGCCGGCGCCGTGGTTGTGACTATACCCCCTACTCGTTGAGCATTCGGGATAATCTCTTTGCCTTTTTCGCCGCGGCGGATTCGAATGGGGCATGATTCGCAACGGCCTCGTCAGCGAAGGTGATCGCGCAAGACTGATCGCGTCGGCGCGCGACGGCTCGGCGTGTTCGCGCCGATAGCCGATACAGGCTCTTACTGTGCCCAGCCGTCGATTGCCGGCCGACGTTTTTGTGGCCGAGCAAAACAGATATGATGTGGGGCTCGGCCCCAAGCTCCGCGGCCGTCTCGCCCTGAACGCAAAAGATAACTTTCCGGCGGCGGGGGCTTGGCGGGCGCGTTGGATGGGGTGTGGGAGTTTCCAGCCGAGGGTTTTGAAGGCAAGGGGATCGAGTGGCGGATGAGGGTTTTGTCGTCTGAGACGAGGATCTCCTTGACGAGCAGACGCAGCACGCGTTGACGCTCGCCAACGTCGAGGGTTTGGGCCGACGACCGCAGGCGGGCGAGAAAATCCGTGACGGATTCGGCGAGGCGCAGGCAGGTTTCGCGCTCCTTCGATTGGTCTTCGATCGCTTGCAGTTCCGCGAGGCAAGCCCGTTCGCGTCCCCGCAAGTCCGGCATGCAGCTGCGCAGCTCTTCAAGAGAGAGGAGACTTTCTTGATAGGCCGTAAGCAGGCGCTCGATGCTCTTTCGGCAACGCGCGAGATCGCGACGCAGCGCTTCTTCCCGGCGCTGGGTCGGATCGGCCTTTCGCGCGGCCTCGAGCCGGCGATCGAGCTCCTCTTGGATGAGGCTTGGGTCTTCGAGCAAGCGCGCATTTTCTTTCCACACCACCTCGTCCAGCAGATCCTGACGCACCGGGCGACAGTCGCAAACCGGACCGCCGAGCCGGCGTCAGCCGTCCGAGCCAAGGCAGCGATAATAATGGATGGTCCGGGCGGTGGACCTCGTCGACGTCCGATAGAGCCCGTAACCGCACTTGGCGCAGCTCACCAAACCTTGCACGACGCTTGGCGTGATCGTCCGCCGCGGCGCGTGTTTCTTGTTGGACTGCAAGCGCTCCGCCGTCAGGGCGAAAGTCTCTTCGCCGATGATCGGCGGCACAGGGATCTCGATCCACTCTGCGCGTGGAAGCTCATGACTTGCGCTGTTACGCGAAGCGACGCCGCCGCGCAATCGCAGCGGCCGCGTGATGCGCTGACGCGGCGCGATCCGCGTCTTGCCAAAGCAAGCCTTCCCGATAAAGGCGGGATTGCGCAACATCGCCCAGACGGTCGAACGCTCCCATCGTCCCGTCCCTTTCGCGGTCGGGATTTGCTGCTCGTTGAGGCGACGGGTGACGGCGCCGATGCTTGAGTCTCGCACGGTGTAGAGATCATAGACCCAACGCACGACGCGCGCCTGCTCTTCGTCGATCTCGTAATAGGCGGCGGCATGCTCGGTCTTGCGCCGATAGCGATAGCCGTAAGGCGCGCCGGAGGGCACGCTCAGCTGACCCTGCCGCGCGCGATGCCGCTTCCCGCGCCGCGACCGTTCCAGGATTTGCGCGCGCTCATATTCGGCGATCATGCCTTGAAATTGCAGCAGCAGCTCGTCCTCCGGACGTGATCGCTCGTTTGGAGCGGATGAACAGGACCTCGACGCCGACGCGTGCAAATTCGTCGATGAGCAGAGTCTGATGCGCATAGCGCCGGCTCAGACGATCGGGAGCATGGATCAGCACCGTCTGGATCAGAGCCCTTCCGCCGCAAGATCGCGCAGGCGCTCGAGCCCAGGGCGCAACAGGCTCGCGCCGCCATAACCGTCGTCCTCGATCACCCACTCCGCCGGCACGTCGCAGTTCTGCTCGCGCGCGAAGGCGATCAGCGCGCTCGTCTGGCTGGCGATCGTGTTCTCTTCCCTCTGCTTGTCCGACGACACCCTGGCGTAAATCGCGGCGGTCTTCATCTTCGCCTCCCGTCACATCGGCGCAGGTGCGCACGACCCGCACCCGATCGGAAACGAGAATTTCGTAAGTTTGCTCGAGCTTGACGGCGGCCAGGCGATCGAACGCGAATTCGAGTCGAACGTCGCGCTTTCGTCGCCGCTCAGCCATCTGCGTCGGCCGACGTGAGATATGCCGTCAGCGCCCGACGCATCAGCTCGCTCGCCGTCAGATTGGAAGCGGCGGCGTGCGCCTGAAGCTTCCTCGCGAGATCGGCCGGCATTTTCAATGAAATCGTGACGGACGGCCGCGGCGCGACGCGGAGTAGCTCCTTCCCGCGGGCTTCTTCGAGGTAGCGATAGGCCTGCCGCAACGACAGGCCATTCTCGCGCGACAGCGCCAAGGCCGCCTCCGCCATGCCGATATTGCTCGCGAGCAAGCGCCGCGCCGCCGCCAGTCGTTCGGCCTTCTGCGCCTGCGTCGATCGAATCATGTGACATGATCGTATTATCCTTTGCGTCTCAAATCAACAACGACGCCGCCACGCCAGCCGGTCACGGCGCGCTCAAATCGAAAGTTATCTTTTGCGTACGGGGCGTCATCTCACCGCTGCTGGCCAACATCTACCTGCACTATGTCTACGATCTGTGGGCCAATCACTGGCGTCAACGCCAGGCGACCGGCGACGTCATCTTCGTTCGTTATGCGGACGACAGCGTCGTTGGCTTCGAACAGCAGCGCGACGCCGAACGCTTCCTCGCCGACCTGAGGGAACGTTTGGCGAGGTTTGCGTTGAGCCTGCATCCAGACAAGACGCGCCTGCTCGAGTTTGGCGGCCATGCCGCCCAGCGGCGAGCCGGACGCGGCGAAGGCACGCCCGAAACGTTCGACTTCCTCGGCTTCACGCATATTTGTGGAGCCAATCGGAAGTCGGAGGGCTTCCAGCTCTGGCGCAAGTCATCACGCAAACGGCTCAAGGCCAAACTGCAAGCGACCAAGGAAGAAATGCGGAAACGCATGCGCCTCCCGATCGCCGAACAGGGGCGTTGGCTCGGCTCCGTCCTGAGCGGCTTCTTTGCCTATCATGCCGTGCCGACCAATTATGCGAGGATCGACGCATTCCGCTTTCATAGCGTCCGGGCATGGGTGCGCACGCTGCGGCGGCGCGGCCAGAACCGACCGATGACGTGGGAGAAAATGCAACGTCATATCGATCGCTATCTGCCCAAGGCCCGTGTCCTCCATCCATGGCCGGAACGGCGCTTCCGCGTCAGACACTCTGGGTGGGAGCCGTATGCCGGAACGCGGCCCGTACGGTTCTGTGCGGGGGCGGTCAGCAATGACCGTCCCTACCGCGATTGTCTGAAAATCGATGCGCTCTTGACCAATCCGGTCACCTGAAACATCATCGAACTCGATCTGCGGGAGCAAGCCGCCAGTGGCCGACATCAAATCGGAACGCCGGCCGGCTTCATATTGGAATGCATGGCCGGATTCGTCGGAATCCGCAGACTGACTATCGTAGGCGAAGCCGATCGAGTCCTCCGCCACAGGAGAGGCGCATGCCGTCCGACCTGACCATCCACACAGCGCAGCTTGCCAACGACGAAGCCCGCAACGGCGCGAAGTCTAGGGCCAATCGAAAATACGACGTCATCGTCATCGGAGCCGGCGTTGCGGGCCTCGCCGCCGCGAATAAATTGCGTTCAGATGGTTATGAAGGCCTCGTGTTGGAAGCCCGTGAAACCATCGGCGGGCGCATCGAAACGCTTCCGGGGGAAATGCCGATCGATCTCGGCGCCTCCTGGGTGCATGGGCCGCGCAAGAACCCGATCGGCGCGCTGCTGCAAGAGGCTGGCGCGCGGCTCCACAAGAACGATTGGGATAGCGTCGTTTATTATCACGAAACCCAAGAGATCGACGACTGCGAACATTACGACGATTTCTACGAATACATAGAAGCGCGCAAAAAGCGCAAGCGCGGCAAAGACGAATCACTTGCCGCGGCGCTCGAGGCGTTCGTCGCCGAAAGCGGCCTTCGCGGATTTGACGCATCCTTTCTGCGGCATGTGATCGGCGCCGAAATCGAAAACGATTATCCGACGGATATGTCGCAATTGTCGTTGCTGAACTTCAACGAGGAGGAAGAACTCAAAGGCGGCGACCATTTCGTCACGGGAGGCTACGATCTTTGTCTCGGCGCGCTGGCGCGCGATCTCGACATCCTCGTGCGAACGCCGGTCACGCGCATCGAGGATGAGGGAACGAGCGTGGCGGTGTCGACCGTCGCGGGGACTTTCCGCGCCGCTTACGCGATCGTGACGATCCCCTTGAAACCGCTCGCGACCGGCGGCGTCGCCTTCAGCCCGCCGCTTTCGGCGGAGAAGAAGGCCGCGTTTTCGGGGTTGCGCATGGGCAATCTTCACAAGACGTTCCTGGAGTTCGAGACGCCGTTCTGGGACAGCGAGGAGATCGTCTCGATCATGCGCGGCGAAGAGAGGTGGCGAGAGTTCCTGAACTTGACGGAGGCGATGGGCCGGCCTGTGCTTCTCGCCCTCCACGCCGGCCGGGCCGCAACCGCTCTCATGACGACCCCGCATGACGCCATTGCGCGGGAGGCCGTCGCGGCGCTGCGTTGCGCCTATCCCGACGCGACCATGCCCTTGCGCGTCACGACGTCCGGTTGGGAGCAGGATCCATACATCGGCGGCAGCTATTCTTTTGTCGCGGTCGGCGGATCCCTCAAACTTTGCGACGTTTTGGCGAAACCGCACGGGCGGGTGCATTTCGCCGGCGAACACACCAATTGCGAATATAATGGGACCGTTCACGGCGCCTATTTCTCGGGCTTGCGCGCCGCTCGGGAAGTCGTCGACCGCTTGCCTCGAACGGCATGACCTTGCGCCTTCGGGCGCCGCTTCGCGCCACAAGGAGCAAAAATGACGTGCGGCTCTGACGCTTCCGTCTTTCATCCTCGCCCGGAAATCACGCGCAGGGATTTCCTGAACGGCTCTCTGATCGCGGCGGGCGGCGCGACCTTGGGGGGAGGCGCGCCGCTCTCGGCCTTCGGCGCAAAGGCGAGGTCGAGCGACTCCTGCGGGGATTTCTCGGGCGGCGATGCGAGATTTGCGCGTGGAGGCAATGTGCCGGAAATCTTCGAGGTCGCGCATTGGCTTCGAGACGATCGCCTGCGCTTTTCTAGGGAAGAAGTCGTGCTCGCGCCGGGATGCGACGGCAGGGAAGGCCGCTTTGCGATCGCGAACGATGCCGAAGAATGCGACGTGATCGTCGCTGGCGGCGGGCTCGCCGGTCTTTCCGCGGCGTTTTATTTGCTGCGGCGGCGGCCGAATCTGCGGGTTCACATGCTTGAGGCGGCCCCCGTCACGGGCGGCAATGCGGCCAGCGACGCCGCGCCGCCCCTCCCGGTGCGCGCGTCCTGCTGCGGCGCCTACGGCGCCATGCCGGACTCCGAACATCTGAAGGAACTCTTCAAGGTAACGGGAATCGACCTCGACGCGCATCGGATCGCGGCTCCGGACGACTCCTATTACTTCGACGAACATGCGCCGGGCGGCGCCCACGAAGGCCGCGGCTGGAGGATCGACATGCCGAAGCGCCTGGTCGATCTCGACCCCAAGCAGGCGCGGGAGTTCCCGTTCGACGCGAAGCTCTTCGCCGATCTGAAGCGCTGCGCGCAAACCTTGCGCGACTGGGGCGACAAGGACGGCGGGCCGACCGAGCCGCCCGAGGCGAGCGATCCAAAATTCGATCATCTGTCGGAGATGAGCTTCGCTTCTTACCTGACGGACGTTCTGCGCTGCGACCCGCGCGTCGTCGAATTCTACCGGATCTACACCACCGACTGCATGGGCGGCCTGCCGCGGAGCGTCAACGCGCATACGGTCATCAGTTTCCTCAGTTCCGAATATTCGAGCGCGAGCTTCGCCTATCCGGGCGGCACCCATCGGATCGCCGAGGGACTCGCCGATTGGCTGACCGGCAAGGACGCAGCGGGCCGCGCCCGCCCCTTCTCGCTGCAAACGCAGGCAATGGTCTTGCGCGTCGAGACCGAGGCGTCGAAGGTCTCCGTTATTTATTGGAAGGATGGAAAATTTCGCAGAAGGTCGGGCCGGACGCTGATCCTCGCCACGCAGCCGCAGATCGCCAGACATCTCGTCGATCCTCTGCTGGACGAAGAACGACGCGCCGCCTGGGCGCAGTTCAATACGGCGCCGGCGATCGTCGCCAATGTGGCGGTCAAGACGATGGCCCCGATCGTGAAGCTTGGTCTCGGCTACAGGAATTATTATTGGGGCAGCAAATATTGGTCGAACATGATCGTCGCCGATTGGACCACGCCGAATCGTCACGACCCCGAGCGCGCCTCGGTTCTCACCTTCTACAGCGAGGTCAAGGCGCCGCCCGAGGAGTTTTCCGCGCTGCGCGCCAGTCTGCTTTCGACGCCCTTCGCCGCATACGAAGCGTCGTTGCGCGAGGACCTCGGCCGGATTCTGCAGGGCGCGGGATTCGACTTCGAAAAACACGTCACCGCGGTGTTTCTCTATCGCTGGGGACACAGCATGATCCTGCCCGGTCCCGGCTCGCTGTTCGGCGCGACGCGCGACGGCAAGGGAAGGCTTCGCCGCGAAAAGGCGCCGAGGCGCATCGCCTGCCGCGAGCTCGGCGGGATCTCATTCGCCGGGCAATATACGGAAGGCTCTCCTTCCCTGGAGAGCGCGATCGGGTCAGGTCACCGAGCAATGCTGGAGACCTTGGCGCGTCTTTGACGCGCCTTCGGACGCCGGCCCCTCGGACCCCCGAGAAAGCGAGAGAGCCAGCGCTTATATGCGTCGACCGGGAGAGGCATGGAAGGCGCGCCATGGCGCCCGCCGCGATCATCTCGCGAAGCCGATGGCGCCTAGGGTTGGGGAGAAGGCGCCTCGGCTTTGATCGAAAAGACGATCGTACCGACTCTAACGGCCTCGGGGGTAGGCCGAGCGCCCCCCGCGGCCGCCGACACCATTTCTTTCGGCGCGCCGGCGCCGACCAGATATGCGACCACGGCATGCGCGCGACGTTCGGCCAGTTGCGGCGCCACGTCCTCCACGCCGATCTCGACCGTCACGCCGGCGCATTGCTTGAGAACGCCCGGGACCTCGCTCAATGCTCGCTTGGCCAAGGGACCCACGGTCGACGCGCCTTGGGCGAAGGGGATGCTTTTTCCGGCGGCAAAGGAGGCCAGTTTCCCCCGACATGTGGCGACGGCCTCGTCCCGGGGGGGCGCAGCGCGTTCGGTCTCGGCCGCGAGCGCAGGCGCGGACGGCGGCGCCGCCGCCGCCGGGACAGACGGCGCTGTCGCTGGCGGCGGCGCCGCCGCCGTGTTGGCGTCAGTCGCGCCCCCGCCGGAGTCCGCGGCGACGATTCCCGCCGTTCCCGCGACCTCGGCCGTCCGGTTCTGGTTCGAGGGAACGACTATGTCGGGCGCGCTCGCGACGGTCTTGACCTTGGGCAGCAAGCTGAAATCGCTCGGCAGAAAAGCGGCCGCCGTGTTGATCGCCAGCAGAAGTATGATGAGCAGCTCGAGCCAGTTTTCGCGCATGGCGAGCTTCGAATCGTGCAGACGGCCCTGGATGACCTCATAGTGATTACGGACGAATTCAATGGGCTCTTCCAGCATTTCGAGACGATCGTGCAAATTCGCCGCGAGGATCAATTCGCCGCAAAGGCGTTTCGACGACGCATCCAGCCGCGGATCGAGTTGCTCCAGCGCTGTCTGGGTCGTCAACAGCCGCATGTTCAATCTTGCAATCTCTTCGCTGCGCGCATCGACGCTCTTCCGGTCGACCCTCGGAGCCGACGCGTGCAACCGCCCCAGATTGGCGTCGATGAAACGCCAGGAGTCGGACAGGCGATTTTGCAGCGAATCGGCCTCGCGGGCGATGACCGTGAAACGAACGATCGCGTCGTATCCCGCCTCCACCAGTTCGGGCGCGCAGAAAAGCACGGCTTGGTTCTTCGACCACAGCACGCTGATCGTGCTGATGCTGGCGCGCACGAGGTTCGGAGCGGCGGCGATCCAGTTCTTCGCGCGCGCTTCGATTTCACAGGCTCCCGGAGGCGCCCAAACGATGACCAAATCGTCCGGATCGCCGTCGGCTTCGGACAATGCGTCCAAAATCTTGATTTCTTCGCGCGTCGCGACGACTGGGTGCGGCGCGTCCTTGATCAGGGACTCCTCATCGCTCGCGGGCGTCGAAATCTTGTACCGGACTCGCCAAGCGGTCGCCGCAGCGAGGGTCGCTTTTTCAATAATAGCGATGTTCATGGGTTCAGTCCTCAGCCGCGGTTCTATCTGGAGAAGCATGTTCAAGGCAAGGACGGGACTGGAAAATCGGCGTCGCTTGAAAAATAGGCTTGCACTTTCGATGTCGAAATCTTTGCGGGCCTTTCTTCATGGCTCGGCGAATCCTGCGGCGGTTGCTCCCAGTCGCGCTCGGTCACGCCATAAACGCAGTAGAGAATGCTCTCTGGATTTTCGAACCAGCCGCCCGGTCCACTGCCGAAAGCCTGAACGGTTTTCCAAGCTTGGGGCAAAAGCTCGGGATCCAGCAAAGTGTGCACGAAGCCCGCGGCGAACAGAAATTCCGACCAATCCCACCGCGATGCGAGCGTCTGCACGCCGTCGAGAAGGCCGTAGCGATCCAAAAGATCGAAGGTAAGATCGGTCGTGCGCGATCCGAACAGCAGTCCGCGCCTCGCCACGCGTCGAACCTCGCCGAGAAATGCCGGGATTTCGGCGCGCGGCAGGCAGCACAAGCCGGCGTCCACCACGACGTCGAAGCTGTCGTCTTGGAAGGGAAGCCGTTTCGTGTCGCCGAAAACGCTGAACGAGTCCCTCTCGGCCTCGGCGTCCGGATAGGCCTCGCGTCGCCACTCGTAGCCGCGAGCGTCGAAGCCGAGCATGCGAAGCTCCTTGACGATCCTGCCGTCGCCGGAGCCCAGCACGAGAATGCCGGCCCTGGCCTCGACGCCCCAGGCGACCCGAAGGATCCCGGGGATGTCGATCGAGGCGAACAGCAACTCCAACGAACGCCGCCAGGCCGGCTCCGTCGCCTCCGGCGCGCGTTGGGCGCCCATGTTTTCGCGCGCGCGTTCCAATAGGTCGACGAGAAGCATGTCGGTTGCCGTGTCGGCCGAGTCCATCGCGCCGTTGAGCGTCGCGTCGAACATATAGTCTCCGACGAGGAACACCCCCGGCAGTCCCTTGGGGTCTGGGCGGTGCGTCTCCAACCGATTTTGGAGGGGAAGCCCTCCGGGGATGGCGCTGACCGAAGACATCCAGCGATGCACGCGGCTGTCGACAGCGAGTTTGCGACCCTCCGCCAAGACCGGCGGCAAGGCGTCCAAACACGCGCGCGTAATATGTTCGTCCGAGTGATTCGAGAGTTCCAGCGCGGAGTTGCCGGCAATGAGAAAGCCCAGCGCGCCCCATTGACCAAGATCGAGCCGGGCACCTTCGTCATATACGCAGCACCCGTCGAATGCGTCCATCATCCACCATGCCGTGTTCAGATGTTCGCGCCAGAATGGGCGTTCGAACAGAATCGTCGCACGAAGATAATGCGCCGGCCGGTCGTAACGGCTGCAATGGCGGGCGATCGCGCGCTGAAGACTTTCCGAACGCCATTTGATCAGGGACAAGGCCGCCAGGGGAAGCGCAACGATGACGTAATCGGCGAGCACTTCTTCAAGCACGTCGCTGAAGCCGACTTCAAGTCGATACCCGCCGCCCTCGAGCGCTTCGATCGAGCGAACCGGCGTGTTCAGACGTAGCTCCGACGACAATTCGTCAGCCAGCCGCTCGGCGATTTGACCATTGCCCCCATTCACCGAAAATATATTCAAATATCCATCCGTATCCATCAAAACATTCTTTAGAAGATTCAATCCATTTGTAAGGTGTGGCGGCGCCGCCACATCGCTGTGACACATAGCCCGAATGTAGCGCCTGGCCATGAAATTTGGGATTTCTTGCGCCATTACGGCTTCCCCCGAAAGGTTTGTCCAGGGGTGAACTGCATCGCGCTCGCGCAAGGACTGATAGTAGTATTGAGGCGAATATATTTTTGCGCATCGCTCGCGGAAGCGCAAAGCATCCTTTTGAACCTCTTCACCGAAATAGGCGCCGAGATTTTCAATATCGTGAATGATTTTGCCGTCTATGACGCACGGGCCGCCTGAGATATCCGTGATCCCCAGTCCAAGCTCCTTCTCGATCAACTCGCGCAACGGGTCTGGCCCGAGGGCCGAATAATCGTAGATTTCCGCAACTCCCGCCTCGTAAGGTCCGGCGCCGGCGAATTGTCGGGTCACCAGCTTGCCGCCCGGCCGTTCGCTGGCTTCAAAAATGGTGATGGCGCACTTTGTGCTTGCTTTGTGTTCGAGATGCCATGCAGAAAAAAGTCCTCCTGGCCCCCCTCCGACGATCGCAACACGGAATACGTCAGCATCGCGCTTCACGTCTTGGGCCGGACACCTGTTCATAACCCTTTACTCTTTCCCTCGATCGAATTTTTCTAAGCGCCGGAACCGATCATCTCGGCTCTTTGTGACATATGGACGCTTTGGCCTCGCTCGGTCCAAGCGCGCTGGGGATTTTAAACGCCCAGCCAAATGCGTCAACCTTGAACTGAGCGGCCAAGATGCGGCAAGGACTCCTGGGTCTGTCATGCATTGGGGGATTGAACGAAGCCGCCAGTGCCAGCGAGTCGGAGGCGCGTTTCCCCTGCTTCACCCTGGCAAATCCTCGGCTTCTTGAGGCTTTTTGTGGCGCGTCAATCTGGATGAGAGAGCGGCGACGACTCAAAATGGCTTTGCAGCGGTCGCGACGCGGTGATGATTGTCGCGCCGCGACGATAACGCAAGAGTTTTTTCGTCGTCTTTTTTCGTC